>OIXA01000026.1_pt1 | contig 162759 bp, 153 predicted proteins | sample 1587721 | NCBI WGS metagenome assembly OIXA01 (sample SAMEA3888900, study PRJEB22519) | human gut metagenome | biome: human gut; feature: human-associated habitat; material: faeces | place: Denmark | collected 2013 | reverse complement strand
TCCTTGCAGAATAGCAAGCAAATCCGGTGAGTACCCACACCGGAGCTTGCCATTCTGGCAAGCAATGCACGGCGGTACCCACTTCTCATTACCTGCCAACTGCGAAACGCACTTGGCAAGCAATGCTCGTGTTTATACACCCGTGCAATCTTGTTGGGGAAATGCCCCAAACCCCTGAACGATTTCAGAGAAATCGGCTGCGCTCCTGCGGAGCTGAACATCAATCTATCTTCGGAAAGTGAGTCAGGGATTTTTCGGCTCACGGCGTTCAGGCAAATTCGGTTTTTCCTCATATCCGTCGATTGCCACTTGGCGAAGGTAAGCGCTCATATTCTCTATCCCAAGCTGTGCCATCCTCGCCTTTATCAAGCCGAGTTCTCTTTCATCTACAAAGAATTTGACCTGTATCGGTCGCTTGCGATTCCTGTTGTCTGGCATAGGTGTCTCCTTCACTCATAACTGACAAAATCCTGCTCAACCAGCGCATAATCGACCGATGATTGAAGCTGACCAAGCTGATCTTTCCAAGAATCGATATTGGTTCGTACCTTGCGGAATCCAAGTGATTCGTAAACGTGCTGCGCTCTTGTGTTCGTCAAGTTCGTATCGAGGATGATTTTGGCATAGCCGTTTCTGAACAGCCAATGGATCAGCATACTCAAAACCTTTCTGCCGACACCACGGTTCTGACAATCGGTTTCGCAGATCTTAATGCCAATTTCTACAACTCCATCTGACACATTGTGGTAATTGCACTCGCCAATCAGACGGTCGCTTTCCTCAACGACCAGAAGACCGTTTCTAAGTCCTTTTACAACTTCTTCCTCGGTCGTTCCCAGGCCGTTGGGAAAGCCTGCGTGTGCCATCACAGCACCATCATTCCACCAAGCGGCAAGCTGCTTCGCATCGGCAACCTCGGCTTGGCGGATTGTTAGATTTTTATGTTGTATTCTCACTTGGTTACTCCTTCCCTTGCCTCCCGGTCGTTAGTGTGTACACACATTTTATCACAAGGATAGCTCTGTTTTCAATACGATACCCAGAATTTATCGCCCTAAAATATAACTTTTCCACGAATATAAGCTGATTTTCAACCCTTAGCTGTACAAAAACAGGCAGCACCCAACCGAAGTTGAGTGCCGCCTGTTTTGTTGTCCAATCCTGCTTGGCAGATGCCGATTTTGTAGTTTTCTCAGATTACTGTCTTATCGGCACACGGCATATGCCGCGAGATCTTTATAAAGGGGATTGACCACAGTTATTATAAGGGGTATACGACGTTTCAGACAGAAAACCTGTAACATCTATCTGCAAAGCGGACACAAAAACAAATGAGGATGTGTCTTAACGGCACATCCCCATTTGTAAACGATCCAGCCCGGTAACGGACATACCATTTGCTTCTGGAATCCTGTTTTATAGAACAGCCACATGCAAATGACCTCACGTCAATTCAGCAGCTTCGATTTGAAATACGACGTTTCCCAGCATCAGCGGTTATAGCGGAACAAAGCTTAAGGCTGGCGAACCGAATCATATTGCTCCAAGGCCTTGAGATAGGCATCGTAGGCTGCTTCCAAGGAGGAATATTCTTTTCCTTTTTTCAGGGTTTGCGTATACTGGTTCGGCGTAAGCGATTCCGAGATGGTGACATAGTTTTTGCCATTCCGCTTACCGGTCGTGGTTTCGGAAACATAATATTTTCCGTCACCGGTCTGGATGATTACGGGGATGCTCTTTCCGGCGCCGACTTTGTCCGTGTTCAGAGAGGTCCAGAAGAGATACCGCTTTGCCTCTTGCCCATCTTTTCCGCTGCCAAGATAGGCCCAGGTACAGTCCGGCTGCTGTAAAAGACTGTTGTCCAGCTTTTTGATCGCTTCGGAAATAGCTGGGACATATTCCGAGTCTGGGCATCTGGAGTCAAACTCAAAATTTGTATTGTTTTTCATGCTGCCGTTTTTCCAGAAAGCTGTATCATATAGAAGTGAGAAGAAATCCGTTACGCTTGTATTAAACGGGTATTTAGGTGTAGTCGGGTCGGCCTTTCCGCTCCAAGTGAGAATGATTCCGTAATCTTCGTTATATGACACAACGCAGGTTCCGTTCGGCGCAGCAACGCCTTTCCAATTATCCGTGTCCCCTTGCTTTTTGTAGTGGACGATACCGCCGATGTCCACGGGGTCCAATGATTGCCAGTCAGCCTGCTTCTGCGTCAGGTCAACCGTCACGGTGATCTCCGAATTTCCGAGCAGTGCCTCTGTGGATACCTGTGCATAAGCAGAGCGTACATTTGTAAGGTCCGTCGCTTCTCTGGTTTTTTCAAGCTGTGATGAAAATACCGGGATCGCAATCGCAATCAATACAGCGATGATCGCAATGACGATCAGCATTTCCATCAATGTAAATCCGGTTTTGATTCGTTTCACTATAATCCCTGCTTTATCTTGGGTATTTTTATCCGATTATTTTACCATAATTCTGAGATGTTTGCAATGAGAAAGCTGCATAATTGAAAATCATTTCGTCGAGAAGAATATCTGGACAATGGACAGCGATGGTGAGTTGCGGCTGACGATCATGGCGACCCTTGCCCAAGAGGAAAGCCGCAAAAAAAATAACGGTCACACGATCCAAAGGGGCTGTGTGACCGTTATTTATATCAGGGGCAGTCAGGTTGTGCCCCATGTGGCGCATACAGCCGCTACGATGCGTAAGAAGGAGTTGTATATTTGTGACAAAGGATGAAGGAATTGTTTGGCTGAATTGTGCAAAAATAAAAAGGTAGTTGACATCTATGAGCATAGTGTATACAATAATGACGACAAGATTTAAAGCCAGAGTTGCATAATTAAAATGCAGCACACACGCAGGAGACAACCTTAAAGGGGGAACAGCAGATGACAAAATACATCGTCAAACGTCTTTTGGTTCTGATACCAATTTTGCTGGGAGTAACGCTTATCATCTTCACAATTATGGATTTTACGCCGGGTGACCCTGCAGTACGTATCCTTGGCCCGGAATCCTCCATTGAGGCGAGGGAACAGCTGCGAGAGGAATTGGGATTAAACCAGCCGTTTTGGGTAAGATTCTTTGACTATGTGAAGGATGCGTTTCTCAAACTGGACTTCGGCAATTCCTACAGAACGGGAAAGCCGGTGTTTGATGACATTTTCATGAGATTACCGGTCAGTATCAAAGTGGCCTTTCTGGGAATGCTGCTGGCTACTGTGATGGGTCTGCCGCTAGGGGTACTCTCGGCAGTAAAGCAGTATTCACCGGCAGACAGCTTCCTGCGCGTGGCCTCTACAGTCCTAGTGGCGATGCCAACATTCTGGCTGGCGATGCTGCTGATACTGGTGTTTGCCCTATATCTGGGGTGGCTGCCGGCGGGCGGTGCTCTAACGTGGCAGAGTTATATCCTGCCCACCATCACCGTCGGAGTTCCCTACGGTTCAAAGGTACTTCGTATGACCCGCTCCACCATGCTGGAGGAGATTCGTCAGGATTACGTTCGTACGGCTCGCTCCAAGGGTGTGCCGGAAAAGAAGGTCATTTATGGCCATGCCTTGAAAAACGCATTGCTGCCGGTTATTACCACGATTGGTTCCGCCTTCGGTGCCATTCTGGGTGGCTCGGTCATTGCGGAAAGTGTGTTTAACCTGCCGGGACTGGGCTCACTGATCGTACTGTCCATCAAGGCGAAGGACACGCCCAGCGTACTGGCCAGTGTTCTTCTGTTGGCAGTGTTCTTTGCGCTCATCATGCTGATCGTCGATCTGGTCTATGCATTTATTGACCCGCGCATCAAGGCAAAGTATGCCAAGTAACGGTGGAGGGAGGAGACCCACATGAAATCCTTTGCTACAGAAAAAAAGAAACAGTTGGACAACATTGCCGTGTCGGGCACGCGTCGCCACAGCCGCGTTGCAGATATTTGGCTCCGTCTGGTACGAGACAAGAGCGCAGTGGTTAGTTTGGTGCTGCTGGGAATCATTATCCTGCTGGCCATTTTTGCCGATGTGCTGTTCGATAAATCTGCGATAACAACCCAGAACATCGATCTTCGCAACTGTCCTCCTTCGTGGGAGCACTGGTTTGGAACGGATCTTTACGGTCGTGATATTTTCATCCGTATGGTGTTCGGCTCTCGTGTATCGCTGCTTATCGGTATTGTGACCATGGTGGCCAGCATGGTCATCGGCGGTCTGCTGGGTGCGGTGGCGGCCTATTTCGGAAAGACAACTGACAGCATTATCATGCGCTTGACGGATATGTTTATGGCAATCCCCGAAACGCTGCTGGCGCTTTGCGTGGTGGCGGCCATGGGTGCCAGCGCTGTCAGTCTGATCGTTGCAATGACGGTAGCTTGCGTACCGGGCAACTGTCGGCTCGTGCGCTCTACGGTGCTGAGCATCGTGGATGCGGAGTATGTAGAAGCGGCTCGCGCCTGCGGTATGAGCGATTTGCAGATCATTGTCAAGGAGATCATTCCTAACTGCCTTGGCCCGATCATCGTTGTTTCTACTCAGGGCATTGCCGGCATTATGCTGACGGCTTCCAGCCTCAGCTATCTGGGAATGGGCATTCAGCCGCCTAACCCGGAGTGGGGCGCCATGATCTCTGAAGCCCGTGAGTTTCTGCGCAGCGCACCCTATACCTGTATTATTCCCGGTATCGTTATCGTGCTGACAGCGCTTTCGTTCAATCTTCTGGGTGACGGACTGCGTGACGCGATGGATCCGAGACTGAAGGACTGATGAGGAGGACTGGATATGGCGGATAAATTGCTTGAGATCAAAGATCTGGAAGTCCTGTATAAATCCGGAAAGAATCCGGTTCATGCGGTGAACGGCATTTCTCTGACACTGAATAAAGGTGAGACACTGGGTCTGGTGGGCGAAACCGGCGCCGGCAAAACCACTACGGCGCTTGCTATCCTTCGACTGTTGCCGGAGCGCACCGGCTGCATCAATCAGGGACAGATCCTCTTCGAGGGCCGCGATCTGCTGACGCTGTCGGAGGAGGAAATGCGTACCCAGATCCGCGGTGAGAAAATTTCCATGATCTTTCAGGATCCTATGACCTCCCTGAACCCCGTTGCCACGGTGGGCGATCAAATCGCGGAGGCCATTATATACCACAGCAACGGGCAGAAAGTGTCGCAGGAGCAGATTGACCAGCGTGTGGGCGAGGTGCTGGAAATGGTAGGCATTCCGGCTGCCCGTAAAAACGAGTATCCTCACCAGTTCTCTGGCGGCATGAAGCAGCGTGTGGTGATTGCCATGGCGCTGTCCTGCCAGCCGGACCTGCTGATTGCAGATGAACCCACTACTGCGCTGGATGTGACGATTCAGGCGCAGGTGCTGTCCATGATGAGTGATCTGCGCGACAAGCTGGGAACAGCGATGATCATGATTACCCACGACCTGGGTATCGTGGCGCAGGTGTGCGATAAGGTGGCGGTGATGTACGCCGGTCAAATCATCGAAAGCGGTACATTGGAGGATATTTTCACCTCTGAGGAGCACCATCCCTACACAAAGGGTCTGTTCGGCGCGATTCCTAACCTGAAGGTGGATGCCCGCCGCCTGTCACCTATCGAAGGTTTGATGCCCGACCCGTCGAATCTCCCTTCCGGCTGCCATTTCCATGACAGATGCCCCCATTGTATGGATATCTGCCGGGAACAGGAACCGGCCATCTATTCAAACGGGACCCACTGCATCGCCTGTCATCTGTATGACGGGTGGGATGGAAAAAAGGAGGAGACAACGTGAGCCATACGGAAAATACCCCGTTGCTGGAAGTGCGTAATCTGAAGAAGTACTTCGGAAAAAAGGATCGTGTGCTCCATGCGGTGGACGATATCAGCGTAACCATCCAGCAAGGAAAAACGCTGGGTGTTGTGGGTGAATCCGGCTGCGGAAAGAGTACGCTGGGCCGTACCGTGCTGCGGCTGCTGGAGCCTACTGACGGACAGATCATCTTTGACGGACAGGATATCACTCATGTCAGTGAGCGTGAGATGCGCAAATACCGCCAGTCCATGCAGATTATCTTTCAGGATCCCTACTCCAGCCTGAACCCCCGCAAATCCGTGGCGGAGATCATTGCCACGCCGCTGAAGGTCAATCACATATGCAAGGATCGTGCCTCGCTGCAAAAGCGTGTGCGTGAGCTGATGGATACCGTTGGTTTGGCTGAGCGGCTATATGATGCCTATCCCCACGAGTTGGACGGTGGCCGCCGCCAGCGTATCTGCATCGCCAGAGCGCTGGCAATCAACCCCAAGTTCATTGTGTGCGATGAGCCGGTTTCGGCACTGGATGTTTCCATTCAGGCACAGATATTGAACCTGCTGATGGATCTGCAGGATGAAATGGGCTTGACCTATATGTTTATCACCCACGATTTGTCTGTGGTGAAGCACATCTCCTCGGAAATTATGGTCATGTATCTGGGCCGCTGTGTGGAGTATGCCCCGGCAAATGAACTGTTTGAAAACCCGGTGCATCCCTACACGAAAGCTCTGCTGTCGGCCATTCCCATCCCGGATATTTCTATGCGGGGCAAGAATATCCAGACCATCCGCGGCGAGGTTAGCAGCCCCATCAATCCCAAGCCCGGCTGCCGCTTTGCTCCCCGCTGCGACTTCGCCTGCGAAAGCTGCACGGCCGCCGATATTCCCTTGCGCCAATGCGGCCCCAACCACTATGTGGCATGCTGCTGTGCCGGCGAATAAACCTGTACTCCACGCAGAACTCTGCGTAAAAAAATTAAATTAGGAGGAAAAAATGAAAAAGAAACTCTCTTTGGTGCTGGCAACCCTGATGCTGTTGGGCCTGTTGGCAGGCTGCGGCGGCCAGCCTGCTGCAAGCGGCGACAAGGATACGGTGGTGGTGTATATCGGCGATATCTTCAACTCCATGACGCCTTATATGACCACGGCCAACTCTGATCAGGCTGTGTTTGATCAGGTGTATGAAACGCTGACTGTAACTAAGGACGATGGTACGGTCGCCCCCTGCTTGGCGAAAAGCTGGAAGATGAGCGATGATTCCCTGGAGTACACCTTCCAGCTGGAGGAGGGCGTTAAGTTCCATAATGGCGAGGTCATGACTGCCGATGACGTAGTGTACTCTTTTGAGCAGTACATTGCTAACCCCGCCAAGAACAACTTCGTCAGCATGATCGATAAAGTAGAGATGGTGGATGCCAATACTGTGAAAGTTACCCTGAATAAGGTAACGCCCCTGTTTCTGGTCTATATCAATGAGCTGCCGATCCTCAACAAGAAGTTCGTGGAAGAGCACAATGGCAACATCAGTGATGTAGCCTGCGGCACCGGCCCCTACAAGCTGACCAGCATCGATCTGGCTACCTCCGCCATGCTGGAGCGTAACGATGACTATCGTCTGGCTCCCGCTGCGATCGAAAAGGTCGAACTGCGCTACGTTGGTGACAGATCTACCGCTAGCGTGCAGCTGGAAACCGGCGACTTGGATATTATGTCCATTGATCCTTCCCAGCTGGTCAGCTTTGAAAACAATGACAAATTCACCGTGGAGAAGGTGCAGACCCTCAAGACCGCTCTGCTGGCCATCAATACCACGGTGGCCCCGCTGGATAATAAGCTGGTGCGTCAGGCTATGACCTATGCCGTGGATAAGAAGAGCATCATTACCATTGCCTATGAGAACTGCGCAGTGCCTGCTCGCCTGCAGGCCAACGATACCAACTGCTTTGGCGTGGATTTCTCGGATGCTACCGATTTCTCCTACAATCCTGAAAAGGCTAAGGAGCTGTTGGCCGAGGCCGGCTATCCCAATGGCCTGAACTTTGCAGATTACGGCATCCAGATGGATGTCCTGGGCGGTACCTACATGGAAAAGGCCGCGCAGGTCATGCAGCAGAACTTTGCCGATGTCGGCATTACCATCGAGCTGCGCAACACCTCCACACCCGATGAAGATGCGGAGAGCGGCAACTTTGCTCTGATGACGCAGACCCTTTCCTACCGTGCCGACTTCTCCTATAACGTGTGCCATTACGGCAGCGTCGGTATCGGCGGCAATAACTTCTGCCAGATGAAGGACGCCTGGGTGGATGAGATGTTTGCCAAGGCTGAGAGTGAGCAGGACGAGGAGGTTCGCAAGGATATCTACCGTGAGCTGATTGCTTATCTGGTGGACTACTGCCCCTCCATCCCCCTGTTCCATCATGAGCTGGTATACGCTTGGAATAGCCAGCTGAATGCCACGGTTCACGATTCGTCCGTGCATCCCTACTACTGCTACGAGTGGAGCTGGAAGAACTAAACCAATCGAGAAAGATACCGGTACGACCGCACGCTTACTGCGTGCGGGCGTACGCGGTAAGAAGAGGTGAATTTCTGACATGACAATCCTGAACGGCTATCAACCCGCCCATGTTGTGCGCTATTTTGAGGAAATATGCGCGATTCCGCATCCCTCTCACCATGAGCAGGCACTGTGTGCGTATATCCGCGGCTGCGCGGAGCGGTACGGCCATCGCTATGTGGAGGATGCTGCGGGAAACCTGATGGTATATCTGAACGCAACGCCCGGGTATGAGGACAAGGCGCCCATGCTGCTGCAGGCGCATATGGACATGGTTTCTGCCAAGGAACCGGGCTCCAACCATAATTTTCTGACAGACCCCATCCGCCTGCACATCGAAGATGGGCACTACCTGTATGCCGATGACACTACACTGGGCGCCGACAATGCAGTTGGACTGGTGAATATGCTGGCGCTGATGGAGGATGACACCGTGGTGCACCCGCCTATGGAGCTGCTCTTTACCGTCTGCGAGGAGGACGGCATGGAGGGCATCCGCCAGTTGGATATGAGCACGATTCGCTCCCGCCGGATGCTGAATATGGATTGCGGCGACCCCGATGTGATGTGTGTATCCTGCGCCGGCTTCGTTCATTACGTGATGCGCCTGCCTGTTACTGCCGCCGGCGCTGCCGGACAGGCATATACGCTGCAGATAGACGGCCTGGCCGGCGGGCATTCCGGCCTGATGATCGGTACTGGTCGGGCCAGCGCCGTGGTGCTGATGGGCCGTGTACTTTGTGAGCTTCTTCGAAAAGTTCCCTGCCGTATCGTGTCGGTAGACTGCGAAAGAACAATGGGCATCGCACCGCATATGCAGGCAGAGATCGTTCTAAAGCCGGAGCAGGAGCCTGATGCGCGGAAGGTGCTGGAGGACCTGCTTGCGGCGCTGCGTGAGGAATATGCAAACACAGATCCGGAGCTTTCTCTGACTCTGGAGCCGTTGGGCCATGAGGCAGATCAGGCTATGGATGAGGCATCCGGCCGCCGTTGTGCAGAGTTGATGTATCTGCTTCCCTATGGCGTGATGAAATATGACAGCTGTGATCGTGATGTGATCCTGAATTCTGTCAATACGGTTCGTGTGACCTGTGAGAACGGCGTGGTGGAGTATGAGCAGATGATCCGTTCGCCTATCGATGCCTATAAGTGGGAACTGGTGGATCGGCTGCGGATTCTTGCAGAACTGACGGGCGCATCGTTGGTGGTGCAGGACAGCTATGCCGGATGGCCCTTCCGGAAGGATTCACCGCTGCAGCAATTGTGCTGCCAAGTGTACAATCGCTTGACGGGACAGGAGCTGAAAATCGAAAAGTTGAACAGCTGTGCTGAGACCGGCGAGATTGCAGGCGCAATCCCCGATATGGACATTGTGGCACTGGCACCTTGGGGACGCGGCGCACATACGCCCCGTGAGCATCTAGATCTGGATACGCTGCAGCCCTTCTGGGAGTTTTTGACAGCGCTGCTGCGTGCCATGTGCGAAGAAGCCTAACGGCGAAAAGCGCACTATTCCTATATAATATAACAAAAGCCGAAGTACTAAATTGTACCTCGGCTTTTGTTGCGTTCATAACTATCCCAAATTCTGTGTAAACACCAAAATGTGGTGCAAATAGAACGAACCCACCACGCAGATTCTGCGGCGGATCGCCGTTACTGATAACATGGACACGGAAGACCTTGTCCTCACGGTTTTAGGAGGACTGGATCAGCGTCTCTTGTTCGGGGCGCTTCATGATTTCCCGGATGCGCTGGCGCTTGGTGATTTTCAGCTCTTCCAGAAGGTCATCCAATACCGTATTCAGCCGGTCGGTGGCGATTTCCGTCCAAAAGGCCTGAATACACATTGTCATACTTTTTCACACCCCGGTAGTTGCTTCGGGAGCGCTTTTCCCGGAGGGCCCGGGTGGTGGCGACGGTGCGGTAGCCAATGATGGGCTGGTGGTGGTTCTAAATGACCACATTGTCCCCGGCGTCCAGCCGGATGTCCGATCCGTTGATTTTCCTTCGGGCGTATTTATTCATTTTTGGAACGAAATCAGATCATCCACACGGGGACAATGTATGTGCTGCTGTCGATTGCGCTCAATGCCTCCCGAAGGCAGATGATCGCGCCTGTCCCTCTCGGTACGGAGGCCTTATCCAGCAGCTTGAAAGCGCCCGTAATTTGTGTGGGAGGGTTGATGCTTTTTTTGATTTCGATGGGGTGCAGCTGACCGTCGCTCTCCATGATTAGATCGATCTCGTTGCTGTTCTTGTCCCGGTAATAATGCAGCAGGCAATCCTTGGCGCTGTTGCTGTAGGTCTTGATGATTTCCGACACAACATAATTTTCTAAGACAGCTCCGTTGATTGCGCCGTTCATCAGAATTTCGGGGTTTGAGTATCGAGTCAGATAGCAGACGAGGCCTGTATCAAAGAAATACATCTTCGGCGTTTTGATCGTCCGCTTCAGAAGATTATTAGAGTAGGGGTGCAGAAAGAACACGATCCCCGATTTTTCAAGCTCCTTCATCCAGCGCTTTGCGGTATCGTCACTGACCCCCACATCCCCGGCGATGTCATGCAGGTTCAGCATCTGGCCGCTTCTGCAGGCGGCAGCACGGATGAAGTCGGCAAAAATCACCTTATCCACACCGGGAATATCGGTGGTCACATCCCGGTCGATATAGGTCTGAATATAGCTGCTGTAAAACACATCCCGGTCTTTATACTTACCGCTTCTGTGACCGGGAAGCGCACCGTCCCAAATCCTTTGGTATATCTCGTTCGGCGTGGCAGGGGAAAGCAACGCCTTGCGCTTCTGCAATTCGTCAAGCTCCAGTGAAAAGGGTGAAGCCTCCACCGCTCCGCAAAGCTCAGATTGTGACAGTGCGGACATATGAAGAATGGCGGTTCTTCCGGCCAGCGACTCCTGTGCCAGCTCCATCAGACGATACGCCTGGGAACCGGTCAGCCAATAGGAGCCGGGAGAAGCACCGTTATCCACGGCAATCTTGATATACGAAAACAGCTCCGGTGCATATTGAACCTCATCAATGAGAACCGGCGCGGGGTGCATCTTTAAGAACATTGCAGGATCGGTTTTGGCAAGTCTGCGTTCCTCCAAATCGTCCAGCGAAACCTCGGCTCGTGCCGTCCCCTCCATCAGATGCCGCAGCATAGTGGATTTTCCGACCTGACGCGGACCGGTCAGCAGCACACAAGAGTACTCTTCATTGATTGCAATAAACTTCTTTTCAAGCTGTCTCTCAATATACATTGTTCCACCTCCTCTATGCTAAAATACGATGCGCCTATATTTTAGCCTGAAGATAGGGAAAAGTCAATAGACTTAAGGCTAAAATACGATGCACTTATATTTTAGCCTGCACAGACAGAAATTATGCGTGTCTGCAATCGGAAAGCCGCCCGATTTCAAATCAGGCGACTGAGCAGACGGCACTTGTCATTCCCCCATCAAAGAGCGTCGGGATTTTCTTCATGGTACCTTGCATCTCCCTCTATAATTTCATCCAGCGTTCTCGGCGTATAGTCCATATACGGCATCATGCAGCCAACGTTGATGAAGTTTCCATTGGGGGTGCCGTGGCCGGCGGCATTTGACTTTATCTCACGCCGGAGCTTTGCAATGTATTCATACTCTATCGTCTGATGAACATGACCGTAGAGCATGAATGCTGTCGGAGCGAAGTCGGCACGGAAGAATGGAATCACCTCATTCATAATCCCAAACTCATGTTTTGCCATACACATTACCTCCGCAAATCTTACCAATTGATGGTAATCTAGCAGCATAATTATATCATACATTCGATGCGTTTTCCAGCTTGAGTATCACAGCGGCAATGCAGCTGTCCTGCATTGCCGCTGTTGACAAACCTGACCTACTCGACTATAATGTTCGATATACATCGTACGATATATATCGAACAAAATACATCCGAGCGGAAAGGACATAGACTATGGCTCCGAAGAACAAGTTCACGAAAGAAGAAATGGTTGCGGCGGCGCTGCGCGTTGTGCGCGAGAAGGGGATCGATGGCCTGACCGCCAAAACCATGGCGGATGCGCTCGGCACGTCGACGCAGCCGGTCTTCACATGCTTCGGCTCGATGGACGGCGTGAGGCAGGAGGTCTATGCCGCGGCGCTGCGCGCGTATAAAGACTACGCAGGCGCAGGGCTGCGAGAGGAGATACCTTTTCTCGGCGTAGGTATGCAGTATATCCGCTTCGCGCGGGAGGAACCGGAGCTGTACAGGCTCCTGTTCCTGACGCAGGGACAGGAGCAGGAGAGCCTTGCCGTGAGGTCGATGCGGCATTTGCAGGAGCTTGTCCGCCCGTCGCTTATGAATATTTACCGCATCACTGCCGAGGAAGCGGACGTCTATTTCCGCGATATGTGGCTTGCGGCGCACAGCATTTCCACGCTGATCGTGACCGGCAGCTGCCCATACTCCGACCGGGAGATAGAGCAGATACTGACGGGCTTCAGCGTCGGTATCTGCAAAGCCATTAAGGAGATACACTGCTTCGCTTCCGGCTGCTTTGACCGTGACGCTGTCTTTCAAGCGCTGGTCGATAAAAAGAAAGGACAATGATGAACACAAAGAATATAGTTATATATGTCCACGGCAAGGGCGGCTCTGCGGAGGAAGCGGAGCATTATAAGCCCCTGTTCCCGGACAGCGAGGTCATTGGCTTTGAATACCGTGCACAGACGCCGTGGGAGGCAAAGGAAGAATTCACGCACTTTTTTGCGGAAAAGCGCAGGCGCTGCGATGGGCTGACGCTGATCGCCAACAGTATCGGCGCGTTCTTCTCGATGATGTCGCTGGACGCAGCGTATGTTGATCGGGCGTATCTGATTTCGCCCGTTGTGGATATGGAAAAGCTGATAGGAAATATGCTGCTGTGGGCGAACGTGACCGAGCGTGAACTTGAGGAAAAGCAGGAGATACCGACGGATTTCGGCGAGACGCTCTCATGGCGCTATCTCTGCTATGTGCGCGAGCACCCGGTCATATGGCACGTGCCCACCCGCATCCTGTACGGTGAGCACGATGACCTTACTTCCATAGAAACCATATCGTCTTTTGCAAAGAGAAACGGCGCGGAGCTGACAGTTATGCCGGGCGGGGAGCATTGGTTCCACACTGAGGAGCAGATGCGGTTTCTCGACGCATGGATCACAGGGAGTGCAGAATGAAGCAGGAGAAAATCGCCGCGATGGAGCGGATCATTGCCGCGGACTATGCCAATATTGCGGGCATGGTCGTGCTGAAGGACGGGGAGTGCATCTATGAAAACTACTTCGGCGGCTGCACGGAGGATAGCCGCATCCATGTTTTCTCGGTGACGAAAAGCGTTGTTTCCGTTCTGATCGGAATAGCGCTGGACAATGGATATATCGGCGGGATAGACCAAAGAGTGCTGGACTTCTACCCGGAATACGCGCCCAAGCGCGGAGAAAAGACGCTTCAGCATATAACGCTCCGTGATATGCTCACCATGACCGCACCGTATAAATACAAGTCCAACCCCTATACGAAGTATTTCACGAGCGAGGACTGGGTGACGTTCTCCCTCAATATGCTCGGCGGGAAAGGGCAGATCGGCCAGTTCCGGTATGCGCCGCTCATCGGGCCGGATGTCCTGACCGGCATCTTAGCGAAAGTAGCCGGGCAGTCCGTTCTCGATTTCGCGTGCGAGAATCTGTTTGAACCGCTTGGCATCACGGTCGAGCGGAGCGTCACATTTCACAGCAGAGAAGAGCAGATGGCGTTTTACAAGGCGACGGATATGAGCGTCTGGGCCGCAGGCCCCACAGGCGTGAACGCCGGCGGCTGGGGGCTTACGCTCTCGCCGATAGACATGGCAAAGCTCGGACAGTTGATTCTAAATGGCGGCGTCTGGAACGGACGGCGCACCGTATCGGAGGAATGGCTGCGCGAGAGCACCTCGGAGCATAGCCGCTGGACGGAGCGTGACCTGCCGTACGGCTACCTGTGGTGGGTACTCGAACGGGAGCACGGCTGCGCCGCCATCGGCGACGGCGGCAATATCATTTACGTCAGCCCCAAAAAGAACATGGTCGTCGCCATCGCCTCACGCTTCAGGCCAATGGTTAAGGACAGGATAGAGTTTATCCGAGAATACGTAGAACCGGCGTTTGATTAAGAAATAATGATGTAAAAATGAGGTATCATAAATGAACAAAAAGATCGGAGCCGCCGGGGCACTTGTCGACCTGCTCGCAGTCCTCGGTTTTGCGGTGTGCATGCTGCTTGACTTTGACTCCGGGAGCTACTTCTGTTCCATGTTCATCGCTTTCGGCTTTGTCATAGTGATGTGCGGCTTTCTGCATTTTGCCGCGCCGGAGCGTAAAACAGCGGGCCATGCCGCTGCTGCTTTTTCGGCGGTCTACGCCGCCATTATACTTGTTGTCTATTTTACGCAGCTCACCACGGTGCGCCTCGCCGAGCTGACCGAACAGGCGTGCGAGCTGCTGGATTTTCAGCAGATGGGGCTTTTTTTCAGCCTTGACCTGCTGGGCTACGCGCTGATGTCGCTCGCAACCTTCTTCGCCGGGCTGACGGTCGAGCCTAAGGACAAGCCCTCCAAATGGCTGCGGGCGCTGCTCATGATCCACGGCGTGTTCTTTATAAGCTGCCTGATAATGCCGATGCTCGGCGTCTTTCAGGCTGACAGCCCCGCATGGATCGGCGTGGCGGTACTCGAGTTCTGGTGCGCCTATTTCTGCCCTGTGGCGGCTCTGGCGCTCCATTACTTCCGCGGGCAGACGGAGCAAAAATAGCAAGGAACGTCGAGAAAAGATCCGCCCGGCACGGTAGAATGGGCAGCGCAGAACGTAAGGAGTTGAAATGCGTGAAGGAACAGGTGCTGGCCGTTCAGCGGATGCAGGACTATATTGAAAAGAACCGTACGGAGGATATCAGACTTTCGGAGCTTGCGAGGGCGTCGCTGTTTTCCCCGTGGTATTCCTACCGGCTGTTCCGGGAATACACAGGCCTTACACCCACGGAGTATATCCGCAAATACCGGCTCACGCAGGCGTCAAGGCGGCTGCGCACCGGGAAAGTCAAGGTCATCGACGCGGCCTACGATGCCGGTTTTTCCAATGCGGATACATTCACTCGGGCGTTTTACCGGGAGTTCGGCCTGAACCCCGGCGATTATATGAAGCACCCTGTGCCCGTCACGTTCTTCATTCCTTACGGCGCAAAATACCGTGAACTCAGAAAGGAGAACATCGACGTGTCAAACATTCAAACCGTTTTTGTTCAGATCATCCGCAAACCCGAACGTCTGCGCGTCACGCCGGTCAGCCCGGTCTTTATCCTGGGCGTAGAGCTGACGATGTATATCGTCTACTGCGCAGTGTCGCTCGCGGTGCTGACCATACCGGCTGCGCTTTTCTGGCATGTCCGCCTGCGCGGCTCGCTGCTGCGTTTCCTCGGCAGCTGGGCGCTATGCAGAAGATCGTCAGCCTCTTCCCGCTGACGCAGGGCATTACGATGATGAAGAACGCCTTCATCGGCGCGGATACGGGTAGCATGCTGCTGCCGGTCTGCGTGATGCTTGGCCTTACCGCACTCTGCACAGCGCTTTCCATCCGTTTTTCCGCTGGGAATAAGCAATAATAACAAAAAACGCCGGCTGCATTCCGCAGCCGGCGTTTAGTCATATTTCGGCTCAAAGCCGCGCAAGTCCGGAATTGAGCTTTTTGTATATCCTCTCGACGAACCACGGCTCGGTCGAAGCCTTGAGCGCGCCGTCGAGCGTGAACCACGCGACGCCGGAGTTCTCCGCCTCGCAGACCGTGAGCGCGTCATGGTCGTCCGCCTCTAAAAGATAGGTGACGTTCATATGCAGATGGCTCGGCACGTACTCGCCGCGCTTCTCATGCCCGTCCACTGTGAGTACTTCGAGAGAATAGATATCCTCCGTCACGGGACGTGCGGACTTTACGCCCGTCTCCTCGCGCACCTCGCGCAGCGCGACGGAAAGCAGGTCGCGCTCGCCGTCGGCATGCCCGCCCGTCCACGACCATGAGTCGTAGATCTTGTGGTACACCATCAGCACCTTGTCCCGCGCGGGATTTACGACCCATGCGGACACCGTCATGTGCGCGATGAGGTTCGAGCGCTCAAAGGCGTCAGGGGCAGAATCAATGAATGAGAGTATAACGGCCTTGTCGCGCGCCTCCTGCTCGCAGCAGGGGAGGTATTTTTCTATCGCTTCGCGTATATCCATAGCGTGTCACCTAATTAAGACTCTCTAAATAATTTTTGATATCAAAGCTTTCGGTCTTCTCATCCTTGCGCAGGTACAGAGGATGATGCGGGTGACCATTTGCCGAGCGCTTTCCGGCGCAGAGCCAGTGCGCGCCGTATTCCTCGCCGATGCGCACCATGTCGCGCACGCAGCCGGGGAGGTAGGGGCGCTTTTCGATGATCGTACCCCACGCCGCCCATATTGCCGGGGAAATGCCTTGGGCGACGTTTGAGAGAATATAGCGGAAAGCCGCCATGTTCTCCTCGTGCAGCTCCCGGTTGAGCTCCCTATCCATGTCGTCCGGGCGCGTTGCGCGCTGGGCATAGACATTGAACATTATCCAGCTGTCAAAGCCGTTGCCGCCGGCTATGCGGGAGACGGACTTGAGAGTGTTGTCGAGGTTGTCGGGCGCCGCGGTCGAGGGGTTGATGCCGATGCAGATCAGAGGGTTATCTCCGCGTGTGCCGAGTATGTATCGGTACTCCGTGTAGAAGTCCGGGACGTATATCCACCGTCTGGCATCATATTCGCCGCTGCGCCCCGAGAGGGCGAGCGCGTCCGTGAAGGAGAGGATATCTATTGTCTGGCTTGCGCCGCTCGGTATATGCATGGTGCCGCTCCTATCCTAAAATATATGCCCAGACGGGCAGGGTGATCATGCTCAGCGCAGTCGTCACAAGGATGCCCTTTGAGGCATAGACGGCGTCTGTACCGTATTGCAGGGAAAGGATAGCCACAAGAACGGCGCTCGGGCAGGCCGCGAGAATGACGCAGTTTGCCAGCAGCACAGGGTCATCCGTCAGGAAACGCAATACAAACAGCACGATGGCCGGAATAAGCACGAGACGCACAAGACTGATGAGATACACGGACTTTTCCTTGAGCGCATCCAGAAGCCGGGCATTGCCGAGCGTTGCGCCGACGACGATCATTGACGACGGAACGGTCGCGACGGAAACGGAGGAGACGATCTCCCTCACAAGTCTCGGTGCAGGGACATCGAAAACGAAGATAATCAGTGCGATCAGCGTTGCGACGAAGGGCGCTGTGAAAACGCTTTTCAGATGGAGCGCATGATCCGCGCCGTCAAGACTGGCTCTGAGCCGCCATGTGCCGTAGGTGTACAGCAGCAGATTATATGAAAGGCAGCTGAGCGCGCAGTAGAGCACGGCGATGGAGCCGAACATGCTCTCAAGGATCGGAAGGCCGATAAACATTGTGTTTATCACGCTGCACAAAAGCTCGAACACCGCTGCGTTTTTTCCGCCCCGGCAGAACAGCCGCGCCGCCGCGGCTGCGAATATATACGGCAGCAGCATCGCAAGGCTGAGCATCGCGATGGCATGCATGAGCTGCGCGCCGCTGATGTCCGGATGGTTGGCGATGACGGAGTTGAGGATCGTGCATGGGAGGAAAACGTTCATCACAAGGAAGCTGAGCCCCTTGGAGAAGTTCTTATCCAGAATGTTCTTCTTCACGCAGACATAGCCAACGAGCATCAGCGCGATGAAGCTTATCATTTTTGAGATCAGGGAAATAAAATCCATAGTATACCTGAAAAGAAGATTTTGTTTTTATATATGCAGAACAAGCTTTGCCACGTAAATGTAGATGAGCAGAGATACGGCATCCGTCACCGTCGAGATGAGCGGGTTTGCCATGACCGCGGGGTCGACGCCTATCTTCTCTGCTGCGATGGGCAGCATCGAGCCGACGACCTTCGCGAACATGACGACGAACACTATCGAAAGACTCACCGTGACCGACACCAGCACTGTGACGTTGGCGTTGCCAAGCAGCAATCTGTCGATCAGCAGCATCTTTATAAAGTTCACCGCCGCGAGGGTCACGCCGCACAGCAGCGCCACGCGCAGCTCTTTCCACACGACGCGCAGCGCGTCGCGCGGCTCGGTGTCGCCGAGGGAGAGGCTTCGTATGACGGCGGTCGAGGCCTGAGCGCCGGAGTTGCCGCCGGTACCCATAAGCATCGGGATGAACGCGATAAGCCCGGCCTGTACGGCAAGGCGGTTTTCAAAGCTTGTGAGGATCATGCTCGTGAACGTTGCCGAGAGCATGAGGAACATCAGCCACGGGATGCGGTTCTTCCACATCTCGATAATGCCCGACCTCGAATACGGCTTGTCGGACGGCGTCATACCGGCCATGATCTCGAAGTCCTCGGTCGTCTCCTGCTCCATGACGTCGATGACGTCGTCGACGGTGACGATGCCGACGAGGCGGCCTTCCTTGTCCACGACCGGCAGCGCCATAAGGTCGTAGTCGGAGAACTTTTCCGAAACGCTCTCCTGATCCTCGGTGGTGGACGCGAAGATGACGTTCGTGTCCATGAGGTCTTCTATTATCGTGTCGTCATCCGACAGCAGCAGATCCTTGACCGTGACTATGCCCTCAAGCTTGCGGTCAGCCGAGATGACGAAGCAGACGTATATCGTTTCCTTGTCCTCGCCGATGCGGCGTATGCGCGCGATGGACTCCTTGACATTCATGTACTTCTTCAGATCGACGTACTCCGAGGTCATTATGCTGCCCGCGGAGTTTTCGGGATAGTTGAGGTACTGGTTTATCAGGTTGCGCGTCGCGGGCTTTGCCGTGCGCATGACACGCTTCACGACGTTTGCCGGCATCTCCTCCATCATGTCGACCGCGTCGTCGACATACAGCTCTTCGACTATGCCTGCAAGCTCAGAGTCGGTGATGGAGTTTATGATGCGCTCCTGCTCGGGAGCTTCAAAGTTCGCGAAAACCTCAGCGGCGGTCTCCTTGGAAAGCAATCGGAACACCATGGGCATTCTGGTGTCATCGATCTCGGAGAGAAATTCGGCGACGTCAAATTCGTTGAGCTCCTCCATGCGTTTCTGGAGCGCCTTCATGTCGCGCTTATCCAGAAGCTCGGTCAGCTCGTCGGTCTTTTTGTCGAGAATGGCTTCATAGTCCATTGCTTCCATTTCCTTATTCTCTTCCAACAAACTCACCTCCGACCTTGGTTTTTATTTTAAATTTAAAAAAGATTATACTCCCAGATACTCCGCCTGCTCTCCGCTGAGAGAGTCGGTCTCGACGCCCATTGCCTTGAGCTTGCGGCGCGCGACGGCGAGGTCAAGCTCATGCGGGAAGGCAATCACGTCCGGTGCAAGCTCCCCGCGGTGCTGCGCGAGATACTCCGCCGAGAGCGCCTGTACGGCAAAGCTCATGTCCATGATCTCCGCCGGATGCCCGTCGCCTGCGGCGAGGTTCACGAGCCTGCCCTCGGCGATGGTGAAGAGCGTCTTGCCGTTCGGCAGGACATAGCCCTGTATATTGTGCCGCGCGTCATATTTCCTGACGGCGAGCTTTTCAAGCCCCGCCATGTCGACCTCAACGTCAAAGTGCCCGGCGTTTGTGAGTATCGCGCCGTCCTTCATCGTCTCGAAGTGTTCAGTCGTAATGATGCCGCTGCACCCGGTGACGGTGACGAACATATCGCCCACGCGCGCCGCGTCCTTCATCGGCATGACCTCGTACCCGTCCATGACGGCTTCGAGCGCGCGGATCGGGTCGACCTCAGTGACGATGACCTTTGCGCCCAGCCCCTTTGCACGCAGCGCAACGCCCTTGCCGCACCAGCCGTAGCCGGAGACGACGACGTATTTGCCCGCGACGATGAGGTTCGTCGTGCGGTTTATACCGTCCCACACGGACTGACCCGTGCCGTAGCGGTTATCGAACATATGCTTGCAGTCGGCCTCGTTGACCATGACCATCGGGAAGCGCAGCTCATGGTTCTTCGCCATGATCCGGAGCCTGTGTATGCCGGTGGTCGTCTCCTCGCAGCCGCCGATGACGCCGGGGATAAGCCCGGTGTACTTTGTGTGCATGAGGTGGACAAGGTCGCCGCCGTCATCGATTATGATGTTGGGGCCGACCTCGAGCACTCGGCAGAGGCAGTCTTCATATTCCTCCATCGTGCAGCCGTAGCTTGCGAAGACCTCCATGCCGCCGTTAGCGAGCGCCGCAGCGACGTCGTCCTGCGTCGAGAGCGGGTTTGAGCCGGTGACGTACATCTCCGCGCCGCCCATTTCGAGCACGCGGCAGAGATACGCCGTCTTTGCCTCAAGGTGTACCGACAGCGCTATCTTCAGCCCGGCGAAAGGCTGCGTCTTCTTAAAGTCCTCACCGATGCCGCGCAGCACAGGCATGTTGCGCTCCACCCAGTCTATTTTCATTTCGCCCGAGGGGGCGAGGGCGATGTCTTTTATCTGGCTCATAGCGACGCTCCTTATAATTTATCGTGTATTGACCGTGCCCTTTATTCTAACACGCCTAAAAATTTATTACAAGGATAAGATTTGCCCCCTGATGAACGAATTTTTTCTTTTCCTTTTATTTTTCCTGAACATAAAATTATATGCAACAGCGCAGAGTGACGCCCTTCTGCACATTACATAACTATAATAATCATATCTTATGTAAACTCAGGAGGAAGAGAACTATGGATGTTGGGAGTCAGGGCAGGCTTTCTGCCCTGAAGGCTGCGGGCAGCGGAGCGGACGTGCGCCTTCTTGTCGCGGCGCGCTGCGGGATATATATGCTCCTCGGCGGAGTGATGTCCTGCTCGCGCGTGCTTGGGGACGGCGCGCCGTTCGGCATGGCGATGGTCGCATGCTCCGGACCCGGGATAAGCGGGGTGTTCGCGCTCACGGGCGCGGCGCTCGGATATCTCCTCGGCGGCGGGCTGGAGTGGGGGATACGGTATATCGCTGCGGCGGTACTGGTGTATACAGTGTCCTTTGTGTTCCATGAGCTGGAGGCGTATAAGAGCAGCTTCTTCATGCCGACGGCCGCGGGGCTCGTCATGGGGCTGACCGGCTTTCTCGGCAGCTTTTCCATGTCGCCGGGGCAGCTGCCCGCAGCGGCGGAGATATTTTTAGAAGTGAACCTCGCTTTCGGCGGGACGTATTTCTTCCGCGAAGCGCTCTCCGGCGGACTGCGCGAGACGGAGACCGCCGAACTGCGGCACAGCGTGTCGGTGATGATAATGTCGGCCTGCGCGCTGATGGCTTTCTCGCGCATTGTGATCTTCGACACCGTCTCCATCGGGCGCTTCATGGCGCTGGTGCTCGTGATGACCTCGGCGATGAAAGGCGGTATGCTCACGGGCGCCGCGGTCGGCACGGTGCTCGGGCTCGCGATGGATGTTTCAAGCGCCGGGGCTCCGTTTTATACCATGGCCTATTCTTTCGCGGGGCTGCTCTCGGGCGTCTTCGGCAAGCATGGCAGGGTGATCTTTGTGCTGTCGTTCATCTTAGCGGGCGCGCTCTCAGTCGTGTGCGCATGGACGGCGGAGGTGCATATCAACGCCCTGTTTGAGACCTTCTGCGCATCTGTCGTGTTCATGCTCCTGCCAAACTCGCTCCTCAACCATGTCGGCCTTATGCTCCAGCACATGGAGCGCGGCAGCGGGGAATCCGGGCTGCGGCGCTTCGCGGCAAACCGCGTGCGGAATCTCAGCGAGGCTTATGCGGGGCTGTTTGAAACGGTGCGCCGCAGCGTCGAGGAGCCGGGCAACGATGAAAATGTCGCCCGTATCTTTGACCGCGCGGCGGACGAGGTCTGCGTCCGCTGCAAAAACAAGAACCGCTGCTGGAACGCGGAGTATGTCGATACCCTCTCAGCCATGAACGACGCGACGCAGGCTATGGTCGAGCATGGCAGCCTTGATGTCAGCGACCTGCCCGGCTTCTTCCGCGACCGCTGCGATAAGCTCCCGGCTTTCGTTTCTGCCGTGAACGCGGAGCTTCGCGCGCAGGCCTACCGGAAGCAGCTGCGCATCGGGCTTACGGAGAACCGGAGCGTTGCATGGGGACAGTACATGGACATGGCGGACGTCCTCTCGCGCGTGGCCGATGAGCTCGGCAGCCTCAACGGCTCCGACCCGCTGGCCGAGCGCCGCCTCATCCGCTATCTGCGCAGCATGGATATCGACGCCGACGCCTCCGTCTACCGCGACGGCGGAGGGAGGCTGCATGTCACCATCGAGAGCGGGCGGCTCACGCCGCTGCTGCGGGAGGAGAACTATCTTGAAAAGCTCTCCGCCGTCGTCGGGGCGCGTTTGTGCCGCAGCGCGGCGGCAGCGGGGGAGGAGTGCTTAAAGCTCGTGCTGCTCGAAGCGGAGCCCCTTGCCGTGTCCGTCGGCATCGCGGCCATGAAGAAAAAGGGCGAGAAGGTCAGCGGCGATAAGGGGACTTATTTCAAGACCGACGCGGGTGTCCTCTGCGTCATCCTCGCCGACGGCACCGGCTGCGGCGACGAGGCAGCGCAGGACAGCGCGCAGGTCGTCGCCATTCTTGAGAAGTTCCTGCGCTCGGGAGTCGACCCTGCCGTTGCGATGAAGATCCTCAACTCCGTTCTGCTCCTGCGCAGCGGGGACAGCTGGGGCTATGCTACAGTCGACCTCATGTGTGTCGACCTCTTCACCGGCGAGACCTGCTTCTATAAATACGGCGCGGCTCCGTCCTACGTGAAAAGCGGCAAGAGCATCCGCCGCATAAAGTGCGAGACGCTTGCCGCCGGTATCTCCATGGGAGCCGGTATCGCGCCGGACACCGTGCGCATGCGCCTGCGCCCCGGATCGACCGCGGTCATCGCGACTGACGGCGTGATAGTCGACGCCGAGGACGAGTGGCTCAGGCAGCTTCTGAACAAGGGCTTTGACGATATGAAGGCGCTTGCCCGCGCAACGCTCAAGGAGGCCGAGAGCCGCTATGGGGTCAATGACGACATGACCGTCGTGACCGTCCGCGTGGAGGAGCGGGCATGAGCGCGCGGCTTGGTGAGCGCCTGCGCGGAATGCTGTGCAGCGTCGGGGCGCTTTTCCGTGCGCCGTATTCGGGAGCGGACGCGGAGAGCCGCCCTGTGCTGCGCGGGAACATGCGCCGTGCGATCGTTATTAAGACCCCGGACGATATGTTTGCCGAAGCCGTGTTCATCCTGCGCGACGATTATGATCCCGGTATCAGCCGCGGGGAACTGCTGCGTCAGGCGAAGAGCGCTGCCGAGGGACACGCGCAGCGCGCGCTCCCGCCGCGCCGGTATACGGGACTTCCGCCGATGGCGGTGTTTGTGCTTGGCGCTTCCGCCGCAGTGCTGACGCTGTGGCTATGCGGAGTTCTGTAGCGCACTTGTGCGAGGCCGGGAGCTATGATATAATGAACAAGAGTAAAAAGATACCTGTAAGCAGGAGGAATACACAATGCAGCTGAAGCTTGACACAAGCAAGACCTATGCCATAGCCCTTGAGGGCGGCGGAGCCAAGGGCGCGTATGAGATCGGCGCGTGGAAAGCGCTGGAGGAGGCGGGGATAAAGTATAACGCCGTTTCCGGTACCTCCGTCGGCGCGCTAAACGGTGCGCTCATGGCGATGCGCGACCTGCCCCGCGCTGAGACGGCTTGGAACGATATGCGTCTTTCCAAGGTCATCGAGCTTGACAAGGAGGGCGAGGAGGATCTGCACAAGGCCATGAACGGCGAGCTCGAGCTTGGCGATATCCAGGAGCTCATCCCGCAGATGTTCGAGATCATCCGCAACCGCGGGCTTGACGTCGCGCCGCTGCGCGCGTGGGTGCGCGAGGTCGTCGATGTGAAGAAGGTCAAGAAGTCCGATGTGGAGCTGTTTGTCTCCACTGTCTCCCTGACCGACCGCAAGGGTCTTGAAATAAAGATCAACGATCTGCCGGAGGACGAGATATGCGATATGCTGCTTGCCAGCGCCTATCACCCGAGCTTCCGTCTCGAAAAGCTCGGCGGCAAGCTCTATACCGACGGCGGCTTTGTCGACAGTCTGCCCCTGCATGCGCTTGTAGTCAATGGATATAAGGACATTATCGCCGTGCGCATCCCCGGCATGGGCTGGGAGAGACGCTTCAGGATGCCGGAGGATGTGAACGTCACCACCATACACACAAATTCCGACCTCGGCTTCGTGCTGAATTTTGACGCGGAGCAGTCAAGGCGCGATATGGCCATCGGCTACCTTGACGCGCAGCGCGTGCTATACGGCCTCTATGGTCAAAAGTATTATATTGACCGCACTATGACCGACCGCGAGGCGCTGGAGTGGCTGCTTGACCACTGCGCCGAGGAGGGCGAGAATCTGCGCGCCGTCTGCGAAAAGGAACTGCCGCGCCTTGCCCGCAAGCTCAACGCCGAGGACGGGGATTATTACGAGCTCATGGCCGCAAAGCTTGAGCAGGAGTGCGCAAACAGAGATGTTGACAATATGCGCGTCTATACCGATAAGGAGCTTATCGCCCTTGCCGGGTGACAGATACCAAAACAAAGGCATAGTATGATACTGAAAGAAATAACGGGTCGCACTGCGATCCGTTATTCATTATTTATCTGATAAGGCGTTGATCTGCTATGCTTTCTTCTGTCGTCTGGGCTGCGCTCGGCGTCGGCTTTATATTTCTTATGACCTCTCTGGGCGCGGCCTCGGTGCTTTTCTGCCGTGAGGATACGCTCCCAAAATCACAGACCGGGATGATGGGCTTTGCCGGGGGAGTGATGACTGCGGCTTCGGTGTGGAGCATGCTCCTGCCCGCGATAGAGCAGACGCGCTCGGCGGGAACACTCCCGTGCTGGCTCCCCGCGGCTGCCGGTACGGCGGCGGGGGCGGCCTTTCTCTGCGCGCTCGATGCGCTGATCCTCCGCCTGCGCCGCGGCGGCTCCGCCGAAAAAAGCTCCATGCTGATGACGGCCATTACCCTGCACAATATCCCCGAGGGGATGGCAGTGGGGCTTGCCTTTGCGCTCTCGGGCGGGGCGGACGGCCTGACTGCCGCCGCGGCGCTCGCACTCGGCATCGGCGTGCAGAACGTTCCGGAGGGCGCCGCGGTATCGCTCCCGCTGCGCAGGATGGGTATGAGCCGGGGCAGGGCGTTCTCAATGGGCGTGCTCTCCGGTGCTGTCGAGCCGCTGTTCGGTATGCTTGCGGTCATGGCCGTCTCCGGCATCAGCCGTATAATGCCGTGGCTGCTCGGCTTCTCGGCGGGCGCGATGCTCTATGTTGTCGTGTGTGAGCTGATCCCGGCAGCGGATGACCGCAGAGGTCTGTTCTGGTACATCGCGGGCTTTCTGCTGATGATGATACTGGATGTGGCTCTCGGGTAAAAACAGCCGGTGCGCAAGGCTGCGCGCCGGCTGTTTTTACGCTGACGCGTCTGACGGCTATACAAAAAACGCCAAATGCAAAGTTGTTATAAAAATAACTTAAATGTGTGCAAAGTGCCAAACAAATAACATGATTGTTACAAAAATGTCTTGAATTTTTGGCACAAAAAACGGAAAAAGCGTAGACATTGCAGGATAGGATGTGATAGAATGACCGAGTAAAACCATGACTACGCAAAAAATAACGAGGTGAAGCTAATGTCCTATAAGTTCAAAGGCGGTGTGCACCCCAATTACATGAAGGCTCCGGAGATCCCGGTGACCGTTATCGCACCGCCCGCACAGGTAGTCATTCCAATGATACAGCACATAGGCGCACCCTGCAAGCCGCTTGTCCAGGTGGGCGATTATGTGAAGATGTATCAGAAGATCGGCGAGAGTCCCGCTCCGGTCTCCGCGCCCGTTCATGCTTCTGTCTCCGGCAAGGTAGTGGCTGTAGAGCCGAGACCCCATCCGCTGGGCGACATGATCATGTCCGTGGTCATCGAGAACGATTTCCAGGATACTCCCGAGCTGATGGAGCCCCTCACTGAGGAGCAGATGAAGGACCCCGAGGCAATACTCGAGCGCATCCGCGAAGCGGGTGTCGTCGGCATGGGCGGCGCAATGTTCCCGACTGCCGTCAAGATCCGCGGCGGTATCGGCAAGGTCGATACCCTCATCATCAACGGCGCAGAGTGCGAGCCGTACCTTAACGGCGACCATCTGACCATGCTCAATTTCCCGGAGCAGCTGCTGCGCGGTATTGAGCTTGTGCGTATTGCCAGCTGCGTAGACAAGGCATACTACGGCATCGAGAAGAACAAGCAGGATGCTATCGATCTTCTCAACTCCAAGAACCCCGCTCAGTACGGCATCGAGATCGTCCCCGAGAATGTCAAGTACCCTCAGGGCGGCGAGAAGATGCAGGTCAAGGCCGTCACCAACAGAGAGGTCAAGCCCGGCGGGCTGCCCTCCGGCGTCGGCTGCAACGTCGTCAGCACCCGCACGGCCTATGCCGTGTATCAGGCATGCTGCGAAGGCAAGAGCGTTATTGAGCGTATCGTTACATACGGCGGCAGCGCCCTCAAGGCTCCGGTCAACGGCCTGACCCGCGTCGGTACTCCGTTCAGCCACATCGCAGAGCAGTGCGGCGGCTTCGTTAAGACCCCGCGCAAGATCGTCCTCGGCGGCCCGATGATGGGCATCTGCGCCACCAGCTTTGACGCGCCCACCGTAAAGGGCACGGCCGGTGTGCTGTTCTTCACCGAGGAAGAGGACAGGCATGTGGAAAATCCCACCTGCATCCGCTGCGGTAAGTGCATCTCCGTCTGCCCGATGAACCTCGAACCTGTGTTCATGTACATGTATTACAGCAAGCGCGACTTTGAGAATATGGAAAAGTACCATATCCTTGACTGCTTCGAGTGCGGCAGCTGTGCGTTCAACTGCCCCGCGAGAATGCCTCTGACCCACGCATTCAAGACCGCAAAGCTGATGTTCCGTGCCAAGGCCGATAAGGAAAAGGCCAAGGCCGCAGCTGAAGCTGCTGCAAAGGAGGCAAAATAATGAACGATAAGAAAGAAAAGATCGTCCTTGACGTAGCGTACCAGCCGCAGGTCAGGACCGGTGCCGACACCAGACGCATCATGATCGATGTCATCATCGCACTCATGCCTGCACTCGTCGTCGCCATCATCCAGTTCGGCTGGTATCCGATAGCCGTCTGCCTCGTCTCCATGGCTTCCGCCGTGTTCTTCGAGTGGGCTTACCGCAAGCTTATGAAGAAGACCTGCACCATCGGCGACTGCTCCGCAGCGCTCACCGGTCTGCTCATGGCGCTCACGATGCCGGCAAGCTCTCCTCTGTGGCTGCCCATCATCGGCACCTTCTTTGCCATAGTTGTTGTCAAGCAGCTCTACGGCGGCATCGGCAAGAACTTTCTGAACCCGGCTCTCGCAGGCCGCGCGTTCCTCATCGCGTCCTACGCGAACCACATGACCACCTGGATAGTCCCCAACAGCCTCAAGGGCGTTGTTGACGGCACCACGATGGCCACCCCGATGACCTATCTCTACAGCGGCGAGGCAATGCCCGCATACCTGAACTACAAGAACATCATCCTCGGCAATATGCCCGGCTGCATCGGTGAGATAAGCGCGATCGCTCTGCTTATAGGCGCGGCGTACCTGCTCATCCGCAAGGTCATCACCTGGCGCATCCCCACCGCGTTCATCGGCACCGTCGTCGTGCTGACCTTCATCTTCGGCCACGAGGGCTACTCCCGTGCCGACTGGGTCATGTACAACGTCTTCAGCGGCAGTATGCTGCTCGGCGCGTTCTTCATGGCAAACGACTATGCCACCAGCCCTGTCACCATGCCCGGCCAGCTGCTCTACGGCTTCGGCTGCGGCGTTCTGACCGTGCTCATCCGCTACTTCGGCAGCTATCCCGAAGGCGTATCCTACGGTATACTTATCATGAACCTCTGCACATGGGCGATTGATAAGGCATTCTGCCGTCCGCAGTTCGGCGTTACCAAGGAAGACCTTGCCGCCGCTAAGGCCGCAAAGAAAGCGGCAAAGGAGGGCGCATAATGAATAAGATAGTCAAGCTCACCGTAGTTCTGTTCCTTGTCTGCGCGATCGTCGCGGGCGTTCTCGGCGGAGTCAACCTTATCACCAAGGATAAGATCGCCGAGCAGGATCGCATCAAGACCGAGAAGGCTTACGCTGCAGTTCTCGCCTCTGACAACGGCTATACCGAAGTCAGCTTTGACAAGACCGCTTTCCCGACCGTCGACAGCATCAACGAATGCAATAACGGAGCCGGCTGGGTCGTCACCACCACCTTCTCCGGCGCTCAGGGCAGCATCACGATGGCTGTCGGCGTCGATACCGACATGAAGTGCACCGGCATTTCCATCATCTCCCACGCAGAGACCTCCGGCCTCGGCGCAAAGGCAGCTGCCGCCAGCGAATACGGCGATTGGTGGCGCGGCCAGTTCATCGGCACGGGCGATGATGTCGCTCTCACCAAGTACGGCGGAACCATAGACTCCATCACTGCAGCGACCATCACCTCCAACGCAGTTGCGGGCGCGGTCGCAGAGTCTATAAAAGCTGTGGAATCACTGGGTTAAGGAGGCACTGAATGAATATCAAGAAACAGTTTAGAGAAGGCCTCATTACCAATAACCCCGTTCTTGTCCAGCAGATAGGCATGTGCGCCACCATGGCGATCACGACCTCTCTCTTCAACGGCGTGGGTATGGGTCTGTCCGTTCTCATCATCCTGACCTGCTGCAATGTCGTTATCTCGGCAATGCGCAAGATCATCCCCGACGAGATCCGTCTGGCGATATTCGTCGTCGTTATCGCGGGCTTCGTTACGATAGTCGACCTGCTGCTGCAGGCCTTCGTCCCGGCGCTGAGCTCCGCTCTCGGCGTGTTCATCCCGCTGATAGTCGTTAACTGCATCATCATCGGCCGCGCAGAAGCTTTCTGCCAGAAGATGCCCGTTGGCCCGTCCTTCTTCGACGGTATCTTCCAGGGCTTCGGCTACACGGTCGTGCTTATCATCATGTGCGTTGTGCGTGAGTTCCTCGGCTCCGGCCGTTTCGGCGGCGGTCTTATCGACATCGCAAACGGCTTCCGCCTCACTCTCGACGGCACCGGCGCAGGCATCCAGCTCTTTGCAGAGGATCTCGGCGCTACCATCCTGATCATGCCTTTCGGCGGCTTCCTCACCCTCGGTGTCCTGATCGCCGTCATGCAGTATGCGCTCAAGAAATCCGCAAAGAAAAAACAGCTTGCTGAAGAAGCTGCAAAGGAGGCTGAAGAATAATGCTTACCAATATTATTTCAATCTCCCTTGGTGCGATCCTGATTAACAACTTTATCTTCTCGCAGTTCCTTGGCTGCTGCCCCTTCCTCGGCTGCTCCAATAAGGTCGACACCGCCGTCGGTATGGGTCTTGCCGTTACGTTCGTCATGGGTCTTGCCTCGGCGATCTGCTGGGTCATTGACCAGTTTGTGCTCGTCCCGCTTGGACTCGCCTTCCTCCAGACGCTTGCATTCATTCTGGTTATCGCAGCGCTGGTGCAGTTCGTTGAAATGTTCCTCAAGAAGATGGTCCCCTCCCTCTACTCCGCACTGGGCATCTTCCTGCCGCTCATTACCACCAACTGCGCGGTTCTCGGCGTCGTTCTGCTGAACGTCCAGAACCACTACAACTTCATCGAGTCTCTCGTCTACGGCATCACCGGCGGTCTCGGCTTCATGCTTGCTATCGTCCTGTTTGCCTCCGTGCGTGAGCGCGTTGAGTTCTCCGAGTATCCCGAGTGCTTTGAGGGCTTCCCGATCTGCCTTGTTTCCGCGGCTCTTGTGGCGCTTGCGTTCATGGGCTTCAGCGGCATGAAGATCTTTTGATAGGGAGGGCTTGAACACATGAACACAATTCTTCTTGCCATTCTTGTTATGGGCGTTCTGGGCGCTATCTTCGGTGCGCTGCTCGCATACGCCTCCAAGGTTTTCCACGTTGAGGTCGATCCCAAGCAGGCCGCTGTAAGAGAATGCCTCGCCGGCGCGAACTGCGGCGGCTGCGGCTACCCCGGCTGTGACGGCTATGCTGCCGCTGTCGCCGCGGGCGAAGCTCCCACCAACCGCTGCGTTGCGGGCGGCGCTGAAGCTGCCGCAAAGATCGCCGAGATCATGGGTGTCTCCGGCGGCGATGTGGAAAAGATGGTCGCTTTCGTACCCTGCTCCGGCACCGAGGGTCACGCGGAGAAGCGCTTCAACTACTCCGGCCCCATCGACTGCCAGGCAGCCATGCTCTTCGGCGGCAAGAGCAACAAGACCTGCACCTTCGCCTGCATCGGTCTCGGCAATTGCACCAGAGCCTGCCAGTTTGACGCTATACATATCGTTGACGGCGTTGCCAAGGTCAACCGTATGCGCTGCGTAGGCTGCGGCGCCTGTGCCGATGCCTGCCCCAAGAGCATCATAAAGCTGATCCCCGAAAGCCAGAAGATCATGCCTGCCTGCGGCAATATGGACAAGGGCGCAAAGGTCATGAAGATGTGCGACTTCGGCTGCATCGGCTGCATGAAGTGCCAGAGAGAGTGCCCTGCCGACGCTATCGTCGTAAAGGATAACCTCGCCGCTGTGGACGTCTCCAAGTGCGTCGGCTGCGGTCACTGCGTCGACGTCTGCCCGCGCCATGTTATCAACTGGTTCGGCAAGTGATCGACAGCAAGCTTATATACGAAACAAAAATGTGAAAATTCCGGAGCTGCTTTGCAGCTCCGGAATTTTCATTATTGCCTTATTATATCACCATTTGTTCTCGACCTTCTCAGCGAAGCCGGGGAAGTCGCGCACCTCTATCACCGTTCCGTCGTCCAGCACGGCTTTGCCGGTGAAGCGGCCGAATACCTGATGCTGGTCGGACTTGATGAGCTTGACGTCCGTGCAGGCGGCACGGTCGAGCATCGGGACAAAGTCCATTTCAAAGCGCCCGTCGTCGGAGGTAAATGTCCACGGGGACATGAAGTCCTTTTCATTTCCCGGGATATTGAACTTCACCTGACTGAGCTTGTGCGCCCTGCCTTTATAGAAGAGCATGTTCTCACTCGCGGCGGAGCAGTCTCCAAAACCGTAGCCGATGTTCCAGCCGAATGGCACACCGTCAACGTGATATGAGGCCGAACCCCAGTACCATGTGTTGTGATACGTCCACACTCCGCGCCCCCAGTCGAGCACGGCGAAGCTCTCCGACGGGTCGAAGACGTACTTCACGCTGTTGTAGCTGACCTCGCCCTCGGCACGCATACAGTTTATCTTCTGGTTATAGTAGAAATGGCCGGGCTTATCGAACGGCGTGCAGATGACCATGCTGTCCTCAGGCTCGTCAAACAGCTCGATATGCGCCGTTATCGCGCCGCCGGGACCGAAGTTATCCATGCGCGCGTCGAGCACACGGCGGCCAGGACCGGCATGCTTGAAGCTGATAAGGTGCTTTTTCCCGCCGTGCGAGACGTCGCCCTCGGCGGAGGTCTCGGGCATGCGGAGCTTGCCGAGCGGCATAAAGCTCATGGGACTGTTGGTGATCTCCCAGCCGTTTTCAAAGTCCAGCAGGGAGATGGAGTCAAGCCCCATGTATCCGTTGTCGTCCACGGTAAGGGCGAGAGCAAAGCGGCCGTTGTTGATAAGATAGTAATCCCATTCCTTGATGCGCAGCTTGTCGGCCTTTATATCGGCGCGGCGGTAGACGGGGAGGAGCTTCTTTGCGTAGCCGGGCTGGGTGAGATTTCCGCTGCCGTCGAGCAGCGGGATGCGTTCGGTGATCTCGTGCTGCATTGACTATATCCCTCTCTTCAGTTTTCTTATGTCCTGCCCGACGAAGGGGAGCGCGATGAACTCGCCCGCTATGCGTGAGCATATCTGCGGCGTGTATTTTTTTGCCAGCTCCTCCTCCGAGCAGTTTGTGCTGATTATCATTTTCCGCCCGTTCACAAGACGGGTGTTTATAAGAGTATAGAGCGCGCTGAGCGACATGGGGGTTATCATCTCCGTGCCGAGGTCGTCAAGGATCATCAGGTCGCAGCTCTCCATGCGCCGCACGCGCAGCGCGGCGGCTTCGCCGTCCTCGGTATCGCGCCCAAACTTTGCGCGCTCATAGCTCTCAAGCGCGGCGGACGCGCTGTCATAGCACACAGAGAAGCCCTTTTCGGCGACGACGCGGGCAATGCAGGCCGAGAGGTAGGTTTTCCCCAAGCCCGTGCCGCCCTGGAACAGCAGGTTCGAGGAGACGTTCGGGAAGCTCTCGGCATATCTGCGGCAGCGCTCGAACACAAGCGTCATGACCTCACGCGGCGCGGCCTGCACGGCGGGGTCAAAGGACTCCGGATACAGGCGCAGGTCGAACTTTTCAAAGCTCTCGTCCCCGTTCTGCATGAGTGTGCCGAGTTCTTTTGTAAGCTCCCGGTTATAGAGCCGCTCAAGGCAGGAGCAGACGCCGCCCTCGTATATGCCGGTGTCCCGGCACTTGGGGCAGGAGTAGATCGCGTCGAGGTATTCAGGCTCGTGGCCAAGTTCATTCAGAAGCTCTGCGCGGCGCATCTGAAGCGAGAGGTTCTCGTCCCGCAGCGCGGCGGTCTTGCTCTTGAGCGCAGGATCGCGCGCTATCGTGAGGTGGACGAGTTCCGCCATCTGCGCGCGCATCTCGCCGTCGATGCGCTGTATCTCCGGGCAGCGGCGATAGACCTCGTCCCTCCGGCGCTGCTGCTCGGAGAGATTGCGCTGCTTTATGTTTTCAAGCTCCGCTCTGGCCTTGGCCAGAAGCTTCCCGTCATAGCGCATATGCGTTTACCTGCCTTTACATTTTGTCGAGCGCCGCGCGCAGCCGGTCAAGGTCAATGGGCTTGTCCTGCTTTGCAGCGGGCTTTGCCGCCGATGCGGGCTTGCGGCGCGGGTCGTTTGCTTCGATCTCCGCCGGCGTGTGCAGCTTTTTCTCGTGCCATGTCTGGAGAATTTTATTCATGTAGCCCCACTTGAGGGCACCCGTGTTCGTGACCGTGCGGTCGTATGCCAGCTCTATTGCGTCGAGCGTAAAGCCCATGTCGAGCCATGAGCTTATGAAGCGCTGCTCCGATGGGGTAAGCGCGCGCCCGCGGATGCCGAGGGCTTCGCTTATCTTGCCTATATCGCCGCGGCGCAGCTGGCTTTTCTGGATATATTCCTCTGCCTGCTCAAGCGTGAATATCTCCATGTTTACCCATGCATAGGCTTCCTTTTCGATAAAGCGCATCGAGGGACGCCGCCCCTCGCCGCTCGGCGAACAGGAGATGGACACGCAGTAATTGAGCAGCTCGAGCACGACCTCGGGCGGCAGGGCGAGATAATCGTATATGCCGAAGAGCCGCTTGAGGTCGGAGCTGCTGAGCACGTGACCCAGGACTTTCTGCGCCTCGGCGACAATCGCGGCGAAGGCGTCGTCCTCCTTGCTGCGGCGGACGATGTCCTCCGCACGGTATTCCGGCAGCTCCTCCGCGGGCGGGAGCTTGATTTCCTGCTGCCTTTCCGCGCGCGGCAGTTCCGCGGGCGCGGCAGGGGAGGGGACGGAAGCCGTGCCGATGAGCCCCATGCGCAGGAGCTTTTCATGCGCGGCCTCAATTTCGCCCATCGTGCGGCAAAGCTCGCGCGCCGCACCCTCAAGGTCGCTGCCCGTGCGCTGCAGGTATATGTACAGCAGGGCAACGTCCCCGTCGTGCGCGGCGATAAGCCTGTCCGCCGACGCCTGAGATATAAGATTTTCCGGTGCGCTCTGCTGCATAGTCTGAAGTCCTCTTAGAAAATAATTTACGGTGCGGCCATATTATAACATTAAAATTATCTTGTCGCAATAGGGGGCTGTGTGCTATAATTACAGTGTATCTTAATGCGGTATTATAAAATTTGCCGTAGGGATACGTCAGAATCATCAGAGGAGCGCAGAGAATGATAGAGCTTCTTTCACCCGCGGGTTCGCCGGAGGCCGTTATCGCCGCCGTGCAGAACGGTGCGGACGCTATATATATGGGGCTTGGCAACTTCAACGCCCGCCGCGGCGCGAAGAACTTCACGGATGAGGAGTTCGAGCGCTCGATGCGCTATTGCCGCATCCGCGGCTGCAAGGTGTATGTCACGCTCAATACCTTGGTCAACGACCGTGAGATCGCGCAGGCTGTGGAGAGCGCGCGCCTTGCATCGCAGCTCGGCGCGGACGGGATCATTATTCAGGATCTCGGCCTTGCCTACGCGATACGTCAGGCGCTGCCGGATATCCCGCTGCACGCAAGCACGCAGATGAGCATCCATAACCTCGCCGGGGTCGAGGCCGCGGCGGAGATGGGCATGACCCGCGCCGTGCTCGCGCGCGAGCTGAGCCTTGAGCAGATAAAGTTCATCACGCAGCACGCATCTATCGAGACGGAGGTCTTTGTCCACGGCGCGCTCTGCTTCTGCCAGTCAGGCCAGTGCTATATGTCCGCGCTCATAGGCCGCCGCAGCGGCAACCGCGGCATGTGCGCCCAGCCCTGCCGCATGCAGTACAGCCTCGGCGGGCGCATGGACGATTACCCCATGTCCCTCAAGGACAACTGCCTTGTCGACAGGCTGCGCGAGCTCGAGGACGCGGGCGTCGCCTGCCTCAAGATCGAGGGCAGGATGAAGCGCCCCGAGTACACCGCGATAGTCACGAAGATATATTCCAAGGCGCTCAAGGAGCACCGCCAGCCCTCGGACGAGGAGATGGAGACGCTTGAAAAGGCCTTCTCCCGTCAGGGCTTCACTCAGGGCTACTTCAACGGTGATAAAAAGGACATGTTCGGCCGCCGCGAGGAACCGGACAAGGACACCGAAAAGCTCTTCACCCTTGCCCGCAAGGGCTATTCCGAGGGGGAGCTGCGCCGCGTTCCCGTGCATTTCTACACCGTGGCCGAAAAGGGGATGCCGGTCAAGGCCATCGCCTTTGACGATGACGGCAACCGTGCCGCGGCCATGGGCGGCGTGCCCGAGAAGGCGCGCGGGCAGGGGCTCACCGCCACGTATATTACCGAGCAGATGTTCAAGACCGGAGGCACGCCATATAACTGCGTCGAGAACCGGGCGCAGGCCGACCCAGGGCTGTATCTGCCGGCGTCGGAGATAAACGACCTGCGCCGCAGGCTCGTGTCGGAGCTGTCGGAGCAGCGCGCAAAGCCGCCGATCCGCCGCGTCGGGAAGCTGCCGGAGAAGCCGAAAGGCAAACTGCCGACAGGCGACCCCGCGATGATCTTCCAGGTGCTGACGGAGGAGCAGCTCTCACCGGAGCTTGCCGCGCTCAAGCCCCAATACCTCTATGTTCCCCTCACTCTTATGACGGAGAAGCTCGACCTGCTCCGCCCGTTTGCAGAGCAGGGGACTATACCCGTCGCGGTGCTGCCGCGCGTCATTGCCGATAATGAGGCTGCCGCGGTGTACGATATGCTCAGCCGCATGTTCGACCAGGGCGTGAATGAAGCGCTTGTCGGGAACCTCGGCCATGCGATGCTTGCAAAGAAGGCCGGGATGAAGCTGCGCGGGGACTTCGGACTAAATACGTTCAACTCCCTTTCAATGGAAGTCATCCGTCAGGCGGGCTTCATTTCCGCCACAGCGTCGTTCGAGCTGCGTCTGTCGCAGATCAGGGACATGATAAAGCCGCTCGATACCGAGCTTATCATATATGGCCGCATCCCGCTCATGGTGTCCGACCAGTGCATCATCCGCCACAGTGCTGGGCGCTGCAACTGCCAGACTCCGGGGCAGATGGCAGACCGCATGGGTTCGGTGTTCCCGGTCGTGAAAGAGTTCGGCTGCCGCAACATTATCTATAATGCGCATAAGCTCTACCTTGCGGATAAGGCGGAGGACGTCTACGCCGCGGGCGCATGGGGGCTGCGCATGATGTTCACGACCGAGGGCATGAGAGAGTGCGTCGAGGTCGCAAAGGGTTATATGGGTCTGTCGGATTATAAGCCGAACGTACTCACCAGAGGGCTCTACTACCGCGGAGTCGACTAAAAAGCAATCAGCAAAGAGGAAAAAGAAAATGAGCATTATTCTCGCATCCGGCTCTCCGAGGCGCAAGGAGCTTCTGGAGATGCTGGGCGTAAAGGACATGAAGATCATCCCCGCAAAGGGGGAGGAGGTCGCGCCCGCGGGGCTCACCCCGGGTGAGCTTGTGATGGCGCTCGCAGCGCACAAGGGGCGCGAGGTTGCCAGGCACTGCGCGGCGGGGGACGTTTTGATCGCCGCGGACACTATCGTCTGGCACCACGGCAAGGTGTTCGGAAAGCCGCATTCAGAGCAGCAGGCCGCCGAAATGCTCCGCGAGCTCTCCGGTGAGACGCACGAGGTGTATACCGGCGTGTGCGTCATCAAGGACGGGCAGGAGATGCTTGAATATGAAACGAGCCGCGTCCGCTTCCGCGAGCTTTCCGAGCGGGAGATAGCGGCGTACATAGCCACAGGGGAGCCAATGGACAAGGCCGGCGCGTACGGCGCGCAGGGCAAGGCCGCGCTCTTCGTTGAGGGCATAGAGGGAGACTTTTTCAATGTCATGGGTCTGCCGCTGTGCAGGCTCGGTAAAATGCTCAACAGGCAGGGAGTTGGACTTCTTTGAAAGAATACCTGAAGAAAAACGGAATACGTGTCGGCATCATCGTCGGCGCGGTCGTGCTGATAATCGCGCTCGGCGCCGCGGCGCGCGGCGGCAAGATAAGCTTTATGCAGAACGTGTCGGGCATCGTGAAGGCGCCTATGCAGAAGGTTCTGAGCTCCGCCGTCAACTGGTTCGACAGCCTGTACGGCTACCTGTACGATTATGACTCGCTCATGGCGGAGAACGAATCGCTCCGCTCCCAGCTTGCGGATGCGCAGAAGTCCGCGCGTGACGGCATCGCCGCCTCCGAGGAGAACACGCGCCTGCGCAAGCTCCTTGAGCTGCGCGAAAAGCACACGGATTATGAGATGGAGTCGGCCAAGGTCGTGCTCTGGTCGTCGTCGAACTGGTCGTCGTCATTCACGATAAGCAAGGGCGAGACCAGCGGCATCGAGATAGGCGACCCGGTCATAACCGAGTACGGCGCGGTCGTCGGCCAGATCACCGAACTCGGCACAAACTGGGCGACGGTCAGCACGCTTATCGACGTTGACATGAGCGTCGGCGCGTTCGTCGGCGCGGCGGGAAACTCCGGCATGGTCGTCGGCGAATATTCGTTTATGAAGAACAAGACCGCGAAGCTCACGTTCCTTGCCGATGGCGCGCAGATATTCGTCGGGGACGATGTCCTGACCTCGGGCTCCGGCGGCGCGTTCCCCTCCGGGCTTGTGATCGGCACGCTCACAGCCGTGCAGACCGAGGCCGGCGGGCAGATAGAATACGGCATAGTCGAGCCGCAGTGCGATCTGGACTCGCTCGTGCAGGTGTTCATTATCAAGAGCTTTGAAGTGGTGGAATAAGAGTTGAAGGATCTTTTTGAAAAGATAAATATACACCGCGTGCTGAGATACGCGCTGTTTATGCTCCTGACGCTGATGGCGCAGAACATGATCCTCAGCCATTTCAGACTGTTCGGCTCGTGCCCCATGGTGCTGCCGGCGGTCGCCGTGGCGGTCGGAATGTTCGAGGGCGCGACGCTCGGCCCGCTGTTTTCGCTCATCATGGGCATATTCGCGGATATGTCCTTTGTGGAACATACGATCTTCTTCGCGCTGGTTCTGCCGGCGCTGTCGTTCGCGGCAGCGTTCGTATCCCAGTTCTTCATAAACCGGCGCTTCTTTGCCTTTATGGGCATCACGCTTGCGGCGCTGTTCATCACGGCTGTGCTTCAGATGCTCAAGACCTTGGCGGGCGATACATGGAGCGGGGCGATGCTCTCGACGGTCATTGTCCAGACGCTCTGGTCACTGCCGTTTTCGGCGGTGGCATATTTCCCGCCGGCAAAGTGGATCAAGTAAGGGAAAGGACTTGCAATGCACAACAGACTTGTAAAACCGGGCAGAGTTGCGGGGCTTGTTATCCTCATCCTGCTGCTCCTGACGGTGTATCTGGTGGCGCTTTATAAGCTCCAGATCATAGAGGGCGAGGCAAACTACAACCGCAGCAGCGAGCTTACGAATACCGAGCGTGTAGTGACCGCTGCGCGCGGCAATATCTATGACCGCTACGGCCGTACCCTCGTCAGCAATGAGGAGACCTACAACCTGAAGATAGATACGGACAAGCTCTTTGCAAACGATGACCCGAACTCGGTCATCCTCGAGCTTGTGCACATGGTCCAGGGCTACGGCGATGAATATACCGACGACCTGCCCATAACCATGACCCCGCCGTTCGAGTACGACCCGGACATGACGGCTATCCAGCGCACGATGCTTGACGCGTACTATGTCCGTCAGGAGATAGACCCGAACTCCACGGCGGTCGAGCTGATGAGCTATATGCGCACGAGATATAATATCGACAACAGCTACTCCGCCGAGGAGATGCGCATCATCGCCGGCGTGCGTTACTCGATAAACGTCCGCTACGCCGTCCCCACTGCCGACTATATCTTCGTCGAGGACGCGAGCATGAAGCTCATCTCGTCGATCATGGAAAACAAGCTCGTCGGCATCGAGGTCGAGCGTGCATACAGCCGTAAGTACGGCACGGAATACGCCGCGCATATCCTTGGCTACACCGGCCTTATGACTCAGGAGGAGTATGAGAAATACTCCCTGCTGAACTATTCTACCGACGCCATGGTCGGTAAGGACGGCGTCGAGTACGCCTTTGAAAATTACCTCCACGGCAAGGACGGCAAGGTCATCGAGACGCGAAATTCCGCCGGTACGGTGCTCGCGACGGTATACGAGGAGGAGCCGGAGCCCGGCAACCACGTGTACCTGACGATCGACAGCGTCTTGCAGGAGCAGACCGAGCGTATCCTTGCAAACGGCGTGTCCATACTCAAGCAGAACATTGCCCAGAAGCGCGCCGAGGGCACGGCGCGAGGCGACTATAACGTCGACCTCAAGGACGAGATCACCGGTGCTGCTGCCGTGGTCGTGAACGTCAAGACCGGCGAGCCGCTTGCGCTGGCGAGCTGGCCGACCTACAATGTCGCGACGATACTGGAGGACTATCAGGAGCTGCTCGAAGCGGAGAATGCCCCGCTCTTTAACCGCACGCTGATGGGCACCTACGCCCCCGGTTCTACTTTCAAACCCTGCACGGCAATAGCCGCGCTCACAATGGGCATAGTAAATACTGAGGACAAAATAAAGTGCGAGGGCGTCTACACAAGGTACGCTGCCGAAGGCTACGCGCCTGAGTGCTGGATCTGGAACTCGACGAAGGATCACCTGACCCACCCCGAGGAAAACGTCACGACCGCTATCCGCGACTCGTGCAACTACTATTTCTACTCCATCGGCAACTACCTCGGCGTCGACGACCTCGGCAAGTTTGCTGCGAACTTCGGTCTCGGCGAATATTCGGGCATTGAGCTTGTTGAAGCCAAGGGCAATATGTCCAATCAGGCAAACCACATGGACTATGCCGGTACCGAGTGGCGAATAGGCGATACCCTGCAGGCCGCTATCGGCCAGTCCGACAGCGTTTTTACACCGATACAGATGGCCGAATACTGCGCGACGGTCGCAAACTCCGGTACGCGCTATTCCGCGTCCATCCTCAAATCCATCAGAAACTATGATTACAGCGAAAAGCTCTATGACCGCGAGCCCACTGTTATGAGCACTGTCGAGTCCGCCGAGTATAACTGGGCGGCGGTGCACGAGGGCATGTGGCAGGTGCTTAACGACTATATAAACGAGAAGAATGTCAACGTCTGGGTCGACTGCCAGTGGCGCGTCGCCGGCAAGACCGGTACCGCACAGAAGGGCGAAGGCATCCAGAACGACGGTATCTTCATGTGCTATGCCCCGTATAAAGATCCAGAGGTCGCGATATTCGTCGTCGTCGAGCGCGGCGGCGCCGGTGCTGACGTGCAGTTCATCGCGCGCCACATCATGGACGCCTACATCACCATAATGGGCTACAGCGACACCTCCGAGACGGAAATGACGCTTCTTAAATAAAGCTATTGAAGTTTCGGGAATTTGTGTATATAATTATTGACCGAAGATATGTAACTACAAGGAAACGGAGAAGAGTATGAATATTGCATTGATGGCGCATGACAGAAAGAAAGAGCTTATGGTGCAGTTCTGCATTGCCTACTGCGGCATTTTGGCGGAGCACTCGCTTTGCGCGACCCATGTCACGGGCAAGCTTGTCTCGGAGGCGACCGGCCTTCCGATAACGCTTTACCTCCACGCGGATCAGGGCGGCGCGCAGCAGATCGGCGCGCGCATATCCTTCAATGAGATCGACCTTGTGCTCTTCTTCTGCGACCCTGCAAACCCCAAGGGCTTTGACGATATCAACAAGATAGAGCGCCTGTGCGACCAGTACCAGATCCCCTTTGCGACCAACGCCGCGACGGCGGAGGTGCTCGTTCAGGGCCTGCGCCGCGGCGACCTTGACTGGCGAAACATCGTCAACCCCCAGAAGAGATAAGCCGCACGGCAGCTATACAGCGCGTTTTTATTCCGAAGCCGTCTGCATGAACGGCTTCGGAATTCATGCGTATATTGAAAGGATGCACATATATGGCAAAGGTATCACCGCGCACGCTTTCCGGCTTTATGGAGCTGCTGCCGGAGCAGCAGATGAAGATGGAGCGCATGATGGAGATCCTCCGTCAGAGCTATTCCGTCTATGGCTTCACGCCGCTTGACACACCAGTAATCGAATCTGCCGAGGTGCTGCTCGCCAAGGGCGGCGGCGAGACCGAGAAGCAGATATACCGCTTTATGAAAGGCGAGAGCGACCTTGCCCTGCGCTTTGACCTCACCGTCCCGCTGGCAAAATACGTTGCCGGGCACTATGGTGAGCTGACCTTCCCGTTCCGCCGCTATCAGATCGGCAAGGTCTACCGCGGCGAGCGCGCCCAGCGCGGCCGCTTCCGCGAGTTCTATCAGGCCGATATCGACGTGATAGGCGACGGTAAGCTTGACATCATAAACGAGGCGGAGATCCCCGCCATTATCTATAACACCTTCTCAAAGCTCGGCATAACGAAGTTCAGAATCAAGGTCAATAACCGCAAGATCCTCAACGGCTTCTATGCCATGAACGGCATGAGCGAGCGCGCCGGGGACATTATGCGCACTGTCGACAAGCTCGATAAGATCGGCGCGGAGAAAGTGCGCCAGCTCCTCATTGACGATGTCAAAATGCTCCCCTGCAAGGCGGAGAACGTGCTTGACTTTATGGCCATCTGCGGCAGCAATGATGAGGTCATCGCAGCGCTCGAGCGCTACCGCGGCATGGACGCGACCTTTGACCAGGGGCTCGACGAGCTCAAGACCGTCACGGGCTATCTCGCGGCCTTCGGCGTTCCGGCGGAGAACTTCGCCGTCGACCTCACTATCGCGCGCGGTCTGGATTATTACACCGGCACGGTCTATGAGACCGAAATGACCGAGCACCCGGAGATAGGCTCCGTCTGCTCCGGCGGCAGGTACGATAACCTCGCCGAGTATTATACCGATAAGCAGCTGCCCGGCGTCGGCATCTCGATAGGGCTGACAAGGCTGTTCTATGTGCTCAATGAGCAGGGGCTGCTGTCAGATGAGATCGTCACCGCACCGTGCGATGCGCTCGTTATCCCCATGACCGAGGACGCGGGCTTCGCCATCTCCGCCGCGACGGCTCTGCGCGCCGGCGGCGTGCGCACCCAGCTCTACGGCGAAAAGAAAAAGTTCAAGGCCAAGATGAGCTATGCCGATAAGCTGAAGGTGCCGTTTGTCGTGCTTGTGGGCGAGGACGAGATAAACGAGGGCGTCCTGTCCGTCAAGAATATGCAGACCGGCGAGCAGGTCAAGCTCAGCCCGGCGGCCGCGGCGGAGCACATCGCTGCCGTCATAAAAGAAAGAAACAGCGGCGCTGTTATAAAAGAGTAAGCAGCTGTTTATAGATAGGAGAAAAGAGTATGACACAATCCCGTACACATACCTGCAATGAGCTCCGCATCGAGAACGTGGGGCAGAAGGTCAAAATAGTCGGCTGGATGGAGAACGTCCGCGAGGTCGGCAGCAATTTTGCGTTCGTCGTCGTGCGCGACTTCTACGGCACGACTCAGGTCGTCATTGAGGACGAGGCCATGATGGCCGTCGTCAAGGGCATCAATAAGGAGTCCACCATCTCCGTTGAGGGCACCGTGCGCGAGCGCGCCAGCAAGAACCCCAAGCTCCCGACCGGTGATATCGAGGTCGTCCCCGAGAAGATCGAGGTCCTCGGCAAGTGCCGCTATAATGAGCTGCCCTTTGAGATAAACCGCAGCCGCGAGGCTGATGAGACCCAGCGCCTCAAGTACCGCTATCTCGACCTCAGAAACCCCGCTGTCAAGAAGAACATCATTCTCCGCTGCAACGTCGTCGCGGCTCTGCGTCAGGCGATGACCGAGCACGGCTTCCTTGAGATCACCACGCCTATACTCACCGCATCTTCTCCCGAGGGCGCGCGTGACTATCTCGTCCCTGCGAGAAAGCACCCCGGCAAGTTCTATGCTCTGCCGCAGGCTCCGCAGCAGTTCAAGCAGCTGCTTATGACCTCCGGCTTTGACCGTTATTTCCAGATCGCCCCCTGCTTCCGCGATGAGGATGCCCGCGGCGACCGTTCCCCCGGCGAGTTCTATCAGCTCGATATGGAGATGGCTTTCGCCACTCAGGAGGATGTTTTCGCTGTCCTTGAGGACGTGCTGCCTCCAATCTTCGCAAAGTACGGTACCTATGATATCGCTTCCAAGGCTCCGTTCACCCGCATACCCTATCTTGAGGCAATGGAGAAGTACGGCTCCGATAAGCCCGACCTGCGTATTGACCTTGTCGTGCAGGACATTACCGCGCTCGTGCAGGGCACGGAGTTTGCGCCCTTTGCACCGGGCAATGTCATAAAGGCCGTTGCCGTCTCCGGCTGCGAGATGACCAGAAAGCAGATAGACAAGCTCTGCGCCGATGTTGAGGTGCAGGCCGGCAACAAGCCTTATTGGTTCAAGGTCGAGGAAAACGGCGAGTTCGTCGGCGGCATCAGCAAGTTCCTCAATGACCGTAAGGACAGCATCACCGAGGCGCTCGGCCTGAAGCCGGGTTATCTCGTCGCCGTCGCGGCAGGGAAGAAGGACGCCGCACAGAAGACCGCAGGCGTCATGCGCAAGATGCTCGGCGCGGCAGTCCCCGGCCATATGGACAAGGAGCGCTACGAGTTCTGCTGGATTGTCGACTTCCCGATGTACGAGATCGGCGAGGAGTCCGGCGAGCTTGAGTTCTGCCACAACCCGTTCTCCATGCCCTCCGGTGGGCTGGATGTGCTGCTCAAGGCAGAGCGCGGTGAGATAGACCCGCTCACCATCACCGCCGACCAGTACGACCTTGTCTGCAACGGTGTTGAGCTCTCCTCCGGTGCTGTCCGTAACCACGATCCCGAGATAATGATAAAGGCCTTTGAGATGGTGCGTCTCGGCGAAGAGGACGTCAAGAAAAAGTTCCCCGCGATGTACAACGCCTTCTGCTACGGCGCTCCCCCTCATGCCGGTATTGCCCCGGGCGTCGACCGCATGGTCATGCTCCTCTCCGGAGAGGAGAGCATCCGCGAGGTCATCGCTTTCCCGATGAACAAGAACGCGCAGGACGTCATGATGGGCGCGCCCTCCACGGTCGAGCAGAAGCAGCTTGACGAGCTGCACATTGCCACCGTCGGCGAACTGGAAGAGTAAATAACAGTATAAATACGGCGGAGCGCCTTAGGAGAATATCCGGGGCACTCCGCCGTGTCGTTTATCCGTGAGCAGCAGGGGAGGATGGAGTATGTTTTCGAGCATCAACAGCTTCGGCGTCAGCGGCATCGGCGGCTACGGCGTCGAGGTCGAGGTATACATATCGAACGGGCTTCCGGGCTTTGACATCGTCGGTCTTCCGGATGCCGCCGTCAAGGAGGCGCGCGAGCGTGTGCGCGCTGCGATAAAGAATAACGGCTTCCGCTTCCCGGTCAGCAGGCTTACTGTGAACCTCGCGCCAGCGGATAAAAAGAAGGCCGGGACGGTCTATGACCTGCCGATACTCGTCGGCATCCTTGCCGCCTCTGGGGACATTGACGCGCCCGGGAGCGACACGGCCTTTATCGGCGAGCTGTCCCTGCTCGGTGAGCTGCGCCCGGTTCAGGGTGCGCTGCCGATGGCGCTTGCCGCGGCACGAGAGGGTGTGCGTGAGCTGTTTGTCCCTGCCGAGAACGCGGACGAAGCCGCCTTTGCCGAGGATATAACCGTATACCCTGTGAAGAACGTGCGCGAGCTGCTGCGCCATCTGCGCGGCGAGGAGAAGATAGAGCCCGCACAGCCGCCGAGACCCGGGGAGGACGTGCGTCCGCTGCCGGATTTTGCCGACGTCAAAGGGCAGGAGAACGTCAAGCGCGCCTTTGAGATCGCCGCCGCGGGCGGACACAATATCCTTATCGTCGGCCCGCCGGGCGCGGGCAAGTCAATGATGGCAAAGCGTCTGCCGGGCATACTTCCTGAAATGAGCCGGGATGAGATGATCCAGTGTACCGAGATCCACTCCGTCGCGGGGCTCACCGGGCGTGAGCATCCGATAATCGCGCAGCGCCCGTTCCGCGCGCCGCACCATACGGTGTCGGCTATCGGCCTTGCCGGTGGCGGCAGCTTCCCGCGCCCCGGCGAGATAAGCCTTGCGCACAACGGCGTGCTGTTTCTTGATGAGCTGCCGGAGTTTCGCAGCGACGTGCTCGAGGTGCTGCGCCAGCCGCTTGAGGACGGGGAAGTGACGGTCTCGCGCGTTTCGGGCTCGGTGACATTTCCCAGCCGCTTCATGCTCGTGTGCGCGATGAACCCGTGCAAATGCGGCTGGTACGGGCATCCGTCCGGGCGCTGCCGCTGCTCTGAGAAGGACGTCCGCCGCTACCATTCAAAGATATCCGGCCCGCTGCTCGACAGGATAGATATCATCGTCGAGGTGCCCGCGCTGGAATATGACGAGCTGCGCAGCCGCACACCGGCCGAGAGCTCCGCCGAGATAAAAAAGCGCGTCGACGCGGCTCGGGAGCGCCAGCATGCTCGCTTTGCCGGTGACGGCAGCATGTGCAACGCACGCATCGGCAGCGCCGGCCTGCGTGAGTTCTGCGCGCTCAATGCCGAGTGCGAGGAGCTTATGAAGGCGGCGTTCAGTGCGATGAACCTCTCCGGACGCAGCTATGACAGAATACTGCGTGTCGCGCGCACGATAGCTGATCTTGCGGGTGAGGAGAATATCGCGCCCGAGCATATCGCCGAGGCGATACAGTACCGTACCTACGACCCGACCGGCGGGGTATAATACGGCAGAGTATAACAGAGCCTGCATCCGCGTTTGCGCGGACGCAGGCTCTGTCAAATTCTAAGCCAATGGGACGATGATAAGCTCGCTGTCCTCCAGCGTCCGTGCCCAGGGGGAGTTCTCCGCGAAGATCAGCGCGTCTACCTCGTTCGGCTCAAGGATGCGGTTTGATGAGTAGTCCATCTCAAGGATAAGTGCGTCGATGTCCGTATAGCCCACCTCCGTGGGCGGACCAAAGATGCCGGTCAAAGCGGTGCCGTCTCTGAGGCGGACACCCGTAAGCTGCCAGTCGAAATCGTCCAGAGTTTCGTAGCCCACCCACAGCTTGTCTAGCTTTAGGCTGACCTTTGCGGAGACGGGACTGATCTCCGCCGAGAGAAGCCGCAGCCCGGTGTCTCCGATGGGCGCATCCAGGCGGACAGTCAAACGGTCACTATTGCTGCGCGGCGTCCATGTGAGCACCCACGGTCCCTCCACAAGCGGCTGATACGGTCCGCCCTTGCCGCTGACGCCAAGGCTCTCTATGGTTATGCTGATCTCCCTGCCGGAGAGCGTGCCCAACTTGTCCCCGGCGCGTGCCCAGAAGTCGTATTCAATGGAGCCGTCGGCGGCAATGATATGCGCGCAGTCATCCGCGCCGCGCTCTTCCACAAAGCTTCCGCCTGAGGCGGGCGCGCTTTCTCCGTCAAAGGTTGGGAAGCCGCCCCAGATCGCGGCGTTGAGCTCCTGCGCGCGGTCGAGCTTCCAGCCCTCGATGCGCAGGGCAATCTCGGCGGTGTCGCCGTCAATGACTGTCTGCTCCACCGATATGGTCACACCGTTGGCTGTCGCGCTGACAGTCTGGGAGGTATCGGACAGGCCGCTTTCCTCGGCGCGCTGCTTCTCGGTGCCTGTGGCAGGAAGCTTCCGCTCCATGCCACGTGACCAATGTACATAGACCGCATACGCGGCAATGCCAAGAGACAGGACCAGCGCCGCCGCCAAGGCAATGGCGATGATACGCTTTCTGACGGAGAAACGCTTTTGCTCTCCGACCCGGTAGCCAAGCATTGCACGGGCGCTTTCTATATAGGCGTCGGGTACATCGTTCATCGCAAGCAGCGCTTTTTCACAGTTCAGCATAACCCATCCTCCTTTAGCTGCTTCAATAGCCTGCATCTTGTCCGGTGCAGCATGGACTTGACCTTGCTCTCGGTGAAGCCGCTTTTCCAGGCAATTTCAGAGATCGAGGCGGCGTACCAGTACCGGCTGAGAAATATGTCTCTCTCGGTCTTGCCCAAGCTCTCAAGCATGTTCCGTATCGCCGCGTTCAGCTCGCGCACAGCGATCTCCTTTTCGACATCGGCTCCGGGATCCAGCGTCTCTGCAAGCTCGTCCAGCACTGCCGGAATCTCCCTGCCGCCGCGCTTGAGGCTGCTGCCGTCGCGCAGCCGGTTCAGGGAAAGCCACCTTGTAAGCTTTGCAAGGTACGGCGCAAGATACGTCGGACGGTGGGTCGGCATGGAGTTCCAAGCCGACAGATATGTATCATTGACACACTCGTCCGCATCCTCGGCGTTTGCCAGAATGTTGTATGAGATCGTGCGGCAGTATGCCCCATATTTTGCCGCGGTTTGGGATATTGCGTCCTCAGAGCGCGCCCAATAAAGGCTGACGATTGCAGCATCGTCCATCTAATGTTCCTCCTCATTTTTATTTGTCTATACTAATAGAAACGGTTTGGACGAAAAGGTTGCAGAACTTATTATGAGGGAAAAGGAGAAAATATTCAATTTGATTCTGTTCTCGATGAGTTAAGTTTTGCAAAAAAGGCAAAATGCCCGCCTTGTAAAGCGGGCATTTCAAAATTTTGAAATCTGGCATTCAACGTTTAATCAGATAAGGTACAATAAGTTGCGCAAAAAGAAGGGATAAGAGAAGACATAGTTTGCAGACTCTGGTAGAATGAAGTTGCGAGACAAACATTCGAAAGGAGACAGCAAACTATGTCTTCTTTTATGCGGTTTTCAATTTGCGCAACTTATTGTACATTATCTCTGCGGCAGTATAATAATTATACCATAAAACCGGGGCTATTGGAACGCTTATATTCCAGACAACATAAGGGAAATCCCGCCCACCGGGGGTAAACCGATGAGCGGGAAATATGATTTTGGACCATTTTTGCATCAGAAATGCAACCGTAATACTTAGTCTGCCGCATTATTTACTTAAATATAGACGTACTTCTATGTTTTTTAGACAGTGTTCGTGATAGTTAGTTTGCTACTTTAAGAACACGCTAGCCAACATGGTCAAAATCAGCAAGTCAACTGCACCACCAATACGTGTACTGATAGTAACAAACGGCATGAGGTACATTTTTTTGCAGGAAGAAAGGAGGGCAACATCTCCACCGCCACCTGCATCAGCTAAACCAAGGCCAGAAGTAATAATTCCTTCAACAAGATAGAATCCAAAGAGATAGCTAAGCACGCCAGAAACAATCATAACAACAATAACAGTGACAAAGACAAGCAGGAGATATCTCCAGTCACTCATCAAAACAACGACTTTTGCGATATCCAGAAGGCCGAGAGAAATTGCTGCCAAGATTACGGGAGTCATAACTTTAGTGAAGAAACTGGTCCAATGACCGGCGGCATCCTCGAGTGATTTCGGGAGCAGTTTTAAGACCTTTACGACAGTAGCGCCCAAGATCAACCATACATATGCATGAAAAGTGGGAATAAGCTTGCCGATGATTCGAGAGAGCATATAAAAGCCGGCAGCTAACAGAAATCCAGTCTGTAGGGTTGAAAAACGAGTTTCATCCGGATCTGCAATAATAGCTTCTTTCTGATCTTCTGTGATATTGATTGTTCCTTTATGTGGCCGTAGTATGCCACCTTCCGTCGGACTGGAATAACCGCTGACAAGGAAGTGCGGATTTTTTCTGCCAATGGCTCCCATCAATGCAGCAACGAGTATAACAATAATATTAGCGAGAGTAACACCTGCAGTAAGCGTCGTCAAATAAGCATCAGGAGAAGTACCAGCTACATCAGCATAAATGCTGGCCAAAGGCACAGCAGAGGCGCCGACACCGGCACCCATAATCGGCCCTGCAACCGTAAGAATCGCTTCACCAAAGCCATAACCAATCAGTTTGCCGACAAGGCCAACCAGCAAAAATGTAAATATAAGAGTACCAAACATAGGGATGATGAAGCGAAGGCCGGCATTAATCAACGTCTTTCTGTCCATAGCCAGAATACTTCCTATAATCAGTCCGGGGACAAGGAAAGAAGTGAAGTCATATCCAGTGAAGAAGTTCTTTGCCAATGTTGCGGTGTTTTCGGGAAGAATACCCCAATATACGCAAAGTGCAGGAAGAAGGATAACTAAAATGCTGCCAAAGCCGTAGTCTTTAAGTACAGGTGTATGATCGCCAACCCAGTTAAGCCCAAGACCAAGTACTAGGGTGAGCGCATAAGCACCCATCATTTTGTCCTCGACGACACCCATAATACAGGCTATAATCGTCAAAACAAAAATAATCAGAAACAACGGGATTGAAACGCCGCCTATTTTCAAGGCGCCTTTTTTCTCTTCCATGGTATACGCTCCTTTCATTCAAATATTTCATTATTCTTCCTATCGATCCATTTGCAGATCGAACAGGAAATCTGAAGGTGTATTCCTCGGTATTCGCTTGAAAAATCTACTTTAGTGAGAGCGCGGATTCTTTCCATGCGATAAAGAAAAGTGTTCTTGTGAATACATAAATGATCTGCGGCCTTTTGGATTTTTCTATCCGAATTAAAATAGGCCTGTAGAGTAGCTACATACTCGGTGCCGTTCTCAATATCATATTCTCGTAAGTACTGTACAACAGGATGAATAAACTGATTAATGTCCACAAAAGATGAACAAATTTCAATCATCTCATACAGAACATAAAAACCAAAAGGATGTACGGAATAGGAAGGATTAATTACACGACCGATATCCAGAGCCTTCTGTGGTTGTTGCCGAACTGTTTGCAAGAAAGTGTAGTTTCGAAAGCGATTGCTAATTCCCATAACTGCCCGATGTTGTTGAAGAACAGGAGTCAGTTGATCACTTAAAACATTGATTGAAGGATCATCTGTTTTCGAAATATCAATCAAAACATGAAGGGCGTCATTTCGAAAGAGAACAAGAGCCGAAGGAAAGACTTGAAGTAGAGCAGCACGAAGCCCTCGATAATTAAAGCTGGCTGTGGTGACGACATCTTTAGGAACAACCTTACCATAATAAAAGACTCCGCCTGGTCCAAAACCAATCTCTTTTAGAGCCTTTGTGACCAGCGTATCAGCGACATATACTCCGTCCAGAGTGAGTCCAAATACTTGTTCACTGAGACTTTCATCAGAGGGAGCAGGAAGACGGTTGCGGGAAAAAAACATTTTCAGCGCTGCTATACTGCAATCAATAACTGTACTCGAATGTAAATTCCCATCTGAATAGACAGCGAGTATGGACCCTTCATTAACCTGAAAAACAAGATAATCAAATCCGTCAATATTTACGATTATACGATCACGGTTGGAGATCTCCTTGGAAACTTGGTTATAATACTGTGTACCGATCTTCTGCAGAGGCCACCACCTGTTGTTGCTTTTCTCTTTTGTGGACGGGTAGCTTTCCAAAAGATTGAAATGAGAATCAGCTAGGCATATCTCCAAACCCGTAAGGTCGAATATCGCAGACAGCAGAGCTGACAAGTCGCGTGTTGTATTCCCTAGATATTCAATCTGAATGCATTGTTGCTGATGATAAAGGAGAGCATGGCTCAGCTTATACAATGCTTCTGAAAGGGAAGTACTTTCTGAAAGGAAGACAAGAGGAAGGTCAAGCGCAACACAAATCTCTATCAGTTTTTGTGAGAAACCGAGTCCGACAATCCCGGCACACTGTTTTTTTGATGGGGAAATGACTTTGAGAAGTTCGTCTGAACGACCTAACACAAGGCTTTTCCCGGTGCATTGTGCATAGGTGCTTGGTATCTCAACAAAATCAATTTCAACATCGCCAGCAGAAGACAAGTGTATATACTCCGGGTTCAACAGATTAACAAGTTTTTCGAATGAGAGTCCCATACGATAACCCAAGGAAGTACCCTAATTAAGGGATCTCAATGTCCAACAGGGGGGCATGCTGCTGTGCGCCATAAACATCCGTGTCATAAGGGCCACCACTGGGGATATTCCGGGGAATAGTTGCCTTAACAGCCATTGCTGAGTCAGAGGTGAAAACCTGCACTTTTTCAGCGGGCACGTTATAAAGAGATGCAATAAGATCTTTTGTAAATACACCACTATTCTTCACTCGGAGATAGTTTTCTAAGTTTTCAAATAGAATGTCACAAGTCAGATGAAACGGTCCTGCATTTTTAGTGCGGCACACTCTAGCCAAATCTTTCATTTTCATTTTATCTACCTCCTTTATAACTCAAGAAGCTTGATATCCACCAAGGAGAGAGGATCATCAACCTCCAACAGATGCTCCATGTTGAAGTCATAGACAGGACCTGCGAAGATATCGGAAGGTGAAAAGGCGATCGCCATGTTGCCGGCTGAGCATTTTCTTCCTGGGAAATTTTGATGCAAAGTAAATGTTCTTGCAAAAGCACAGATTGCACGAGACAAACGCTCAGAAGGTGCAATTACTTCGAGAACGATCCCAAGTTCATGACTTGTAACTGGCATAGTTTCAGAGGCGCCCATCACACCGTTTCTGCCATATACACGGAAATTGAAGATGTAATCATCATCTTTGACAGAATCTCCGAAGGCATCATGCACCTTAGACTTCAGATAACCGCGGACACGCTGTTCATAATCGTTAATTTGTGCAATCAAACCGGGATCTTTTGTGCCCATAATAGAGATTGTACGATATCCTACAAAACGCGCAGACTCGAGTTTGATTTTGTGAACTGGATCTGGAATCCAATGGCTGCCGCTGACTTTTACTTTCCGATCACTTACCGCTTCGTATTTGCAGTCAGTCAGATCCATCATGCCACCAGGTTCATACAGATGGAATGGGCTTCCGTTTTCATAGAAAGAGTGGGCGGCAACACTTACAGGCGTATGATGAAGGTTGGGATTCATCGGTTCGACATAGAAACAATCTTCTTCCAATGTCACAACAATGCAATCACCGGGTGCAAACTCCTGTGTGGAAGCAGCTCCACATTCAAGAAGTTTGCCGGCATGCCATGCCAACCCCGGATCAAAACCAGCTGCAATTGGTAAAGCAGCATAGATTGACGTGTCGGTTGTACGGCCCGCAATGACAACATCTGCACCCATCTCGAAGGCTTTCAGGAACGGTTCATGTCCCATCAAAGCAACAGTGTGTTTTGATCTGTCAATTTCAGCTTCCGTCAGTTCGGGAAGATAACCCATTGAATGGATTTTCCCTTTCCGAAGCTGTTCTTTCAGGAACTCTTTGTCCTGTTCACAATAAATCACTCCCAATTTGAAAGATAGTTTTTCTTCTTGGGCGATTTCTTTAAAGACCTCTACTGCGATATTAAGACTATCGTCATTTCCGCTTCCAATGCATGAGCCAAGCAGTAAAGGTATTTTTTTGTCCAAGGCAGCCTTCAAAAGAAGAGTTGCATCCCTTTTAAAGGCCTCCCGAGAGACAAAGGGGACACCTTCACCGAGATAATAGGGACCGCAGTCTGTTGAGCCCGCATCGCTTCCCAGAAAACTCAGATCCATTTCCAGTGCCCGTTTCAAATTTTCCTCTGGGAACCCATAGCCTAGATTCCCACATGCAGCAAAGATTCTCATCTGCTTCGGCATTTTTTCACACTCCTTTGTTAATTTTTCATGATTTGCAAGCCAACTTTCCTGAAACCTGTGAAAATTATACAACAGCGCCTCGCTTTTTGACAATGTATCTGAAAATACAAAGTTTTTTTCGCTTTATTGTGATAACTAACATAAGGAAGCAAAGATTACATTTATCCGGTTATTAGGATAGCGGTACATCAGTTCATATTATAATTGCAAAAGAAAAGCGTACATCATTATTGTTGGTCGGACGAAATATAAAAAACCCTTGTTCAACTGATAAATATTGCCCACATCATCAGCAAAGTTTCCTAAATAGAAGAAGCCGAGGGAAAAGATCAGAGAGTTGCTTCAGCTGGCGAACATCGGCAGCATGGACGACATCCAAAGCTTGTTCAAGGAGACCATTGCCGAGTTTATGGAAAATGGCCTTGATGCGGAGCTGGACGACGAACTGGGCTACAGCAGGTACGACTATAAAAATAAGGACACGGACAACAGCCGGAACGGGCACAGCAGCAAAATGCTGCGTACCAGCTTCGGCGATGTAGAAGTTTCTGTGCCACGGGACAGAAAAGGGGAATTTGAGCCTCAGGTGCTGAAGAAAAACCAGACCAGCATCAGTCAGGACATTGAGGAGAAGATCCTGTCCATGTACGCCAAGGGCATGACCACGTCGGATATTGAGGTTCACATTCGGGATATCTACGGAGTAGAGGTGTCCGACATGACTGTGAGCCGAATAACGGACAAGATTCTTCCCATCGTGAAAGAGTGGCAGCTGCTTGCGCCGCTCCCGCTTTAAATTTATTTTGCTCTATTTGCACCACAATTCAGCGTTTACACAGAATTTGGGGTTGACCCGGAAAAATTATACTTTTAAACCATGATTGATGTTCGTTTGGACAACGATGGATTGACGGATGACGAAATTTTTTAATAGCCGCCGCAGCGGCGTAGTTTGCATATGAGACGCCTTTTGAAGCCTGTAAGAACCATGCCTCGGCACGATTCTTATAGGCTTCAAAAGCTTTCCTGGAATTATAGATTTTCAAGGAAAACTGTCGGTGCTATTTCTTCCTGCTCGTTTTGCTGCACATAATAACCCCCCGGAAGTTCCCATATTTAGGGAGCTTCCAGAGACTTCCGTCTGCTTTACGACCGGGCAAGCCCTGCGATGCTGCCGATGATGTTGTCGTTTATCCGCCCTGTCAGCGCTCTGTTGTAGTTGCAGATGAATGTCCCGGCAATGAGTATCATCATCGCCTCCGCCTCGCTTTTTCCGACCTCCTCGCCGTAGATCGAGACAAGGCACTTTTCCATTACCTCGCGCCACTCTCGGAACTCATCGCAGATCATCCGCCCTATCTCGTCATTATAGTGACCGAGGACATAGGTCTGCGTTGTGGCGTTCGGGCGCAGCTCGCCCTCCGGGGCGTCGGCGACGTATTTCATAAAGGCGTTCATGTACGCAAGGTTGGACTCATAGTCCTTTCTGCTGTGAGCCTTGAACCATTCCATGCAGTGCTTAGACATGTACTCGCGCGTGTACTTTACGTAGCTGAGGATGAGCGCGTCCTTGCTCTCAAAGTAATTGAGGAGCTTGGGGTGCGACATACCCGCCTCCGCGGCGATGTCACGGAGCGTCACCTTATCTATAGGCTTCTTTTCAATGCAGCGCTGGAAAGCCAGAAGGATATCCATGCGCACTTCTTCTTTGTCAACAATAATAGGCATGGCTGAAGTTTATCATATTCTTACCGCTTGGTCAACAAAAACTCTTGACATAGCTCTTTGACAGTGATAATTTATTAATTACCAATTGGTCAATGATAAAAATTCTGGAGGGGATTTCTATGTCGGAAGCTCAGCAGAAAACAGTCAAGCTGCTGGATACCAAGCTTGACGCAAAGACCATCAAGACCATCACCGTCTGTGCAATAGTCATGGTGATCGCCGTGCTCATCCATGACGGAGACCATATCCGTCAAGCGCTCAATTGGGGGTACTCTATCCCTATCTCGCTGTGGGTGCTGAACCTTACGGTGTATGTTCTGCCTGTCGTCACGCTGTTTCTTGCGCGCAGCGGGAGACTTTCCGCCACGCTGGTCGGCGCGGTCGCGGGTGTGTTTACTACGGCGTCGTTTCTCATAATCCATCTCTGCGGCTCGTTCTCAGGCAACTGGGGCGTGTGGAACTTCTCGTACTTCGACCTTATAAAGGGCGTTACATATAACGGCGTGTTCTATCAGGGGATAGACTGGCTCAGCTGGGTGCTCCTGTTCCATATCCCGGTCTGCTGCCTGCCGTGCTCGTGGGTCTGCTTCAAGGAATACCGCCGTATCAAAAATGCAGCAGAATAATATCAGCCTGTCATGCCCCGCCTGTGGGGACGCCGAGAGCGAACTTGGCGGCAGACTGAAGCTCTTAAGGACGCTTTGCATAAGCGTCCTTTTGACAATGCCGCTGTTCTGGAACCTGCGCCCCGCGATTCAGCTTGCCATAGCCACCGTTATCCAGTTCTGGCCGGGGCAGTATTTCTATAAAGGTGCGTGGACTGCGCTCAAGCAGAAGGTGCTCGGCATGGATCTTTTAGTTGCCTTGTCGACGACGGTCATCTATATCCACAGCGCCTATACCGCTCTGACGGTGCACCAGAATGTGAAGCTGTATTTCCTCTCCGAGGGAGTGTTGCTGTCGCTGATCCTCTTCGGCAAATACATGGAGAGCACCTCGCGTTATGAAGCGTCCGAGGCCATAAGGAAGCTTATCCGCCTCCAGCCCGAGACGGCGAACGTTCTGCGCGGTGATACCGTGCAGACAGTCGGCATCGAGGAACTCAAGCCCGAGGATGCCATAATCATCCGCGGCGGCGAGCGTGTCCCCATTGACGGCGCAGTCATAGACGGGACGTGCCAAGCGGATGAATCCATGCTCACCGGTGAGAGCGCGCTTGTGTCAAAATCCGCCGGCAGCAAAATGTACTGCGGGACTCTCTGCCGCGAGGGGAGCGTGCAGCTCTCCTGCAGGGATATCTCCGGCAAATCCATGCTCCAACAGATAATCGACATCGTCAGCGCGGCGCAGAACGAGAAAGCGCCCGTCGCGAGACTTGCCGATAAGATAGCCACGGTGTTCGTGCCGGTCGTGATCTTGGTCTCCGCCGGGGTGTTTTGCCTGCGGTATTTTGTGCTCGACGCCGGGAACCTCGCCTCAGCCGTGAACTGTGTCTGCGCGACGCTTGTCATCGCCTGTCCCTGCGCTCTCGGCCTTGCGACGCCTACCTCCATCATGACGGGCTCAGGCCGTGCGGCGGAGCTTGGAGTGCTGTTTCGCGGCGGCGAGCAGTTAGAGATGGCGTATAAGACCGATACCGTGGTCTTTGACAAGACCGGCACGCTGACCCTCGGCCTTACGGAAGGCGAGGAGCAGCTGCGCGACGGCACCTTAGCGGCAGTCGCGGAGCTTAAAGGCCGCGGCATGGAGCTCTGGATGATAAGCGGCGATAAACGCGAAAAGGCCGAACGGATCGCAGGACTTCTCGGCATAGATAATGTATTGTGCGAGGTCAAGCCCTCGGATAAGTCTGACGCTGTCAAAAAGCTTCAGGCGAAGGGAAAGCGCGTCTGCTTCGTGGGCGACGGCATCAACGATTCTCCCGCTCTGGCCTGTGCCGATATCGGCGTAGCTCTCGGCTGCGGCACGGATATTGCTATCTCCGCCGCCGATGTGATGATCGTCGGCAGCGGCATTGACAGCGTGAAAACGGTGTTCGACATTTCCGCTGCGACCATGCGGAACGTGCGGCAGAACCTTATCTGGGCGGTCGTCTATAACGTTATATGCATTCCGCTTGCTGCGGCCGGGATAATCAACCCGTCCATCGCGGCGGCAGCGATGGCGCTCAGCTCAAACGGCGTTCTGCTCAATGCCCTGAGGTTAAAGAACTATGGTAAATGAAAGCTTTGTCACTAAGGTCGACGGGATGATTTGCCCCCAATGTGAGGACGAGATAGCCCACCGGCTCCTGCACACGCGCGGCGTGATCAGCTGCGAAGCGAGCTACCGCAGAAGTCAGGTGACTACGGTCTACGATCCGGATATCATATCTCCCGATGAGATAACGCGCATCCTTGCGGACACGGGCTATCCCGTCGGCAGGGGCAGCAGCGGCGCGCGGTCGGATGCGATAGCCCTCGCCGCGGTCATCTGCCTGTACTTTATGATCCCCGCAGTTACGGGGCTTGTGAAAGTCCCAGCGGCGGAGAGCGGAGCCGGGGTTGGCGCGCTCTTCATTATAGGCGTGCTGACCGGCGTCCACTGCATCGGGATGTGCGGCGGGATAATGCTCTCCCAGCGCAGCGCCCTGCTGTATAACGGCGGGCGGCTCCTGAGCTACACCGTCATGGGCGCGCTGTTCGGCGCGATAGGCAGAATATTCAGCTATGACGCGGAGCTTAAAAGTATGCTCTTCACCGTCTGCGGCCTGCTCGTCGTGCTCATCGGCCTCAGAATGTGGGGAGTTCCGATATTGCGCCAATTGAGCCCCGTACCCGCAAAGCCCTGCCGCTTCAAGGGCAAGGCGCTTGCGGTGGGGCTCCTGACCGGGCTCATGCCCTGCGGTGCGCTGAGCTCCATGTGGATGTTCGCGGCCTCGTCCGGTTCATGGAAGAGCGGCGCTGCCGCCATGCTTGCCTTTGGCTTGGGCACCTGCGTGTTCATGCTGGCTTTCGGGCTCTTCGACGTGTTCATTCCGAAAAAGTACAACAAGTATCTTGTGAAATGCAGCACAGTCCTGATCGTCGCCTTGGGCTTGATTCTTATGACTAAGGGTATTAAAATACTATTATGACGGCACTATGCGCACGACCCCGCGTCCCCTGCAAGTGTCGAGCTGTGATATCGGGAGGTGTTCGATATGCGGAAAAGACTTGCCGTTCAAGGCATCGTGAAGCTCCTCAGCGGAGCGCTGACCATGGGGCTGTTCCTTTTCCTGCCAGCGGGGACGCTTGATTATCCCGGCGCATGGCGGCTGCTCTGCGTGTTCTTCATCCCGGCCTTTGTCCTCGGCCTTGTCTTGCTTATCGCGAAGCCCGGACTGCTCGCAAAGCGCCTGAGAACAAGAGAGGCGGAGCCAGAGCAGCGGCGTATCCTCATGCTCTCGTCGCTCATTTTTGCCGCAAGCTTCCTGCTGTGCGCGCTTGACTTCCGCTTCGGCTGGTCGGCAGTTCCCGCATGGCTGAGTACAACCGCCTGCGCCGTGTTCCTTTTAGCGTATGTCGGCTTCGCGGAGCTTCTGCACGAGAACGAATATCTCTCCCGCAGCGTTGAGCTTCAGGCCGGGCAAAAGGTCGTGAGCACGGGGATGTACGGCATAGTCCGCCACCCAATGTATGCCGTGATCATCTGGCTCTTCCTCTCAATGCCGCTTATTCTTGGCTCGTATATCGGCCTGATACCGCTGGCGTTTATACCTTATGTCTTAGTGAAGCGGCTTCTCAATGAAGAGAAGCTGCTCCGCGGCGGACTTGACGGCTACGATGAATATATGCAAAAAGTCCGTTACCGTCTTATCCCGTTCGTGTGGTGACAAAAAGCTCCGCAGTCATTGACCGCGGAGCTTTTGCTGTCTGCATTATTTCAATTTGACATTTATAAAGACCGGGTTGTGGTCGGAGCTTCCGAAGTCGAGACCGAGCGTCTGCACGTTTGTAAGCTCCACATTCGGAGAGAGGATGAAGCCGTCTATGACATAGTGCTGCGTGTTCTCGTCGTCCTTGTCGTAGGGCTGGTTGAGCAGGCGGCAGCTCGGCGAGTCAAGATCGTAGGCGAGCGTCCAGCCGTCGGGCAGCAGGTTCTCGTCGAGCACTCCCGGCGCCCACAGCTCCGGATCGATTATCGGGTAAATGTCAAGGCTTCCGGGGAAGACCTGATTGAAGTCCCCGCCCGCGATGACGTAGTTGCCCTTTTCGTACTCGCTCGTTATGAAGTCGCGCAGCTGATTTGTCTGGGCTATCTTGCCCTCGCCGTCGTCGTAGGCCTCAAGGTGGAGATTCACGAGCACGAGCTGCTTGTCGCTGCCGTCTATAGGCAGATAGCTTACGAGCAGGCAGCGCTTGAGGTTTGCCGTGCTGACCGGCCACTTGAACGGACTCGGCAGGGAAATGCGCTCGGCGCTGTCGATCTTATAATCCGTTGTTGTGAACAGGCCGCTGTGTACGCTGCCGATCGGCGGCAGGGGATAGGGCACGAAGCCGCAGGAATAGTTGAGCGCGTGGACGCGCTGCGAGCGGGCGAGCATGGCGCTTTCGTCGATATGATAGGTGCGTGTCGAATCGACATCGACCTCCTGAAGCATGATGAGGTCGGGCCACATATCGTCAAGCACGTCCTCAACGCCGCCGAGGTATTCCAAAACCTGCTCCTTATCGGCGGACTGCACGCCTGTGCCGCCGTCCATGAAGAAGTCGGAGTCCTCACCGAGCCCGGCATAGCCGATGTTCCAGCTCATGATGCTGAGCTCTCTGTCGGATGGGATGAGCGCGCCGTCCTGGGATGATGCGACGTCGAGCGCCGTCACCGGATCGGGGCGGTACTCGGTTATCGTGAGCCACGCGAACAGCAGCACGACTGCCGCCAGCAGCACGGCCAGCACTATCAGCAGAATTTTCCAGAACTTTTTCATATGGAGAACCTCCGTGTAAGTTGATGGTACCTTATTTTAACATTTAATCGCGGACGCTTCAAGAGATACGCGGCCGGTTTTGTCCGGTTATATCCAAAGTTCCAAAAAATAAGCGCCGTTTTATGGAACATTTACCGAGTTGCCACGGACAGCATAGTGGTGTAAAATCATTAGGAAAACAAAAAACGGAGGCAAAGCCATGTACGATAACATAAGGCAGCAGGATCCCGCGGTCTATGACGCAATGATGCGCGAGCTCCAGCGCCAGAGAGACCATATAGAGCTTATCGCATCGGAGAACTTTGTTTCTCCCGCCGTGATGGAGGCCATGGGCAGCCATCTTACGAATAAATATGCCGAGGGCTACCCCGGTGCGCGCTACTACGGAGGCTGCCAGTATGTCGATGAGGTCGAGAACCTTGCGCGCGACAGGGCAGTGCAGCTCTTCGGCGCGGAGCACGCGAACGTCCAGCCGCACTCCGGTTCACAGGCGAATGTTGCGGTGTATCTCGCTCTCCTCAAGCCGGGTGATACCATCCTCGGCATGGATCTGAGCCACGGCGGTCACCTGACCCACGGCTCCAAGGCGTCCATTTCCGGTAAGTACTTCAACGCCTGCTTCTATGGCGTCGACCCCGAGACCGAGACTATCGATTACGATAAGGTCCGGCAGCGCGCCGAGGAGTTCCGCCCGAAGCTCATCATCGCCGGGGCGAGCGCGTACCCGCGGTTCATAGATTTTAAGCGCATGCGCGAGATCGCGGACTCTGTCGGGGCGTATCTTATGGTCGACATGGCGCACATCGCCGGACTTGTCGCAGCAGGGGAGCATCCGAGTCCTGTTCCCTATGCCCACGTCGTCACGACGACTACGCATAAGACCCTGCGCGGCCCGCGCGGCGCGCTCATTCTCTGCAAGGAGGAGCTTAAAAAGAAGATAGACAGCGCCGTGTTCCCCGGCACTCAGGGCGGCCCGCTTATGCATATCATCGCTGCAAAGGCCGTATGCTTCGGCGAAGCACTGAAACCCGAGTTCAAGGCCTACCAGCACCAGACAGTTATCAATGCTGCGGCGCTCGCAAAGGCGCTGTCGGAGCAGGGGCTGCGCCTTGTCTCCGGCGGCACGGATAATCATCTTATGCTCGTCGACGTGATGAGCAAGGGCCGTACCGGCATGGAGGTGCAGGAACTGCTCGACATGGCGAACATCACCGCCAATAAGAACACCATACCCTTTGACACCCAGTCTGTGAAGCTCACTAGCGGCATGCGCTTCGGCACGCCCGCGGTCACGACCCGCGGCATGAAAGAGCCTGAGATGGCACAGATCGCGCAGATGATCGCCCGGCTCATCGACGAGGGAGAGGGCGCCGTCGCGCAGGTGAAGGAGCAGACGATAGAGCTCTGCCGCACATTTCCTCTGTATCCGGGAATAAAGTAAATATAAGCCAACATACCCGATGCAGACTGAGTATCTGCAAATAGCGCCCGACGTTTGCACGTCGGGCGCTCACTATATCGGTTTTAGAATGTCATCTTTGCCTTGGTGCAACCGGCAATTTATCATGATATCCAGCGCGCAAGCACCAGCAGCACAGCTAAAAGCCCGAGGTTCACAGCGAGGAAGCAGCGCATGAACGCGCCGGGGCGCGCATGTTCGGCATGGGAATAGAGCTTGAAGCTTATGAGGCTTGCCAGACTTGCGACAGGAGTGCCGAGCCCGCCGATGTTCACGCCGAGCAGCAGCCCTCTGCCGTTATCCGTGAAACCGGAGAGCAGGAGCGCCGCCGGTACATTGCTTATGACCTGACTCACCGCCGCGCCGACCAGCAGCTCTCGCCTGCGCAGCAAGTTTTGCAGCAGTGCCTTTACCGCGTCCATCCGCGCAAGATTTCCCGATAAAACGAAGAAGCACACAAAGGTGAGCAGCAGCCAGAAATCCGCCGTCAGCAGCCGCGGCCTGTCAAAGATAAGCAGCACAAGGATCACTAATGCAAGCATTATCTGCCATATCAGCAGACGCAGGACAGTACACATGCACAGAAGAAAAAGAAGCGCGTACAGCGTCAGGCTCTTCCGGTCAAGCACCGGCTCTTCGCCGAGAAAGACTTCGAGCCGCTCCTTCGGCAGACGCAGGCACAGGAGCGATATAAGTACCAGCGATATCCCCCATATAGGAAACGTCACGGAAAGAAAGCTGGCGATACTGAAGTCATAGCGCGAGAACAGATAGATGTTCTGCGGGTTCCCGACGGGTGTGAGCATACTGCCGAGGTTTGCCGCCGCAGTCTGCATGACGACCACCCATATCAGCGCCTTTTCCTGATGAGCCATACCGAGCACGACCACCGCAAAGGGGACAAATGTCAGCAGCGCAACGTCGTTTGTTATCAGCATGGAGCTCAAAAAGCTGAGCAGCACAAGAGTAAAACCAATCGTGCGCAGGTCTCCCGCACCGGCGCACAGCTTATGCGCCATCCATGCGAATACCCCGGCGCGCCGAAGCCCCGCCACGACTACCATCAGGCAGTAAAGCAGCGCCAGCGTGCGGAAGTCGACATATCCCAGATATGCCGCGTCCGGCGGCACAAGGCAGCAGCTCACTGCTGCTGCGATAAACGCGATGCACAGCGTGATCTCACGTTTTATAAAGTCCTTTATGTGTGCCACAGCTTATATCTTCTTTCCGTTCAGCACGGCCTGAATAAGACTGTCGCCCTGATAGCAGAGCTTGAGGGAGAAAAACGGCTCGTCTGTGTCCAGCAGGCGCAGGAATATCTTGTCGCCCTCCCATATCGGCAGGGACAGCAGACGCTCTTTCTCTATCCATTCGAGCACTCCCTCGTCGCATTCACGCGTTTTTCCGCTGAAGTCATCGGAGGTGAACAGGTGCATATATTCCGTGCCCCACTCGGCGGACACAAAGGTGACTATCCCGCGGTAACGCCATGAGTTCAGCGTCAGTCCTGTCTCTTCCAAAACCTCGCGCATGACGCAGTCCTCCGGGCTTTCGCCCTCCTCGAACTTGCCGCCTATGCCTATCCACTTGTCCTTATTCTCGTCGATGGTTTTCTTCACACGGTGGAGCATCAGGTATTTTCCGCCGCGCTCTATATAGCATAGGGATGTGTTTCTCATTATATATATCTCTCGTTTTGCTTATGGTCACCCGGCCATGGTCATTTGAGGATCATGCGGGTGATTTTTTCTTTTCCGGACTTGTACGGGAAGTAGCGCAGCTTGACATCAAGCTTGCCCTGCTTGAGGACGCTGCGGTAATGGGTGAAAGTGTCAAAGCTCTTTTTGCCGTGGTAGCTGCCCATGCCGGATTCACCGACGCCGCCGAAGGACATGTGCGAGCTTGCAAGGTGAATGACAGTATCGTTGATGCAGCCGCCGCCGAAGGAGCAGGAGCTGAGCACCTTTTCCTGATTCATCTTGTTCTCCGAGAAGATATAGAGCGCCAAGGGCTTGGGGCGGGAGCGGATGAAGTCGATGCAGTCGTCAAGCTTTTCATACGGCAGCACGGGCAGCACCGGGCCGAAGATCTCCTGCTGCATGGCAGGGGAGTCTATCGGGACACCGGTAAGCACAGCGGGCTCAATGAAGCGCGTCTCCGCGTCGCGCGCGCCGCCGATGGCGATGCTGCCGCTGTTATCGAGAATATTGCAGACGCGCTCAAAGTGCTTGTCGTTTATGATGCGCACCATGCCGGACATGTCCCCATCTGGGAAGAAATCTGCAAGAGCCTTTTTGTACTCCTCGATAAACGGCGCTTCAACGCTCTTTTCAATCATCAGATAGTCCGGTGCGACGCAGGTCTGACCGGCGTTGAGCACCTTGCCGAAGGCGATGCGCCGCGCGGCGAGCGGGAGGTTTGCTGTCTCGTCCACGATGATGGGGCTCTTGCCGCCGAGCTCGAGCGTCACCGGAGTGAGCCGCTTTGCGGCGGCCTCCATGACGGTCTTGCCGACGGCGACGCTGCCGGTAAAGAATATGTAGTCAAACGGTTCGTCGAGCAGCGCTTTGTTCGCATCGCGCCCGCCCTCGACGGCGGTGACGAAGCCCGTCGGGAACGCAGACTCTATAAGCTTTGAGATGACGCGGCTGCTCTCAGGTGCATAGGCCGAGGGCTTGACGACGGCGCAGTTGCCCGCGGAGATAGCCCCGACGAGCGGCATCAGGCACAGCTGTACGGGATAATTCCACGGCGCCATGATGAGCACGACACCGTAAGGCTCCGGGCAGACGTAGCTTTTGCCGGGGAGCTGACCAATGCCGGACTTCACGCGGCGGGTCTTGCTCCATTTCTTGAGGCGCTTTATGTGGAAATTGATCTCCTCAAGCAGCAGCCCCGTTTCGCACATATAGCTTTCAAAGGGCTGCTTATTGAGATCGGCCTTGAGCGCCGCGGAGATAAGCTCGTCATTCTCGATGATGGCCTTGCGGAATTTTTTCAGCATATCTATCCTGAAATCGACCCCGCGGGTCACGCCGGTACGGAAAAAGTGCTTCTCGGATTCTACGATCTCGTGTATATCCATGGTGCGTTCCGCCTTTCAATCAAACAAAATTGGAATAATAGTATCAGTATCTTACCTTATCGCGGGTGATGTCGCGGAGCGTGGGCGCGCCGCACATCGTCATTGTGGACTTGAGTTCACCGACGAGCTTATCCATGTATACCTTGAAGCCCTCCTCGCCGCCGCCGTAGATCATCGGGAGGATGGGCCGGCCGACCAGAACAGCGTCAGCACCGAGGGCGATGGCGCGGAACACATCGACGCCTGAGCGTATGCCGCCGTCGACAAGCACGGTCGTCTTTCCCTTGACCGCCGCGGCAATCTCCGGCAGGACTTCCGCCGTGGAGGGCACGCCGCCCTGAACGCGCCCGCCGTGGTTTGAGACGACGATGGCGGCAGCACCGGCTTCAACGGCCTTTTCCGCGCCGCGGACAGTCATGATGCCCTTGACGATGAACGGCATTCTGGCGTAGGAGATTATCTCGCGCATCTCATCGACGGACTTGCTACCGGCATTGGGGTTCATGGCCTTGAGGAAAGGGAGCCCCGCGCCGTCAACATCCATACCGGCGGCAAAGATGCCGTTAGCGTTGAGGACATCGAGCTTTTCAAACACGGCCTCCTTGTTCCACGGCTTTATGACGGGGCAGCCGATGCCGCCGACTTTCTTCATGTCCTCAACGGAGGAGAGCATGATGGTCGGGTCGACGCCGTCGCCGGTCAGCGCCATGACGCCGTATTCGGCCGCAGCCTTGACGAGGATGGAGTTATAGGCATGATCCTTATATTTCGGGCCGTAGTGCAGGTCGATAGAGCCGAGGGGTGCGGCGAAGATGGGAGCGGCAAACCTGTGGCCGAACAGCTCAAAGGACACATCTACCTCTGTGTTGGGGCAGAGCGTGTCCATGTTGACGAATATCTCCTGCCATTTATCAAAGTTGCGCGCGGCGGCGTTGCCGGGGTACTTGCAGCCGGGGCCGGGCATGGCGTTTGCGCAGGCTCTGCCGTTGCACACGGGGCAAGCCTTGCAGTAGGGGCCTACCTGATCCTTCGCGGCGGCCAGAATTTCATTATAATTCATATCCTTATCTCCTTAGTTACAGCTGGTCAGCGGCCATGAAAATGACCCGTATTGGCCAACAATATCTCACAGTGATTATGAGACAAATCACCGCCGCTGTCAATCGAAATTTGTAAAGCATTGCATAGATAAACATAATTAAGTATACATATTTTAATTTACAGAAATCAGTTTGCATATTTCAATTGACGTAATTTAATTTACTTAAAATTATTTACGTAATCAGGTAGACGTATTATTAGGAACATAATTAAGCTTACATAACACTGTCACACGAAGCATTGATGCTTCGTGGGACAGTGTTATAATTTTGCTGATAAAAATACTTTATTCCACTAACTCGAAGCCGTGCTTTACGCGGCAGTTGCCATCGCTGTCGTAATTGTAATAGGTATAGGCACGCTCATTCCCTTCGGGGTGCTCGTCGTCGTAGGCCTTTATGAGGATGAGACGGCCAAGTTCATCATAGATATACTCGCTGCGAGTCCAGAAGCGGTCATTGACGGTGTACGCCTCAAGGAGCTTTCCGGAATCGTCGTATGTATAGGTGATGGTATTGGAAACCCTGCCGTCCGGATCGTGCCATATGTCGCGGAGAAGATGTCCGGCCTCATCATATTCGTAGTTTGACCAGCGCGTCTCCCGTCCGTCATTCACGCGGCGTTCAAGAGCAAAACCGCCGGGGGCGTAATCATACTCTGCCCAAGTTACCATACCGAGAGAGATATTTTCGCCGTGGGTGGTGACGATGCCATCATGCTCCAAATAGCCCTCGGCTTCAAGCGGAACGCCGAACAGCTCAAAGATGCTCATGCCAAGACCGTAGGAGCTATAGCCGCCCAGATCCGGGACATAGCCGTTGCTGCCGTTGCCGGCAGTGTATATGGAAACCGTTCGCCCGTCGGCAAAGGTGAGATAAAGGGGATTAAAGCTGCCGCAGTCCAAGGCAGCGCCCGGAGTGCCGTCGTCCCGGAGCATCAGGGAGAGTGTCGGGAGCTTATCAGACGGCAGGGGGTAATTCTTCCCGAGCTGCTGGACATAGAGGGAGGCGGAAGTGATATCGTTCATATCGTACCAGACACGGACATAGTCGGGGCTCTCCGCGGTGCCGATATTCTGGTAGTCAACCATCATCTTGTAGGGCAGGGCGTCATAGGCTGCGCCCATTGTCCATGTGCCGGTATTATCGGAACTCATATTGAGGCTGCGGCAATATATATTCGTGCCGCCGGCGCTGACACATTCCCAGTCGAGCTTTGTTTTCGGCGTGCCGCTGAACTGCACCCAGCCGTCTTTCACGGAGGATGAGGCGATGAGCGTGTAATCAATGAGCTTAAAGTCGGAGATATACGGCTCGATGGACTCCTTATAGGCGAGCTTTATATAGTATATATCCTCCTCGGTGACGCGGCTGCCGAAGTCCGGTTCAGAGCTGAGAACAAGGGAATCGGCAGGGGAGACGGCACCGGCGACGCTTTCGCGCGGCTCGAAGCTGCTGTCCATGCCGCGCTTGGGATCGGTTAGCGCCGCCCAGTCAAAGCTTTCGGCAAGCCCCTCAAGCTGCTTGGCCGTGATGTTGAACTCGATATACGCATCGCCTATGCCGTCGATGATACCGTCGCCGAGGTAGTCGGCGTAGCCGTCGTGCATGAAGCTCATTACATAGAAAGCGGTATCGGAATCAAGCAGGATGAGCGAGGAGCGGCGGTTACGGTCGTCACTCTCGGAATTTGCAAGGTGCAGAGTCACACCGGTGGATGTCTCATAGTCCCATTCGGAGAAACCGTTCACATCCCCGACAATGCCGACGACATAGCCGAGAGTGCCCTTGGAGGCGCGGCGAAGATCAAAGCCCACATCGCAGGGCAGCTCTTCGGACGAGACATAGCCCTCCATATCGAAGGTGCCCTCTTCATATATATAAGAGCTTGCGTACCGGCTCTCCCAGCCATTGTGCTCGCGGGTGAGCCTGCCGATGCCGGCGGCCTCATAGAAAGCCTTTTCCCCAGCGGGGACGGACATTTCACCCAGCGTGCGCAGGCCGTACTTCTCGCATATCTCGTCGACCTTTTTGTAGCCCTCTCTGTTATGGACGGAGTACCCGCCGTACTGCCTGTACATTTCGAGCTGTTCCTCTTCGGAAAGGTCGCTGGTCTTATAGCTGTATGGGTGCGCGTCGCAGTATTCGTTCAGTTCACTGATGGCCATGTTTTCCGGGGAACCGGCAAAGCCCTGAAGGGAAATCACGGTGCGTCCGTTGTCCCCGCGCGTGCCGATCTTCAGGCTGCTTATGCCGAACCAGCCTGAGGCCGCGGCGGCCGCAGTGAAGAGCGCGGAGATCACGGCGGCGATAAGCAGAGTGCGCCAGAGAGTTTTATGCGAGGCGCGCTTTTTATCGCCGGTGCGGTAGCCCAGCGCGTCCTGTGCCTCGGTTATGTATCGGGAGTCAATGCCGCTCATGGCGGCAAGAAGCTTTTCGGAATTCATACAAGTTCCTCCTCAATAAGAAATCTGCGGAGCTTGCCGCGCGTCCGGTGGAGCATGGAAGCGGTCTTGCTCTCGGAGAAGCCAAACTTCTTTGAAAGCTCCCTGACCGGGGCAAGGAACCAGTACCGGCTGACGAACAGCGCGCGCTCCGTCTCCGTAAGCTGGGCGAGAAAGCGGTTGAGCGCCGCGGCAAGCTCGCGGTTCTCGACCTCGCGCTCAAGGCTGTAAGCCGAGGCGGTGCACTCGTTCAGCTCGTCGAGCGCGAGTGCGACCTCTCCGCCGCCGCGCTTTAAACGGTTCTTATCTGCGACGCGGGAAAGCGCCAGGTTGCGCGTGATGCGCCCGAGATACGGCGCGAGAGCCGGCGGGCGCTTGTCCGGCATGGAGTTCCACGCGCGCATATAGGTGTCGTTCACGCACTCGTCGCTGTCCTCGGGGTTTTGCAGGACGTTATAGGCGATGGTGCGGCAGTACGCGCCGAACTTCTTTGCGGTCTCCGCAATGGCCGAGTCCGAGCGCGCCCAATACAGGTCAACTATTTTTGAATCATCCATAACTTGTCCTCCTCATAAGAATGGAGTGGAATGAAAGCCTTCACCTATATAAACTGCGTTTATCGCGATCCGTTGCACCGTTCGTGCTTTTTCGACAGAAAAATAAATTTTACTTTCTTTTTCTTGATATACCGGCGCGGTAATGATATTATATTAGAAAAGCTGCGCGGGGTACAGTCCCGTGCGTAAAAAAAGAACCAGTCGTTTTCCTGCGGCGCGCGCCGCGGGCAGACGGAAAGGGGATATATATGAGCAAGAAGATACTGAAGCTTATAGTCGCGGCGCTGACGGTATGCGTCGCAGTTATCGCGGTTGCCTGCACGCCGTTCGGCTTGGGTGCGGAGCCTACCGCCGCGCCGACACCGGTCATTGCGACGCCTGAGCACACGTCGTCGCCCAGCCCGACAGTCTCGGCCACGCCGTCGCCGTCCGGATCGCCTGATGCGTCCGCCGCGCCGAGCCCCGGACTTGTGAAGCCGGAAGGCGCGATAACGCCTGACCCGTCGCTGCATCCTAACGCCTCCGCATCACCCGCGGCCACCGCACCGGCGGGCGCACCCACGACCTCCCCCAGCACCAAGACCGCGCACAGCCACACCTTCAAGACCACGAAGGTCGCGGCGACGACGGAGTCCCAGGGCTACACGATATACCAGTGCACGGGCTGCGAGTTCTCTTACAGGGATAACTATACCCCGAAGCTGAGAGCAAACTCCACGACGAACAATAACAACAACAGCACCGGGACGACCGGCGGCAGCACCGGCAGCACGGGGAACACCGGCACCAGCACGACGCCGAAGCCGAAGGATCCGTACCTTGAAGACAGCGGCAGCTGGAACGATCCGTACTCCGACGATTACAGAGAGGACTACGGCACGCACACCCACCGCTACTACAGGACTACCGACTCGCGCGGGAACGTGATCTACCGCTGCGACTGCGGCAGCTACTATTATCCCGACGATGACTACCGGGATTACGGCGACGGCAGATACGACGATATATACGCTGATTAAACCGTCTGCTGTACAGAAGAATTATGAGCGCACTGCGATTTTCGCGGTGCGCTCAATTTTTGTGTTGACAAACGGATACATAGTGCGTATACTGTATATATCCGATATGAACAGTAGAGACAGAGGTGAGAGCTTGAATCTGATAATCAGCAATGCGGGCAGCAGGCCGATATATGAGCAGATATACACGCAGATAAAGGACTGCATTATTTCCGGGGAGCTGTCGGAGGGGGATATGCTGCCGTCGATACGGGCGCTGGCGAAGGATCTGCGCATCAGCGTGATAACGACGACGCGCGCCTATGACGAGCTTGAGCGCGACGGCTTCATCTACCGCGTCCCCGGCAAGGGCTGCTATGTCGCGGAGAAGAACATGGAGCTTGTGCGCGAGGAGCATCTGAAGAGGATAGAGCAGCACATGCGCGAGATAGTCGCGCTCGCCGTGCCCTGCGGCATGGACGAGGCGGAGACGGCGCGGATGCTGGAGCTTATATGGAGCGAGGAGGAAAACAGCGATGAACGCAATTGAAATAAAGGGACTTGAGAAGCGCTACGACGGCTTTCAGCTCGGCAGCTTCGACCTGACGCTGCCCTCGGGCTGCATCATGGGGCTTGTCGGCGAGAACGGTGCAGGCAAGAGCACGTCGATAAAGCTCATTATGAACGCGATAGGCCGGGATGCGGGTGAGATATCCGTGCTCGGCGTCGACAACAGGAGCGCCGGATTCCGGGACATCAAGGAGGACATCGGCGTCGTGCTCGACGAGGCGTATTTCCCGGAAGTGATGAGTGCGCGGAACGTCGGCAAGGTCATGGCGCTGACCTATAAAAACTGGGATGCGGCGGCGTTTGAGGGCTATCTTAAAAAGTTCTTGCTCGCTCCGGATAAGATATTCAAGGACTATTCGCGCGGGATGCGCATGAAGCTTGCGATCGCCGCGGCGCTCTCGCACGGGGCAAAGCTCCTGATACTCGACGAGGCGACGAGCGGGCTTGACCCGATGGCGCGCGATGGGCTGCTCGATATCTTCAACGACTTCACGCGGGACGAGAACTGCTCGATACTTCTCTCGTCGCACATCGTGAGCGATCTGGAAAAAATATGCGATTACATAGCGTTCCTGCACAGGGGCAGACTCGTGCTGTGCGAGGAGAAGGACAGGCTGCTTGAGGAGTACGCGCTGGTGCGGCTCCCGGAGGAGCGGCTCAGTGAGCTGTCCGAGGAGAACATCATAAGCCGCCGGGCGAGCGGCTACGCCACGGAGGCGCTGGTGCTGCGCGGCGGCATACCCGCGGCGATACCGACCGAGCACACGAGCCTTGAGGATATCATTCTGTTTCTGGCGAAAGGGGACGAGAGAAAATGAAAGGGCTGCTGCTCAAGGACTGGTACACGCTCATAAAGCAGATGAAGATAATGCTGGTGCTGATGCTGGTGTTTGCCTGCGTCCCGGGCTACTCGATGGCTGCATTCACGGTGGTCTACGCGGCGATGCTGCCGGTGACGGCGCTTGCATACGATGAGCGGAGCAAGTGGGATGAGCTTGCGGCGATGCTGCCGTACTCTGTGCGGGAGATAGTCGGCGGCAAGTACGTCCTCGGTGTGACCGCGGTCGCTGCGGCGGGTGCGGTCGCCGCTGCCGCACAGCTTATACTGAGCCGCTTCGGGTGGACGCAGTTTGACGCGGAGGCGGCGTTCGCGCTGCTGTTCACGGCCTGCCTTGCGCTCATCATGCTGGCGATATATCTGCCGGTGATGTTCAGGCTGGGCGTCGAGAAGGGGCGAGTGCTCTTCATGATACTCATTTGCGCGAGTGCCGCGGCGGGGGTCATACTCTCCCACAAGCTCTCTGCGCTCATTGACGGGATCGGCAGTCCCGTGGCCGCGGCGCTGGTGCTGCTGGCGATAGCTGCAGCGGCGCAGATAGCTTCGTTTGAAGTCTCTGTGCGCTTCTATGAAATGAAGAGAAAATAAGAATGTGCCCCATAGCTGCTTGCAATAGCCATGGGGCATTGTGCTTTAATTATACTCTGACAGGGGACAGGCGGCGCGGAGGGGTCCAAGGAACTGCTCAAGAATGGGGTTTACGCTGTCACGCCGCCACGCGGCGATGGAAATATTCGGCAGCTACATGAGCGATAAACACACCCTCGGCGGCGAGGCCGTGCTCATCAATCTCGCGCTGCTCGCACTTTTGAGCCTGCCCTGCGTGTTCGGCTATAATATCTGGAGCGACCTGCACATCATCGGCGGGCACGACGTGCTCGACAGCGAGGACTTCATTGTCAGCAACCTGCTGCCGCCTTGCGGATCGTTAGTGTATCTGCTGTTCTGCGTGAGCAAATGGGGCTGGGGCTTTGACAGGTACATCGCTGAGGTCAACAAGGGCGAGGGACTGAAGCTCTCCCCAAAGCTCAAGCCGTACTTCCGCTATGTGCTTCCGGTGCTGATACTCATAATACTGATACAGGGACTTATATAATATTGACCGCGCACTGCCGATGCAGTGCGCGGTTCAGCTTATACCGACTCTCAGGCCCGGTCGAGGATATGGATGTTCAGATGGTTATACGGGATATCGACGCCGTACTTGGCGAAGCTCTCGCGCAGAGCCTCGTTGAGGTGATTGCGCGCATCCCAGTAATCGGCGACGGATGCCCAGCAGCGGACAGTGTATTCAATGGCGTTGTCACCGTAGGCGGTGAGGAGAACATCGGGCGCAGGCTCGTCCAATATGCCAACGGTGGAGGACACAGCATCCAGACACGCATTTTTTACGGTCTCGGTGGGGGCATCATAAGATGCGCCGATAGTCAGGACGATACGGCGGCGGCCAAGCGTGGTATAATTGATGATCTTGGAGCCGGAGAGGCTGCGGTTCGGCAGGAGGATGATCTGCCCGTCGGCGGTCTCGATGCGCGTATGGTTGAGGGAGATGTCCCGGACGGTGCCGACAGTGCCGTCAGACTCGATAACATCGCCGATGGAAAAGGGATGAGTCGAGAGAATGATGAGCCCGCCGGCGACATTGCTCATTATATCCTGCGTGGCGAGGGTCAGACCCAAGGTGAGCACCGAGGCGATGGCCGTGATGGACGAGGTGTTCAGCCCTAAAGCACCGGCGGTGATGATGACGGTGAGCAGGTACAGCAGCGCCTTTATGAAGTTCACGGTTATCCTGCTCAGGCGCTCGTTCGGCTGCTTTATGCGCCCCATGAGCTTTTCGACCGCGCGCATGATAAGGCGCACCGCGAGCAGACACACGAGCAGCGTGATGACCGCGGAGAGGATATGCTCAAGACTGTAGCCGCCGAATGAGGTGGCCAATACTTTTGAAATGCTTTCCATACCGAACCTCCGAAAGATGGTTTGAGTTATTCTATCACGATGTGCCGCCGGTATCAAGACTGGGCAGATTTAATAAAACGCTTCATTGCCATACCGGAAGTATTGTGGTATTATATTAAAAAGACCGGAGCGGTCATATACGGAATAAATAAAAAGACAGGAGAGCACTGTATGGCAAAATACATAATGGCGCTGGACGCGGGCACGACCTCGAACCGCTGTATCCTTTTCAACGAGCACGGCGAGATATGCAGCGTGTCACAGAAAGAATTCACGCAGTTTTTCCCGCAGCCGGGCTGGGTGGAGCATGACGCGAACGAGATATGGCTGACGCAGTACACGGTCGCTGCCGAGGCGCTGGCGAAGATCGGCGCAACTGCCGAGGATATCGCGGCGATAGGCATAACGAACCAGCGCGAGACGACCATCGTCTGGGACAAGGCGACGGGCGAGCCGATACACAACGCGATAGTCTGGCAGGACAGGCGCACGGCGGAATACTGCGACAGTCTCAGAGCCAAGGGACTGACGGATATCTACCGTGCAAAGACAGGGCTTGTCATCGACCCGTATTTCTCGGGGACGAAGATACGCTGGATGCTCGAAAACGTACCAGGCGCGCGTGAGAAGGCGGAGCGTGGGGAGCTGCTGTTCGGCACAGTGGAGACCTGGCTCATCTGGAAGCTCACGGGCGGCAAGGTACATGTGACGGACTACTCCAACGCCTCGCGCACGATGCTTTATAACATCGTGAAGCTCGAATGGGACGAGGAGATCATGGCGGAGCTCGGCATACCCCGGTGCATGCTGCCGGAGGTGAAGCCCTCGAGCTGCGTCTACGGCGAGACGAAGCCAGACCTTTTCGGCGGAGTCATCCCCATCGGCGGCGCGGCGGGCGACCAGCAGGCGGCGCTATTCGGGCAGACCTGCTTCACTGCGGGCGAAGCAAAGAACACCTACGGCACGGGCTGCTTCATGCTGATGAACACGGGAGACAAGCCGGTGTTTTCAAAGAACGGTCTTGTGACGACCATCGCCTGGGGAATTGACGGCAAAGTCGAGTACGCGCTGGAGGGCTCGATATTCGTCGCGGGCTCTGCGATACAGTGGCTGCGCGATGAGCTGAGGATAGTCGACTCCGCGGCGGATTCGGAATACTTCGCGCGAAAGGTACCCGACACCAACGGCTGCTACGTCGTCCCTGCGTTCACGGGACTTGGCGCGCCGCACTGGGATGCTTACGCCCGCGGCGCGATAGTGGGACTCACGCGCGGCGTGAACAAGTACCACATCATCCGCGCGACGCTCGAATCACTGGCGTATCAGACCTATGACGTGCTCAAGGCGATGGAGGCCGACTCCGGGATAAAGCTCGGCGCGCTCAAGGTGGACGGCGGGGCCTCGGCCAATAATCTGCTGATGCAGATGCAGGCGGACATCATTCAGGCTCCGGTAAACCGCCCGGTCTGCGTGGAGACGACGGCGATGGGCGCGGCATACCTCGCGGGGCTTGCCGTCGGCTACTGGAAGAGCAAGGCGGACGTTATCAACAACTGGGCGATAGACAAGGTGTTCGGCCCGAAGATAACCCCCGACGAGCGCGACAAGAAGATCGCGGGCTGGAACAAGGCCGTCGGCCGCTCATTCGATTGGGCAAGAGAAGAATAAAATCATCAAGAGCTGCACTATTTAAGTGCGGCTCTTTTTAACGACCCCGGTTCTATAATGGCTGCGGACTGCATATAGTTTAAGAATGGCGGGGAGAATGGGAGGCATACGGACAGTTCGGGCGAAGTGACCATCTTTGCAAAATGCGGCATTGCAAATGTGAAAGCTTGAATGTATAATATATACAGAGAAATTACGCACCGTACCCGATACAGATATACAGGAGAGGAAAAGATATATGGAATCAGCGTATCTGCGCCACATCCCGCAGGAGGATATATACCTGTTCAACACCGGAAACGCAAAAAAGGCATGGCTCTGCTTCGGCTGCCGCTATATACCGGAGCTGAAGGCGCACCGCTTCATCGTCTGGGCACCGAACGCGCAGCGTGTCTCGCTCGTCGGCAGCTTCAACGGCTGGGACAGAGACGCCATGCCGATGGAGAAGATCGAGGGCGGAGTGTGGGTATGCTTTGCCGAGGGCATTGAGAACGGCGCGCTCTATAAATACTGCGTCACCGGCGCGGACGGTCGGCAGATATTAAAGTCCGACCCCTTTGCGGCCTATTCGCAGACCGGGAGCGAGACAGCGTCGATCGTCTGGAACGGCGGGGACTTCCGCTGGGGCGACGGGAAGTATATGCAGCGCCGCGCAAAGCGGGACTTCATGACCCAGCCGATGAGCATTTATGAGCTGCACCTCGGCTCATGGAAGAACATGCCGGGCGAGCGGCCGATGTACAGAGAGCTTGCCGACGCGCTGGCGGACTACTGCACCGACATGGGCTATACGCACATTGAGATCATGCCGGTGACGGAATACCCCCTTGACGCGTCATGGGGCTATCAGGTCACGGGCTACTACGCGCCGACCTCGCGCTACGGCGATCCCGACGATTTTAAGTATTTTGTCGACCGGCTGCACGAAGCTGGGCTCGCGGTGATAATGGACTGGGTCCCGGCGCACTTCCCGAAGGACGAGCATGGTCTGCGCAGATTTGACGGCACGCCCCTCTTTGAGTGCAAAGAAGCACGCATGGCGGAGCACCCCGAGTGGGGCACGATGATCTTTGACTACGCGTCGGATCAGGTGCAGAGCTTCCTCGTATCCTCGGCGTGCCTGTTCTTTGAGGAGTACCACATCGACGGCATACGCGTCGACGCGGTAAGCTCGATGCTCTACCTCAACTATGGCCGGCGCGACGGAGAGTACACCCCGAATAAGGAAGGCGGCAACATAAACCTCGCTGCGGTGGATTTCCTGCGCAAGCTCAACTCGACGGTGCTCACGGAGTACCCAGGGGCGATAACCGTCGCGGAGGAGTCGACGGCATTTCCGCTCATCACCGCGCCCCCCGATGCGGGCGGGCTCGGCTTCTGCTTCAAGTGGGACATGGGCTTCATGCACGACACGCTCGATTACATGCAGCTCGACCCCTACTTCCGCAGCCATAACCATGACAGGCTGACCTTCTCGATGATGTACGCTTTCTCGGAAAACTACGTGCTGGCGTACTCGCACGACGAGGTAGTCCACGGCAAGCGCTCGATGCTCGACAAGATGTACGGCGACTACGACCAGAAGTTTGCGTCCCTGCGCGCGCTCTACGGCTTCCAGTTTGCCCACCCCGGAAAGAAGCTGTGCTTCATGGGCGGAGAGTTCGGGCAGTTCATCGAGTGGAACTGGCAGCAGGAGCTTGACTGGCTGCTGCTGGCCTATCCGCGGCATGAGCAGCTGCGCGATTATTACCGCAAGCTTAACAAGCTCTACGCTGCGACCCCGGCGATGTACCGCGTGGACAAGTCCTGGGACGGCTTCCGCTGGCTCAACGTGGACGACCGAGACAGAAGCTCGGTGGCGTTTCTGCGCTCATCCGAGAAGGACGAGAGCTATCTCGTGTGCGTGTGCAACTTCACGCCGGTGCGCTATGACGATTTCGTGATCGCGCTGCCCGTGGCAGGTACGCTGCATGAGGTGCTCAACAGCGACGACGAACGCTTCGGCGGGGGCGGCGTCGCCAATCCCCGCGCGATAAAGACAGAGAAGGAACCGTTTTTGGATATGCAGTATTCAGCAAAGCTGACGCTGCCGCCGATGGCGTCGGTAATGTTCAGCTTCAAACCAAGGAGGAAGAAGAATGAAAAAAGAATTTCGCGATCTGCTCCGTGAACACGGGCGTGATACTTTGCCGAACGTTCTGCTCGTCTCTGCCGAATGCGCGCCGCTCTCCAAGACCGGCGGGCTGGCGGACGTTGTGGGCACGCTCCCAAAGTCGCTTGCCAAGCTCGGCATCGACGCGAGAGTCATTACCCCTTACCACCGCTGCATAAAGGATAAATATGCCGACAAGGTCGAGCACATGTTCTATTTCTATGCAAAGCTCGGCTGGCGGCAGGAATACGTCGGAATAGAAAAGCTCGTGCTCGACGGCGTGACGATATACCTCGTTGACAATGAACAGTATTTCGGCGATAAGATATACCGCGGGGGAAACCCTGAGGGCGAGCAGTACTCGTTCTTCTGCCGCGCGGTGCTCGACGCGATACCGAACCTCGGCTTCGATGTGGACGTTGTCCACTGCAACGACTGGCACACGGCGATGATCCCGATGCTCGCGCGCACACAGTACCGCGGCGCAAAGCAGGAGCAGATAAAGTACCTGCTGACGATACATAACATCGCGTTCCAGGGCAAGTTCGGCTTTGACTTTGTGCAGGATATGCTCGATGTCGACAGCCGCTACTATACGCCGGAGTTCATGGAGCTCAACGGCTGCGCGGACTATCTCAAGGCAGGCTGCGTCTTTGCCGACAGGATAAACACCGTCAGCCCCAGCTACGCCTCCGAGATAAAAATGCCCTACTACGCCGAAGGGCTCGAGGGCATACTCAACGCGCGCTCGGCGCAGCTTACGGGCATTATAAACGGCATTGACAAAAAGGTCTATAACCCGCACGGCGACGCGCTTCTGCCCGCGCGCTATGACCGCGGCCACCTGAAGGGCAAGGCCGTGTGCAAGGCGGAGCTTCAGGCGCGCATGGGACTTGAGCAGAGAGCGGATGTGCCGCTGTTTGCGATGGTCACGCGCATGACCGAGCAGAAGGGCTTTGACCTTGTCGCATGCGTGCTGGACGACATGATGTGCCGCGAGGATATGCAGTTTATGCTGCTCGGCTCCGGGGACGAGCGCTTTGAAAACTTCATGCGCTCGGCCGAGGGACGCTACAAGGGCAGACTCTGCGCCTATATCGGCTACAGTGAGGAGCTGTCGCACCTTGTATATGCGGGCAGCGACTTCTTCCTGATGCCGTCACGCTTTGAGCCCTGCGGCCTGAGCCAAATGATCGCGATGCGCTACGGCTCGGTGCCGATAGTGCGCGAGACGGGCGGCCTGCGCGACACGGTCACGCCCTATAACCGCTTCACAGGCGAGGGCAACGGCTTCTCCTTTGCAAACTTCGACGCGTGGGAGATGCGCGACACGATGCGCCTTGCGATGGACTGCTATAAAAATGAGGAGATCATGGGCGGACTTATCACCCGCGCGATGCAGGCCGACTTCGGCTTTGAACGCTCGGCGATGGAGTACGCGAAGCATTATATATGGATGCTGTAAGCGAGAGAAAGGTAAAGGTCTGGTTCGGCGGCTGCTATAGAGAGCAGTGGTCGGAGAATTATATACTATCAATAATATACGAAAACCGCCGCTGTGTTGAGGCGGCGCCGGGCGAGGGAGGATGGCTCCCCGCGGGCGGGGATGAGGAGCTGTGCAGACAGCTCCTCTCGCCTGACTGCCCGGAGCTTATGCGGGAATACTTCCAGGCGGCGGCAACGGTGTACGACGCGGTGCGCGAATGCCTGAGAGCGGGACTCAAACGCGACAGGCTCGCCGAGTTCCTGCACGGGGAGAGTAACCCTATCGCCGCGCCTGAACTCATGCGTTTGCTGATGGACGACTGCGGCTTCCCCCTCATAGAAGCCTACCGCGTGACGGCCTCCTGCTGCCTTGACCTTCGCGCCGCGTCCGTGCAGCCGCAGGAGCTTTACCGGTACCAGCCGCGCACGGCGCACGTCGTGAGCGTGCTGCGCCAGACCGCCGGGAGCGTCCCGGCGCTGTCCTACGACAGCCGCAGGGCGGAGTTCAGAAGCCCCGGCGGCGCGCTTGAGGGCGGCAGCACCCTGCGCCTTGCGTTCAGGCGGCTCGGCGGCACGGTGAAGAGCGCGCACCTTGAGCTATGGGGCGACAATATGGAGCACAGCTGCTCCATGGAAAACGACGGAGACATATATTATGTAAACCTCACGCTGTCCGAGGAGCCGCAGGCGCTCTGGTATGCGTTCTATATAGAGACGGATCACAGCGCGCAGTGGCTCTGTCCGGACGCGACGGGCTATACCGGCAGGATATGCTCGAGCCGCGAGTCGGGCTTCCGGCTGACGGTGTATAAAAAGGGCTTTGAAACACCGGCATGGTTCAGAAAAAGGGTGATGTACCAGATATTCCCGGATCGTTTTGCTTTCTCGAACGACGGCACGGCGGAGGCGGGTATAGAGTACCACAAGCGCCTCGGCCAGACGCCCGAGCTGCACGCAAGCCTTGATGAGCCTGTACGCTGGCAGCCGCGCAGCTGGGAGAAGTCCTACAGCCCCGACGATTTCTACGGCGGGACGCTGAAAGGCATAGAGCAGAAGCTGCCGTACCTCAAAGAGCTCGGCATTGGCGTTGTGTACCTCAACCCCATAGTCGAGGCGCGGTCGAATCACCGCTACGACACCTCGGACTATTCGCGCCCCGACCCGATACTCGGGACGATGGAGGACTTCGAGCACCTGTGCGCGGAGGGGGAGAAGCAGGGGATAAGGTTCATCCTTGACGGCGTGTATTCCCACACCGGCGCGGACAGCCGGTACTTCAACCGCTGCGGCAACTACGGCACGGATGGCGCCTGTCAGGGACAGGATTCGGAGTTCTATTCGTGGTACGACTTCCGTCACTTCCCGGATGATTACCGCTGCTGGTGGGGCTTCAAGGATCTGCCGGAGGTGAACGAGCAGAACCCCAAGTGGCAGGACGACATCGTTACCGGGGACAGGAGCATCGTCAAGCACTGGCTGCGCCACGGCGCGGCAGGCTGGCGGCTCGACGTGGCGGACGAGCTGCCCGACTCGATACTCGCGCTCATCCGCGATGCTGCAAAGAGCGTGAAGCCCGACGCGCCGATCATCGGCGAGGTCTGGGAGGACGCGGTGACAAAGGAGAGCTATGGCTCGCGCCGCAATTACGCACTGGGCTATTCGCTCGACTCGGTGATGAACTACCCGCTGCGCTCGGCGGTGCTGAGCTTCATGCACGGCTGGTCGGACGCTTACGGGCTGCGCGATTTTCTTATATCGCAGCAGATGAATTACCCGAAGCCCCTGTACTATTCGCTTATGAACCTGCTGGGCTCGCACGACGTCGACCGTCTGCGCACGGCGCTTGCGGCGGACAGAAACCTGCGTGAGCTCTCGCGCGAGGATCAGCTGAAGTATGAGTTCAGCGAGGGAGCGCTTTCCCGCGCGCTGCAGCAGGAGCGGCTGTGCGCGGCGATACAGTTCGCGATACCCGGCGTACCGAGCATTTACTACGGCGACGAGCAGGGCATGTGCGGCGTGTGCGACCCGTTCAACCGCCTGCCCTTCAAGGAGGGTGAGCGGGAGCTGCACGACTGGTATGCGCAGCTTGCGAATATGCGAAACTCTGCCGACGCGTTTTCTACCGGACACGCGCAGTTTATGGCGGCGACGGGCGATGTGCTGCTTATCCTGCGCTGGATATCCGACGGGCACGACGTCTTCGGCGACGCGGCAGAAAACGGCGCGTACCTCGCGGTCATCAACCGCGGTGCGGCAGAAGTGCACTACCGGGCGGACTGCTCCGCGGCCGGCTGCGGCACCGTCGGGGGCACGGCTGAGCCGGTGAACGCAAAAATAATACGGATTACATAAAACAAGTTACAGAGATGCTGCAAATGCAGCATCTCTGTAACTTGTTGTCATAAAAAGACTGCGTTTTCTTAAGATTGTCTAATAATTAGGTATTATAATGTGCTTGAAAATAAATCGTCAATATGGTATCATAACACTGTATATGCAGTCCTGAGACACGGACGGCAACAACATATTGAACACGTCAATATCATCATCGCCGCAGTTATGGTACCAGCGGCGGGAAGAGGAGACAAGCTATGATAAAACTCAGAAAGCTTCTGGCATGCCTGATGATCGCATGCATGGCGTTCAGCCTTATGCCGCTCGCGGCGTTCGCGACCGAGGGCGAGCCCTGCACGCATGTGTGGCAGGCTGCCGGCGGTAAGCATGTATGCAGCGTGTGCAGCGAAGAAGCTGCGCACAGCTTTGAAGAGGGCGTCTGCACGGTATGCGGCGCGGAAGAACCGGCCGATCCCAATGCTGAGGCGGCAAACAACGCGCCCGCGGAGCCCGCAGATGAAGAGGGCGGCGCTGCTGAAGAGACATATGCCGCGCAGATCGGTGAGAATGGGTATGCGACTCTTGCGGAAGCACTGGCCGCGATGCAGGACGGCGATACCGTCACGCTGCTTAAAGACGTGGAGGAGAGCTTTACCCTTGAAACTAACGGTACGATCGATCTCAACAATAAAACTTTAATCGGTGAGATCATAATTAAGGCAGACGTTGTTTTTCGCACCGGCGAGATCGCTCAGAAAAGTGGGCAGGAAACTGCTGCCGTGGTGCTTATCAATAGCGGCAGTCTGAAGCTGGAGGACACGTATATTAATGCTGGAGAATACGGCGGCATATTAGTGGACTCGGCAGAAACAGTCTCGGTCGAGCTCGTGGGAACCGTAACTTCATCGCAGTATGGCATAATGCAGAGCGAAAGCAGCACCGGAACGCTCAATGTCACGAGTGATCCTGCTTCGGGTATCAGCGGTACTAAGTACGGCATTTATATAAGAAACGGCTCATACACGGCACGTACCACGGACGAGGATACCAATGATCTGAATGTACGCAGCAATGGGACAGCGATCAAAATAGATAAAGGAAGCCTTTCCATTTCCGGCGACAAGGGAAGCTTTGAAGGAGCACTTGAAATAGCCGAGGGAGTGACCTGCAGCATCACCGGCGGCAGCTTTACTGTGAAGCCGAACGTTGACAGTGGCTATCTTGCGGTGTACGACGAATCAACAAAATTTTATAATGTTGTACCCGGTGTCGTTGTTAACGATGTGACTGTCAAGGCTGATGTGACGGGCGACTCTGCTCCTGTCACTGCCGCGGACGGAATCACTGCACCGAGCGGTGCCGCAAGCTTTGCATGCGACAGCAGCGCGATCGATGTGCAGAAGCTCCTTGCGGCTTCAAAATTAACGTTTTTAGAGGGGGACGTTGTATCGATAGAGCTCATCCCTGCTGTGAAGATCGAGGCAATCGAGCAGACCAAAAACAGTGTCGATTCCATCGAGTATTCCATTTCACCTAAGGCGAAGATCACGGTTACAAGAGAGGGAACGGAACAGAAGGAGCTGGAAAAGGAGCTCTCTGTCAGCAATGATATGCTGAAAGGCGGCGTTGATGTCACCATTCCCACTGTTGATGGATTTACCGTCTTAACGCAAATAGTACATATCCATTCCGACGGCAGCACGGAGGAAATTACAAAACATAGCTTTGGGAATAATGAAGTAAGCTTCAATGTAAGCTCCTTCAGTAGCTTCATACTGTACAGAAGTTCGATGGCGATCGAGGTACTCGACAGTAACGGGAAGTTCAGCGCAAGATACAGCAGCTTTTCGGATGCACTGAGTGCTATTAGCGGCAGCAGCGGCTGGACTATTAAGCTGCTGCAGGACGTAAGTATAGAAGCCGGTAATGAATATTCATATGCTTTGGCATGGAAGCTCGACCTTGCGGGGAACAAGCTCAACACCAATAATTTCTACGTATACGGCACAAACGCCGGGCAACACAGCATAACGATAATGGACAGTTCAGCGGCTCAAAGCGGACAAATTGTCGGCTCCGGAACTGCAGCAATTGATATAGGCGGCAAATGCACGGTGACGCTTGAGAGCGGCAGCATAGTGAATACGAGCGGAACTGCCGTTGCGGTGAAAGATAATAAAAACCAAAAGAGCGCGCACTTCGTCATGACCGGCGGAACTTTGAATGGGACGACGGCGCTGACCGCGGACAGCGGCGCCGTGGAGATAAGCAACGGTACGGTCACCGGTACGAACAGTACGGTTGACAGAGAGGCAGCGATCCTCGTGAACGACAACGTCACCCTGACAATTAAGGGCGGCAGTGTGACCAATGCAAAGGGCAATGCCATTTCAATAAACGGCGTGAGCTCGCAGTTCACCATGTCCGGCGGTACGGTAAATGGCAGAACGAAGGGCGTTGACATGTACGGCGGAAGTGCGGAGATAAGCAGCGGTACCATAGAAGGCGGCACAGCCATAAATACCGTCGGCAGCAGCATAACGATCTCCGGCGGCACGTTCGACAGTACGACTGCGGATAAGGAAGTGGTCGCCGCTACGACCGGAAGCACGACGGTTGCAATTTCCGGCGGCTCGTTCAAGCATGAAGTGCCCAAGGTGCAGTGCGCGGACGGCTACGTCCCCTGTGCGGACGCAAAGAACCCCGGCAGATTCAGCGTCGAGCCTATTTCGGAGCCGGTAGCAAGAGCGGAGGACGCGCTCGGAGTCGATAAGGGCACGTTCTCGACCGTCCAGGATGCGATCAATGCGGCCGGACTCGGCGGCAAGGTCACGCTGCTCAGAGACAACGGAGACTATGCCACGGTCAGCAGGTCTATCGTGATCGACGGCGCGGGCTGCAGAATGAAGAACCTGACTGTGATGTCCATAGCCGGGGTCAAGATAATGAACCTCAGAGCCGACACGGTTACCGTCAGTGCGAACGCAAAGGCTGAGCTCAGCGGAGAGAATGTGTTTACTGAGCTTGTGAACAACGGCGCGCTCTGCGAGATCATCGACGGGAGATACCTCAGCCACACCGGCAGCGGCACGTACGCCATCTCCGGCGGCGTGTTCGGCAACGAGGTGACGCAGGATGAGTGCGCGCTCGTTCCGGTCACAGGGAAGCTCACCGGCACGGCAGCGAGCCTGACGAAATATACCCCCGCGCTGAACACCGACCCTGAGACGAAGGACGCATATCCCTACACTGTAGAGGTGGCTCCTGCGCCGAGGATAACCGGAATATCCAACAATGCATATTTCCAGAAAGGCTCCAGCAGCACGCTCACGATATACACCGACGGCGATTATGACGAGCTGGTCAAGGCAGGGACTATCTACCGCTGCCTGCACGTGTATAACGCCAACGGCACCGACCTTATAAGCTCGCGCTACTACACGGTCGAGGAGGACGCGAACGGCTATGCCGTGATCACGATCGCAAACTCCTTCCTCAGAAACCGCCCGACCGGGACTTACAGCGTGCAGGTGGACTTCACCACTGGCGTGACTCAGCTGGAGGATTTCAGAGTGGGTACCTCGGCCACGCCCAAGACCGGCGATGAGAGCAACATCGGCCTGTGGATAGGCATCATGGCCTGCTCCGCGATAATCATCGGCTGCGGTGTGTTCGTGCTCGTCCACAAGAATAAGAAGAACAAGAAGTAAGACAAGTATAAAAAAATTACCGTCCCGCGGGACGGTAATTTTTTTGCCTAATTTTATAACCCAAGCAGATTCAATATGCCGCTGACGCCGACGGCGGTGTAGACGGCAAAGCCCATGCGCCGGTCGTCAAGCTTATCGACGACGCGGTTGGCGATAAGAAAGCCGAGGAGGATGAACACCGAGCCGAAAAGGATGACCGGCAGATCCGCCGATGTGACGATGCCGTTTCTTATGCGCACATAGCTGCTCCAGATATTGTTCAGCAGAAACAGCGTCTCGATAGTCGCGAGGTACTCCTCCTTGCTGTCGGTATTGGCGAGGTAGTAGACCGCCATCAGCGGGCCGCCGACGGCAAACAGACCGCTGCACACGCCGGAGAAGATTATTGCCGCGGCACTGACCCAGATATTCCACTTGCCGTGATCCTTCCCGTGGAGGAAGAAATGATACAGCGCCAGCAGAATGAGGAAGCCGCCGAAGCAGCGCTTGAGCAGCGCCTGATCTACATACGGTGCGAGCCTGATGGCCGCGGTCGCGACCGTGGAATACAGCAGCAGCGGAAGAATGACCTTGCGCAGGTTTATGTGCTTGCGATAGCGGTACACCATCGCCGCGATGAGCGCGATGTTCATGATGCAGGAAACGCCCGCTGCCTGACTAAGAGGATAATAAAACGGCAGCGCAATCATCAGGATTATGCCAGCGCCGAAGCCGCAGCTGCCCTGAACTACGCCGGATATAAGCGCGGCGAGTGCTACAATAAGATATTCAATCATTTTTCTGATCTCGACAATCTATAACAGAATGCGCATAGTGTAATCCGATTAGTCGGCATTGTCAACTTTTGTATGGCGTTTTTTGAAATAGTATGGTAATATATAGTTTACTGTCTGAAAACCAAGGAGATGTACAGATGAACGATATAATTCTGCTCAAACTGGGCGAGATAGTCCTCAAGGGGCTTAACCGCAGAAGCTTCGAACAGAAGCTGACGGCGAATGTCCGCCGCCGCCTTGCACCGATAGGGAAGTTCCGTGTCTACTGTCTGCAGTCGATAATCTATGTCGAGGGCGAGGATGGGGCCGATATGGACACCGCGTTCGAGGCACTCAAAAAGGTGTTCGGCGTAATAAGCCTGACGCGCGCTGCCGCCTGCGAAAAGGACAAGGACGCGATAGCAAAGCTCGCCATTGAGTATCTGCGCGAGGATATGCTGCGCGCGAAGAGCTTCAAGGTCGAGACGCGCCGAAGTGACAAGGCCTTCCCGATGACGAGCATCGAGCTGAGCCAGTATGTCGGCAACGCCCTGAGCGACGCTTATGAGGATATCGAGGTCGACGTGCATGACCCGGAGCTTGTAGTCCACATTGAGGTGCGCGACCTTGCGGCTTATGTACACGCTATGCCCGTCCACGGTGCGGGCGGTCTCCCGGTCGGATGCAGCGGCACCGCGGTGACGCTTCTCTCCGGCGGCATCGACAGCCCCGTGTCGACCTACATGATCGCAAAGCGCGGCGTGCATCTTATCCCGGTGCATTTCTTCTCATTCCCGTATACCTCCCAGCAGGCGAAGGACAAGGTCATCGAGCTTGGCCGCCTGCTCACCGAGTACTGCGGGAAGATGACGATGGAGGTCGTGCCGTTCACGCACATTCAGGAGGAGATACGCGACAAGTGCCCCGAGGAGTATTTCACGCTGATAATGCGCCGCTTTATGATGCGCATTGCCGAGCAGATCGCCCAGCGCAGCAACGCCAAGGCCATTGTCACCGGTGAAAACCTCGGCCAGGTCGCAAGCCAGACCATGGAGGCCATGGCCTCCACGCAGGCTGTTATGACTCTGCCGATACTCCAGCCGCTTATCGGCATGGACAAGGAGGAGATCGTCGAGCGCGCAAGGCAGATCGGCACCTTTGAGACGTCCATCCTGCCGTATGAGGACTGCTGCACTGTCTTTACCCCGCGCCACCCGAGGACGCGCCCGAAGATAAGCGAGGTCGAACGCGCGGAGTCGAAGCTGGATATCGACGCACTCGTCGCCGAGGCGCTTGAGGGGATCGAAAGGATAGAGCTGGACCATGAGTAAGAGCTACGATACTGAGATAATCTCCGTCGGTACCGAGCTGCTGCTCGGCCATGTGACGAATACCGACGCGCGGGACATTTCCGAGATGCTCTCGAAGATCGGCATAAACGTGAAGTACCACACCGTCGTCGGCGATAACCCGGAGCGGCTGCGTAAGTGTGTTGAGACGGCTAAGAGCCGCGCGGACATCATCATCACGACCGGCGGCCTCGGCCCCACCTGTGACGACCTCACAAAGCAGATCCTTGCCGAGGCTTTCGGCCTCAGGCTTGTCGAGAACAAGGCCGAGCGCGAGGGACTGTATGACTACATCCGCTATGGCAAGAAGTTCACCGACAACAATTTCACTCAGGCAATGCTCCCGGAGGGCTGCACGGTGTTCCACAACAACTGCGGCACTGCGCCCGGCTGCGGCTTTGAGAAGGACGGCAAGATCGTCGTTATGATCCCCGGCCCGCCCAAGGAGTGCAACGCCATGTTCCGCGAGAGCGCGCTGCCGTATCTGCGCAAGCTCTCGGAGGAGCTTATCGTATCGCACTCGGTGCGCATCTTCGGTCTCGGCGAAAGCTCCGTCGACGATATCTTTGCCGAGGAAATGAACCGCATGACGAACCCCACCATGGCGCCCTACGCCAAGGAGTGCGACTGCCTGCTCCAGATAACCGCAAAGGCAAAGAGCGTGGACGAGGCCGAGAAAATGATCGCCCCCGTGATGGAGCACGTGATGCAGCGCCTCGGCGATGTGGTCTACGGCGTGGACGTCGAGTGCATCGAGGAGAGCGTAATAAAGCTGCTGCGTGAAAAGAACATGACATTTTCCGCTGCGGAGAGCTGCACCGGCGGAGAGCTTGCAAAGCGCTTTACCGATATGCCCGGAGCGAGCGCGTTTTTCAAGGGCGGCGTTGTGACCTACACGAACGAGGCCAAGGCGAAGCTGCTGGGCATTGACCCGGCGCTCATCGAGGAAAAGGGCGCGGTGAGCTATGAGGTCGCGAAAGCGATGGCCGAGAATGTCCGCGCGCTGCTGGGTACGGATATCGGCGTCGGCGTGACTGGGCTCGCAGGCCCAGACGGCGACGGCGTGCACGAGGTCGGCACGGTATTTGTCTCCCTAGCGGTCGAGGGCGAGACCTTTGTCAAGGAGCTGCACATGGGCGCCATGCGCACGCGCAGCTTCATCCGCCGCATGGCAGGGAACCACATCTATGACATGATGCGCCGCTGGCTCAGCGGTATAGATGTTATGTAAACCGACGATGCTTAAATATTAAAACAGCTCTGACTCAGACCGAAAGGCCTGGGTCAGAGCTGTTTTCACAGCTTTTCTATCGCAAAGCGCATGACGAAGAAGTTGAGCGTCATGGTGATCGGGGTAACGATGATCTTGGACAGAATGGCGGAGTATCTGACGATGAGCGCGGCAGAGATATACGTGGTTATCAGTGCATTTATCTTTGCGAGCAGCAGCGAAATGAGGATGATAAGCACGATCTGATAGGTGATATACACGCAGTACTTCCAGAAAAGCGGGATACGGTGGTTGTCCCGGAAGACGAAGCGTGTAGAGAACGCAAACACAAAGCTTGCACCGACGAGCGAGCTTATCATGTTGACGGCGGCAAGGTTTGAAACGCGAGTGCTGAGCAGGGTATATACCGTGAAATCGAGCAGCCAGCCTATGCCGCTCAGCCCGACAAAGCGCAGAGCCTGCATCAGCAGCGCGCGCAGTTTGCTAGGCGCGGTGCTCATAGCGCGGCTCCTTTCCTGACGCGGAGGGTCTGGCAGCCGCTCGCGAGTGCGGCGGCGACGCCGGAGGCGGAGTCCTCAAAAATGATGCACCGGCTGCGGTCAACGCCGAAGCGCTCGATCACCATGTTATAGCAGAATGGGTCGGGCTTTGCGTGAAGCACGTCCTCCTGAGTGACGACGGCGTCGAACAGCTCCGCAAGCGAGAAATGCTCAAGTATGCGCTCGACGTTCCGCCGCGTAGCGGTGGTGACAAGGGCAATGTAATACTCGCTCTTGAGCGCGCGGAGAATATCGACGAGGGGACGGTTCAGCTCGGCGGACTTCAGGCAGTCCGCGTAGAGCTCGATCTTCCGCTCATGTATGGCCTCGGTAAGCTCCGCACTGCCGCCGACGAGGGCGGGGAGAAAATCGCGGTAGCTCTTGCCGTCGCAGCAATTGGCGTAGTGCTCCGGCGTGAGGTCAATGCCGTGCTCGTTGAGGGCGCGCTTGTAGGCCTCGAAGTTCGCGTTCATCGTGAACACAAGAGTGTTGTCGAGATCGACCATGGCAAGCTTAGTTTTTTTCAAAGCGGTTGTAGACATCGTTTGCGGCCATTACGAGCCCCGCATAGAACATCGGGGCACGCCGGGCGTCCTTTCTCAGCTTGTACGGCATCAGACGCAGCCAATGCACAAGCTCGTGATAAAATATGCTTTTGACCTCCTGCGGGGTGAAGTGCTCTTCAAAATAGCACAGCAGGAAAGAATAGAGCCGGTCATATACGGCGGAGCGCGTATACACAAAGTCAATGCTGCTGCCGGTGACGGACACGGAATCAGTCTTCATCATAAACTCGTACCCGCCGTGCAGGGACTGCAGGAGTTTTGCATAGTCCAGAGAGCTGGACTCATGGATGTTGCCGGGGTTCGGGTCTATGAGATAGAAGCCGCCGTCGCCGCCGGTGCAGATGATGTTTTCTACCGTGAGGTCGCCGTGAATATCGCAGCAGGTGTCCCCGGCGAAGACGGCGGCAAGATGCTCAGGCTCGAACATACTTGCCAGGTACGGCAGGTTCAGATATTCCTTGTGGTTGATGGTCAGCGTGTCATACGACAGCAGCTCCGCAAGTACCCTCGAACACATGATCGAGTTCAGGTTATCCGTCACCTTGGCGGAAATATACCGGCTGATATGCTCAGCGTCGGCAGGGCGCGCGTTCAGCACATGGAGCCTGCCGCGCACGCTCTCAAGCAGAGACGAGAGAACACGCTCCCCGGCCTGCACCGGGTGGGAGTGGATGTACTGGAACATACAGGAGCTGTCACTCTCGTAGCGCATATCGTAGCAGCAGTATTCACTGCTGCGCTCGCTGCGGATGACCTCGCACAGGGGAAGTGTGCCGCTGTGCGCCGTCAGCCAGTCGAGCTGCCCGGCAAGCTTTTTCCCGTCGGCACCGAAAGCGTACTTACGGTAGAACATCTCATGGCTGTCCATGCACAGCAGTGTCGAGGCGTTTGAACCGGAGGAGCAGTCGCGGATTATGCTTATCCCGCGGTTGAGCTGGGTGAGCTTGCGCAGAAGCTCAGGATGGTCGGCGCTGAAATAATTGTCAAGGAAGCTGAGCTGATCCTTTTCGTCGAGCTGCGGGAGGATCTTGAGGTAACCGCCGTCTACCGAACCAGTCTGCTTTTCGACTGTAGTAAAAGCTTTGGTGAGCGTCGCGGCGAACATTATCACCGACGGCAGCAGCGTATATACCGCGAGCCACAACTGCTCTTTCAGCACAGCCGAGCTTGAGGCGGCGACGGTCAGCGCACTGAGGTCGAGACTCGAGCGCGAGAACAGCGACAGGATGATCTCAACGAGCGCGTAGTCCGAGCCGAGGCGCTGCATGAACGCGGCAAACAGCGCGTATGAGCCTATGTAGAACACCCACATCCCGACCGTCTCAGCAAGGATCACGGCAAAGTTCACGCGGCGGATGTCCCGGAATGTGTTTATGAGCGTCCAGAAAAAGCGCTCGCCCTTGAGCTTGATATGGTCGTTGAACACGGAGCAGAGCCTGAGCGTGATGCGCTTTATCGCGGAGGAGAAAAGGTTCGCTATGAGCAGCAGCGCGAGCACCGCCGCGGCGGCGATATAGTAGAAGCGCGCGGATTCGCGCGCGGCGTCTCTTCCGACGTTTGAAAACGCGAGCACCGCGAACAGCAGCGCCACGACGATGAGGTCGAGAAAACGGTCGAGGATGACCGTCGCGAGCGAGAAGCCTATGCCGTTTTTCATGCGCTTGCCGGAATAGTACGCCCTGAAAACATCGCCGAGCTTGAACGGCACGAAGAAGTTGAGCGCATAGCCGAGCGCCATGGAGCGCAGCAGCGCCCCGGCGGGAGGGTGCTCGTATATCTTAATGAAGCAGCTCCAGCGCATGAGACGTAGCGCGTGTCCAACCATGAGCAGGACTATGGAGCAGACGAACAGAAAGACCGTCACGGCGCGTCCACCTCTTTGAGCCGATCATCAGCCGCGGCGGCAGAGTATTCCTCGGGTGTGCCGAAAGAGATGTGCAGGTCGGTCTCGAAAATTTTGACGTCCGCGCCGCCATCGATAAGGACGTTATAAACGCCGCTCATAAAAAATTCCTCATAGCTGCATGAGGTCAGGTACTTCTCTGCCGCCGAGACAAAGACCTCAGGGCGGGAGAAGTAATACGCGCCGCAGATGGCGTGCGTGCTCACAGCCTGTTTCTCGACCGTATAGAGAACGTGGCCTGCCTCGTCAAGCTTTGCGAAGCTGTATTTCGGCACGTCGGAGGTGAAGGTCAGGAGCGCCGCGTCGGGGGCGGAGAAGTCACCGGCAGCGCAGAAATCATAAAAGTCACGGCAGACGAACATATGGTCGCAGTCGTTAAAGAGCAGGGGAGCGCCGCCGTCCAGCCCTTTGACGCCCTCAAGGCAGGTCATCACCGCGCCGGGGAGGACTTCGGGAATAACGACGATCCTTGCCTGAGGGTAGTATTCCTTTATTTTCTGGTCAATTTCAAAATGGTCTATATGTTCCTGAAGAACGACAAAGCTGATGTCTGCGACGTCGACGAACTTCATTACCGACTGCGCCGACCAATAGAAAAAGGGCTTGCCGTTAAGCTCGATGAGCGGCTTCGGCATGGAGTATCCATCCTTGAAGAAACGGTACCCGCGCCCGCCCATAGGCATGATGAGATGAAGCTTTTTCATTATTCGCCCTCCCATTCAAAGACCGGCTGCGCGGTGTAGGCAGATATGACCTTGTCGCGGTATTCCCCGTCGAGGAACGCGCGCTTATTGAAAGTGAAGCTCATAAGCATGCGCAGGGTCCTTGTCGCTTGGCTGAACATCTTCACGTTGCTGACCTGATCGTCCTCGCGCCAGCTTATCGGGAAGAAACGCTGCGACTGACCGAGCGGACCGGCGGCGAGCAGCATATAGCAGTTGAACATCAGGTTATCCTTGAAGCGGAGATAGTACCGGCTGCGCAGGGAGCTGACCTTATACATATTGAGCCCGGAGCCGAGATCGTACACCATGCGTCCCGCGCCGACGGAAAAGAGCAGGTCATACACCCGGTTCCCGAAAGTGCGGAATCTGGAGTAGCCCTCAAGGCTCGACCCTTTCATAAAGCGCGCGCCGAGGAAAGAATCGTACCGGGCATATTCGCGGCTTCTGAGATAAGGGAGGAGATTTGCGATACTGCCCTGATCGTCGCCGTGGAGGACGACAACATAGTCGTAAGCGTTATTGAGCGCGTAATCAAAGGCGACCTTGTGGGAGCCGCCGAGGCCGTAGTTCTCATCATTGCGCAGGAGCGTGACCGGGACGGCGGGGCGGTTGGCCTTGAGCCATTCTTTCACAGCCTGCTCGCCGTTATCAGTGCTGCGGTTATTGACGACGATAACAGCGGAAATGTATTCGCATACGGTCTTATCGAGCTGCGCAAGCACCCTGACGATCTGCTTTTCGCAGTTATACATGGGGATGAACAAAAGTATCTTATCCACGGTATTCTCCTTTTCTCCGCCAAACTATACAAGCGTCATTATATAATGCTTTCGGGCTTAATGCAAGCACAAGGCTTGCATTAAGCGGCATTTCAGAGTATACTACGTCTGAAGAAGCTTGCACTGTTCCGCTTTCGCCTTGCGGCAAAAGCGGAACTATGTGATCTCCTTCTTCCTTTTCGTCTTGACGGATTACGACACATCTGCCCAGAAAAATCAGAAACATAGATAGATATAGGTGGGGAACAAAGTGACAACAGAGCTTCTTTCTAAATATAAAGTGGAGAAAAAATATTGGATAATTGGAGCATTTGCACTCATATACTGGCTGCTCAGCTTCTGGTGGGAAGGCTTTGCCTTTTATGAGGGAGCAGCCGAAGCAAGACCCGTGACGCATATCGTCATAAAGTTGCTCACCCTTATCACGATATATCTTCTGGCGCTGTTTTTCACGAATGCCGTGCAGGGCTTCAAAGCCCGCGGAGCTGCGGTGATGACGTTGATATACGCGCTGCCGTTGTTTATTATCGTGACCGGCTTTTGGTCTGTATGCGGCGCTTACCCGTTTACCACTGGCGATCAGCTCAATATCCTTGAGGCCTCGCGTCATTACGAGACTATGAAGGGCTTCTTCAATTATTGGACGATGTACATACCCATGATTGCGATGAACATCGCCCCGTTCCCGGCGTTCACGGTCGTGTTCAAGATATGGCTCATGAGCCTTGCGGCTGGATACTGCGTTTACAGGCTCATGCGCGTGACGGAGTCAAAGCTGAGCTTCCTGCTGTATCTGCCATTTCTGCTGCCGCCGGGACTGTACCAGAGCTATAGTATCCACCGCTGCCCGATGTACGCGGTTCTGTATTTGCTGTATGCCTGCATCCTGATATGTGACCATTTTGAAAAGAAAAAACTCGGTACAGGGAAATTCCTGCTGCTCAGCTTCATGACCGCAGTGCTGACGCAGTGGCGTTCGGAAGGGATATACCTTCTTGTTCTCGGCCCGGTGCTGCTGTATTTCACCTATATGCCCGCACTGAACGCAAAGAAAAAAGCGGCGGCACTTGCGGTGATGCTGCTGACGCAGCTCACGGTGTATCTTCCGTCAGCCTTTGACAATGCGAAGAACAGCCACAGGGCACTGCCGTTCTTTGAATACCTTATCACAAGCATGGAGCGCAACGGGCTCGATAAGGAGAAGAACGCCGAGGATCTTGCCATAGTCGACAAATACATCTCCGTCGACGCGATCCATGAGCTGAACGAGCGGCAGGGTGATTACAATTATAATGACAATATAATCATCTACTCCGGGCTTGTCCCCGGCGCGACCGACCAGGACAAGGTGAATTTCCAGAATGCCGTCATCAGGCTCATAATCCACAATCCATTGGTGTATATCCGCTCGCAGATAGGGGCGTGGCTGCACATCTCCAATGCCTTCCAGTATGAGCGCACGCTGGACTATGCCGCTAATATATTCAAGAACCTCTATGTTCCGACGGCGTGGCTGATCGGGCTGTGGGTATACCTGCTTGTGAAAAAGCAGTGGTGCTATTGGCTTATTACCTCCGGGCATCTCTGCCACATGGCGATCACAACAGCGCTGCTGCCCGCGGCGTATTTTAAATACTACTATTCCGAGTATATGTACGCTGCGCTTACCGTGACGCTTGCCGTTTGCTTCCTCGTAAAGCGGCACAGAGAAAAGAAGAGCAGGACGGAGGCGTGAGATGGATATAAATTCTTTGCTGTCCCTCAGGCAGGCGTGGCACAGCTTCCGCCAGAACCACCCCAAATTCCCGGACTTTCTGAGAGCTGTCAAGGCCAAGGGCGCAGTGCCCGGCGCGGAGATAACGATCACTGTCAGCTATCCTGACGGCGAGACGCTCAAGGCGGGGCTCAAGCTCAAGGAGTCGGACGCGGAGCTTATCAATAATCTTATATAATAAAATCGTACAACAGTGGCTGCCGAAAACGACAGCCACTGTGTTTGACAAAAGGCGGTGACGGGCAGTGCTGAGCTACGCGGAGTTCTGCGATAAATTCAATATCAGGCTCGATGCGCAGCAGGCGCAGGCGGTGCAGTGTACCGACAGGGCAGTGCTGCTGCTTGCCGTCCCCGGCAGCGGCAAGACGACGACGCTTATCACCCGCGCCGCGTATCTTGTCTACTGCATGGGGATCGCGCCCGAGAACATCCTGACCATGACCTACACCGTCGCGGCGAGCGCTGAAATGCGCGCCCGCTTCTCCGCAGCATTCGGCGAGGAGTACGCCAAGCGGCTGGAGTTTCGCACGATAAACGGCGTATGCGATTCTATAATCAACAGATATGCGCGCCAGACCCGCGCGCAGCGCTTTGACCTTGTGTCCGACAACGGCGCGATACTTGCCGAGGTTTTCCGCACGGTCCGCGGCGAGTATCCAGAGGGCGGGGATATAAAGGAACTGCAGAAGGCGATCACATATATAAAGAACATGCGTCTGCCGCGCGGGGAGATAGATGAACTTGACTCGGGCGGTATCGCTGTCGCGCCGATATACGATGCATACAGGGAAGCACTCAAACGCCGCGGGCTCATGGACTATGACGATCAGCTTGTTTTCGCGCGGCAGATACTGTTGAAGTACCCGGACGTCCTTGACGCTCTGCGGGAGAGGTACGGATACATCTGCGTCGATGAGGCGCAGGATACCTCAAAGATACAGCATGAGATCATCCGTCTGCTCACGGGCGAGAGTGGGAACATATTCATGGTGGGTGACGAGGATCAGAGCATTTACGGTTTCCGCGCCGCGTACCCCGATGCGCTCATGAGCTTCGAGGGCGACTACGGCGGCGCGCGTGTGCTGCTGCTTGAGAGCAATTACCGCTCCACCCCGGAGATCACCGAGCCTGCCGACCGCTTCATTGCGCGAAACTCCGCGCGGCACGAAAAGCACATTCAGGCTGTGCGCGGCCATGGTGCTCCGGTGCGTACGGTCGCCCTCAGCGAGCGTGCCGCGCAGTATTCATACATATGCACGATGATGGAGAATGCCCCGCAGCGCGAGACGGCGGTGCTCTACCGGAATAACGACAGCGCCGTTGTGCTCATTGACTGGCTCGACAGGTGCGGCGTTCCGTTTAAGTGCCGCAGAGGAGAGAACTCATTCTTTTTAAACCGCACGGTAAACGGCGTCAGGGACATTATGACGCTCGCCCTCGAACCGGGGAACGCCGAAGCCTTCATGCGCGTGTACAACAAATTCAGTCTGCCGATAAGGCGGGAGACTGCGGAGCTTGCAGTGAGCCTATACGGCGCAGGCAAGTCGGAATCTCTCATTGCAGCGCTGGAGAGTGCATCGAAGGAGCAGCCGGATTGGCTCAGGGAACGACTCGCAGAACTGCGCGATAACTTTGCTTCTCTCAAGACCGACACTGCCCGGGAAGCGCTCGACAGGATACGCTATAAGATGGGCTACGGCGGTTATGTGCTCAAGGACAGCGGAGACAAGGAGAGAATGTATCTGCTCTCTATCCTCGCCGCACGGGAGAAGAATGCGGCGAGCTTCCTGCAAAGGCTGCGTGGGCTTGAAAGTATTTCCACGGAAAGCCGCCCGTCAGACAGCAAGCTCATTCTCAGTACGATACACAGCAGCAAGGGCCTGGAATATGACCGTGTCATCATTATCGATGCGCTGGATGGAATACTGCCGTCCGTGCCGTGCAGCGGCAGGCTTGACGACGAGCAGCGCAAGGCCCTCGAAGAAGAACGGCGGCTGTTCTATGTTGCCGCGACCCGTGCAAAGAACGAGCTCATACTTATGACCTATCCGCGGCAAGGGACAAGCACATTTATCGAGCAGTTCTTTGAAAAGCCGAAACATAGCCTAGGCGGCCTTACAAGCCCTAAGGCGGTGCAAAAAGCCGTGTGGGCGGCAAAGGATTATTATCCCGGCGTGCAGGTGGAGCACAGTGTATTCGGTCAAGGGACGATCACCGGCGTGAAGGGCGAGCTTGCAACGGTCGTGTTCCGCAGCGGAGAGACGAAGAAACTAATGCTGCCGATCTGTATAGGAAATGGCCTTTTGAAATTGGTAAAAAAATAATTCCGCATCACGCGATGCGGAATTATTTTTTTACTTCAGCTCTTCCTGATATCTCGCGCGTTCGCCGCCGATGAAGCGCGGCCTTGTGCGCGCGCAGATCAGCACGGCCTCGCCGATCCTGTTAAGGCTCAGCCGCACCGGCACGGCGACATCCTTCAGGTGCATCCCGATAAGCGTTGCGCCGATGTCCATACCGGCCTTGGCCTTGATGTGCTCGACTGCGGCGGGCTGCTCCAAATGCTCCCACACGGTCGTTGCGAAAGAGCCACCGGCGTGCGCCCATGGGCGGACGTTCACGATATCGTAGCCGAACTTTTCGGCGGCCTCGGTCTCAAGGATGAGCGCGCGGTTGAGGTGCTCGCAGCACTGGGCGGCAAGGTATATGCCGCGCTCATGGAGCACCGGGTATATCCCGTCGAACACGGCCTGCGCGGCCTCCATGCTCGAGCCCTTGCCGATGCGCGCGCCGACAACCTCGCTCGACGAGCAGCCGACGACAAACAGATCACCGGCCTTGAGTCCTGCAACATCGAGCAGCTCCGTGACGGCCTGCTTTGCCTGAGCGGTGATTTCCTCGTACATTTTTGTGCTCCTTTCAGACGGACAGGCGGCGCACATAGGGGATGGCGTAAAGCGCCTTGTATGCCGCGATGCCGACGATTATACCAGCCGCGCCCTGAATGGCGTTGCCGGGGATGCTTGCCGCGGCAGCCATGCCGTAGCCGAGGATGAGGCTTTCATACGCAAAGTACCCGAGCACCATGACTACCTCGCCCGCGATAGCGGAGACGAGCATCGCGCCGGTCTTGCCGTACAGCGCCTTGAGAATGAGCGCGGCGGTGAGTGCTGTGAGCCCCTTTATAACGAGCGTGCCGGGAGCGTAGAACGCATAGCCGAGCAGCAGATCCGCGAGCATCGAGCCGATACCGCCGGCTGCCATGCCGTAGACCGGCCCGAGGAAGAAGGCGCTCAGCAGAACGACGCAGTCGCCGAGGTTTATATACCCGTTCGTTGCGGGCATGGGGATATGGATAAGCATCGTTGCGGCGCAGGTCAGCGCGGCAAAGAGTGCGGCGAGAATAAGTCTGGTGAGTTTATCGTGTTTCATGTTGCACCTCCGTGGTTTTATGGTGGTAATATAGTCCATAAACTGGATATATTCAAGTATCAATTTAATGCAAAAATACAAGACCAGATGTGCGGCAAAAATGCCGGAGCTGCATCTTGCTTCCACTGCCAACTGATGGTAAAATAAATCATAATTGAAAAGAGCGCTTTGGCGCATAACAGATATGAGGTGAAGATAATGATAAAATTCGGTACCGGCGGCTGGCGAGCCATAATCGCCGATGAATTTACAAAGGAGAACATCCGTCTGCTGACGGCGGGGCTGTGCGGCCTGATGATAGAGGAAGGACACGCGGGCAAGGAGATATGCGTCGGCTATGACAGGCGCTTTCTGTCAAAGGAGTCCGCGCACTGGGCAGCCGAGGTGCTCGTCGGCTACGGGTTCAGGGTGTATATGATAAACCGTTCGTCGCCTACGCCGCTTATGATGTTCGTCGTCAAGACGCATAACATGCCATACGGCATGGCCGTTACGGCGAGCCACAACCCCGCAATATATAACGGCATCAAGGTGTTTACTGCCGGCGGGCGCGACGCGGACAAGACCGTGACGAATAAAATTGAAGAGCACATCGCGCGCCTTACGCCCGAGGCGGTCAAGAGCGTCGACTATGACACGGCGCTGGCCGAGGGGAAGATCAGGGAAAAGAACCCCTCGAACGATTATATCGACAGCATCCTTGCCGCGATAGACGTTGAGGCGATAAAGAAGGCGCAGCTGCGCATCGCGCTCGACCCGATGTACGGCGTGAGCCAGACCTGCCTGAGCATGATACTCATGACCTGCCGCTGCGACCTTGAGATCATCCACGAGCGGCATGACACGCTCTTCGGCGGGAAGCTCCCCGCGCCGAATGAGGAGACGATGGGGCCGCTCTCGGCGCTCGTGCTCGACCGCTACCGCTGCGACCTCGGCATCGCCACTGACGGCGACGCCGACCGTCTCGGCGTTATCGACGATGAGGGACACTTCGTCCACCCGAACAAGCTCCTTGTGCTGCTGTACTACTACCTTGTGAAATACCGCGGCTGGACAGGCCCGTGTGTGCGCAACAACTCCACGACGCATCTGCTCGACCGCGTAGCCGAGGGACTGGGGCAGAAGTGCTATGAGGTGCCGGTCGGCTTCAAGTGGGTCTCGGCGAAGATGGCGGAGACGGACGCGATAATCGGCGGCGAGTCCTCCGGCGGCCTTGCCGTGCGCGGGCATATCTCCGGCAAGGACGGCATATACGCTGCGGCGCTGCTGGTCGAAATGCTCGCCGTCACGGGAAAGAAGCTCTCGGAGCTCTACCGCGAGATATGCGGGCTTTACGGTGAGCTCGCCTATGCCGAGGAGTCCTTCACCATGACGAACGAGCGCAAGGCGGAGCTTCAGCACTTCCTGTTTGAAGAGCTGCGCAATCCGGACTTTGACGGCGTCGACCACATCAGCCGTGAGGACGGCTGCAAGGTCTATTTCAAGGACGGCAGCTGGGTCATCTGCCGCTTCTCCGGGACGGAGCCGCTGCTGCGCATGGCAGCCGAGGCCGAGACAAAGGAAAAGGCCGAGGGATATATCAATACCTGGAAAAAGTTCCTGAGCCTGTAAAACTGAAAAAATCAACCGGGGTCACTGTGTTCACAGCAGCCCCGGTTGATTTTTAGTTGTGCTGATAATAGGTGTCCATGGCGTAATTGCCGTTTGCGAGCTTGGTGTTCGTAATCTCATCGACGACGATGTTGCCGTCCGAGTCGATGACCTGACGGTGCGTCAGCGTCCGGTAGCCGGAGCCGACATCGTCCTCAAAGCCGTAGGTCTCATGCGTGAGCTTTATGGTGTAGCCGTCGCGGTCGGGGTAGGCGGGATCAATAAACTTGTCAAAGTCGTACACCCAGCTGTAGGAGCTATCAAACTCGACGGGCATATAATCGTCGTCCTCAAGTGTGCCCCATATCTCAAAGGTAAGTGTGCTCTCTTCGTTATTGAAGATACCGACAAGCTTGATGGGGTAATTGCGGCTGTTCCTGAACTTGAAGTCGATGGAGCGTCCGCCGCCCTCGGGTATCGTGACCGTCGCGTCGGTGCCCATCTGCATGTAGTTCACGGGGAAGTAGTGGCACTCGCGCTCGACAGTTTCAAGGAAGGAGAAGAGCGTCGCGGCGTACAGAGTGCTCGACACCTGGCATGCGCCGCCGCCGATCTCGTCCTTGACGTCGCCGTCAACATAGGCGGGAGCGGGCAGGAAGCCTGCCTCCTCAGTGCGCTGGCCGACGACCTCATTATACGAGAACTCATCGCCGGGGTACATTATCATGCCGTCTATCTTCGAGGTCGCAAGCTCAAGATTGCTTCGGCGGTTCTCGCCGGAGTTGGGGAACTTGGTCGTCATCGTGCCGAGCAGGTCGCGGTAAAGCCTGCCGCGCAGCTCATCGCCCGTGACCTCCGGCCATACGATGTCAAGCGGTATCTTGACCTCATCGCCGGGATCGGCGTCGTTCCAGAGCTTCTCGGCCTGACTGACGTCAAACTTGCAGCCGACTATCTCGTCCGTGACCTCGAACTTCCCATCATCGGAATAGTATGCGTCGACCGGGTCATGCTCGAGCTCCTTGTGTATCGCGTCAAAGTCCGGGGCGCTGAGCTCCTTGGCAAGCGTAGTATAGCTGAGCTCCGTCTCGCCCTTTTCAAGCGCGGCGATTATGGAGTCTCTGAAAGCCTCCTTGTCGAACTCTATCTGGTTCCAGCCCTTCTTCATCGTCATCTCGGCGGCCTTGGCGTCGACGGTGTATTCTTCTGTGCCCATGTACTCATTGACCGCAGCGATGCCCTCATTGATGCAGGAGTCGATATACTCGTTTGAAATGCTCTGGCTGAGGGCGTTGATGTCGACCGCGCCGACAAGCGCCTTGATGTAGGTGAAGAGGTTATCGATAATATTCACGCTGTGGCCGTAAGCATGCGCCGCGCTGACAGCATCGTCAACGGAGAGCACAGCGCCGGCCTTGACGGGGTCGACCTCGAAGCTCTGCCCGCCGAGCGTCGTCACCTTGAGCGGGGTGGACACGCGCGTCTCCCAGCCCTGATTTGTGAGCGCATCTCTCGTCTGCGCGGCGTCGAGCTTTCCGACGGCGATGCTGCCGACATAGACGTTCGGCAGGTTCGCGCTGCTCTGCGTTATCTCATAGCCAGCGAAAACTCCGCCGCCGACGATAACAAGCAGCAGGACGAGAATCAGCCACAGCGCCGTGCTGCCGCCCTTTTTCCGCTTCTTTTTCTTCGCCTTGGGCGCGCGGTGCTCAGGCTCCGCGCCGCTGGCGTTGTCATATATATGCTGCTCTGCGGGAGCGTCGCCATACTCCTCATCGTACCCGGCTTCGTCCATTTCAAATTCATCAGCCTTGCTGCGCATTTTCTTTCTGCTCATATGCTGCCTCTTCCCGACGTATCTTTTTCTTGAATGGTATTATACCATCAGTTTCGGCCTTCATCAAGTATATTATACGGCGGGAAGAAGCAAATCGGTTCAGCCTCTGCCGAGATCAAGATATCCTATTTCCTCGGAAAAGGGATATTCATACGGCGGCGTGTCGCTCTCGCGTATCTCAAGGTTCTCTGCGATCTCTTCAAGCGTCTCCATGCTGTCCGTGCCGCAGACCTTAACAAGATAGCCGCGCTCAGGATCGAACATGAAGATGTAGTTTACGGTCCCCCAGCTGCAGAAGTTTTTGCTTTCGGTATAGTCGGAGACTATTTCGGTTATCTCCCAGCCGTCCCAGTTCTCCTGCTTTACTATTTCCGTTTTGCCGTTGAGCACGCCCTTGGAATTGCCGGTGTTCACATTCGTGGCAGTGATAAGATACGGCATGATGTTCCCTTTGCCGTCATTGCAGAGGTAATCCGTCCACTCGCCCCTGTAAACTCTGTGAGTAGCGGCGGACGGCAGCCAATTGGCCTTGAACTCCGGGCGGTTATAGCTCTCGTCTGGACCCGTGAAGGTCAGCAGCAGACCGGCATCCGGGAAATACAACGTTTTGTCGTTCACTACCTCGCCGTTTTTGTTTATCTCGGTTATGTGCCCAGTGACTACTTCGTCCTGATCCTGAACGTCCTGCAGATTCATGTTGTAGCGCACTACCGCACACGCGGCCGAGCCGAAGAAAGCCGCTATCACCGCGGCGAGCAGCAGCGTGCGCACTCTCACACGGCGGCGTGTGGGCTGAACACCGATCTTTTTAAGCGTCCCTGCCTTTATGCGTGCGGCAAGCTCCGCATCGGCTGTGCCGAGTGTGACATTTTCCGGGCATTGATCATTGCACAGTTCGGATATTTTAAGCTTCATTGCCGTACCCCCTCTCCTCAAGATAATATTTAAGTCTCTACCGCCCGCGCGCAAGCTTCGTGCGTACGGTCGCGCCGTTCATGCCGAGCGCGGCGGCAATGTCCTCGGTCTTCTGATACAGGAAATAGTGCCGCTTGAATATCTCGCAGTCCGGCTCGCCGAGAGTGTCCACCGCTTCGCGCGCAAGCTCGCGCAGCTCCAGAGCCAGCACACCATCTTCAGGGCTGTCGGCGGCAATATCAATAATATCATCCTCAAGCGCGCTCTCAATGTGCTTTGATCGCAGCGCGCTCAGTGCCTTGCTGCGTACCACGACGGCGAGGTAACCCTTGAGCTTTCCCGGCTCGACGGAATCACGGTTATACCAGAGCGCAGCAAAGCAGTCGGACACGGCCTCCTCCACGTCTTCTGCCGGAAGCATCGGGCGCATCACGTTCGACGCGATGGCGTAGACATACGGCGTGTACAGCTCTATGATCTCCGACAGCGCCGCCGTGCTCCCGCGCTTGAGCTGCCGCAGCAGCTTAGTTTCATTCACGTGTGCGTCACCTCATTCCTCAGACCAGATATGTATATTGAAACGCAGGAGAAACTGTTCTCCCGGTATCCATACATGGTAAAGCCCGTCCATTTTGTCGCTCAGCGCGAGAAATTCCTTGGGTGCTGCCGTGACGATGCAGGTGTAAGCCCAGCTCTCGCGTCCGCTGTCTATGCTCTTCGCTGCCATTACCTCGGCCTGCACGCCCTGTGCGGCAAAGGCCTTGGCGTCACGAAGGGCATATTCAAGGTCAAGCGCCTCGGACAGCGGCAGGTATTCCGACTCGTATGTGTCAAGGGCTTCCTCCCAGCCATCAGCCTTTTGTACCCATTCGGGGTACTCCTCGGGCAGCTTTTTGAGGAGCTGTTCATCATCAAGCGTCTTTCTGAGCGCGTCGACGCTTTCGTATTCGGTGAGCGCATCAGCGCCCAGCACCTCCGACAGCGCCATCAGCGCCCGGTCATGGTTCTGGAGCGGGATGTTCCACTTGTCGAGCCGCTTGTCAGAATTAGAAAACGGCCATCCGTAGACCACAAACTTCACCGGCTGATCCTGCGGCTGCTGCGCGAGCCAGTCGAGACAGTCGGGCGCGGCGTTATTGCTGAAATAGAAATTGCCGCACTCATCGTACAGAGAGCGCAGGAAATCCCGCGCGCTGTCGTATACCTCTGGTTCTTCCTCAACGACTTCCGTAGACGCCGCGGCAGTGGATTCAGACACCGGCGGAGATACGCTGCCGCAGCCGCACAGCAGCAGCGCAAGGGCAAGCGCAATGATGGATACCCGTTTCATAGTAAGCACGCTCCTTTGTGTATTTTTCTTTCTGCTTATATAAACGCATCGGGAGAGGAAAATGTTTCAAGGAATGGGAAAAATTTTGAAAAAACTCCCGCTGTGATACACAGCGGGAGTAGACTATATTACGCGGCCTGTTCCATTTTGCCTATTTTGTGCTTCTTGACATAGCGGAAGTAGATCATATACGCAAGCGAGGTCAGACCCCAGGTGATAGGGTAGGCCACGGCAACGGTGGAGATATCGTTATGCAGAGGCACGATGGTGAATATCCACACAACGCGCGCGATGCAGATGCCGACGGCGGTGATGATAAACGGCACGAGCGTATCGCCGATGCCGCGCAGGCTGCCGCTGTACACCTCGACCGGGACATACAGCAGGTACCACGGCATGATGTAATAGATTATGCGCATGGCGAGCGCTATAACGTTCTGGTCGGTCGTGAAGATCACAAGGAGGTATTTGCCGAGCGTCAGGAACAGCGCACTTATCAGAACGGCAAAGACCGAGGTCATTATCATGCAGTCGCGTATGCTCTCGCGCACGCGCTGCATGCTGTTTGCGCCGAAATTCTGCCCGACGAAGGTCATTACCGCAAGCCCCATCGCGCTGAGCACCAGCCATGTAAAGGCGTCGACCTTGCCCATGGCTACCCACGCCGCGGCGGTATCCGTGCCGAAGCGGTTGATGGCTGTGAGGATTATCATGTTTGAGATAGAGTAGAGCACGGCCTGAAGCCCAGAGGGCAGGCCGATGTGCACGGTGCGGCGCATGATCCGCCAGTCCGTGCGCAGCTTGGAAAGCTCAAGTCTGACGCTCTCCTCGGTCTTCGGCCGGGCGAGAAACCAGCATATCATCACTGCGCTCAGCAGCTGCGAGAGCGCCGTCGCGATCGCTGCGCCCGCGACGCCCATTTTGAATGTGACGACGAACAGCAGGTCGAGCACCACATTTATAAGGCAGCAGGCAATGAGAAAATACAGCGGGTGCTTGGAATCACCGACCGCGCGCAGGATAGCGGAGCCCATGTTGTAGACCATGCCGGGGATCATCGCCATGTACACCCAGCGCATATACACGATGGAGTCGGCCATCGTGTCCTCAGGCGTTTCCATGATGCGCAGCAGCGCAGGCGCTGTGAGGATACCAACAACGGTCATTATGGCGCCGCACGCGATGGCGAGGATCATCGCCGTGTGCACCGAGCGCGAGGAGTCCTCCATGTCGCGCGCGCCGTAATACTGCGCGACGATGACGGCCGCGCCAGAGGTGACGCCGGTGAAGAAGCCGATAAGCAGATTGAGTATCTGCGAGGACGAGCCGCCGACCGCGGCCAGCGCCTCCTTGCCGACGAAGCGGCCGACTATGACCGCGTCAACGGTGTTGTAAAGCTGCTGGAAAAATGTGCCGAGGAGCACCGGAAGGAAGAACAGCATCAGCTGCTTCCAGATAACACCCTCGGTGATCCCGTTATATTTTGAACTATTCATTTTTATCACCTATATTACACCAACAGTTTTGAAGATCATTGCCCACAGGAAAAGCGTCAGTGAGCACAGCGCGCTCGTTGCGACAACGGCGTTGCCCGCAAGCTTCGCATCGCCGCCCATCTGCTGTGCCATTGTGAAAGAGGCTATCGCCGTGGAGGAGGCGAAGGCTCCGAGGAGCGAAGCAAACTCCACGCCGCGGAAGCCGAGCAGGCACGCAAGCCCCAGCATGACTCCCGGGATGATGATAAGTCTGCCTATGACTATTGCGGACACGGTTTTAAGATCGTCCCGCAAGTCGCTGAACTCGAAGAAGCCGCCGAGCAGAAACAGCATAATGGGAGAAGTCGCGTTTGCGAGCTGTACGGCTGCATGCTCAAGCCCGGAGGGCAGCCGCAGCTTCAGCAGCTGGAAGGCAATGCCGATGAAGGTTCCGACTATCATGGGGTTTTTGAGAATGTCAACGACAAGACCGAGCCTGCTTTTCTTCGCGCCGCCGAAGTGTTCGAGCGTAATGACAGCAAGGATGTTATAGAGCGGGATAACTGTTGCCAGCAGTATGACGACGCAGCCGAAATCCGACCCGGCGGGCATGAGCTGCTGCGCCAGCGGCAGACCGATGATGACGAAGTTGCTGCGGTAGAGCGCCTGAATAATAACGCCGCGGCGCTCAGGTCGTCGCTCCGTCCGCTTGACTATCTGCATGCTGACAAACCATTCTGCCAGCACTCCGAGCAGCGCAAAGCACAGGAGCTTTACATTGAACGAGGCTGCAAGGTCGGATACATATATATTATAAAAGACCATGACCGGTATAAAATACCGGAAGATCAATCGGTTAAAGCGGAAAACATCCTCACGCTTTATATCGCCCAATCGGCGCGCCATGTAGCCGAGAGCGATGATAATGAATATCGGAGCAACTGCGTTCAGGCATACGATAAAGTTTTCCAAAGCGTTCCCTCCGATTCTGAAGATTCGCGTTAAGAGCAAGTATACGAGCAAGATATGTAAAAAGCAATCCGGCAGCTCAAAAATCATCGAAATAGCCAAAACCGGCTCGAAACCGCTTCATAGAGTATACAACTTTATGGCATGAAACGGGCAGAAAATCCGGCGTGAACCTGTAAGTCACGCCGGATTTAGCACTTTAATGTTTCAGATTCCGCTTATTCGTCCTTGCTGCGCTTAGAGTCTATGCGCAGGTAGACGACCACGCCGACCAGAGCGGCCAGAGCGAGGAAGCCGACGATGCCGAAGAATATGAGCTGGGTATTATTACCGCGGTCATAGCTGCCGTTGTCGGAGCTCGTGCGTGTGGGCGTCGCCGTCGGGGACGGGGTAGGCGTCGTCTCGGGCTCAAAGCTTACCTCAATAAGATCGGTATAGACAGGGTCACTCGTGACGCCCTCGCGGGTGTTCATCACGGCGACACAGTAGTACATCGTGCCCTCGGTCTGGGTCGGGGTATAGCTTGCTTCAGTCGCGCCGTCAATGGGGGTAGCCATGCCGCGGTTGTTCACATTCGTGCTGTACCACTGATAGCTCAGCTCGCCGTTGTTGGGGGAGGTGGCCTGAACGGTCAGTGTGCAGGTCTCGCCCTTCTTGAGACGGGTGCTCTGAGGGGCAACGTTGATGTTCGGCGTCTTTGTGGTGAGACCGTTGTTGCCGAGGTCGGTTCCGGAGTTCTGGTCGTTATTACCGCCCGTGGAATTATTCGTGTTGTTGTTCGTATTGTTATTGCTGTTATTATTGCTGCTGTTGTTGGCGCTATTGTTATTATTCGTATTGTTATTCGTGGCTTTGACGGTTATGCGCGCGCCGTTGGAGTAGGAAGCACCGTTCCCGTTCTCAAACTTGGCCTCCACGCACCATTCATTGAGCGAGGAGGGAATATTGCTGAGCGTCAGACGCTCGGTGCCGAGACCGTCAACGCTGAGTCCGGGGAAATAATCCGGGCCGTCGGCGGCGTTATATGTAACGGTCGTGTCCTTGCTGACGAGACGCCAGGTTATCTTCGTTGCGTCGTCCGCGCGGGCGACGAACTGCGCGCTGCCGCCGGGCTCGACTGTCTCACCCGTGGGGTGCTTTGTGATGTGCGGCGGGTTGCCGGTCGCGGGAGCCTTGGTAGGTGTCGTGCCGCCGGTGATGGAGAGGTTGATTATAAAGGAATAGGTGCCGTTCTCAGTGACGACATTGTAGCTGCTGGAATAGTTGCCGGCAGTGGTGGGCGTTCCGGCCATGTAGATGCCGTAATCGTCCCATGACAGGCTCAGCCCCGCGGGAAGGGAACCCGCGTATTTTTCATAGGACTTTATGACAAGGTTGCTGCTGAACACCTGGATGCTGCCGATGTCGGTGCCCGCTTCAAAGCTGTTGACATAGTCCGCGCCCGCACTCAGCCCCGGCAGGGCAAGCGCCACGCAGAGCACAAGCGTGAGCGAAAGCAGAAGCTTCATGGTTTTACTTTTCATCTTTTTCATTCTCCGTTTTCTTTTTGTCTTAAAAATATTATAGCACAGCGGTATTTTCCCTGCAAGCCGGGAAGCCACGATTTTGCACTCATTTTGCAATCTTAATATATTGACGCAGAAAAGCAAAATATGTTTCAGCTTTCCGCAGAGATTCTTTTTTGTAGACAATTACAATTCACTTTCGCGGCGCGGCATGATAAAATCGTCCGCGTCTGAAAGGAGTGGCTGCAATGAAGAATAAGACCCGTATGATGATCCTTGCGGCGCTGTTTGCGGCGCTTACCGCGGTCGGCGCATTTATCCGCTTTCCGCTCGGGACAATGTCGGTGACGCTGCAATTCATGTTCACTGCTATGGCCGGTGTGCTGCTCGGCGCGAAATGGGGCGCGGTGTCGCAGACTGTGTATGTCGTGCTCGGGCTTGTCGGGCTGCCGGTGTTCACGATGGGCGGCGGTATCGGCTATGTCATGCAGCCGAGCTTCGGCTTCCTGCTGGGGCTCATCCCCACGGCGTGGGTGATAGGCCGCCTGACCGAAAAGGAAAACGGGCGCTGGCGCATCGCACTTGCCTGCCTTGCGGGACTGGCGGTTCTGTACCTGATCGGCCTGCCGTATATGTACCTGATAATGAAGCTTTATCTGCACAAGTCCATCACCGTGTGGACGGCGGTAAAGGCCGGGATGCTGGTCTATCTGCCGGGCGACGCGGTAAAAATAGCCGTGACAGTGCTGCTCTATAAGCCGCTGCGCAGAGCGATAAGAAAATGAAATCCGGCTTTCTGCCGGGTGAAATCTGACTGCGTCAGATGAAATCGCCGCCGATGGCGGCGGATATGGTGTCCCTGCGGGACGGATCAAAATTTAAGGCTCGCTGCAATTTGTTTGCGGCGAGCCTTGTGTGTTATTTCGGGGCGGGCTTATTCCTTATTCCCGGTTATGTAATAGTCGCAGTATTCTCCGTAATTATGCTCAGACGGGAAGCTTTTGTTAATAGGCCTTCGTCATAATAAAAGCGTCTGTACCGCCGGGAGCGACGGTTCAGACGCTTTGTATATTTTATTGTTTGCTCATTTACCGGCGCGACGCTGGAAGAGCTTCACGAGCTCGACTATCGGTACCACGAGTATGGCGAGTCCGAGAGCGACAGCGTACTCGTTCCAGCCGACGGGCGTGAAGCCAAAGGCCGCGGCAATCGCCGGGACTTCAAGGACTATTGTCGTCAGCGCGAGCGCCGCGAGCATCGCGACCCAGAGGAGCTTGTTATGCCCGGGGAGCGTAAATATGCTCCTGCGCTGGGAGCGCATGTTGAAGCTATGGAGTATCTCGCACATGTTCATCGTGAGAAAGGCCATCGTCATTCCGTCGTAGGAGATGCCGTGCGGCCACGCAAAATGGCCGACCTCCATGCAGTGGCCTATTATATATGACGCGAGTGTGATGACCGCAATCAGGACCCCCTGATATGCTATGTCGACTCCGAGACCTCCGGCAAAAATGCCGTCGGAAGCCTTGCGCGGCGGGCGATCCATGATGTCCGGTTCGCCGCGTTCAAGGCCGAGGGCGAGCGCCGGGAAGCAGTCGGTTATCAGGTTTATGAACAGCAGGTGTACGGGGTTTAAGAGCGTGAAGCCCATGAGCGTTGCCACGAACACACCGACGACCTCGCTCGTGTTGGAGGCCAGCAGGAACTGGATAGTCTTGCGGATGTTGTCATATATGCGCCGTCCCTCGCCGACCGCGTCAACGATGGTGGCAAAGTTATCGTCGGAGAGTACCATGTCCGCGACGTTCTTTGTGACGTCCGTGCCGGTGATCCCCATGCCGACGCCGATGTCCGCGGACTTTATTGACGGCGCGTCGTTCACGCCGTCGCCGGTCATGGCGGTTATCATGCCGCGGCGGCGCCACGAGGAGACGATGCGCACCTTGTGCTCGGGCTGAACACGGGCGTAGACGCTGTATTTATCGATGACCCTGTCAAGCTCATCGTCGCTGAGCCTGTTGAGCTCACGCCCCTCTATGGCCTGCGAAGCGTCGTCAATAATGCCAAGCTCACGCGCGATGGCGACGGCGGTGTCCTTGTGGTCGCCGGTTATCATGATCGGGCGGATACCGGCGCGGCGGCATTCGTCGATCGCGGCCTTGACCTCCGGACGGACAGGGTCGATCATGCCGGTCAGGCCGATGAAGCACAGTTCATGCTCTAAGTTAGCAGGGGAGCAGTCCTCGGGCAGCGCGTCCCATCGGCGCTCCGCTGCGGCGAGAACGCGCAGCGCGCGGTCAGCCATTGCGTGGTTCACGGAGAGTATTTCCCGGCGCTTTTCATCGGTAAGCGGGAGGACTGCGCCGCTATCGAGATAGCTCGTGCAGCACTTGAGCACTTCGTCGGGCGCGCCCTTGGTGTACTGAATGTAGGAATCACCGCATTTATGGACGGTGGACATCATTTTGCGCATGGAGTCAAACGGAGCTTCGGCGACACGGGGCTGCTCGTTCTCAAGCTCCGGCTTTATCTGCCCGTTTGCCGCGCCGAAGTTCACGAGTGCCGCCTCGGTCGGCTCGCCCTGCGCACCGTCGGGGGAGTAGACTGCGTCGCAGCAGAGCGTCATCGCGGCAGCCAGCTTATCGACCGGCCCGTAATGCTCGATGACGGTCATCTTGTTCTGAGTCAGTGTGCCGGTCTTGTCTGAGCATATCACCTGAGTGCAGCCGAGAGTTTCGACGGCGGTCAGGCGGCGGATGACGGCATTGCGTTTGCTCATGTTCGTGACGCCGATAGACAGCACGACGGTGACGACTGTCGCAAGCCCCTCAGGTATAGCGGCTACGGCGAGGGACACGGCGACCATGAAGGTGCGCAGAACACTGTCAAGCGAAAAGTCACCCGCGACTAAAAGATCGAACACGAAGATGAAAACGCATATTCCGAGGACGAGCTTTGAGAGCACGCCGCCGAGCTGACTCAGCTTGCGCTGAAGCGGCGTCTGCTCCTGCTCAGTCTGCGCGAGGACACCGGCGATCCTGCCCATCTCGGTGCCCATACCGGTGGCGGTGACGACCGCGCGGCCGCGCCCGTAGACGACGGTCGAGCCCATGTAGCACATGTTCCTGCGATCGCCGAGGGGAACGTCCCCGTCGAAGACGACTTCGACCGCCTTGTTGACCGGAACGCTCTCCCCAGTCAGCGCGGCCTCCTCGATTTTGAGCGAAGCGCTTTCCAGCAGACGGCCGTCAGCGGGGACGGCGTCACCGGCTTCGAGGACTACAACATCGCCCGGTACAAGGCGGCTGCTCTCAATGACCTTGAGCTCCCAGCCGCGCAGCACCTTGCACTTGGCGGCGGTCATGCTTTGCAGCGCTTCTATCGCGGCCTCAGCCTTGCTCTCCTGAATGACGCCGAGCACGGCGTTGAGCAGGACGACGACAAGGATTATGAACACCTCAGTGAAGCTCTCTCCGGATAGGGCGTTCGTGACCGCTGAAACGGCGGCGGCAGCAAGCAGAATCAGCAGCATCGGGTCTTTGAGCTGCTGGAAAAAGCGCTGGAGGACGGTCGTTTTCTTCGCCTCGGCAAGCTTGTTCTCGCCGTACCTTTCAAGGCGCTCCTCGGCCTGCTCTTCGCTCAGTCCGGAAGCGGAGCTTTCAAGCTCTGTGAGAATATCATCCTGTGTGCGCTGGTATAACTCGGACATGGACACATCTTCCTTTCATAAATTGCTGGTAAAAAACAAAAGACTCATGCGCAAGCTGTACAGCTTACGCATGAGTCTCATTCTTTACAGAGCAGCCCGGATGCCGCAGCATCGTTTTGACGGGTCTGCCTCGCCCCGCGGACGCGGTGCGGAATTACTCCCTCAGGCGAAATTCAGTGTAGCACATTATATTCTGTGATAATAGAAAAGTCAATATGCGGTCAGGCTAAGAAATTATAAAGATTTTGTGACCGCAATATTATTTTCGAATCGCCGCGGCGGAGAACAGAAAGTGATCTATTCAGCTCCGCCTTTTTTCTTCGCAGGGAAAGCGTCATAATAGAAGCCGAGGAATATACCGGCAATGAGGAAGAAAGCCAGCTCGCGGAAGTCAGTGGGCACACGGTCGTCAGCGCAGTTCGTGAAGATCGCGGTTTCCATCATCCCGTAAATGAATATGCCTGAGAGCGGGAGCGTCAGGGTCTTGACAGCTGCCGTCACCCCGGGCAGCTTTGCGAAAAACAGCCTTATCATCTTTATGACCAGCATGACCGTGAACGCAAGAACGAGCAGCAGACCGACCACGCCCGCAAGCATAAGCGTCTGCACGAGGTAATTGTGCATGTGGAAGTAAGGATAGTTCTGGTACTTGTGCGGGACGTCCATTATCTGGTGGCTGTATTTGCCGATGAGCAGGAGAGTGGGATCCTCCTTGATGGTGGGAATGATGCTGGCAAAAATGTTGCCGCGGTTAGACATATTGGAAACGCTCTCCTTAAGGTCGCGCGTGTCGCCGAACTCCTGCACCTGACCGCGGCCGACATAGGGATCCGATATGCGCTCGACATCCGGGGCGATCCAGTCATAGGCCGCCTGAGTGGCAGAAACGGTGAGGTCAAAGCTCTTGTAGACAAGCGGCATGGAGACGACCGCGAGGACGGCGATGATCAGAGCTTTCACGGAATTGCTCTTCAGCTTTATGAGCTTTATCCCGCCGAGGATGACAAGCATCGCGGCGTTAACGCACATTGCAAGCTTTATGCTGCGGCAGAATGCGAGCGCGACGGCGATATAGAAAACCAGCCACGCGAAAACGATGGGGATGCGCCAGAGCTTTCTGCGGCAGTTGAGAAACTCATATACCATGAGGCAGGATGCAATATAGAACCAGACAGCGGAGATGGTGCGGTTAGTTCCGAACGGAGCAATGAAGTAAAAAGCGGCATACATATAATATGATTCTATGCCGAAAGGAATGTTCTCGGGCGGGATATAGAAGTAAATGCCGAGGAAGCATGCGGCTATCGCAAGGATCGCGACAATAAAATAGAAGCCGCCGACGATGGCGATGACGATGTCAAAAAAGCGCCTGCGCTGTGTGGGGTCAAGCACAAGGCCGGTCGAGAGAACAGCAACGCAGAGAAAGGTCTTGAGGACAAGGTCAAACTCGTTTTCAAGATAATAGTCGGTATTGAGCAGGCGGGTGACAAACAGCCAGATGGCGTACCAGATGACAAGCTTTACCTCGACCGTGCCGCGAAGGCCGCATTTCCAGAAATATAGCGCGAGCGTCGCGATAATGGCACATCTGCCGTAGACGGAATAGAGCGCGCTCCAGTGCTCCGGTGCTGCGGGACTTACCATGAAAAATACCAGCAGGGCAGCGGTCATGAACGCGTGGAACCGCGGCCAACTTTTTTCCCGGCTTTCTATTTTTATAAACTCCATTATCATTTACCCCACAAAATTTGTTCCGTGTATTTTATCATATGGGCAGAAATATTGCAAGATAAGTAAGCCAGACGAAAAACGCGCCCGTGTGCTATATGCACACGGGCGCATACATATTTACTTTGCTTCGACTATCGTTATGCGCCCGGCACCGTAGGGCTCGGAGTAATCCTTGCCGACGCTGCCGCCGAGTTTATCGACAATGTAGCTTATAAGCACCTGATTGTCGAGCATCACGCAGTCCTGCGTGAGCGTGCAGTCCATGAACATCGTGTAGCCGTCGCCGCCGTTTTTCAGCAGATAATCATGGCAGGCGAGGGTGTAGGTCTGCTCCGGATCGAGCGCCTTGTCGCCGATCTTGACGTCCTTGACGCGGCGGTCGCCGTCAACGCTGAGGAACAGACCGTCCTTATCGCGCTTGACCGTGGACTCAACATTCAGGTCTATCGTATAGCTCATGCCGGACACCTGCAAAAATCCGCCGCTCTCGCCGGGGAGCGCGGACGCGCCCAGCTCAAGCGCGTCGAGTATCTGCTGCCCCGTGCACTCGACCACGCACATGGAGTTGCCGAAGGGGTGCACCGCTATGATATCGCCGTAGGTTATGTCTCCGGCCTTGATGTCGCTGCGGATGCCGCCGCCGTTGACGATGGCGACATCAGCACCGGACATGACCCTGTACGCATCGGCGCAGAGGTCGCCGAGGTTCGTCTCGGTCACGCGGATAAGGCGCTCCTCGGGATTCTTCGGGTCATATACGGAAAGGTCAACATCGGTGTGCGCGACGACCTCGTTCACGAGCCCGTCGAACTCCTCCTGAATGTCCGCGATGTATTCGCCTATGCCGTCGTCATTGAGAAGCTCAACGTCGAGCTTTCCGTCGGCGGATATCGTCAGGCAGCCGATGTTCTCAAGCTTTGTGCCGGTGGAGGAGAGGATGACCTCCTTGCCGTCCTTATTCTTCACAAGCTCCTTTTCGATGACGGAGTGGGAGTGCCCGTCGAGCATGACGTCAATGCCGGTGGTGTTGTTTATGACATCAGAAGAAGTCCAAGGCTCGCAGTCCTTCTCTATACCAAGGTGCGCCAGCGCTATGACATAGTCCGCACCCTCCTTGCGCGCTGCGTCGACCGCCGACTGGACTGCCGTGTACACGAGTTCGCCCGTCTCATCCTGACAGAAGGAGAATATCCATTCGCCCTTCTCATTCTGGAAGTACGCGGGCGTGGAAGAGGTTATGGTCTTGGGCGTCGTGATACCGACGAAGGCGATCTTCACGCCGTGGACGTTCTGCATCGAGTATGCGTCGAGCACGGTCTCGCCGTTCTTGTCCATGAAGTTCGCGCTGACGTAGGGGAAGTCGGCAAGGCGGTTGAGCTTCTTGAACTGATCCATGCCGTAGTCAAACTCATGGTTGCCGATCGTGGCCACGTCGTAGCCCAGCTCATTCATTATCTTGATGATGTATTCGCCCTTGGAGAGCGTGCCTATCGCGTCGCCCTGGACGGCATCGCCTACGTCGACGAGCAGCACATCCTTGCCCTGTGCTTCCAGCGTCTCTTTTGCGAGCGCGACGGACTGGTAGCCGAGGTTCTTATCAACGGCGCAGTGGACGTCGTTGGTGAATAATACCGCAATTTCCTTGCCGCTGTTTTTCGAGGTGTCCGCGTAGGCCGAGGCTGGTACGAGCGCGAGGACCATCAGCAGCGTGAGCAGCAGCGCAAAAAATTTTCTGTTCATCTTTTTACCTCCTTAATCATTTATCAGCCGGATCGCTGAAGCTGCTTACATTTTACCATAGCGCCGCGGGAATTTCAATGACATAGAAGAGCGCCTGCTGTCGGGAAATATTGAAGAGTATCTGTTTCAAAAAAAGCCGATTAAACTTTACATTTTGCGCGTCAGCGGATATAATATACTACATATTGCCAATTATATAAGGATGAGGAATATGCCGGATTACAGAAAAGAGATAGAACGCCGCAGGACGTTCGCGATAATATCCCACCCGGACGCGGGTAAAACAACGCTTACCGAGAAGCTGCTGCTTTACGGCGGGGCTATACAGATGGCAGGCTCTGTCAAGGGCAAGGCCACGGCGCGCCATGCCGTCTCCGACTGGATGGAGCTTGAGAAGCAGCGCGGTATCTCCATCACCTCCTCGGTCATGCAGTTTGAGTACGAGGGTTACTGCATCAACATCCTTGACACCCCCGGCCATCAGGACTTCTCCGAGGACACCTACCGCACCCTCATGGCTGCGGACTCCGCCGTCATGGTCATTGACGCCGCCAAGGGCATCGAGCCGCAGACGCGCAAGCTTTTCAAGATCTGCGCCATGCGCCATGTCCCTATCTTTACCTTTATAAATAAGCTCGACCGCGAGGCGCGAAGCCCCTATGAGCTCATGGAGGAGCTGGAGAACGAGTTCAGGATCGGCACCTATCCCATGAACTGGCCCATCGGCTGCGGCCGTGAGTTCAAGGGCGTGTACGACCGCGAGAAGAAGGAGATACTTGCCTTCAATGAGTTCCATCGCGGTCAGGATAAGATCAAGGCCATCGAGTGCCGCCTCGACGAGACGGAGAAGCTCGACTCCCTCATCGGCGCAAAGCTGCGCCAGACGCTGTCTGACGATATAGAGCTGCTCGACGGCGCGGGCTATGACTTCGATATCGACGAAGTCCGCGCAGGCCGCCTCAGCCCCGTGTTCTTCGGCTCGGCTCTCAATAACTTCGGCGTCGAGCCTTTCCTTGAGAGCTTCCTTAAAATGACCATGCCGCCACTGCCGAGAAAGTCGGGGGAGGATATCGTCGAGCCGACGGACAGCCGTTTCTCCGCTTTCGTGTTCAAGATACAGGCGAACATGAACAAGGCGCACCGCGACCGTATCGCGTTCATGCGCATCTGCTCTGGCCGCTTCCAGCGCGATAAGGAGTATTACCACGTGCAGGGCGGCAAGACGCTGCGCCTTGCGCAGCCGCAGCAGCTCATGGCGCAGGAGCGCGCGATAATCGATGAGGCCTACGCCGGGGACATCATCGGCGTGTTCGACCCCGGCATCTTCTCCATCGGCGACACTATCTGTGAAACCGGCATGGGCGTGAAATTTGAAGGCATCCCGACCTTCGCGCCCGAGCACTTCGCCTCTGTCGAGCGTATCGACACCATGAAGCGCAAGCAGTTTGAAAAGGGCATCACGCAGATCGCGCAGGAGGGCGCGATACAGATCTTCCACGAGCCGTATACCGGCGTCGAGGAGGTCATCGTCGGCGTTGTCGGCGTGCTGCAGTTCGAGGTTCTGGAGTACCGCCTCAAGACCGAGTACGGCGTGGATATCCGCCGCCGCTCTATGCCCTATGAGTTTGTCCGCTGGGTCGAGAACGAGGATATCAACATCGCAAACCTTAACCTCACGAGCGACACCAAATGGGTGCAGGACTTCAAGGGCAACAACCTCCTGCTCTTCACCTCGGAGTGGTGCATCAACTGGGCATTGCAGAAGAACGAAGGCCTGAGCCTGAGAGAATTTAACAGAGACTGAAGGAGCGACGAACATGGACGAGAAAAAGCTTGTCATTGACATTTTCAGAACCAAAACAGCCGACGATTTCACCAAGGCAATTGCCGACCCCGACGGTAAGCTTGAGACCGGCAGCGCCGCGGCGGATGCGGCGGCAATCGCGGCGGCGCTCGTCTGCCGCGCGGCGAAGCTCATGGCAAAGACCGTCGAGGGTAATGACCGCGTCGACTACATTGCCCGCAACAGTGACATTATCCGCAGTTACATGGTGCACCTCATTGACGAGGATGTGAAGTGCCGCGGCCCGCTGCGTATGGCAAAGAAAGAGGGCGACGCGCGCAAGATCGAAGCCTGCCGCCAGACGTCTCTGAGCATATGCACCGAGATCATCAACATGATGAGCCAGCTCATCGACATGGCGAAGGAGCTCTCCGCCGTCTGCCCGGCGGACGCGCTGTGCTACGCCGCCGAGGGCGTGGAGCTTGCCCTTACCGCGGTGAAGATCACGCGGATGTACATCGTCTCCGTCGCGGCCCAGTCCCCGGATGAGACCTACCGCTACGTGACGCGCCGCGAGAATGAGCTTACGCTTGAAGCCTGCTCCGCCGCGGCAGCCGAAGTCACGGCAAAGGCCGAGGAGAGTTTGCAGACAGTACATGATTAAGCTGTCATAATTTGCTATAATGAGTCAGAGGAGCGGTGGAGACATGGAAGATAAAATAGAATTGCTGCGCGATATGGTCGCGCAGAGCGATAATATCGTTTTCTTCGGCGGCGCAGGCGTCAGCACCGAGAGCGGCATACCCGACTTCAGGAGCGTCGACGGCCTGTATAACCAGAAGTGGAAGTACCCGCCCGAGACTATTCTGAGCCGCAGCTTCTTTGACCGGAACCCCGAGGAGTATTACCGCTTCCACCGGGATAAGCTCGTTATCGACGGCGTGAAGCCGAACCGCGTACATCTCCGCCTTGCCGAGCTTGAGCGCGAGGGGAAGCTGCGCGCGGTCATCACGCAGAATATCGACGGGCTGCATCAGGCCGCCGGGAGCAAAAACGTTCTTGAGCTGCACGGCAGCATCCTGCGCGCATACTGCTCCCGCTGCCGCAAGCCATACCCTGCGGACGTAATCAACAAAGGCACGGGTGTGCCGCGCTGTGACTGCGGCGGCGTCATCCGCCCGGATATCGTCCTTTATGAGGAGCAGCTTGATGAGGACGTTCTGCGTAAGTCCATCGACTATATCCGCAATGCGGATGTGCTCATCGTCGGCGGCACGTCTCTGAACGTCTACCCCGCGGCGGGGCTCATCAATTATTACCGCGGCAATAAGCTTGTGCTCGTCAACCTGAGTGCAACGCCTTATGACGACGAAGCCGACCTTGTTATACATGAGAAGCTCGGCGAAGTGTTCAGCCGCGTCTGAGGGAAAGAAATGGGTAAAGGAAAGCTTATCGTTCTCGAAGGCATCGACGGCAGCGGCAAATCCACGCAGTACCGCCGCCTGTGCCAGAGAATGGAAAATGATAAAATAGACTATAATCACATCGTGTTCCCGCGCTATGATAAAGAGAGCAGCGCGCTGCTGCGCCTGTACCTCGGCGGCGCATTCGGTACCGATCCGGGAGATGTCAACGCCTATACCGCGTCGACCTTTTATGCTGTCGACCGCTTCGCCTCCTACCGTGACGATTGGGGCAAGATATATGAAAACGGCGGGCTCATCCTCTCCGACCGGTACACGACCTCCAACGCCGTGCATCAGGGATGCAAGCTCCCGGATGATGAGCTTCCGGATTTCTTCAACTGGCTTGCCGACCTTGAATATGTAAAGATGGGGCTGCCGCGCCCCGACCTCGTCATTTACCTTGACGTGGATATTGAGACCGCCACCCGCCGCATGCGCCGGCGCGAGGCCAAGAACAACACCCAGGCGGACATACACGAGAAGGACACCGCCTATCTTGAGCGTTGTCTGCGCACCGCGGGCATGGCAGCCGAACACTACGGCTGGGTACGCATCCCGTATATGAAGGACGGAGTCGAGCGCGACGCGGACGAGAAGAACGCCGAGATATACTCGGTCGTATTAAAGGCATTGGGAAAGTAATCAGGAAATAATAAAAGGGGGCATCAGCCCCCTTGTGAGTGCGTGCTCTCAGCAGCCGCAGCCGCAGCTGTTGTTATTGCTGCATCCGCAGTCATTATTGCAGCCGCAGCCGTTCCCGCCGCAGCCGAAGAGTATGATGATAAGGATAATGAGCCAGAGGCCGCTGTTGTTACAACCGTTGCAGAACATAGTTGATCCCTTTCTCCGCACTTGAAATATGTCCGTTCTGCCGGGTAGTGCGGGTTTCCGGCAGTCAGCCGTCTGTATGTGTGCCGTGCGGCGCGGCTCTTAACCGCATCGCTCGTGCCATAATATGCGCCCTGCCCGCAGGGTGCTACTGCTCGGAACTAAATCAGCGCATACTTAAGAGGAGATTACCATGTCCGACGATATCGAAAGAATCAACGAGATATTCCGCATCCATGATGAGCAGATAAGCAGCACGGACGCGGCGGCGGAGCCCGCCCCGGCGTCGAAGAGCGCCAAGGGGAAAAGCGCCGGCGCGAAGTCCGGCTCTAAAAATAAAGAGGACCCGATAAAGAAGGTCGACCGTTTCCTTACCGATTCCGACGGCAAGGAGCAGCGCAATTATACTGGCGATGCCGAGTCCGAGCGGGACTACCGTCCCGTGCGCCAGAGCCACGAATACCGCAGCGGCTGCCTCGGCGGGCTCATGTATTTCGGCTTCATCGTGTGCATCAGCATCGTCCTTGCCTGCATGGCATGGATGGCGGCAAGCGATATGCTCGCTCTCAACAAGGAGGAGTTTGAAGCCGTCGTCACCCTGCCGAGCACGATCTTCCAGTCCGAGACCGTCGATAAGCTGGACGATAACGGCAATAAGGTCGGCACCAAGCGTGAGACCCATGCCAATATTGAGTATGTCGCCAATACCCTGAAGGATGCGGGACTCATCCAGTATAAATGGCTATTTGAGACCTACTGCAAATTCACCCATGCCGATACCAAGGTCAGCCCCGGCGAATATAAGCTGCGCTCGACCTTTGACTATCACGCACTTGTGGCCAATATGCGTGCGGGTTCGACTTCTGCCGCAACTGTCAAGGTCACGATCCCCGAGGGCTTTACCATGCACCAGATATTCCTGCGCCTTGAGGAGAACGGCGTCGCGGATTATAACGACCTGATGGACGCCGCGGAGAACGAAGTCTTTAATTACAGCTTCCTTGAGGGCACCGAAAGCCTCGGCGCGTACAGGCTCGAGGGATACCTCTTCCCGGATACCTATGAGTTCTATGTCGGTATGCAGGCGTCGAGCGCCATCAACAAGATGCTCGATAACTTCAACCGCAAGATAACCGAGGATATGCAGGCGCGTCTCGATGAGCTCGGCATGAGCCTTGGCGAGATCGTCAACGCCGCCTCGCTTATCGAGAAAGAGGCCGCGAACGATTCCGAGCGCCCTGTCATTGCCTCCGTCATTTATAACCGCCTCAACTATGACATGCCCCTCGGCATAGACGCCGCTGTGCTCTATCCGTACCCCGAGCATGAGGGCGCGCCGACGGCGGAAATGCTTGCCAAGGACGATCCTTATAACACCCGTATCAAGCTCGGTCTGCCGCCGACACCTATCAGCAACCCCGGCATTGCCTCCATCAATGCTGCGCTCTGGCCGGATGCGACGGATTACTTCTACTATGCCCTCGACACCGCCACCGGAACGCACCAGTTCTTCACCAACGAGACGGACTTCAATAACTTTGTTGCGACGCAGAATTATGAATGATAAACTCGAGCTCCTTTCCCCGGCGGGGGATATGGAGCGGCTTGAAATGTCTCTCTGCTACGGCGCGGATGCCGTGTACCTCGCGGGCACCGAGTTCGGCATGAGAGCCTCCGCCGGGAATTTTGACAGCGATCAGCTCCAAAAGGCTGTCGCGCTTGCGCACTCGATGGGACGTCGTGTGTACGTCACCTGCAACACCCTCCCGCGTGAGGACGAACTCAAGCGCCTGCCGGAGTATCTGGAGATGCTCGACGCTTCGGGCGTCGACGCGGTCATCGTTGCCGATATGGGCGTCATCGCCATGGCGAAGAAATACGCCCCGCGCGTGAAGCTGCATGTCAGCACGCAGTTCGGCGTTATAAACAGCGCCGCGGCGAACGCGCTCTATGACCTCGGGGCGGATACCGTCGTGCTCGCGCGAGAGACCCCACTTGAGGATATCCGCAAGATACGCGCAAACACCCCGAAGGAGCTGCGGCTTGAAGCCTTTGTCCACGGGGCGATGTGCGTGTCTTTCTCCGGGCGCTGCCTGCTGTCGAACTACCTCACCGGCAGGGACGCGAACCGCGGCCAGTGCGCCCAGCCCTGCCGCTGGAAGTATCACCTCGTCGAGGAAAAGCGCCCCGGTGAATATTTCGAGATCACCGAGGACGGCGGGACGTATATCCTGAACTCCCGCGACATGAACATGATCGAGCACTTGCCCGAGCTTATCGACGCGGGGGTCACGAGCTTCAAGATAGAGGGGCGCATGAAGTCCGCCTACTATGCCGCCGTTGTCACAAATGCCTACCGCCACGCGATAGATGATGCCTTGACCGGACGACCGCTCGATCCGCTATGGATAGAGGAGACCGAAAAGGTGAGCCACCGCCCGTATACCACCGGCTTTTATTACGGGTACCCCGGCCAGCACTACGCCGAGGCCAGCTACACCACCGGCGCGGACGTTGCCGCCGTGGTCGAAAGCTGCGATGATAACGGGGAAGCGGTGCTCTGCCAGCGCAATAAATTCTCCCTCGGCGATGAGCTTGAGCTGCTCACACCGGACGGTGCGCCTGTGAAATTTACGCCCGAGCGTATGTATAACGCCGAGGGCGAGGAGATAGCCGACACGCGTCATGCCATGATGGAGATACATATGCGCCTGCCGAAGTATGCTCCGCGCCTGTCTATCGTCAGAAAATGCCGCTGAACACTTGACAAATCCGGCGCTTATGGTAAAATCACAAAAGTTATATGTGTGATCTGGCTGTGACGAAGAGAGTCAGCCGAGGACATTGCAGAGAGGAGCCGTTCGCTGCGAGGCTCTATGTCCGGAGTTGACAGCCGCTTCCGAGCCTTCCCGGGATGACCGGGACGTTTGCCCGCGTTAAGGGCGCACGAGATGCCGGAGCTTTCCGGCAATCAGGGTGGTACCGCGATCTGACCTTCGCCCCTGTACAGGGGCGGAGGTATATTTTTTATGTGAGGGGTTGATGGTTTTTATATGAACTGTCTGCGCTGCGGCGCCGGTATGGAGGACTTGGGCTGTGAGGACATCCAGCTCGGCCAGTACGGTTTCTTTACCGGGCACCTGTCAAATATGCTTTCCGGTTCCCTCAGCGTGAGGATACTCCGCTGTCCGAACTGTAAAAAGATAGAGCTTTTCTCCGCCGATGAGGAGGAAGAAAGCTTCTCAGAGAGAATACGAAACAATAATATGGAGGATAAATGAAATGGAAAAATTCGGCCTTAACCAACTGCGTGAAATGTTCCTGAGCTTTTTTGAGTCCAAGGGTCATCTCCGTCTGCCCAGCTTCTCCCTCATCCCGCAGAATGACGCAAGCCTTCTGCTCATCAATTCCGGCATGGCGCCCATGAAGCCCTATTTCAAGGGCGAGCAGGAGCCGCCGCGCCGCCGCGTCTGCACCTGCCAGAAGTGCATTCGTACCGGCGATATCGAGAACATCGGCAAGACCGCCCGCCACGGTACCTATTTTGAAATGCTCGGCAACTTCTCCTTCGGCGATTACTTCAAGCATGAAGCCATCGCATGGAGCTGGGAGTTCCTGACTTCTCCCGACTGGGTCGGTATCGATCCCGACCGTCTCTATCCCTCCATCTACGTTGATGACGATGAGGCTTTTGAGATCTGGAACAAGGAGATCGGCATCCCCGCTGAGCGCATCTTCCGCTTCGGCAAGGAGGACAACTTCTGGGAGCACGGCGCAGGTCCCTGCGGCCCCTGCTCTGAGATATACTATGACCGCGGCCCGGAGTACGGCTGCGGCAAGCCCGGCTGCACCGTCGGCTGTGACTGCGACCGTTACATGGAAGTCTGGAACAACGTCTTCTCCCAGTTTGATAATGACGGCGAAGGTCACTATACCGAGCTTAAGCAGAAGAATATCGATACCGGCATGGGTCTTGAGCGTCTGGCAGTCGTCTGCCAGGGCGTTGACTCCCTCTTTGATGTCGATACCGTTATGAACATCACCCATAAGGTCAGCGAGCTGACCGGTGCTTACTACGGCAAGAGCCATAAGATGGACGTCTCCCTGCGTGTCATCACCGACCATATCAGAAGCGCCACCTTTATGATCTGCGACGGCGTCCTGCCCTCCAACGAGGGCCGCGGCTATGTCCTGCGCCGTCTGCTCCGCCGCGCTGCGCGCCACGGCAAGCTCCTTGGCGTCAATGAGCCGCTCCTTTACAAGGTCATCGATACCGTCATCCATGAGAACGAGTGCCAGTACCCCGAGCTTCGCGAGAAGCAGGCGTACATCACCCGCGTCATCAAGACCGAGGAGGAGAACTTTGCCCGCACTATCGACGCCGGTATGGCTATCTTCTCTGATCTTCTCGCTGAGCATAAGGCAAAGGGCGAGACCGTTTTCTCCGGTGCTGATGCATTCAAGCTCTATGATACCTACGGCTTCCCGCTTGACCTGACGATAGAGATGTGCTCCGATGAGGGCATGACCGTTGATGAGGACGCTTTCAAGACCCTTATGGAGGAACAGCGCGTCAGAGCGAGAAAGGCGAGAGAAGCTCTCGGTGATCTCGGCTGGACGGGTATAAACTTCGGTCAGGAGATGCCGGAGACCCAGTTTGTCGGCTATGACCAGAAGGAAACCGATGCAGAGATACTCGCCATCGTCTCCGAGGACGAGATGCAGCAGGAGGTCGCCTCCGGTGCCGAAGCAATAATCGTTCTCGATAAGACTGTCATGTACGCCGAGATGGGCGGCCAGGTCGCCGACCACGGCAAAATCGTCTGCGGCGACTGCGTGTTTGAGGTCAACAACGTCCAGAAAAACAAGGGCGGCAAGTTCATGCATTACGGCGTGGTCAAATCGGGTCATTTTGCGGTCGGCGACCATGTCACCGCAAGCTACTGCGAGGAGCGCCGCCGCGCCATCCGCCGCGCCCACAGCGCGACCCATCTGCTCCAGGCGGCTCTGGTGCAGGTGCTCGGCGACCATGTCCATCAGGCGGGCTCCCTTGTCGAGCCTGACCGCCTGCGCTTTGACTTCACGCATTTCTCCGCTCTCACCGCGGAGGAGATCGGCAAGGTCACGGCTCTCATGGCCGATATGATCCTTGACGGCGCTGATATCGAGACCAAGGTCATGCCTTACGACGAGGCCAAGAAGCTCGGCGCGACCGCGCTCTTCGGCGAAAAGTACGGCGATACCGTCAGAGTCGTGAAGATGGGCGACTATTCCACGGAGTTCTGCGGCGGCACGCATCTTGACAATACCGCCAAGGTCGGCATGTTTGCCATCATTTCCGAGGGCTCTGTTGCTTCCGGTGTGCGCCGCATTGAGGCCATCACCGGCAAGGAGGTCATCGAGCGCTACGCCGCAATGTCCGGTATGCTCAGCCGCGTCGCGGATAAGCTCAAGACCAGACCTGTCGAGATCATGGCCAAGGTGGAGAACAACCTCAGCGAGATCCACGACCTGAAGCAGAAGCTCGATAAGATGAAGGATCAGCTCATGTCCGGTGAGGCGGAGCGCATGCTCTACGGCGCAAAGGACATCAAGGGTCTCAAGGTCATCACCGTCACGAACGGCCCGGTCAACGCTGCCGATATCCGCAAGATGGGCGACCAGCTCAAGGATCGTTTCCCGAACATCGTCGCAGTCCTCGCGGCGACCGCTGAGGACAAGGCGACCATGCTTGCCGTCTGCGGCAAGAACGCCGTTGCCCGCGGTATCAAGGCCGGCGACCTTATAAAGAACATCACCAAGATCTGCGGCGGTTCCGGCGGCGGCAAGCCCGATTCCGCAATGGGCGGCTGCAAGGAGATCCTCAAGCTTGACGACGCTATGGCGGCTGTCGACGATTTCGTCAACGCCAACGTCAAGGACTGATTTTAATTCTAAAAAGGAGATATTAAAATGGACGATTGCCTGTTCTGCAAGATAATTGCCGGGGATATCCCCAGTACAAAGGTCTATGAGGATGAGTATGTCTATGCTTTCCGTGACATCAATCCTCAGGCTCCGGTGCATATCCTCGTCGTTCCCAAGGCTCACATTGCCTGCGCTGACGAGATAACAGCGGAGAACAGCGTGTGGGTCGCACGCTGCTTTGAAGCCATCGCCAAGATCGCCAAGGCGGAAGGCCTCGGCAGCGGCTACCGCGTCATCAACAACTGCGGCGCGGACGGCGGCCAGACTGTCATGCACCTGCACTTCCACATCCTCGGCGGAGAGAAGTTCAGCGATAAGATGATTTGATTCTGAATACCGCGGAGACATTTTGCCTCCGCGGTATTTTGCTATGGAGGCGGCAATGAGGAAGCTTGCGACGGCGGCGACTGCCTTTTGCGCGGCGATATTTGCGGCAAATTACATATTGCTCCTTGGCCGGCTGACCACCCTTGCCGTTATCGCGGCGGTGCTCGGTGCGGCTCTTGCCGCGTCGCGTAAAATGCGGCTGCGTCAGGCGGCGCTCGCCCTTGTGTTTCTGGCGCTTGGACTGTTTTATTACTCTGCCTATAATGAACGCACTGCGGCACAGGCGCAGCTCCATTCGGGTGAAACTGCTGTGGTCGGCGGCCACGTGCTGACCTACCCTATAAATTACGGTTCCTATTGCCGCACTGAGATAAAGCTCGACTGCGACGGGCTGCCAAAGCTCAAGGCAATAGTCTATGCCGATGAGGGACTTATGGATGCCGAACCCGGAGACTATATCAGCTTTACCGGAAAGATAAATGCTGCCGACACTCTTTTCGGCGAGAGCTATGACAATTACCACGCCAAAGGTATCTTCTTCAAGATAAGCGCTAAAAGCGCCGTAAGCGTTGAAAACACAGGCTTTGACCTGCGCAGTGTATCGGCGCGGCTGAGCCGTTTTCTGAGCGAAAGGGTGGAGAAAATTTTTCCGGCGGACACGGCAGTGTTCATGAAATCCCTGATGCTCGGCGATAAGTCGGACTTCTATAATGACGATGCGCTCTACTGCGCAATGTCGCGCGCCGGGTTCATGCACATCGTTGCGGTGTCCGGGATGCACGTTTCGTTTCTTGTAGGGCTGCTGCAATTCATCCTTGGCAGGGGATGAAGGAGCGCTGTTATCTGCATCGCACTGGTGTGGCTTTTTGTGCTGGTGACAGGTGCAAGCCCATCGGCGGTGAGGGCGGGATTCATGCAGTCGATGCTGCTGATGGCGCCGGTACTGCGCCGGGAGAACGACGCGGTAACCTCGCTTTCGGCTATTCTTGCGCTTATCCTGCTTTCAAATCCATATGCCGCGGCGAGCATCAGTCTCCAGTTGAGCTTCGGCGCGATGGCCGGGATAATATGCTTTTCCGGGAAGCTCTACGACGCGGCGATGAATAAGCTTCCGGAGCGCATGAAGTGCCGGCCGGTGAGATATGTGCTCGCTTCGGTGACGATGTCCGCCGGGGTGACGGTGTTTACCCTGCCGGTCACGGCGCTGCACTTCGGATATGTATCGCTGCTGTCATTTCTGACGAACATTCTGGGACTGTGGGCGGTGTCGCTCTGCTTCGGCGGGGGCTGGCTGTCCTGCGCGCTGTCGGTCGTGCCGGTGCTGGGCAAGGCCGCGGCGTGGCTGTGCTCATGGCTTGCAAGGTACATCGTGCTCGTCGCAAAGCTCATATCGGACGTGCCTTTTGCGGTGCTCTACATGGGCAGCACGGGTGCGGAGGCATGGATGATCGGCAGCTATGTGCTGGTATTTACCGCCTGCATGATAAGAAAGCGCCGCGCCCTTTGGGTAAGCGCGGCATGTCTGCTCTCGGTATCGGCCCTGGCGGCGCTGCTTATTGCGAACCGGCAGTTTTACAGGAATACCGACACGGTAAGCGTGCTGGACGTCGGTCAGGGGCAGTGCATCACGGCGTTTGCCGGGGACGCGACGGTAATGATAGACTGCGGCAACACCTATAATCTCTCCGACGCGGGCGACCTCGCGGCGGCTTATCTGCACAGCTGCGGCAGGGACAGGATAGACCTGCTGGTGCTTACGCATCTGCATGAGGATCACGCCGACGGTGTGCCGCGGCTGATGGAAATGTACGATATCGAAACGCTGATAATGCCTGAGGAGCGCGGAGATGCGCTATATGAGGAGATAGATGCCAGCGCTGCAAGGCACGGGACGGAGGTCATCACCGCAAAGGGCGACATGACGGTCACGTGCGGCGGGATAGGCATGGAGCTTTACGCATACTTAAACGGCGGGGAGAATGAACGGTGCCTGATGTCAAGGCTCACCATCGGCAGCTACGATGTGCTCGTCACGGCGGACGCACCGGAAAAGCTCGAGAAACGGCTTGTGAAGGAGCACGACACCGACGGGATAGAGACTCTCATCGTCGGACACCACGGGTCGAAGTATTCAAGCGGGGAAGAGCTTCTCGGCGCGGTGGACGGCTCACTTGCCGTCATAAGCGTGGGCTACAACAGCTACGGCCAGCCCGCGCAGGAAACACTTGAACGTCTGGCGGCTTACGGGTATAATGTTCTCAGAACCGACGAGGACGGAACGATAGAGATACGGGTAGGACAGGATAATGGCTAAGAAACGCGGCAAAGACGAGGAAAAACTGAATTATTCCGCGGCGGTGCGGGAACTCAAGGCGGACGGCCCGGAGCGGCTGTACCTGCTCTGGGGGCCGGAGGACTACCTGCGTGAGCAGTACCTCGCGCAGCTGAAAAAAATCTGCCTGCCCGAGGGGGAGGACGACTTCAGCTATAAGCGCATGGACGGCCCGGGGCTTGACCCGATACGGCTGCGCGAGGCGCTGGACGCGATACCGTTTATGAGCGAGCGCAGCTTTGTGGAGCTGCGCAATGTCGATATCAACAAGCTTGCAAATGCCGACGAGTGCATGAAGCTGCTGGAGGATATCCCGGATTACTGCACGGTGGCCTTTGTGCAGAGCGCGCAGTTTGAACCGGACGGACGGCTGAAATTCGTCAAGGCGCTGCGCGGCGAGGCGAAAGAGCTGAAGTTCACGCAGCAGTCTCAGGGGATGCTGACGGACTGGATAGTCCGCCGCTTTGCTGCTGCCGGGAAGAGCATTGAGCTTGACGCGGCGCAGCGGCTCATATTCATAAGCGGCGACCTTATGAGCAGGCTCATTCCGGAGATAGACAAGATCGCAGCCTATGCGAAGGGCGAGAGGGTCACGGTAAAGGATGTCGACGCTGTGGCTAGCCACATTCCGGAAGCCGTTATATTTGAAATGACGGAGCTTATCTCGCAGAAGAAATACAACTCCGCGCTGAGCGTGCTGGCAGAGCTTTTATCGGACAAAAACAACGAGCCGATAGCCATGACGGCGATGCTCGGCTTGCAGATGCGCAAGCTCTACGCCGCGCGCCTTGCGATAGAGCAGGAGCTCGGCAGCAAGTACGTGATGGAGGTCTGCGCGATAAAGTACGATTACATTGCCTCAAAGCTCATGACAGCGGCGAGGGGCTTCACGCTGCCGCAGCTCATCCGTGCGGTGGAGCTCTGCGGCGAGGCGGATTACAGAATGAAGAGCAGCGGACAGGACGCGCGGGAGCTTCTCAAGGAAGCGGTAGCGCGCATCGCCGCGGGTGAGAGCAAATGCACAGCGTAAGGGAAGTAATAGTCGTCGAGGGGCGCTATGATAAAAACGCGCTCAGCCAGGTGGTGGACGCGGTCATCATAGAGACCTCGGGCTTCGGGATATTCAACGACGCTGAAAAGCGGAAGCTTTTGCAGACGATGGCCGAAGCGCGGGGACTTATCGTGCTGACGGACTCCGACGGCGCAGGCTTTGTGATAAGAAATTACATCAAGGGCTGCGTTGACCCAAAGCTTGTGAAGCATGCGTACATCCCGGATATCTACGGCAAGGAGCGCCGCAAAAGCGCGCCTTCGCGCGAGGGAAAGCTCGGAGTCGAGGGGATGAAGCCGCAGGTGCTGCTCGACGCGCTCATAAGAGCCGGGGCGACGTTTGACGATGAAGAGAATAAAAAAACCGCCCCGCGGATAAGCAAGGCGGATATGTACGCGCGCGGACTGAGTGGGCGCGAGGGCAGCGCGGAGAAACGGGCGCGGCTGATAAAACAGCTGGGCCTCCCGGAGCGGCTGACGGCTGACGGATTGCTCGACGTGCTGAACGCAACGATGAGCCGGGAAGAGTTCTTGTCGATTCAAACCTGAACATCCTCGATAAGCACCGAAAACAGCCCGCCGATCAGCAGCACGGCCTGACCCGTCTCATAAAGCGTGACGGCGGTCATATAGCTGCTGTAGCCGTTCAGCATGCTGCCGTTCCAGCCGAGCAGGAGAACGAACGCGCACAGCAGGAGAAAGCCCGTGAGCTGGACGGAGCGGATGAATATGTACCACGCGGGCGGACACATACGCAGCATCCGCCGTATAACCGATAAAAGCTTCAAGAAAAACACCTCAAGGAGAGAATACAGCCCCTTGAGGCGTATTTCAATGCAAAAAAATTGCCAATGCAACCGGTGGTTGACAAATTTGACAGTGGACTTTCTGGCTTGCAACCGCCGAAAATGATAGTATCCGGACATCGAAAGCGCGGTGAGGCGCTCAGAAACGGAGGATTTGAAAAATGATATTGGCAGACAAGATAGTTGCACTCAGAAAAAAATCGGGCTGGTCGCAGGAGGAGCTTGCGCAGCAGCTCAATGTGACGCGGCAGTCCGTATCCAAATGGGAGGGAGCGCAGTCCGTACCGGATATAGATAAGATACTCCAGATGAGCCGGCTGTTCGGTGTATCGACCGACTATCTTCTCAAGGATGAATTAGAGGAGCCGGAACTTGCTGCGACGGCAGAGGAGGATGCGCAGGCGCTGCGCCGCGTCACGCTGGCGGAGGCGTCAGAGTACCTCAGGCTTAGAAAGGAAGCCGCGCCGAAGAGAGCAATTGCAACTTTCCTGTGCGTCATTTCGCCTATCACGCTCATCATGCTTGCGGCGCTGAGCGAGGTATCGAGCTTCGGCATAAGCGAAAATGCTGCAGCGGGGATCGGCCTGTGCGTGCTTATTGTGCTTGTGGCCGTCGCGGTCACGCTTTTCATGTCCTGCGCCGCGAAGGAGCGCGCTTATGAGTTTCTTGAAAGTGAACCGTTCGAGACGGAATACGGCGTCAGCGGCATGGTGAAGGAGCGCAGGAAAGAGATCGAGGACAGCCGCACAAGGCTCAACATGATCGGTACGGTGCTCTGCATCCTCTCGGTCATACCGCTGTTTGCGGCGCTGTTCATTAATCCGACGGACATCATATGCGTCGCGGCTATGTGTGCGCTGCTCCTGCTCGTCGGCATTGCCTGCATCATGTTCGTGTACATAGGCACGTACGCCGCGGGCATGGACCGCCTGCTCGAGGAGGGCGACTACACACGCAGCAGCAAGGCGCGCAGCCATATCACCGGTAAGGTCAGCACAATATACTGGCTGGCGGTGACGGCGATATTCCTGTTCTACACCTTTGGCCCGAACGGGAACGGTCAGGCACGGTACAGCTGGTTCATCTGGGCTATTGCCGGCGTGCTCTACGGCGCGGTGATCGCGATAGTGAAGCTCGTGAACCGGGCGGGGAAATGATCAATTAAGCCTGAAAAGGCCGAGGCAGTCTGGTTACTGCCGCGGCCTTTTTTGATGCGAGTTTACTTCGTTGGGAATATTTCAAGCTCGATGTCGCTGAGGGGGAAGGAGCAGCAGGGATGGATCCAACCGAATTTCTTAATTTCAAAAGCGAAACACAAGAAGACATTGACAATTTCTTGACAAAAATACAGCGCGTACTTTTGTGCAAAGTAGAGAGATAAAAGCACCGGGTGGCATTTATTTGCAGACTACACTTGATTTTATGACGAATGTATTATAAAATATGATATCATATATACAAACACGGAGGATAAAGCGAGATGCGCACAGACGACAGCAAGAGCCTGAAAGACGGATTTGTCGAGATCATGGAGGCGAAGATATTCTCGGGCGAGCTGAAGCCGGGGGACAGACTGCCGCCGGAGCGCGAGCTTGCTTTGCAACTCGGGATAAGCCGAGGCTCGGTCAATCAGGGGATACTTGATATGGCGCGCATGGGCTTTCTGCGCATCGTACCGCGCCGGGGTACGTTTGTGGCGGATTATGTCCGCAACGCGACGCCCGAGACGCTGGCGGCGATCATGAGCTATGACTCCCACGCTTATAGACAGCGCGCTGTTCAAAGACCTGATGGAGCTGCGCATCTTGGTCGAGCGGGAGTGTACGCGCCTTGCCTGCGCAAACCTCACACCGGAGTCGCTGGAGACGCTGCAGAAGCGCTTGGCGGCGGTGCTTGCGGCCAGCGACGAGGACGCAGCGGAGGAGGTGTATCTCTTCCACAAGTGCATCACCGAGATATCCGGGAACGCGGCCTATGCTATCGTGTTCCAGAGCTTTGAGAAGCTGATACGCAATCTCATAAAAGAGTATTACAAAGACCCAGCCGAGCTGCGCGGCAGCCTGCCGAAGCTTGGGCAGATGACTGAAGCGATAGCGCGGCGCGATGCCATGGAGGCAGACTGCTGCATGCTGATGATCCACGGCCAGGCTTCGGATTACCTGAACAGGTATCTGAGGGAGAATGAGAACAGGAGAAAAACTGAAGAATAATTAATAAGCGCCGCCCGGGTGGGCGGCGCTGGTGTTTATATGAAAAGCCGAGCTTTAGCCGTAATAAGCCGCAAATTTTACGTATGCTTGATTATCAGGAATAATAAGAATGCCATCCGTGTGGCCATTAGCTTTTACATACAGGCATTTGAAGAGAGGATAGTCAGAGCACAGGTGCGCGTTATCGGATAGAAATTGCCTGTCAGCTAACAAATCAAAGCAAAAGTTTTCATAATCAATCCAAGAAAGCTGTATTGTTTTTACTATATCGTACTCTTTTTCCAAAGACAACAGATGCGGAACGCGAAGGTCAGAAATTGTCGACGGACGTCTGACGAAATAAGCAGTGTCTTTGCCCATATATTTCTCTCCTAACGGCAATTTTGTGTACTTATTTTAAGTACGTTTGTTACATAGAATTATAACTTGTCCTTAAAATAAACTCAAGCAGAATTTAATTTAAGTACACAATGATCTGCACGGAGAGTTTATGGACAGAATAAAAAACGATAAAAGCAAGCATCTTGGACTTCGGATAGACAGCGAACTGCATTACAAGCTGCATTATATTTCTCAGTATGACGGACGTTCCGCGAACGGCGAGGTTATTTACCTGATCCGCAAGTATATTGAGGAGTTTGAAAAGAAACACGGCGAAATAAAAACTGAAGAATAATTAATAAGCGCCGCCCGGGTGGGCGGCGCTTTGCATTGAACGTGCTGAATTTGCAGGGAAAATGAGTATTGTGCCGTGAATGCCGTTGCCGGGAGAGGGCGCATACGGTCATTGACAGAAGTTAGGATGGACTATATTATATGGTCAAGTAAGAAAACAGCAGGGGGCGGCAGCATGATGGCGGAGAACGAAATATATGCCGACTGGAACCCGTGGCACGGCTGCACGAAGACCAGCCCCGGCTGCAAGTACTGCTATGTATACAGGCAGGATGAGATGTACGGCGCAGCGGAGGCGAGCAGCGTCTGCCGCAGGACGGGGAATTTTGATCTGCCGGTAAAGAGAAAGCGCGGCGGGAGATATAAGATACCGCCGGGGCGGATAGTGTTCACCTGCTTCACCTCGGATTTTCTGCTGAAGGACGCGGACGAGTGGCGCGGAGAGTGCTGGAAGATGATGCGCGAGCGGCGCGACTGCTGGTTTTATTTCTTTACCAAGCGCATCTACAGGCTCGAAGAGTGCCTGCCCCCAGACTGGGGCGAGGGCTATGACAATGTGCTGATCGGCTGCACGGTGGAGAACCAAAGCATGGCAGACTACCGCCTGCCGATATTCCGCACGCTGCCTGTAAAGCACCGGTCGATCATTGTAGCTCCGCTGCTCGAGGGGCTGGATATCTCAAAGTACCTTGACGATAATATTGAGGAGGTCTCAGTCGGCGGCGAATCCGGACGTTACGCGAGACCCTGCGACTATGACTGGGTGCTTGAGCTGCGCCGCCAGTGCGTGGAGAAAAACGTGCCGTTCCGATTTCATCAGACGGGCGCGCACTTTGTGAAGAACGGCAAAATGTATAACGTCAGGCGGCCGTATCAGCGCAGTCAGGCGCGTAAGGCCGGGATAGATTACCGCATCGGCGAGAACTTTATACCGGAGACCGCGGTATATAACAAGGCAGAGACGTACGCGGAACCGAGCTTGTTTGACGATGTAACGACGGAGGTACAGGATGAGAATTGAACACGCGGCGATGTATGTAAACGATATTGAAGCGGAGAAAGAATTTTTCACGCGGTATTTTGGGGCGGTTGCCGGGGAAATGTACCACAATAAAAACACCGGATTCAGCTCATACTTTCTGAGCTTTGACGGCGGCGCACGTCTGGAGCTTATGACTGCACCGGAGCTGCAGGACATGGATAAGCCGGGGCTTAGAACCGGCTTTGCGCATCTGGCGTTTTCCGTCGGCAGCTGCAAGGAGGTCGACGCGCTCACCGAACGGCTGAGAGCGGACGGTTATGCCGTCGTGAGCGGGCCGAGAGTGACCGGGGACGGGTACTATGAAAGCTGCATCCTCGACGCGGAGGGCAACCGCATAGAGATAACCGAGTGAGGAGACGATATGGCGACATCGAAAGAATATATTGATTTTGTCTGCGAGCAGATTGAGGGCATCGGAGATATAAGCACAAAGAAAATGTTCGGCGAATACATTGTCTATCTCGGCGGAAAGCCGGTGCTGACTGTGTGCGACAACACGGTCTTTGTAAAGAAGCTGCCGGAGCTGTCGGAGCTTATGGCTGGGGCGGACTGCGGCTTCCCATATGAGGGCGCGAAGGAGCAGTACATCCTCGACATTGAGAACCGAGAGCTTGCCGAAAAGCTGCTGCCCTTGGTAGCGGAGCTGACGCCGCTGCCGAAGCCAAAGAAAAAGAAAACATAAGCATTGCAGAAAAACCCGCTCCGCACTCGAAAATGTGCGGGGCGGGTTTTGAATCATTTGTTCAGTTCAGAGAAGTCTATGACGCGGCAGCCGAGGGCTTCGGCTTCATGGATGTCGTGCGTCACAAGAATGATGGCGGCGTCCGCGCCGGCAGAAACGGCGGTTATCGCGTTTTGTTTTGCGGCAGCGTCCAGAGCCTTGAACGGCTCATCGAGCAGCAGCAGATCGGGGGCGCAGACAAGCGCCCTCGCAAGGGAGACGAGCTGCTGCATGCCGCCCGAGAGTTCCGCGGGCAGTTTATCCGCCGCGTCGCTCAGGCCGAAGCGCGAGAGCCAGGCGGCGGAGTCATCACCGTGATGCGCATCGGGCAGAACGAGCCTGACATTTTCCGCAGCGGTGAGCCAAGGCAGCAGCCGCGGCTCCTGAAACACGAAGGAGAGCCGCTGTGCCGTGCGCTCGACAGTACCAGAGTCCGGGCTTTGCAGCCCAGCGATCACGCGCAGCAGGCTCGTTTTGCCGCAGCCCGACGGACCCATGACAGCGATGCGCTCGCCGGGGGCAAGACGGAGGGACACATCGCGCAGTACGCGGAGGTCACCGTAGCTGAGAGAGACGTTTTTGAGTTCAAGCATTTTTCCCACCTCCCGATATCAGTCTCAGCACGAGCTTTTCAAGCAGGAAGCTGAGCAGGATGACGCACAGCGTCCAGGCGAAAAGATCGGTCGTCTGGAGATAGAGCTTGGATTCATAGATCATGCGGCCTATTGAGACAACGGGGACGGTGAGCACCTCGGCGGCGATACCGGCTTTCCAGCCGAAGCCGAGCGCGCTTGAGCACGCGGAGCGGAAGTACGGCAGCACCGACGGAAAATATATGCTCCGCACGGTCTTGATGAAGGAGAAATCATACACGCGCGCAAGCTCCAGAAAGCTGCGCTCGGTACTTTTTATCCCGGCGGAGACGTTGCTCCACACAACGGGGAAAACCATCAGCGCCGAAATGAGCACCGGGACATAGTCGCGCCGCAGCCATATCAGCACGAGGATCACAAAGGAAGCGACGGGCGTCGTCTTTATGACGCTGATGATGGGCGAGAGCAGCGCATCGAGCAGCGCGAAGCGGCTCGTCAGCACGGCGGTTATGACGCCGAGGACAAGGGCGGACACGATACCTACGCTTATCCTGAGCAGGGAAAGCAGCACGGTGTACCAGAACTCCGCCGTGCCCATAAGCTCAAAGAGCCGTTGGACGACCGCCAAGGGAGCCGGGAGCAGCAGCGCGCTGCCGACAGCTGCGGAGAGCAGCTGCCAGAGCGCGAGCCAGAACAGTACAGCAAGCAGCGTCTTGACTGGCTTTGAACGGATAAGCTTCATCCGAGGACGCAGTAGAAATCGTCGCCGGGGATGCTGCCGCCGATGGAATCGGGGGCGACGGAGTACATGACCTCATAGAAAGCGGCGAGCGCGCTCTGCATATCTGCGCCGTCGATGAAGCAGATATTGCAGTTGGGAATGGCCTTTGCGGCGATGGCGGCCTTTGCGAAAATGCCGGTCTCCTGTATCTTCTCGGCGCTGCCCTGAATATCGGCGCTCAGTGCCTCGACGGAGGCTTTATACTCATTGAGGAAGCACGCGAGCTCCGCGGGGTGCGCCTCGGCAAATTCGCGCCTGACAACTGCGCAGCCCTGCACGAGGCTCCCGGCGGGGGCGACCTTGTCCCACTCGGCGGTGAGGTCGAGCGCCGCGGTCAGCTTGTCATTTGCGCTGCGGGCGATGGTCACCATAGGCTCCGGGAGAACGGCAAGCTGCACCGCACCGGAGGAGACGGCGGTGTTCAGATCGGCGGGCTGGGCATAGCTGTTGTCAATGATTATGTCCTCACCGGGCGTGAGGCCGTTTGCCTCGCAGAGGTACCGGAAAATAAAGGTGGGGTTCTGCGCGGGGGCGTACACGGTCTTGCCGCGGAGATCCTCAAAGCTGCTTATCTCAAGGCTGCTGTCGGCGACGAGGTACAGAACGCCGCGGGTGTTGAGCGCGACTACCTGAACAGTGCCGCCGGTCTTGTTATAGAGCGCCGCCGCGGCGTTTGTGGGCAGGGCGGCGATATCGGCAGAGCCGTTTATCAGCGCCGCCGTGACGCTGCTCGCGTCCGTCTCGACGCTGAAATTATAATCGAGCGCGGCTTCGCCGTTCTGCGCGGAATACATAAGGTTTGCCATGCCGAAGCCGGTGGTTCCGTTGAGAACCATGACGTTTACGGTGAGGTCATCGCTCGAGCTCTCTGAAGATTCAACGGGTGCGTCAGTTTCAACAGCGGCGGGAGTGTCCGCCTGACCGCAGGCGGCAAGCGCGGCAATCATAATGACGGCGAGAAACACGGCGGAAAAGCGTTTGAACAGTGTTTTCATTTGTCCTCCTTTGGATGGGCACAGGGGTTTATACTTATGACGGTAGATGTATCTAACCGGGAGTATTATAGAAGCGTGTCTTATTTTTGTCAATTGCTTATCTATTGTTTTTATAAGTATTTAATGGAGCAATAGAATATAAAATCAGTCCGGTCTGTGTTCATGGGAACACAGACCGGACTGGCCGGGTTAGTTAGTCTCTTAATAGTTCTCTGCGCAGATTTCAAAATAGCTCTGAGGATGGTTGCAGGCGGGGCAGACCTCGGGAGCCTTTGTGCCGACGACGATGTGCCCACAGTTGCGGCACTCCCAGACCTTGACTTCGCTCTTCGCGAAAACCTCGGCCGTCTCGACATTGTGCAGCAGTGCGCGGTAGCGCTCCTCATGGTGCTTCTCAACGGCGGCGATGAGGCGGAACTTCTGCGCGAGCTCATGGAAGCCCTCTTCATCGGCAGTCTTGGCAAAGCCGTCATACATATCCGTCCACTCGTAGTTCTCGCCCTCGGCGGCGGAGACCAGATTCTCGGCGGTATTGCCGATGCCGGCAAGCTCCTTGAACCAGAGCTTGGCGTGCTCCTTTTCATTCTCGGCGGTCTTGAGGAAGAGCGCGGCTATCTGCTCATAGCCCTCCTTCTTCGCGACGCTTGCGAAATAGGTGTATTTATTGCGTGCCTGAGATTCGCCGGCAAATGCGGCCTCAAGGTTCTTCTCGGTCTGAGTTCCAGCGTATTTGGTAGTCTTTTCCATAGTGATCTCCTTTCAGCATTGGGAATGTACTCCGTATTGATGGTAGCATTTGTCAGCTGCACTGTCAATATGCATCTTCTTCAGAAAGTTAAGATGTAACCAAAAGACAAAGCAGTGGTTGAAATAGGACACGGATTGGGGTATAATAAATAGATTCCTGCTGCAGCAGTGTGACGCAGCGGGGAACAGGCATCACCTGCAAGGAGCGTAGAAACACCATGCTTCATAACAGCATTTATATAAAAGGCGCAAGGGAAAATAACCTCAAGAACATCGACGTTGAGATACCGAGAGATAAGCTTGTCGTTGTCACCGGGCTTTCCGGCAGCGGCAAGTCAAGCCTTGCGTTTGACACGATATACGCCGAAGGTCAGCGCCGCTATGTCGAGAGCCTGAGTTCATACGCGCGTATGTTCCTCGGCCAGATGGACAAGCCCGATGTCGATTATATCGACGGGCTTTCCCCGGCAATATCCATCGACCAGAAAACTACCTCGAAAAACCCGCGCTCCACGGTCGGCACGGTCACGGAGGTATACGATTATCTCCGTCTGCTCTGGGCGCGCGTGGGCGTGCCGCATTGCCCGAAGTGCGGAAAGGAGATTAAGCAGCAGACGATAGACCAGATAGTCGACAGGATAATGGAGCTGCCGCAGGGGACGAAGATACAGATACTCGCGCCCGTGATACGCTCAAAAAAGGGCGAGCATGTCAAGGTGCTCGAGGACGCGAAGAAGTCCGGTTATGTCCGCGCACGTGTGGACGGCGCGGTATACGACCTCGCGGAAGAAATAAAGCTTGAAAAGAACAAGAAGCACAATATAGAGATAATCGTCGACAGACTCGTGATTAAACCGGACATCACCCGCAGGCTCACGGACTCTGCCGAGACGGCGCTCTCCCTCGCGGGCGGGCTGATGTACGTCGACCTGCCGGGCGGCGGGGAGCAGCTCACGTTCTCGCAGAACTACGCCTGTGACGACTGCGGCATATCCATTGAGGAGCTGACGCCGCGGCTGTTTTCCTTCAACAGCCCGCACGGCGCGTGTCCCAAGTGTACGGGTCTCGGCGTGCAGATGCTCATTGATCCGGAGCTTATCATGCCGAACCCCAACCTCAGCATAATGGACGGAGGACTCACGGCCTCGGGCTGGAACAATGTGCGCGGGGACTCGATATCGAGAATGTACTTTGACGCGCTTGCAAAGCGCTATCACTTCAAGCTCACAGACCCGATAAAGGAGCTGCCGAAGGAGGCGATAGACGCGATCCTCTACGGCACGAAGGGCGAGGCACTCCAGCTGAGATACGAAAAGAATGAGGGCTTCGGCGTTATAAAGCGCGAGTTCGAGGGCATCGTCAATAACCTTGAGCGCCGCTACCGGGAGACACAGAGTCCCGCGATGCGCGCGGATATCGAGGAGTGCATGTCCGAGGTGAATTGCCCGGAGTGCAATGGGCGCAGGCTCAAAAAGACCGCGCTCGCCGTCACGGTCGGCGGGATGAACATCGCCGAGTTTACGGAGCTTTCGATATTCAAGGCACTGGAATTCATAGACGGGCTTGAGCTCAACGAAAAGGACGCGATGATCGCCGAGCGCATCATCAAGGAGATAAAAGCGAGGCTCGGCTTCCTCGTCAGCGTCGGGCTGGGCTATCTTTCGCTGTCCCGCTCGGCGGCAACGCTCTCGGGCGGCGAGAGCCAGAGGATAAGGCTTGCGACGCAGATCGGTTCGAGCCTGATGGGCGTGCTGTATATCCTCGACGAGCCGAGCATCGGTCTGCACCAGCGTGATAATGAGAAGCTTTTAGCGACGCTCAAGCAGCTGCGCGACCTTGGAAACACGCTTATCGTTGTCGAGCATGACGAGGACACGATGCGCGCGGCGGACTGGATAGTCGACGTCGGCCCCGGAGCGGGCGTCAACGGCGGCAGGATAGTCGCGGCCGGGACTGCGGAGGATATCTGCGCCTGCCCTGAGTCGATAACCGGACAGTATCTGAGCGGGAAAAAGTTCATTCCCGTGCCGGATAAGCGCAGAGCGGGAAACGGCAAAAGACTTATCATCCGCGGCGCGTGTGAGAATAACCTCAAGAATATAGACGTTGAGATACCGCTGGGCGAGCTCGTTGTTGTGACGGGCGTGTCCGGCAGCGGCAAGTCCTCACTCATAAACGAGATACTGTATAAATCCCTCGCCGCGGAGAAGAACCGTGTCAAGGTGCGCCCCGGCAAGTGCGCCGGGATCGAGGGCATGGAGAATGTCGACAAGGTCATCGCGCTCGACCAGAGCCCGATAGGCCGCACACCGCGCTCGAACCCCGCGACTTATACCGGCGTGTTCAACGATATACGCGACCTGTTTGCTTCAACGCAGGACGCAAAGCTGCGCGGCTACGGTCAGGGGCGCTTCTCCTTCAACGTCAAGGGCGGGCGCTGCGAGGCCTGCTCGGGCGACGGGCTCATAAAGGTGGAGATGCACTTCCTTCCGGATGTGTATGTCCCGTGCGACGTCTGCGGCGGCAAGCGCTATAACCGCGAGACGCTTGAGGTAAAGTACAAGGGCAAGAACATTGCGGACGTGCTGGACATGACCGTTGAGGAAGCCTGCACCTTCTTTGAAAATCAGCCTAAGATACTCAACAAGATAAAGACGCTCTACGACGTCGGCCTCGGCTATGTGAAGCTCGGCCAGTCGAGCACGACGCTCTCGGGCGGCGAGGCACAGCGCGTGAAGCTTGCTACCGAGCTTTCAAAGCGCAGCACCGGCTCGACCGTATACGTGCTGGATGAGCCGACGACCGGCCTGCACATCGCCGATGTACACCGGCTCATAAACATTCTGGATAAGTTCGTCGAGGCGGGGAACACGGTCGTTGTCATTGAGCATAACCTTGACGTCATCAAGGTCGCTGACAGGATAATCGACCTCGGCCCCGAGGGCGGCGATATGGGCGGAGAGCTGGTGTTCTCAGGAACACCGGAGGAGTGCGCCGAGTGCGAGCGCAGCTACACCGGGCAGTTCCTCAAGCCCCTGCTCGAAAAAGCGAAACAACTTCAGAAGTAAATCACAAATGATCAGGACTGCGAGGAATGGCGATGGATCAGGAAACCGATCTGCTTGAACTGTCCGGGACCGTTGAGGCGGTTATTTACAAAAATGAAGAAAACGGCTACACGGTGCTGCGCCTGAGGGACAGCAGCGGTGAGAACGTGACCGTCGTCGGCTGCTTCCCATATGCCGCGGCGGGCGAGTCGATGATCGTCAGCGGCCAGTGGATGACGCACAGCGTACACGGGCGGCAGTTCAAGGCGGAGTTTGCCCAGCGCATCCTGCCGACGAGTGCGAGCGCTATATATGACTTCCTTGCGGGCGGCTCAGTGAAAGGCATAGGCCCCGCGACGGCGGCGCTGATAGTCGACCGCTTCGGCGACAGGGCGCTTGACGTGATGCTCACCTCGCCCGGAGACCTCGCGGCGATAAAGGGGATAAGCGCGGCCAAGGCAAAGCAGATATCCGCAAGCTTCAGACAGCAGGCGGGGGTCAGGATGCTGATGGAGTTCGTGTGCTCTTTCGGGCTGCGCCCTGTGCTTGCGATGCGTATGCACAGGTTCTACGGCGAAGAGGCCATGGAGACGCTCAAGGAGAACCCCTATGTGCTGTGCAGCGCGCTCATCGGCGGCACCTTTGCCGAGGCCGACACGATGGCGCTGGAGCTCGGCATGGAGGGCGGCAGCAGCAAGCGCATCGACGCGGCGCTGCTCTTCGAGCTGGCGCACAACACAGGAAACGGCCACTGCTTCATCCCGCGCGAGAAGCTTGCCGCGGCGACGGCGGAGCTTATAGGCGTGGAGCCTGAGGATGTGGATGAGTGTATTGCAGGGCTTATCGAATCGGGCGATATGAAGTACGAGGAGATAGCCGGGTGCCGCGCGTGCTACCTGCCGGAGCTATACGAGGCGGAGACGAACGCCGCGGAGAACTTCGCGCGTATGTGCCGCCGCACGTTCCGGGACAAGGCGAATATCGCAAAGCTCCTCACAAAGCTTGAAGCGCAGCAGGGGATAAGCTACGCGCCGATGCAGCGGCAGACGCTGGAGCTGGCGCTTAAAAACCAGCTGCTGGTCATAACCGGAGGCCCCGGCACAGGCAAGACGACGTCTATCCGCGCGATACTCGCGATGTTCGACGAGATCGGAATAAAGACGCTCCTGTGCGCGCCGACGGGGCGCGCGGCAAAGCGCATGACGGAGCTCACCGGGCGCGACGCCGCGACGGTGCACCGCATGCTGGGCGCAAAATTCGACGAGGACAACGACCGAGTCGTGTTCACAAAGGACGAGAGCGACAGGCTCGACTGTGACGCGGTGATACTTGACGAGTGCTCGATGGTGGATATCTGCCTGATGGACGCGCTGCTGCGCGCGCTGCCGCCGGATGCAAGGCTCATCATGGTGGGCGACGCCGATCAGCTGCCGTCGGTCGGACCGGGCAATGTGTTCTCGGCGCTCATCCGCAGCCAGGTCGTGGCGACGGTGCGCCTGACGGAGATATTCCGCCAGACCGGTGACAGCAGGATAATCCGCAACGCGCACATGATAAACCGCGGCGAGCACCCGGACCTTGCCGAGAACTCCGGAGACTTTTTCCGGCTCAAGCGCCTGCAGGCGGGCAGCGCTGTTGAGACGATCACGGAGCTTTGCGCCGTGCGTCTGCCGGGGAAGATGAACATCCCGCCGCAGGACATTCAGGTGCTCTCTCCCACGCGCAAGGGCGAGATGGGCACGGTGAACCTCAACAAGAAGCTCCAGGAGGTGCTGAACCCACGCTCTCCCGAGAAGAAGGAAAAGCTGTTCGGCGACGCTGTTTTCCGCGAGGGAGACAGGGTCATGCAGATACGCAATAACTATGACATCCTCTGGAAGAGCGAGAACGGTACGGAGACCGGCACCGGGATGTTCAACGGGGACGTCGGCACGATAAAGTCCATAGACATGGACGAGGAGACGATGACCGTCTGCTTTGACGGAAAGACCGCAAGCTACGGCTTTGATGCGCTCATTGAGCTTGAGCACGCGTGGGCGGTGACGGTACATAAGGCACAGGGCAGCGAATACAGAGCCGTTATACTGGCGCTCGGCCAAGGCTCGAAGATGCTCATGACGCGCGATGTGCTCTATACGGCGGTGACGCGCGCGAAGAAGCTGCTGATAATCGTCGGCGACGACCAGACCGCGTACCAGATGATAGACAACTACCGGCAGTCGCGCCGCTACACGGCGCTGCGCGTGAGGCTGCGCCGGCTGTGCGGAGTCGAGTGATGCGCGTTATAGACAGGCTCCTCGACCTGCTGTACCCGCCGCGCTGCCCGTTCTGCCGAAAGCTCGTGAACCGTGACGAGGGCGAGGTATGCGCCGCGTGCAGAAAGATGCTGCCCTATGTTCCGGAAGCGGAATACATGCGCGGCGTGAAAAATACGGAGCTGTGCGTCGCTCCGCTCTACTACGAGGGCAGCGTGAGACAGTCCCTGCTGCGCTATAAATTCAGCGGGATCACGGCGTACGGACACATTTATGCGGATTTTATTGCAAAATCTATTGACGAAACGCAAATTTCCTGCGATATTATCACATGGGTACCTTTGAGCCGCAAAAGGCTTCGCAAGCGCGGCTACGATCAGGCGGAGATAATCGCCGCGGCGCTGGGCAGAAAGCTCGGCATACCATGCGTAAGGCTGCTTGCAAAGACCAGGGATAACCCGCCGCAGTCCCGCACCGGAAATGCGCGGGCGAGAAAGAAGAACGCAGCAGGCGTGTATGCCTGCTGTGACAGCGAGGCGGCGGAGAATAAAACGGTGCTGCTGGTGGACGATATAGTCACCACCGGCTCGACTCTGGCAGAATGCGCCGGAGTGCTGCGCAAGGCTGGCTGCAAGGCCGTGTACGCCGCGGCAGCCGCGATGCACCGGGAATAATAAACGGATAGGAGAAAGCAAATGAACCTGTTTGAGAGAGACATTGCCGTTGATATGGGTACATCCTCCACGCTGCTGTTCGAGCAGGGCAAGGGCGTCGTGGCAAGAGAGCCGACCGTTGTCGCGGTGGACAAGTTCAGCGGGAAGATACTTAAAATAGGGCAGGATGCGCAGAAGATGCTTGGCCGCACCCCGGCGAACATCGTCGCTATCCACCCAATCAACGCCGGTGTCATTTCCGACTATGAGATAACCGCGCAGATGCTGCGCGAGCTTGTCAGCCGCATTACCTCTTTCAGCCTCTTCAAGCCCTGTGTGCTCGCCTGTGTGCCGAGCTCCATCACGGGCGTTGAGGAGCGCGCGGTCATTGACGCGGCGATCGAAGCAGGCGCGAGAAAGGTTTATCTGCTTGAGACCGCCGTCGCGACTGCTATGGGCGCGGGCGTCGATATCTCCAAGGCGGACGGCCATATGATAATCGACATCGGCGGCGGTACGACTGAGGTCGCGATAGTTTCTGCCGGCGGCGTCGTGGAGTGCGAATCGATAAAGGTCGCGGGCTCGAGCTTTGATGAGGCGATAGTCCGCTTCATAAAGCAGAAGTATGAGCTGCTCATCGGCCTGAGCACTGCCGAGGAGCTCAAGCGCAGCATCGGCTGCGTTATCCGCCGCCCGGACGTCGGCTTTGAGGAGATAAAGGGACGCGATCTTTCAAACGGTCTGCCCAAGACCGTGCAGGTCAGCTCAACCGAGCTTATCGAGGCGTTCGTCGACCCGATGAACCGCATACTCGAAGCGATACACACCGTGCTTGAGAGAACGCCGCCCCAGCTCGTCGGCGACTTGGATAAGAACGGAATAATCATGTCCGGCGGCGGCAGCCTTATCTACGGTATAGACAGGCTCATTGAGCGCAGCACAGGCATCAGAACCGTCGTTGTGGACGATGCGGTCTCCTGCGCGGCATACGGCGCGGGCAAGATGCTCATGCACCTTGACGACCTGCAGGACGGCATGATGAATTTCTACAGAAAGAGACAGCTCAAAGGCTAAACTTTCAAACGAAAGGACGGAGGCAAATGAACCTCAAGGCACTTTTCAGGAAGAAGGACGAGACGCCGAAATGCTCGGCAGTCATAGTCGCGGCGGGCAGCTCCCAGCGCATGGGTACGGACAAAGTATTTATGAAGCTCGGCCCTATGCCGGTTCTGGTGAGGACGGTACTCGCGTTTCAGGATAATCCTCTGATCGAGGAGATAATCATCGTCACGCGTAAGGACAAGCTTGAGGAGGTTGCCGATCTCTGCCATAACTGCGGGCTGAGCAAGGTCAGCAAGGTGGTCATAGGCGGCAGCACACGCATGGAGTCTGCGCTGGCCGGAGTGTCCGAGGTCAAAAAGGGAGCGAAGCTCGTCGCGATACATGACGGCGCGCGCCCGCTCGTCACGCAGGATGTCATCAACCGCGTCATTTATGACGCGAGCGTGCATATGTCCTCCATCCCGGTCATCCCGAGCACCGACACGCTGAAAGCCGTGGACGACGACGGCAACGTCACCGGTACGGTAGACCGCAGCAGGACTGTCCGCGTGCAGACGCCGCAGGTCTTTGACGCCGACCTCATAAAGGGCGCGCTGACAAAGGCCGCAAAGGACGCGATGCAGATAACCGACGATTGCTCCGCCATGGACATCATGGGCATAAAGACCCACACTGTCATGGGGGACGTGGACAACATCAAGATCACAACGCCGAACGACATGGTCGCTGCCGAAGCGATCATAAAGAACAGAGGAGACTGGAATGCGAATAGGGCATGGGTATGATGTGCATAAGCTCGTCGAAGGGCGGAAGCTGATTCTCGGCGGGGTCGAGATACCGTATGAAAAGGGGCTGCTCGGCCATTCGGACGCGGATGTGCTGACCCATGCGCTGATGGACGCGCTGCTCGGCGCCGCTGCGCTCGGCGATATCGGCAAGCTTTTCCCGGACAATGACGACCGTTTTCTCGGCGCGGACAGCATAGAGCTGCTGCGCGAGGTGACGCGCGTTATCCGAGAGCACGGATACACGGTCGGGAATGTCGACTGCACCGTTATCGCGCAGCGGCCGAAGCTTGCGCCGTATATACAGCAGATGCGTGAGATACTCGCGCAGGCGATGGGCACGGAGCTTGACCGCGTGAGCGTCAAGGCAACGACCGAGGAGAAGCTTGGCTTCACCGGAGAAGGGCTCGGCATCGCGGCACACGCCGTGGCACTGATAGAGTGAATTGAACAAACGCCGTATGAGCGCATAAGATGTAATGATTCTGTGCGCTGATCCTATAGGCTTGAAAAGCACCGCACAGCAAAGGGCTGCGCGGTGCTTTTCAATATGGTTTTAATTAAGTGCCGCTTGCGGCGGAATGGAGAATAAAGTATGCAGTACCTGATAATGTGCCGCTCACTGACCTACGCGCAGCGGTCGGCGGCGCTGCTCGAACGTAAGGGGATAAGCTGCGTTGTGGTCAAAGCCCCTCAGGGACTGAGCGGCAGCGGCTGCGGATACGCCGTCAGCCTTTACCGGCATCTGGGCGAGGCGGCAGCCCTTCTTAAAAAGAACAATATGTTAAACGGGAAGCTCTTCAAACGCGAGGAGAACGGTGAATATACGGAGGTGCGGCTAAGTGATCTATCTTGACAACGCGGCAACGACCATGATAAAGCCCGAGGCCGTGGCGCGCGCGATGACGGATGCGATGCGCCGCGCCGCAAGCCCCGGCCGCGGAGGGCATGTACCGGCGATGACGGCAGCGGAGATAGTTTTCCGCTGCCGTGAAAACGCATCGGAGCTCTTTAACGTCCCGGAGCCTGAGCGTATAGTGTTCACGATGAACGCTACGCATGCGCTCAACATTGCGATAAGGTCGCTTGCGCATAAAGGGACGCGGGTGCTCGTGTCGGGCTATGAGCACAATTCCGTGACGCGCCCGCTCGCGCAGCTCGGCGCGGACATTGCTGTTGCGTCCTCGGCTCCTTTTGACAGGAATGGGATACTCAAGGCCTTCCGGGATAAAATCCCGGCGGCGGAGCTTGTGGTATGTACACATGTGTCAAACGTGTTCGGGTTTATCCTGCCGGTATATGAGATAGCGGAGATGTGCAGGCGCGCGGGAGTGCCGTTCATCCTCGACGCCTCACAGTCGGCTGGTGTGCTGGAGGTAGACTATCAGGCGCTCGGCGCGGCGTTTATTGCCATGCCTGGGCATAAGGCGCTTTTCGGACCGCAGGGCACGGGGATACTCATCTGCGGCGTCGAGGGCGAACCGCTGCTCAGCGGCGGCTCGGGGTCTGACAGCATACCGCAGCTTATGCCCGAGTACCTGCCCGACAGGATGGAGGCCGGGACGCACAATGTCCCAGGTATTGCGGGGCTTTCGGAGGGCATAAGCTATGTGCGCTCACGCGGTTTAAAATCGATCGCGGCGCATGAGGGACGCATGCTGGATACTATGCTTGACGGACTCAACGGCTGCGCTGGACTTGAAATTTTCCGCGGTGCGCCGGGGACGCAGAGCGGTGTACTGTCGTTCAGGCCGCTTCGCGGCGACTGCGAGACTCTTGCGCAGCAGCTCTCCGAGCGCGGCATATGTGTGCGCAGCGGGCTGCACTGCGCGCCGTATGCGCACAGGAGCGCCGGAACGCTGGAAACCGGGACGATAAGAGCGAGCTTCTCACCGTTCACGGACGAGGCGTGTGTGAAAAAAAGCTGCGTTGTCTTAAGAGAATTGTTACAGTGAAATGCTTATTGTTGTTGCCTTTTTTTAGAATTTGCTTTATAATACAGTGATACATTATATAAGCCGTGTTCAGCACATCTGTATGGGGAAGCATATATGGAAGTATTCAGCAATGGATTGAGCAGGTCTGTGAACTATCTTTCAACGATGGGCATATCAGACTTCCTTGATATAATAATCGTTGCTTATCTGATCTACAAAGCAATAGGCTTCGTCAGGAGAACGAACTCAAACAATCTCGCAAAAGGGCTTGTGGTCTTTCTGCTTGCGCTGTGGGGTTCGGATATCTTCAGCCTGACGATGATAAATTTCCTGCTGCGCAAGACGGCAGAGCTCGGCCTGATCGCCCTGCTCATCCTGTTCCAGCCGGAACTGAGAAGGCTGCTCGAGCGCATGGGCAGCGGCTTTGCCTCAGGGCGCAGCTCCAGCGGCACGGTCATGGACTCTGCAATATCGCAGACAGTCCAGGCCTGCTGCGACATGTCGGCCTCCAAGACCGGCGCGCTCATCATCTTTGAGCGCGGCGTCGCGTTAAACTCCATCATCAGCACCGGCACCGTCATAAACGCCGACACGACGGCGGAGCTTCTGAAGAACATGTTCTTCAACAAGGCTCCGCTGCATGACGGCGCTGTGATAATCCGCGACGGGCGCATAGCGGCGGCAGGCTGCGTGCTCCCACTCACGCAGAGGACGAACCTCAGCAAGGATCTCGGCATGCGCCACCGCGCGGGCATAGGCCTGAGCGAGGAGTCCGACGCGGTGATAATCGTCGTCTCCGAGGAGACGGGTGCGATCTCCGCCGCGATGGACGGGATGCTGAAGCGCCACCTGAGCGGCGAAGCGCTTGACAAGCTACTCAGGAGCGAGCTTATCCGCGAGGAGGACAGCACGGAAAAGCACGGCCTCATAGACAATATCAGAAATTTCTTTAAGGTAAATGCCAATGTCGACGAGAAGCAGGATGAAGAAAATTTATAACAGCAAGGCGTTCTGGATGATCGTGTCGCTGCTGGCGTCCCTTGCAATATGGGTGTATGTAACCAGTGTCGAGACGGACGAGTCCAAGACCACGTTTAGGGGCGTCAAGGTCGAGCTTGTGGGCGAGGATATCCTTAGGGATTCAAAGAACCTTGTCGTGACCGATATGGACACGAGCACCGTGACGGTCGAGGTCGTAGGGCCGCGGCGCATTATCGGCTCGCTCAGCTCGGATCAGCTCGTCGCGCAGGTCGACGTCAGCAAGCTCTCACGCGCGGCGTATACCTCGCAGCAGTATACGATAGTTTATCCGGACGGCACGGATACGAGCAAGCTCTCCGAGAACCGCCGGACGCCAGAGACGATAAACTTCATGGTCTCGGCGCAGACCTCGAAGTCCATTCAGGTGCGCGGCAGCTTTGACGGTTCGCTTGCCGAGGGGTACACTGCGGAAATGCCTGTGTTTGAGCCGTCGACGATCACGATAACAGGCTCCGAGGCATATCTGAAGGACGTCGAGTACGCATGGGTCACCTTCAGCAAGGAGAATGTTGACAGCACCTATTCCGTGGAGACAGGCTTCACGCTGATGGATGCGAACAACGAGCCGTGCTCCACGACCGGCATCAGCTTTTCGACGGACGTTGTCACCGCGACGCTCCCGCTGCTGACGCTCAAGGAAGTGAACCTCGATGTGAACATCATCGAGGGCGCGGGCGCGACAAAGGCGAACACGAAGATCACGATCGACCCCGTGTCCGTGACACTCGCGGGAGACTCGGCGCTGCTCGCGGGCATGAACAAGATCATCCTTGCGACGATAGACCTGACGGACTTCAGCTCTACCTTTACCGAGACCTACACGATACCGATAGATAACGAGCTTAAGAACACCACCGGCGTCACGAAGGCGACGGTCACGGTCGAGATAGTCGGCCTTGAGACGAAGACTTTCAGGGTCACGAACTTCTCCTGCATCAATGCCACCGAGGGCTACGAGGCGGATATAATCACCGAGAGCAAGGAGATAACACTCCGCGGCACGCCCGAGGCGCTGGCGCAGATAAAAGCTGAGAACATCCGCGCGGTCGCAGACCTTACGGATTACAAGGAGTCCACAGGCACCTATATGCCGCAGGTCAGGGTCTATGTCGACGGCTTTACGGACGTCGGCGCGATAGGCGAAAACACGATATCGATAGAGATCAGGAAGGTAAGCTGATGACACAGGAAGCAATAGTGACAAGGCGGCTGCCCGACGGCATGGCTGAGGTCGTGGTCACGCGCGGCACCGCCTGCGGCAGCAACTGCGGCAACTGCGAAAGCTGCATATTTCAGAGCGAGCTTAAGACCCCCGCGAATAACCTCATTGACGCGCAGCCGGGGCAGAGAGTCATAATCCAGAGCAAGTCGTCGAAGATATTCGGCGCGGCGCTTCTGGTGTATATCCTGCCGATAGTAATGATACTGCTGGGGTATTTCATCGCATACTCTGCCGGGGCGAGCGAGGGCATCTGCATTCTGGCGAGCTTTATCGGGCTGCTGCTCGGCGCGGTGATAATAGTCATAAGCCAGCGCATAAAGAAAACTCAGAATATCACCTTTGATATTATCCAATTCAATAACGAGGAATAACTTGGAGGGAACATGATAAAAAGTATGACGGGTTACGGCAGCGCGAAGGGCACTGTCGAGGGCTTGGGGATCACGGTCGAGCTCAAGAGCGTGAACAACAGGTATCTGGACGCCTCGGTGCGTATGCCGAGAAGCTTCCTCTTTGCTGAGGACGCTGTCAAGTCCGTTGTGCAGAAGCACATAAGCCGCGGCAAGGTCGATGTCTTTGTGAGCGTCGATTCATCCGCTGCGGGCGATATGAGCGTCAAGGTCAACGAGCCGCTGCTGCGCGGCTATGTCGAGGCGATAAGGCACATTGCCGAGGAGTATTCGCTTCCCGACGACGTGACGGCGCTGAGCGTCAGCAGATTCCCGGATGTGCTCACGGTCGAGAAGAACGACATCGACGCCGAGGCGATATCCCAGGGCATAGTCGAGATAGCGGAGCTTGCGCTTCAGGATTTTGACGCGATGCGTCTGCGCGAGGGCGAGAAGCTGAGAGACGACGTGACGGAGAAGCTCGCCTCGATAGATGCGCTCGTCACGAAGATAGAGAAGGAGAGCCCAAAGACCGTCGCAGAGTACCGCGCGCGCCTCGAAGCGAGGATGGCCGAGGTGCTCGGCACGGCCGGTATCGAAGAGAGCCGCATCCTTGCCGAAGCCGCGGTTTTCGCAGACCACGTCGCGGTCGATGAGGAGACGGTGCGCCTGCGCAGCCACATGAGCCAGCTCAAGACCATGATAAACGGCAGCTCTCCTACGGGAAGAAAGATAGACTTCCTCATCCAGGAGTTCAACCGCGAAGCCAACACCATCGGCTCAAAGTGCCAGAGCTCCGATATTGCCCATGTCGTTGTCGACCTCAAGTCCGAGATAGAGAAGATAAGAGAACAGATACAGAACATAGAGTAAGGCGGGGCGGTATGAAGCTTGTAAGCATAGGGTTCGGCAACCTCGTCTCCGCCGGGCGCATCATTTCCATAGTCAGCCCAGAGTCGGCGCCCATAAAGAGAATGATCCAGGAGGTGCGCGAGCGCGGCCTGCTGATCGATGCGTCGTTCGGACGCAGCACCAAGTCCGTGATCGTCATGGACAGCGGGAATGTAATTTTATCGGCGCTGCCGCCGGAGACCGTCGCGGCGCGCTGTGAAGATAAGAATGGGGAGGATGGAAAAGATGAAGGATAAGGGCAAGCTGTTTGTTATTTCCGGGCCGTCCGGAGCAGGTAAGAGCACGGTTGTTTTCAAGGCCATTGAGGACAGGGACGATATGTGCTTCTCCGTTTCTGTGACGACCCGCAAGCCGAGACCCGGAGAGGTCGACGGCAAGGAATACTTCTTCGTTGACCTCAAGCGCTTTGACGAGATGGTCGCAAACGACGAGCTGCTTGAGCACGCAATGTACGTCGCCAATTCCTACGGTACTCCGCGCGCCTACGTGCAGGAGAAGCTGGACGAGGGCAAGAACGTGATACTCGATATCGAGGTGCAGGGTGCGCGTCAGATCAACGAGAAAATGCCGGAGGCGGTCAAGATATTCATTATCCCGCCGTCCATGGCAGAGCTTGAGCGCCGCCTGAGAGGCCGCGGGACCGATACCGACAGAGCCATTGAGGCGAGGCTTATCCGCGCCCGTCAGGAATATGGGGAAGCGGATTTCTATGACTACATCATCATTAACGACGATGCCGAAAAGGCCGCAAAGGAGCTTGCTGCGATAATCACTGCGGAGAGCTGCCGCTATGCCGGCCGCGAGCATTACCTCAAGGAAGAATAATCAGCAATCTACCAATTTTGAATATGGCGCGCCGCGGCCTTTACGCGGCAGATAGGAGTAATTATTATGATGCTTTATCCCCCTGTGGCAGAGCTGGTCGACAAGATCGGCAGCCGTTATCAGCTTGTGAACCTCGTTGCAAAGCGTGCAAGAGAGCTTTCTGCCGAGGCCGAGGAAGAGGAAATGCCCCTCGAGCGCAAGGCGGTTTCCAGCGCGATAGACGAGGTCTATACCGGCAAGCTCAGCATTGAGCCCAAAGAAGAATAAAGAACCGGCCTGAACAGGGGAAGCGTACCGGTATGGCTCAGACAGTTGCAAAAATCGCGGTCGCAGCCGCGACATATTGGGTGGACAAGCCGTATGACTATCTGATCCCGCCGGAGCTTGCCGAAAAGGCAGTGCCGGGCGTCAGGGTGTACGTTCCGTTTTCGCACGGCAACCGAAGGAGCGAGGGGATAATCCTCGCCGTCTCGGACGGGAGCGAGTATGAAAAGCTCAAGGCGATCACGGCGGTTCTTGATGAGGAGCCGCTGCTTAGCCGCGAGCAGATAAAGCTCACTCTGTTCATGAGAGAGCGCTTTTTCTGCACGGTCTATGACGCGGTAAAGGCCATGCTCCCGGCGGGGTTATGGTTCGACGATGAGGGCCGCACGAAGGTGCAGGATAAGACCGTCGAAATGACGCGGCTGTGCGTCTCCCCTGAGGAGGCTTCGCGCTATGCCGCGGCCAAGCGCAGGCGGGCGCCGCAGCAGGCGGAGCTGCTTGAGCAGCTGTGCTCGTTCGATTGCTTGCCGAGCCGCGATCTGCTCAAACACACCGGCGCGTCAAGGCAGTCGCTGACCGCGCTGTGCAAAGCAGGCTTTGTGGAGCTGTATAAAAAGGAGACCTTCAGGCGCCCGGAGATACACCTCGGCGATATCGAGCCGCTGCCCGTTCTCAATGACGAGCAGCAGCAGGCGTTTACCGGCATAAATGCTCTTGCCATGTCCGGTAAGAGCGGAGCTGCGCTGCTCTTCGGCGTGACCGGGAGCGGAAAAACGAGCGTTTACATCCATCTTATAACTGAGCAGCTTGCGCGCGGGCGCTCGGTGATACTGCTGGTGCCGGAGATCGCTCTGACGCCGCAGATGATCCAGACCTTTTCCTCGCACTTTGGCGATACCGTTGCCGTGCTGCACAGCAGTCTTTCGGTCGGGGAGCGCTATGACGAATTCAAGCGCGTCCGCTCCGGTAAGGCAAGGCTCGTGATCGGTACGCGCAGCGCGGTGTTTGCCCCGGCGGATAAGCTTGGGCTTATCATCATCGACGAGGAGCAGGAGGAAACCTATAAATCGGAGAACAGCCCACGCTATAACGCGCGGGATGTTGCCATATATCGCTGCGCGCAGGCGGGCTGCCTGCTGCTGCTCGGCTCGGCGACGCCGGACATCGTGAGCATGTATAAGGCGCGGCAGGGGAATTATTCGCTCTTCACGCTGCGCGGCAGATATAACGATATGCAGCTTCCGCAGGTGGAGATCGTCGACATGAAGCGCGAGCTTCGGCGCGGCAACGGCACGGACATAAGCGAAAAGCTGCGTGAGGAGCTGGAAGATAACATCAGCCGCGGCGAGCAGAGCATACTGTTCATAAACCGCCGCGGGGCGAACAAGCTTATAAGCTGCGGCGAATGCGGGTATACCTATAAGTGCCCGCGGTGCAGCGTTTCGCTGACCTATCACAGCGCGAATCGGCGGCTAATGTGCCACTACTGCGGATATTCGCAATGGCTGGACGACAGCTGCCCGGAGTGCGGGGGAGAACTCAAGCACGTCGGTGCGGGTACGCAGATGATAGAGACGGAGCTGAAGGAGCTTTTCCCGGACACGGAGGTCATACGGCTCGATACAGATACCGTGACTGCCGCGGGCTCGCATGAGGCACTGTTCGAGCGGTTCAGAAATGAAAAGATCCCTATCATGGTCGGCACGCAGATGGTGACCAAGGGGCTGAACTTTGAGAACGTCACGCTTGTGGGCGTGATAAGCGCTGATCAGAGCCTTTACGCCGGGAGCTTCCGCGCGGGTGAACGCACTTTCTCGCTGCTGACGCAGGTCGTCGGACGCAGCGGGAGAGGCAGCAAGCCCGGCCGGGCGATCATCCAGACCTTTACACCGGAGAACGAGACGATACTTCAGGCATCGAGGCAGGATTATGAGGACTTCTATGAGTCGGAGATCCAGCTGCGGCGGCTCCAGAACACGCCCCCGTTTTCCGAGATGCTGACGGTGACGGCCTCGGGACTGAACGAGGCGCACGTTTTTCAGGCCTGCCGCTATGTGCGGGACAGGCTTGACAATATCATCGGGCGCGACGGCAGCGCCGTGGTGCTCGGCCCGGCTCCGCTGGCGGTAGTCAAGGTGAACAACAGGTACCGTTACAGAGTCATAATTTACGGAAAGAAGCTCTCGGGGCTGCGCGGCATCGTTTCCGGTCTTGTGATCGAGTGCTGCACGGACAAGAGATTTTCGGATGTTTCGGTTTACGCGGACAACGACCCCGCGGAATAAGCCGGTATCTATATATTTAACTGGAGGACAGAATGGCACTCAGACATATACTTACACAGGGCGATCCGACGCTGAACAAAAAGTGCCGCCCGGTGACGGATTTCAATGCGCGGCTGCATCAGCTGCTCGATGATATGGCGGACACGCTTGCCGAGGCAAACGGCGTCGGCCTTGCAGCGCCGCAGGTCGGCATACTGCGCCGTGCGGTGCTCGTGCTCGAAACCAACGTTCCCGAGGGCGAGGACGAATACGTTATCGAGCTCATTAACCCCGAGATAATCGAGACCTCCGGCGAGCAGGACGGCCCTGAGGGCTGCCTGAGCGTACCGGGCGAGTATGGTCTCGTGAAACGCCCGATGAACGTCAGGGTCAGGGCGCAGGATCGCTTCGGCGAATGGTTTGAGGTCGAGGGCACGGGACTTACCGCGCGCTGCTTCTGCCATGAGATAGATCATCTGGAGGGCATCCTGTTCACAGAGAAGTGCGAACGTATGCTGACAGAGGAAGAAATGAGCAGCGGAGAATACTGAGGATATGCGCATTGTTTTTATGGGGACGCCGGATTTCGCGTCGGCCTCACTGAAAAAACTGATAGATGAAAGGTTCGACGTCGTCGGCGTGTTCACCCAGCCGGACAAGCCGAAGGGGCGCGGCATGGAGCTGTGCGCGTCGCCGGTCAAGGAGCTTGCGCTGGAGAACGGTCTGCCGGTGTTCCAGCCGGTGAAGATGCGCGACGGCACGGCGCTGGCGCAGATAAAGGCGCTGGAGCCGGATATCCTCGTCGTCGTCGCCTACGGGCGCATCCTGCCGGACGATATTCTTGCCGTGCCGAAATACGGCGCGATAAACGTCCACGGCTCGCTCCTGCCGAAGTACAGGGGAGCGGCCCCTATACAGTGGGCGGTGCTCAACGGTGATAAGATAACCGGCGTGACGACGATGTATCTCGCAAGCGAGATGGACACCGGGGACATTATCTATACTGCGGAGACGGAGATCGGCGAGTACGAGACCTCCGGGGAGCTTTTCGACAGGCTCAAGGATATGGGCGCGGAGCTGCTTGTGAAGACCCTGCGTGATATCGATGCCGGCATTGCGCCGCGCACCCCGCAGGATCACAGCAAGGCGAGCTACGTCACGATGCTGGATAAGAGCATCTGCCCGATAGATTGGAACAAAACGCCGCGTGAGGTGCTCAAGCATATATACGGGCTCCAGCCCTGGCCGGTGGCCACGATGGAACTTGAGGGCAAGACCGTGCGCGTTTTTGCCGCAAAGTATACTGACGGGAAAACCGAAAAGGTGCCCGGAGCTGTGGTCAGCACGGACAAGGGCGGGCTTGAGATCGCCTGTGCCGATGGGGAGACGCTGCTCATAACCGAGATTCAGGCTCCCGGAAAGAAGCGCATGGGCGCTGAGGATTATCTCAGAGGACATCAGATCAAGGTAGAGTAAGGAATATGCAGACAGGGGCAAGGGAAGCCGCGCTGGAGACGCTTATGCGCTGCCGCCGTGACGGCGCGTGGTCGGGCGCGTCTATTGACGCCGGAATAAAAAAATATGAACTCAGCCGCCGGGATGCGGCGCTGGCGTCACGGCTGTGTCTGGGCGTTATCCAGAACAGCAGCCTCTGCGACTATTATATCGGCTGCTGCTGCGGCGCGAAGCTTGAGCCGAAGGTGCGCGATATACTGCGTATGGGAGTATATCAGCTGCTGTTTCTGGATAGAATACCGGCCAGAGCTGCGGTCAGCGAGGCGGTCGCCCTGTGCAAAAGTCAGGGCTGCGCGAGAGCGGCAGGACTCGTTAACGCCGTGCTGCGCAGGATCGCGGACAATATAAACTCGCTGCCGCCGATACCCGGCGAGGGCACGGCGGGCTATCTCTCGATAAAATACAGCCATCCCGCATGGTTGGTGCAGTATCTTATAGACCGCAAGGGCTATGATTTTACGGAAGAGTTCCTGCGCTGCTGCAACAGCCCCGCACCGCTGAGTATTCAGGTGAACACGCTTAAGGTCAGCGCGGCGGACTACGTGCGGGCGCTTGCGAGGGCGGAGCTTGAGTATGAGCGCTGCGACGCTCCGGAGGGCTGCATCACGCTCCCGGGAGGCTCGGCGACGGAGCTTCCGGGCTTTGACGAGGGCTTATTTTACGTGCAGGACCGCGCCGCGCGGATGGCGGTGGAGATCGCCGCGCCGAAAGCGGGAATGCGCGTGCTCGACGCCTGCTCCTGCCCCGGTGGAAAGTCTTTTGCCGCGGCGATAGCTATGGAAAACCGCGGCAGCATACTCGCCTGCGACGTTCACGATAAGAAGCTGCGTCTTGTGAGAGACGGCGCGCAGCGGCTCGGGATAGACATTATAGAGACGGCTGCGATGGATGCGAGGGCTTTCCGTGCAGAGCTTGCGGAGAGCTTTGACATTGTCATTGCGGATGTGCCGTGCTCGGGCTTTGGCGTTATCGCAAAGAAGCCGGAGATACGCTCCAAGACTCCCGAGAGCATCGCGGAGCTTCCAAAAATACAGGGCGAGATACTGGACAACGTCTCAAAATACGTGTGTCCGGGCGGCGTGCTGCTGTACTCGACCTGCACCGTGACGGCGGAGGAAAACGAAAATACGGTAAAAGCGTTTCTTGAAAGAAACGGGGAATATACGGCGGAGCCGTTCGAGGTCTGCGGCGTCAGCGCACCGGAGGGAATGTACACTTTCTGGCCGAACGTCGACGGTACTGACGGATTCTTTGCCGCGAAGCTGAGAAAGCGGCAGTGATATTATGAAAAAAGATATAGTTTCGATGCTGCCGGAGGAGCTTGAGCAGGACTTTGCGCTTCTGGGCGAGCAGAAGTTCAGGGCAAAGCAGGTTTTCCAGTGGATAAGCCGCGGCGTGCGCGACTTTGATAAGATGACGAATCTCTCAAAGCCGCTGCGCGAAAAGCTCAAGGGCGAATATGAGCTGTACGAACCGAAGGTCATCGGCAAGCAGGTCTCGGCCATTGATGGAACAATTAAGTATTTATGGGAACTTAAGGACGGCAACGCCGTCGAAACAGTTGTGATGAGTTATAAGCACGGCAACACCGTCTGCGTCTCGTCACAGGTCGGCTGCCGTCAGGGCTGTGCGTTCTGCGCCTCGACGATAGGCGGACTTGTGCGAAACCTCGAACCGTCCGAGATATTGGACGAGGTCTTGTTTTCGCAGCTTGATTCCGGGAAGACGATATCAAACATAGTGCTCATGGGCATAGGTGAGCCGCTTGATAATTTCGATAACGTCATGCGCTTTCTGGAGCTTGTGAACAGACCGGACGGCGCGAACATCGGCATGCGCCACATTTCACTTTCCACCTGCGGGCTGATTGAGCGCTTCGACGATCTTGCCGAACGCGATATGCAGCTGACGCTTTCTGTATCACTGCACGCACCGGATGATGAGACGCGCTCAAAGATCATGCCGGCAAACCGCGGCCGCGGGGTCGACGCACTGATATCTGCCTGCCGCAGGTATTACGAAAAGACCGGGCGGCGGATATCCTTTGAATACGCGATGATAGACGGCGTGAATGACACGGAGCACCATGCGCGGCTTCTTGCAAAGCACGCGAGAGCTGTCGCCGCGCACGTGAACCTTATCCCGCTCAACCATGTTGAGGAGCGCCAGTTCCAGCCCTCGACGCCGGAGCACATGAAAGCGTTTATAAAGATACTTGAAGACAACGGCGTAAATGTCACCGTCAGGCGCAAGCTCGGCGGGGATGTGGACGCCTCCTGCGGCCAGCTGCGCAGGAAGATGCAGAAAAAGCAGTGATCCCCGGCGGGGACACCGGGAGAAAATGAGGACGATATGAAAAGCTTTGGCCTTACCGACAAGGGAAAAGTCAGAAAAGACAATCAGGACTGCTTTATCATTGAGAGCTGCCCAGCGCGCAGCTGCCTTATCGCCGCGCTGTGCGACGGCATGGGCGGAGAGAACGCGGGGGAGATCGCAAGCGCGGTCGCGAACAAGGCTTTCGTTTCGTATATATACGATCGTCTCACGTCCAGGACGATCAAAAACATCAATTACAAGGAAGCCCTGACCAATGCCTGCGCCGAGGCAAACGGCGTTGCATATGAATATTCGCTGTTTGACAAGGCCTACAGTGGCATGGGCACGACCCTTGTCGGCGGGGTGATTAAGTCCGGCGGGAATGGGTATATTATCAATGTCGGCGACAGCCGCGCCTATCACATCTCCAAGCGTGCAAACAGCATATACCAGATCACGCGGGATCACTCGCTGGTCGAGGAGCTTGTGGAGGCGGGTGCGATAACAAAAGAGCAGGCAAGGCTCCACCCGCAGAAGAACGTCATCACGCGGGCACTCGGCTCGGAGGCTGAGGTCAGGCCTGACTATTTTGAGTTCACGCTCCAGCCGGGGGATATCCTGCTGCTGTGCTCGGACGGCCTTTCCAATATGGTGACCGATCTTGAGATGCTCGAATACGCAAAGGAATATCAGGATCCGGAGCTTATCTGCCGGGCGCTGATGAGCAAGGCGCTTATCCGCGGCGCGAGGGACAATGTAACCGTCGTCGCGGTGATGAGATGAAGTTTCCCATGGAATATCGTGGAGTATAATATATGGAAAACAACGACAAATATATAGGCACGCTGCTTGACGACCGGTACGAAATTTTGCAGGTCATCGGCGAGGGCGGCATGGCCATCGTATATAAGGCGCTCGACCATAGGCTCAACCGCAACGTCGCGGTGAAGATCATGCGTGAGGACATGCTGGCGGACGAGGAGTTCAGGAGCCGCTTCTGCGCTGAGGCACACGCCGTTGCGATGCTGTCTCATCCGAATATCGTGGCGGTGTACGATGTCAGCCACAGCGACGCTATGGAATACATAGTCATGGAGCTGGTGGAGGGCATCACGCTGCGGCAGTATATGGACAGGCGCGGCGCGCTTGCGTGGCGCGAGGTGCTGCATTTCACAAAGCAGATCGCGAAGGCGATAGCCCACGCACATGAGCGCGGGATAATCCACCGCGATATAAAGCCGCAGAACGTCATGATGCTGCGCGACGGCACGGTCAAGGTCGCGGACTTCGGCATTGCCGCGCTTGAAAATGAGATATACGAAAATAACGGCCAGGCCGTAGGGTCGATACATTATATCGCGCCCGAGCAGGCGCGCGGTGAATGCCCGGATGCGCGCAGCGATGTGTATTCTCTGGGCGTCGTCATGTATGAAATGCTCACGGGGCACAAGCCCTACGAGGGCGACACGATAGCTGCGATCGCCGTAAAGCACATGAACGCCGACCCCGAGCCGCCGCATGAGCTTGTCCCGGATATTCCGCCCGAGCTTGAGCGCATTACGCTCAAGGCTATGAGCGCGCCTATAAACGAGCGCTATCAGTCCGCAAATGAGCTGCTTGACGACCTTGACGCCTTTACTCAGGCACAGCTCAAGGCCGAGGAGACTGCGGAAGAGGAGCAGGAAGAGAACTTCGAGAACCCCGCGGTCGTGCCTATCCGCTCTGTGAGCGAGATGGACAAGGAGCGCTACGCCGTGCGGCACCGCCGCGCGCAGAGCGTGAGCTTCCTTACTGGCGTGTTCGGCGCGATCGTGCTGAGCATACTGCTGTTCGCGTTTTTGTGGGACTTCTGGCTCGGTGAGATATTCTCCCCGGCGGAGCGCATCAGCCTGCCGAACTTCATCGGCAGCAATTATCAGGCCGTCGTTGAAAACGCCGACCTTGCGGCAATGTACAGCTTCAATGTGGTCTACGTTGTGGATACGAACACCGAGAGCGGTACGATACTCGGGCAGGATCCGAGCCCCGGCAGGAGCATGATGGTCACGCCCGAGGGCATACGTGTTGAGCTCACAGTCAGCACGGGGACTGTTTTTACAGCGGTGCCTGATGTTGTGAACATCGACTACCGCGAGGCGAAGAACCGCCTCCAGCAGGCGGGCTTCCAGGTCGAAATCGAGAACGCCACCTCGGACTCCGTCACGAAGGACTATGTGATAAGCACGAGCCCCGCCGCAAATGACCAGCTCAGCGCGGGCTCGACCGTGTATGTGACAGTCAGCTCCGGGCCTGAGATAGGCCATGTCGAGATGCCGAACCTTGTGGGGCTTACCGAGGACGCCGCGATATCGAAGCTTGAGAGCCTCGGCCTGAGCTACGGCGGCTCCGACAGGGTTTCGAGCGACCTTGAGGCGGGTACGGTCATCGGCCAGAGCATCAACGCATTCACCGAGGTCGAGGAGCACTCCAAGATACAGCTCAAGGTTTCCTCCGGCCCGGATAATTACAGGTGAGCAATGACTGAGGGAATAATCATAAAAGCGCTCAGCGGCTTTTATTATGTGGAGACAGAGCTTGGTGTGCTCGAGTGCCGCGCGAGAGGGCGCTTCCGGCTTGACGGTACGTCTCCGCTCGTCGGCGACAGGGTGCTGTGCAGCCCTGAGGCAAACGGCAAGGGACGTATAGACTCCGTGCGCGAGCGGCGCAATTGGTTCATCCGTCCCGCCGTCGCGAATGTCGACACGCTTGTATTCGTCGCCGCAAACACGAACCCCGTGACCGATCCCTTCCTCGCCGACAGGATCTCAGTTATCGCAGCCGAAGCTGACTGTGAGTTTGTGCTGTGCATAAACAAGACGGACATCGACCCGGGCGACGCACTGTACACGGCGTTTACGAAAGCAGGCTTCAGAGTTCTGCGCACGAGCGCGGAGACCGGAGAGGGCATAGATGAACTGCGCCGGGCGCTGAAAGGGCAGGTCTGCGCCTTTACCGGAAATTCCGGCGTCGGCAAGTCGAGCATACTCAACGCGCTCATTCCGGGGATAAACATTGAGACGGGCGAGGTCAGCGAGCGCCTTGGCCGAGGAAAGCACACGACAAGACATGTTGAGCTCTACGACCTCGGTGAGGGCACATTCATAGCCGATACTCCGGGCTTTGCCTCGCTTGACGTGGAGATGATATGCGAGATCAGCAAGGAGGGCTTACAGCACGACTTTATTGATTTCGCCCCGTACATAGGCAAGTGCCGCTTCAATGACTGCGCACATTTGAAAGAACCGGGCTGCGCCGTGACGGCGGCAGTTGCGGCGGGGGAGATAGCCCCAAGCCGTTACAGCTCCTATCAGCGGCTGTATGAGATAGTCGCACAGCGCAAGTCTTGGGAAAACTGAATAGCGGATACATAAAACGACCGTCCGCCGCGTAGAATGCAGAGAATACATTTCGCGGGGGGCGGTCATTTTATGCGCAGAGGTAACCACAGTATATGGGGCTGCACGGCGATAGCCGCGGGCGTGGTGATAATACTGTCCCTTGTCCTGCCGACGGAGTTCTGGTGGTTCGTTCTCGCCGCAGCCCTTATCGGTCTTGGCATATGGTATATACGCTGCCGCTGAAATAATTGTATTATTACGGCTTGCCGGGGAAAGGAGCAGACATGAGAGTTTTTATATTCAAGCTGCCGAAATTCATTTCCGATCTGATAGCCAGATTTACCCGCAGGTAATAAAGACACTGCGGCGGGCATATTCTGTACAAACTGTGCAGCAAGGAGCAGAAGAATATGGAAATCAAATTTGAGAATAAAAACGTGAGTATGTACCGGGAAATAAGCCGCCAGACAAAGAAGGTGCAGGAGAGTGCGGAGAGCGTCGTACCGGATACGGACGACGACATTGGCCGCATCGCGACGGTGCAGAGCTATGTCATGCTTAAGAGTAAGGACATCACGAGCCGCGGCGTGCTGATATCGGGCGAGGCGGTCGCGTCGCTGCTGTACATAACAGAAAGCCAGGAGAGCATGTCATTCGTCAGGCTCAGCAAGAGCTTTTCCGTGGAGTATGAGGTACCGGATATTGAGTCGGACGCCGCGGCGCAGATAAAGCTCTCAATACTCAGCACGGAGGCGAGGGTGATAAACCCGCGCAAGGTGTCAGTGACGTTCGAGATATCAGGGGAGCTGAGCTGCTATAAGCAGGAGAGTATAAGCATCGAGTCGCGCCTGCCGGAGAACGCCTGCCGAGGCCTGCATGCGCGCTACGAGAGCGCCGAACTCATGTTCACCGACGCCGTATGCGAAAAGACCTTTGCGGTAAACGAGCAGTTTTCGTTCCCCGGCGGCAAGCCGAAGCCGTCACGGCTCGTGTCGAGCAGGGCAGAGTTCGTTGTGAGCGACAGCCAGCTCATCGGCACAAAGGTGATAGTAAAGGGAAGCGCGGAGCTTGCGGTCTGCTATCTTTCCGACGAGGTGAACTACCCCGTGCGCACGGAGTTCTGCACCCCGTTTTCGCAGATCGTCGATATCGGCGAGGAGTGCATGGACAGCTGCTGTACGTCAATAGAGCTGACGGGCGCGTACTTTGACATTATAGACACCGTGAACGGCGATAAGGCGCTCGATGCGGAGCTTCATGCTGTGATGCAGCTTGTGTGCCGCAGCAGAAAGCGCATGACCTATATTGCCGACGCTTACAGCAACCTCATGCCGGCGGAGTGCCGCAGGCAGTCCTGCCGCTACGATGCAGGCTCCGAGGTGCAGAAGCTCAAGCTTGCTGCGGATGAGCGGATAAGCATCGTCGAGGACTGCGCGGATGTGCTCAGCGCATTCGTGTCGGTGGCGCATATCTCACAGGAGCAGACGAAGATAAGCGCGGCGGTGAATGTCGACGTTGTGTACCGCAGCAGTCAGGGACAGCTTGCGGCGGTGCGGCGCAGCATCGGCATGGAGGGCGAGGGGAGCGCCAGCGTGAGGATCAGCTCGGCGCGCCTAACGGACGTCTATCTGCGTCCCGACGGGCAGTATGTCGACGGGCACATGGCATTGGCGCTGAGCTGTGTTTCAGTCGGTAGCGTCGAGGTCAGGAGAGTGGACTCGATAGAGCTTGACGAAGAGAACGGCTTCGACCTTTCGCAGTACCCGGCAGTCACGCTCGTCAGAGCCGGGGATGAGACTATGTGGGAGCTTGCGAAGGAGTACCACTCGAGCGTTGAAAAGATCAGCGCTGCGAACCCAGCCGAGGACGCAACCGGCGCGGGACTTCTGCTTATCCCAAAATGCGTGTAAAAAACTACTTGTCATAGCGCGGGCGATGTGATAAAATATTTGCCGTTAATGCTGCTATGCGTTTATTCACAAGATACAAGAGGAGTTGTTTATATGTCAGGACATTCCAAGTGGCACAACATACAAAAGACCAAGGGAGCGGCTGACGCCAAGCGCGCGCAGGCCTTCACCAAGATAGCCAGAGAAATGATCGTGGCTGTCAAGGAGGGCGGCGGCGGTGATCCGCGCAGCAACTCCAGACTCGCGGCTGTCATTGCCAAGGCAAAGGCTGCCAATATGCCGAACGATAATATCAAGCGCACTATCGATAAGGCGCTCGGCGCGGGCAATACCGAGAACTATGAAAAGGTCGTTTACGAGGGCTACGGTCCTCAGGGCGTTGCCGTCATTGTCGAGTCGATGACCGACAACCGCAACCGCACCGCGGGCGAAATTCGCCACTACTTCGATAAGTACGGCGGAAACATGGGCGCTGCCAACTGCGTGTCCTGGTCCTTTGACCGCAAGGGTGTTATCGTCATCGATAACGAGGACGAAGAGCTCGATGAGGACACCGTGATGATGGACGCTCTCGATGCGGGCGCTGCCGACTTTGAGGCCGACGGCGAAGTCATGACCGTCTACACCGCTGAGGACGATGTCGCATCTGTTGCCGATGCGCTGACCGAAAAGGGCTACAAGCTCCTCTCTGCGCAGGTCGAGATGCTGCCGCAGAACGGCTACATCAAGCTCACCAATGAGGACGATATCAAGAACATGCAGAAGATGCTCGACATGTTCGAGGATAACGACGATGTCCAGAACGTCTGGCATAACTGGGAAGACGCGGAGTAAGCACCTGCGTTGCGGAAATGAATACAAAAAACCTCCTGCTGTACTAATGAACCGCTCCGGTTTGTGCGGACAGCACAAAAAGCCCCCCTATGTAGGCGATATGAAGGTTAAGCGGAGTGGCGCAGCGTTAGCGGCGCCACTCCAGTCTTTGTCTGGATGCGCTCGTGATTGTAGAAATGAATATAACGATCAATCATTTCATTGGCTTCATTGAAGGACACCG
>OIXA01000025.1_pt1 | contig 162779 bp, 144 predicted proteins | sample 1587721 | NCBI WGS metagenome assembly OIXA01 (sample SAMEA3888900, study PRJEB22519) | human gut metagenome | biome: human gut; feature: human-associated habitat; material: faeces | place: Denmark | collected 2013 | reverse complement strand
CCGCCACGTCTGCAGCTGACAACGCAGGCGCCGGGCTTGCCCTGGAAAAGTGCGCTCTTACCGTAAAAAGCCCGGTCTAAGAAAGAAGTGATCATACCGGATGCCGATGCATAATGCACGGGAGATCCGAACACGAATCCATCTGCGGTCTTCGCTTTTTCTACAAATTCATTGACGCCGTCCTCACGGAAGCATTTTCCGGTCTTTAAGCAGGCACCACAGCCGATGCACATATCCTGATCAACTTTTGCATTCTTCATAAGGGTAAAATCCTCCTGTGTACTGCCACATTATAGGTCATTGGAAACAGTTTGCAATGAACCAAAATTCCAAAAGTGTCGATGAAATCAGTTAATATATATTAACTAAAGGGATAAAAACGCATGATTTCGGTTCCTTCTTTCATCGACTTCTTTTAGAATAACAAGCGTATGGAAACGAGGATGGAACATTTTGCCAAATATCGAAATGACATTCGCATGATGAGCGATGCCGATTTCGAAATTGTTCGCCTTACCCCAGAACAGAAAGAACAACTTTCTCGAGCCGTTTCTCCTCAAGAAGCCGCGAGCAAAGTCACGGCGACTTTGGAGCGGGAACGCGGTGCAGCGCCTAATTTCAATGAGGCGTTTTTGAAGCGCCGTCATCGCCTTTGGGTGATTCAAGGCGTTATCGGGGGCATTCTCTTCATTGTTTTCTTAATCTGGGGACTCTTGTTGTGGAGGAGTAAATAACTATGCCAATCAGCATTGCCATTGATGGGCCTGCAGCCGCAGGAAAAAGTACGGTAGCGAAGCGCGTCGCCAAAGCGCTCCGTTTTGTTTATGTGGATACAGGGGCGATGTATCGCGCTTTTACTTGGTATGTGTTGCAAAAGGGTTTGGATCCCAAAAACGAAGAAGAATCTTGCTCGTTGATTCCAGAAGTTCAAATCAAGATGGACCCTCAGGGTGGCGTATTTGTCTGCGGGCAGGATTGCACGCGGGCGATTCGGGAGCCGCTTGTCTCCGGGAATGTCTCTTATATCGCTTCCTACAAACCCATTCGCCTCGCTTTGATTGAGTTGCAACGTGAACTCGCCAAAGAAGATAACGTGGTGATGGACGGGCGAGATATTGGAAGTTATGTTCTTCCTAACGCCCAAGTTAAAATCTTCCAAATTGCTTCGGTAGAATGCCGAGCGGAACGCCGCTATAAGGAAAATGTTGAGAAGGGCATCCCCACTACTTTTGAGGAAGTGGTGGAAGAAGTCAAGAAGCGCGATTACATCGACTCCCATCGTGATTTCGATCCCTTGATGCAAGCGGAGGATGCTATCCCCCTTGATACGTCGGAAATGGGAATTGAAGAAGTGGTCGATGCGATTCTGACCATCGTGAAAGAAAAGACAGGAATAGAAAAATGCCATTAGGATTAGTTGCGCTGGTGGGCGCCCCTAACGTTGGGAAAAGCACCATTTTTAATCGAATCATCGGACAACGTTTGTCGATTGTAGAAGATACTCCAGGGATTACCCGTGACCGCCTTTACGGCAATGCAACCTGGTTAACGAAAGAATTCCGCGTTGTGGATACGGGGGGGATTGAAATTCATAAGGTCCCCTTCCGCGAGGAAATCAAAGCTCAGGTTGAAATCGCACTCGATGAAGCAGACGTCATTGTTTTCGTAACCGATGGCCAAAAAGGCGTATCGGATCAAGACCGTGCGGTGGCTAAGATGCTATACCGAACCAACAAGCCGATTCTTTTGATCGTCAATAAAGTGGACAACATCCAGCAAGTAGCCAACGCCCAAGAATTCTATGCCTTGGGTTTGGGGGAACCTTTAGCGGTATCGGGAAGCCATGGCATCGGAATTGGCGACCTTTTGGACAAGATCGTTTCGATGCTGCCAGAAAAAGAACAAACCGAATACCCCAATGCGATCCCCTTCTGTTTTATTGGAAGACCTAACGTGGGCAAAAGCTCGTTGACCAATGCCCTTTTGGGTTCCGAACGCGTTATCGTTAAGGATTTGCCGGGCACGACCCGCGATTCCATTGATACGGCGTTTACCCGGGATGGCGATTCTTTTGTTGCCATCGATACAGCGGGACTTGTCAAAAAAGGTAAAATCTATGAAGCAGTAGATAAATACGCGGCTTTGCGTGCCCTAAGCGCGATTGATCGCTCTAAGGTTGCGGTATTGGTTTTGGATGCCAGTACAGGAATCATTGAGCAAGATAGCCATGTTTGTGGATATGCTCTCGATGCGAATAAGGCGATAGTGGTGGTCGTTAATAAATGGGATTTGGCTCCTAAAGGACTGGGACAAGAACAGTTCGTCAAGGATTTACAGGCCCGCTTCAAATTCTTAAATTACGCCAAAATCTTGTTCATGTCCGCCAAAAACGGCAAAGGAGTGCAACAAATCCTGCCCGCGGTGAAACAGGCTTATGAATCGAGCTGCCGCCGTATTTCGACATCGATTCTCAATGAAATCATTCAAGATGCCCAAAACATGAACCCCACTCCGGAATTCAACCACGGCCGTCTTAAGATTCTTTTCTCCAGCCAAGTGGGAATCAACCCACCGACATTTGTCATGTTCTGCAACGACCCTAAGTTTGCTCATTTCTCCTATACTCGATACTTGGAAAACCGACTGCGTGAGAGCTTTGACTTCTCCGGTACGCCGATTTCTATTATTTATCGTCAGAAAAAGTAAGCAAAAACAAAAACGAGACGAAGCGGGAAACTGCTTCGTTTTTCTTTTCGTTTTTCAAAGGGATTTCCTTCTCTCTCCACCTTGCTCTTTTTATAAAAGAATGAAAGGAAGAAAGCTTTTCCAAGTAAAAAAACAAAGTATCATCGATGGCATCGAACTTTTTAAAAAATGTAAGCGGTTACCTCTAGATAGTAAGATAATATGGAAAAAAATTTGCAAAAGATTCGATGGTGCCTTATATTAGTGACGTTCTAGAACTCGAAAAGAGGAGGTAATAGCTCATGAACAAAGCTGATTTGATTGCCGCCATTGTTGCCAAAGGAATCCTTTCCCACCGCGATGCGGAAACCGCCATTGACGAAGCTCTTGAAATCATGGAAGAAGCCCTTGCCAAGGGTGAAGCCGTGAAACTCTCTGGCTTCGGCATCTTCGAAAAGAAGGAGCGCGCTGCTCGCACCGGTACCAACCCCTCTACTGGGGCCAAGATTGAAATCCCGGCCAGCAATTCCGTCGTCTTCAAGCCGTCCAAAAGCCTTAAAGAGAAATTGAACTAAGTCTTTTCTATCCTTAGGCTGCGGAGTCCTTCGCGGGGCTCCGTTTTTTTGATGCAAAAAGTTCAATTTGATGGAAGGGACGTTTACAATACAAAAGATGAAATGGCCGGATGAATGGTTACAACTTGCTCGTTTATACGCCGATCATGGTTTTTCACTTTGGATGATTGGCGGATCCAGTCGGGATTTGCTTCTTGGGAAAATGCCCTCGGATTGGGACTTTGTTACTGACGCAACTCCTGAACAAGAAAAACAATTTTTAACCGATTATTCAGATGCTTTTGCCAAATTTGGCTCGCTAAAGTTAAAGTGGATGGGCAAGGAAGCCGACATTACGACGTTGCGGGAAGAGGGCGAATATTTAGATGGACGCCATCCTTCTTTTATCCGTTTTGTTACCGATTTAAAAACCGACTCCAAAAGAAGAGACTTTACCGTGAACGCCCTTTATATTGATCCCCAAGGCAAAGTGACGGATTATCACGGAGGTTTGGAGGACTTGAAAAAGAAGACTCTTCGTTTTATTGGGGATCCTGTTGCTCGAATTCAAGAAGATCCCTTGCGTATTTTGCGTGCGGAACGCTTTGCCAAAAGACTAGAATTTACTTTAGAAGAGAACGCGAAGGACGCGATGGAAAAAAGTCGCCCCCTTCTTAGTCGTCTCAACCCCGAAAAAATCGCAATGGAAAAAAGAAAGGAATGATTATGGCAGAAGCATTACCCAAAGAAGGCGTCGATTTCCGTTACCTTATTCTTGAATATTATAAAAAACTTGGTCTTACCGAGACCGAACTTTGCGTTTTGCTCATGATCAACCATTTATTGAACCAACAAAATGATTGGATTACTCCTGACATGATTTCGGTTAAGACCAACCTAAAAACCCCGGATGCGGACCGCGTGATGGCGGGTCTTGTTGGAAAGCAATTCATTGCTTATGTCGAGACAAAAGAAGGAAAACAAACTCGTTGGAAAACATCGCTTGAACCGCTAAATCGCGTTCTTTGGCAGCAATTCTCGGCGGATGTAGCGAAAAGTAACCAAAATCGAATGTCCGCTGAGCGTTCGGAAGAATTATCCAAACTGTATGCCACTTTCGAAAAGCGATTAGGGAAAACCCTTTCCCCTTTTGATAAAGATATGATGAATGCTTGGCTAGACGACGGATATCGCCCCCAGCAAATCGTGGATGCGATGGAAGATGCCTTGCTAGAAGGCAAAAAAGCCATGAAGTCGATTGGAAAAAAATTAAGGATGCACCGTGCAGGAGATGATTTCCGAAAAGAAGGTTACACGGCTGTTTCGGATAGTTGGGACCGTGATATCGAAGAAACTATAAAAATCGCCAATACGGAATGGGTAGATGATGGACGAAAATAAGAAGAACATCGCTTTTTCCTATTGGGCATCCGAATTTCCCAATGCGAAATGCACCTTGAATTTTTCAAACCCTTTTGAATGCTTGGTGGCCGTCATGCTGTCGGCTCAAACTAGCGATGAAAGCGTAAACCGCGTTACCCCCGCTCTCTTTTCCCGTTTTCCTTCTCCTCTTGCGCTAGCAAACGCGGATATAGCGGAGGTAGAAAACTGCATTCATTCTTTGGGCTTATACCATTCCAAAGCTTCCCATTTGATTTCCATGGCCAAGAGCTTGGTGGACAATTTTTCAGGGAAAGTGCCCCAAACGAAAAAGGAACTGACTTCCTTATCTGGAGTAGGAATTAAGACGGCAAACGTCGTGTTAGCGGAGTGTTTTGGAGTACCGGGAATTGCTGTGGATACTCATGTTGGAAGGGTAGCCAAACGCCTTGGATTTGCTTCTGCTAATGACGAGCCAGTAGAAGTAGAAAGAAAATTAGAAAAAGCGTTTCAAAAAGAAACTTGGATCCCCCTCCACCATCGCATGATCGCTTTTGGGAGAAAGACATGCCATGCCCAAAAACCGGATTGTGTATCCTGTGGGCTTTGCTCTGTTTGTTCCTATTTTAAGAAGACGTCCTTTAAAGCGGGCAAATAATCAAATCGGGGACGATACCCTTCTTGAATTAATGTCCCTTTTTCTCGAATAAAATCTAACGGCAAAGATGCACGTGGCCTTTCTCGGTAGAAACGGGTGAGTTCCGAAGCGGGAAGCAAATAGGTTTCATTTAAAACGACGAAATGAATGAGAAAGAAAGCAATACCTTGCTGAGCGATAACCTTTTCCAGGTGTTCTACTTGCTGTAGAGGGACATTAGCCAAGGGAAATGAGGTTTTGCTTCGGGTCTCTTTCGCTTCGAAATCGATATAGTGTCCTTGATAAACGCCATTATAATCTGTCGTCGATTGCGACTCATAAAAGGCGGAAGTGATTTTTGGCCCTGTGGAATAATCGACTTTTACAACTCGAATTGGCGTGGGACGCTTGGTGATTAAACACAAGCCTTTTTCTGCATAATAGGCATTGGTTTCGTTAATCGCGGCTTCAAAGCTCATTCCGCGGTTTCCCGGGGCGATGCCCTTTGTAATCTTTTTCTTTTTGGGCGAAGGAGTAGACGTTCCTAGCGGCTTAATTCCAGCGGGATAATGCACGGGACTCACGATAACGCCTCTTCCACGGCCTTGTTTAAATCCTCAATTGTGGCCGTTTTTCCTTCTTTTAGCATCCGAATAATTTTTCTAGCGGGGTAAGGAATGGAATTCGATCGTACCAACACCTTTTCGTATTGCTCTTTCACGATGTCAGTGTCGGACAAGAAGTGTCGATAGACACATAGAAGGTTATAGGCGTCGGACAAGGCGTCGTGTTGCTGGCCTTCAAAAGAAATCCCAAAAACCTCGCACATGTGCTTTAAAGATAAAGGGTCTCCGGCATCGCTGCGAATATAATGAGACAAGAAATGGCAAAAATCGAAGACGCGTTTCGATAAATAACGAGCGCATTCCATGGAGGCGTCCATGTTATTTTCGGCGGAGGCCATAAACATATGACCATCTTGGGAACCATAGGCGATGAACAAAGCCCGATCCCAATCTTTGCCGATATAATGGATGAATTCGCTTTGCATTTGACGGTAAGGAATTCCTTCCTTGGCTAATTTTGCATCGGTGATTCCGGTTAATTTGGTAACAACGGATCCAACGGGGTGCTTGGCCTTGACATAGGCCTTGTAAGGACGATGAACTTTTTTGATAGTTCCGTCTTCTCGCAAAGTGACTTTATAAGCTCCAATTTCGATGATCTCGTGCGTGATTTGTGTTCCTTCCAAATCGAAGAAGCACAAGGTCTTGCGACCTTTGAGAATTTTGTCGAGGTCTTTCATACGCCTCGAAATTATATCGCGAAGCCCCGTTGATGGGAATTCGTGAATACACTACCTAAATTTCGCTCCTTGAATTATAATTCAACGGAGGCAAATCGATGAATGATAAGAGTGTTAGCCTAACGGCAAAAGACATCTTGGACAAAATATTCACGCCCAATGTCAAAGGATATGATCCGGATGAGGTCGATGATTTCTTGGATCAAATCGTCAGAGACTATCAAGCCTATGACAAATATATCCAAGACGCTCAGGCTTACATTCAGAGTTTGGAAACCCAGCTTCGCCGGGCGAAAGAAGACAATCATGAACAATCGATCAGCCTTGCTAAAGCCGAAAATCGCGTGAAAGGCATCAAAGACACGGACCAAGTCAATTCGACCAACGCCCAATTGCTGCAATACATCGATCGTTTGGAAAAAGCCCTCTATGCAAGGGGCGTCGATCCGAAAAAGCTTTAGAAAACAATATACCCGACCTGGATGGCTGCTCCGAAAGGAGAGGAAAGTCCATGCTCGCACCGTCTGTGATGACGGTAGTGATTGCGGTGGGGGAAGAAATAACCCCACGTGCGGTAGCGCGCAACGGAAGGCGAAGGACCCTCGTGGCCCAGAGCCCATAAACGTGCCACAGAGACGAGCTTGATGGCGACATCAAGATGAAACGAGGCAAGCCCCGCAAGCGAGAAACCCAAATTTGGTAGGGGAAGCGCCCGACGCGAATCGAAGCGGAGGGAGCCAGGAAAACCTGAGATAAATTGCCGTCCTCGACAAAACATGGCTTATAGGGTCGGATGCTTTAAAAAGAAAGGGAAACTGCATGAAAAGCAAAATCAATATCCCCACGAAAATTACGTTGCTGCGCATTTTCCTCGTTATAGGACTGCTTGTTTATTTAGCGGTCATGGGTGTACTCGACGTGTTGGGAAAGGCCGAGCCCATTTACCTAGGTAATAGCAACATTACGGTGGTGGGGCTAGTATCTACCATCGTCTTCATTGTTGCCGCGTCTACGGATGCGATTGATGGTCACTTGGCTAGAAAGTGGAACCAAGTAACGGACTTTGGCAAATTCTTGGATCCCATTGCGGACAAGATGCTAGTCAATTCTATGCTGATTTTCTTTTGCTTCCCTTGGGGTTTTCTCGGAGATAACGCTGTTCGCGTTCCTGTGTTCTGCGTGATTTTGATGGTTCTTCGTGACTTGGTCGTAGATACGCTTCGCTTCGTAGCCGCTAGCAAAGGGGAAGTGGTGGCCGCCAATATCTTTGGCAAATTAAAGACTGTTTTCCAAATGGTAGCCTTGCCCTTTGTGATGCTAGGGGATTTCCCCTTCTCTTATTTTGATGCTACTTGGCCGTGGATTTTGCGTCCTTCCGTATGGCTGATTGTGCTTGCTACGGCGATGAGCGTGATTAGTGGCGTGATTTATGTCATCCAGAATCGTCACGTTTTGGCTTCGAAGGAGAAATAAGAAATGGAAGACGCGGCGAAGTTGCTTCTCGATACCTTGAAAATCCGCCATTTGACTTTGGGGTCGGTGGAGTCTTTGACGGCTGGTCTTTTCGGAGCCACGTTTTGTAATGTGCCAGGATCGAGTGCCGTTTATCGTGGCGGCTTAATTACCTATAGTCCAGCTTTGAAGACATCTTTGGCTCATGTTGAAGAAGAAACGATTGAAAACAATGGGGTCGTGAGCGCCCCGGTTGCTAAGCAAATGGCCATCGGAGGGCGGGATGCCCTTGGTGTTGATATCTGCATTTCCTGCACGGGCAACGCAGGACCCACCGCCGAAAAAGGATCGGCGCCGGTTGGCAGAGTGTATCTTGGGCTGTGTTATTTGAACTCGGTTTGGACGATTCCTCTCGATTTTACTGGTGATCGAAACGAAATTCGAAAAAAGACGGTGGCATCGATGATTTCCTTCGTTCAATCGCTATTTCCTAATGGGGGAAATTAAATTATTTTCGACAAGATTTTCCAAAAAATCGTTATAGATATAGGTGAGGAGGAATTCTATGGCTAAACAACCACTGGAAGAACAAACAATCGACAAACAAAAAGCATTGGATGACGCTTTAAAAGCCATCCAGAAAAGTTATGGCAAAGGAGCGGTCATGCGCCTAGGCGAACGTCCGCGTGTAGACGTGGACGTGATTCCGACTGGATCGATTCTATTAGATCAAGCGTTAGGCGTTGGCGGTTATCCCCGCGGCCGTATCATTGAAATCTATGGACCCGAGTCTTCGGGTAAAACCACCTTGGCGTTAGAAGCGATTGCAGAGGCTCAACGTAAAGGTGGTCGGGCAGCGTTCGTAGATGCCGAACACGCTATTGATCCAGACTACGCTCATAAATTGGGTGTCAATATCGACGAACTCATTTTGTCTCAGCCCGATAGCGGTGAGCAGGCGCTAGAAATCGTAGAAATGCTTGCGGCTAGCGGAGCCCTCGACATTATCGTTGTGGACTCGGTTGCTGCCTTGGTTCCTCAAGCGGAATTAGATGGAGAAATGAGCGATAACCAAGTGGGTTTGCAAGCTCGCTTGATGAGCAAGGGCATGAGAAAAATCGCCGGCGTGCTGAACCGTACGGGTACGGTGGTTATTTTCATTAACCAACTCCGCGAAAAAGTTGGCGTCATGTACGGAAACCCCGAAACCACGACGGGTGGTCGCGCATTAAAATTCTATGCTTCGATTCGTATTGATATCCGCCGCGCAGAGGCGATTAAAAATGGCACCAATATTATTGGTAACACCGTGAAAGTTAAGGTCGTGAAGAATAAAGTCGCCCCGCCCTTCCATTCTTGCATCATCGACTTGATTTATGGGGAAGGTATCTCGCGTTATGGTGAGATTTTAGACTTGGGCACTTCCTTGAATTTGATTGGGAAAACCGGCAACTGGTATACCCTTGGTGACAATAAAATTGGCAATGGCCGTGAAGCGGCCAAGGCCTATCTCCGCGAACATCCGGAACAAACGGATGAACTGGAGAAGCAGATTCGCTCCGCGATTTCAAAAGACGGCGTTATCGAATTCGTAGAATAACGCACATTTCATATTTCATAATTTTTACCGTTAGGCTAGCGTTGGGGGCGAAAGGAGCATTTTAAAATGGGATCGGTTATTTATTTACAAGCCGGAGGTCCAACTTCCGTCATCAATTCTAGCCTGAATGGCGTCATTCGTCGTTGCCGGGATCGAGGCGTTAAAGTCTATGGTGCCCGCAATGGGCTTTTTGGTCTCATCAATAACAATCTCGTTGAACTGACCAACCTTTCTTATAATCGTTTGGTTTTATTACGCCAAACTCCAGGCATGGCTTTAGGGAGTTCTCGCCAAAAAATCGATGAAACCTTTAGCCATTGGAAAGAAGTGGAACAGACTTTAATTAGCGTTGATTGCGATTACCTCTTGGTGAATGGTGGCAACGATTCCATGGATACGGCCCATCAACTTCACAAGCATTTCGCTTCCTGGGGGCTGAAGGTCATCGGCATTCCCAAAACGATCGACAATGATTTATTTGGCACGGATTTTTGCCCCGGTTACCCCTCAGCAGTCCGTCATGTTAACAATACATTCGGCGCGATTAAAATTGATGGTTCCGTTTACCCAAAGGGCAAAGTGAATCTCGTTGAAATCGAGGGGAGAGAAGCCGGATGGCTAACTGCTGGAACGGCTTTGCTCAAGAAAGAAGCAGCTCCGGATGGCATTTATTTGCCAGAAGTTCACTTTGATATTGAGGCCTTCCTAAAAAAGGTCCAAGAAATCTATGAAAAGAAAGGGTCCTGTTTTTTTGCAATCAGCGAAGGGATAGACGTTCCTCATCAAGAATTTGGAACGGCGGACTCTTTTGGCCACGTTTCTCCCGAGGGAGCGGTTTACGAATTGGCCGGAATCATTAAAAAACGGCTCGGCTTTCCCGTTCGCGCTTCGGTTTTAGGGACTCCCTGCCGCGCCGATCCTTACTGCATTTCCAAAGTGGATAGCGATTGCGCCCAATTCCTTGGCGAAGCGGCCGTTGATGCGGCGATCGCTGGAAAAAGTGGTGTGATGGTGGGATTAGAGCGTTCCAATGAGAAGAAACTCCATTTTACGGTTCGCTATCAGACGCTCCAAGATTGCGGAGCCAAGGATCATCTCTTTCCCCGCGAATGGATACGCGATGACGGAACCATCTCGCCGGAATTTAGCGCTTACCTTTCCCCTTTATTGAAAGGTACTGTTACGGCAAAAACCGATTCGTTTGGCAATTTCCTCTACGCTGTCATTTAAAATTTCCGACGAATTCGCATACCTGTCCCCCACGCTTTTTGAAAATTGCCCTTTTGAGTGAAAGACGGTCTACTCGAAGGGCTTTTTCCTTGATAAAATAAAGTCCGTACTCAAAGAGTACTGACACCTCTATCCATCCTTTGGGCCTTACAGTTTCGGGTTCGTCCCGCATTCATAAATTCGTTAGGTAACGTAACACAGAGAATCATTCATAGCGGTTTAATTCTTTTTGGGTGCTATCGAAAAGGAGTTCATTCATGCAATTACATTTATGGCTAGACACTGGTGCGACGATTGGCATTGCCGCCGGTGCTGCCGTTGTGGCTGCCGTTGCAACGTTTCTTGTGATGTTTTTCCTTGGGAAAAGCAAGAAAAGCAGCGCTACAAAGGCCGCGGACGGTATTATCAAGGATGCCAATCTTAAAGCGGAGCGTATCATTAAAAACGCTCAATTAGATGCGAAACAAGCGACTTTTGAAGCCAAACAACAAAGCGAAAACGACGCTCGCGCTCGCAAAGCGGAAATCGCCGTGGAGCAGCAAAAACTCGACCTTCGCCAAGCCGCATTTGACGAAAGGGAATCTCGTTTATTGAAAAAGGAAGAGGATTTGGAAAACAAATCCGCTTCTTTGGATGCTTCCTTGGAATCCTACAAGAAGCGCAAAGAAGAATTGGATGCCAAGATTGACGACATCATCAAAGAATTGGAAAAAGTTTCCGGAATGTCGGTTCAAGAAGCCCACGACGAAATCATGGCTCGCGTGGAATCGAGAATGTCGATGGAAATTTCCGCTTACATCAAAAACGCGGAAGACGAAGCGAAAGACACGGCCCAACAAAAAGCCATCGACTTGCTTTCCTTGGCCTGCCAACGTTATGCCCAAGACGTCGTGACGGAAAGAACCGTTTCCGTCGTCGCGTTGCCTGGAGATGAAATGAAGGGCCGCATCATTGGACGTGAAGGTCGCAATATTCGCGTGTTGGAACAACAACTCGGCGTCGATCTAGTCATTGACGATACCCCAGAAGTCATCACGGTCTCTTGCTTCGATCCGATTCGTCGCGAAATCGCCCGCAAGACTCTTGAGATCCTCGTCAAAGATGGTCGTATTCAGCCTGGACGCATCGAAGAAGTGGCGGCCAAATGCAAAAAAGAAGTGGACGAAACTTGCTATAAATATGGACAGGAAGCTGCCTTCAAACTTGGCTTGCCGCGCATTAGCCGCGATTTGCTCTATTACGTTGGTCGTCTTCACTATCGTACCTCCTATGGCCAAAATGCCTTGACCCATTCGATGGAAGTGGCCTATTTAAGCGGAATCATGGCTGGCGAACTTGGTTTAGATGCCAATTTGGCTCGTCGCGCTGGTTTGCTCCACGACATCGGTAAGGCCGTCGACTTCGAACAAGAGGGGACCCACGTTCAACTTGGCTACGAACTTGCCAAGAAATTTGGCGAAAACGATGTGGTCTGCAATTCCATCCAATCGCACCATGGCGATGTGGAAGCCCGCTATGTGATTTCTCACCTTGTTGCTGCGGCCGATACGCTTTCCGCGGCTCGTCCGGGTGCAAGAAGCGAAACGCTTGAAACCTATGTGAAACGTATTGAGCAACTCGAAACCATTTGCAAGAGCTATGAAGGCGTTCAACAAGCCTATGCCATGCAATCGGGCCGCGAAGTCCGCGTTATGGTTATCCCTGACAAAGTCAGCGATGCCGAAGCCGTCAAAATGGCCCAAGACATCCGCAGCAACATCGAAACGAATGTGACTTATCCGGGCCAAATCAAAGTTTCCGTTATTCGCGAATATCGCGCTGTTGAGACTGCTAAATAACCATGAGGGTTCTCTTTTTTGGCGACGTGGTCGGAGAAATTGGACTTCGTGAGCTTCAAGCTTCTTTGCCACGTCTAAAAAAGAAGCTCTCCGCCGATTTCGTCATCGTTAATGGCGAGAATTGCTGTAAGGGCAGTGGTTTGACGTTCAAGGAATATCAAGCCTTGGTTGAAGCCGGCGCTGATTGCATCACTCTAGGCAATCATTGGCATGGCCGTGATCAAATCGATGATTACATTCAAGAGGCCGAACATTTGATTCGGCCTTTGAACTTGCAAGGATTCGTCCGGGGGGAAGGGACAGCTTATTTCTCCGCGGCAGGAGTCGATATCCAAGTGACCAATTTGTTAGGGCAGGCCTTCATGAAAACGACGGTCGACAGTCCTTATGAAGTGATGGAGGAACTTTTGGAAGAAAGCTGCCCCATTCACATTGTGGACTTCCATGCGGATTCCACTTCGGAAAAGCGCTTGTTTGCCGAGGTTTTCAAAGGTCGAGTTAGCGCCGTAATTGGCACCCATACCCACGTTCAAACCGCGGATGAATGCATTATTGAGGGGACGGGTTATTTAACCGACGTTGGGTTCTGTGGAATGGCGGATTCCGTTATTGGTTATCTCCCTCAATCGGTAAAAGAAATTTTCGTCGATAAAAAACCGGGTCGCTTCCTCATTGCCGAAGAAGGACCGACTGAACTAGATTTTGTCTTGATGGATTTTGATGATTCCACGGGGGAATGTTTATCCATTGAACCCATTCGTATTGTCGCGGGAAAGGAGATTCAACATGTCACGCACCATCTATAAATCTTTGCCCGATATGAGCAAAGCCAGGAACCGCAGCGAGTCTCCCAAAACGATTCGCGAGGAAATCGTTGTTCCTGCTTCGGTTTTGGAATTTGGTAAAAACCGTAAATATTTCATCAAGACGTTTGGCTGCCAAGGCAACGTGAGAGATGAAGAAATCCTTGCGGGCTATTTAGAAAAAGCCGGCATGAAAAGAACGCTTGTCGAAAGCGAAGCCGGCATGGTTTTAATTAATACCTGTGCCGTGAGAGAAAACGCCGAAGAAAAAGTTTATGGGGAAATTGGCAAATTCAAGGCCAATCATCAAAAGGATCCTAGTTTCGTTCTCGGTATTTGCGGATGCATGATGCAAGAAGAGGGAATTGCGAAAAAAATCATGCAATCTTATCCCTATGTATCGTTGATTTTCGGCACGCACAATATCCCCAATATTTTGAATTTGCTTGGGGAGCATTTGGAACGGAAGAAGGATTTGGTCGACGTTGTCTCCTATGCCGGAGACATCACGGAGAACTTGCCTTCCACCCGTTTAGACCGCGTGAAAGCCTTCGTTAACATCACCTATGGATGTGATAAATTCTGCACCTATTGCATTGTTCCCTATACCCGCGGAAGAGAAAGAAGCCGCGCGAAGGAAGATATCCTCAAAGAATGTCGCGAACTCGTGGAAGAAGGGTATCAAGAAATCACCTTGCTTGGGCAAAACGTAAATAGCTATGGCAAGGACTTCCACGACGGAACCTCGTTTGCCACGATTTTAGAAGACGTGGCGAAGCTTGGCATTCCTCGCCTTCGTTTCATGACTTCGCACCCCTGGGATTTCACCGATGAGATGCTGGACGTCATTGCTCGTTATCCCAATATCATGAAATGCATCCACCTTCCCGTGCAAAGTGGCTCTACATCGATGCTTCGAATCATGGGTAGACGTTACAGTAGGGAATCTTATTTGGATTTGGTGAAACGAATCCGCGAGAGGATTCCGGAGTGCGCGATTACCACTGACATCATCGTTGGTTTCCCCAATGAAACGGAAGAGCAATTTGAAGATACGTTATCGTTATGCGAAGCAGTTCGATACGATGCCGCCTTTACCTTTATTTATTCTCCTCGCAAAGGGACTCCCGCCGCCAAGATGGTCGATAATGTCAACGACAAAACCAAACACGAGCGTTTTGATCGTTTGCTGAAGGTCGTGGAAGACGGCGTCATGTTCCATAGCAGCCAAATGGTTGGCAAAACCTATTCGGTCTTGGTGGACGGGCCTTCCAAAAAGGATCCGACGATGCTTAGCGGCTACACCGAATCGAGTAAATTAATTAACTTCAAAGGACCCGCTTATTTAAAAGGGTGCATCGTGCCAGTCCGTGTTATCGAAGACCATGCTTTTTCTATGATTGGGGAACTTCAAGGCGATCCCGTTGTGGAATTAGCAAAACATGTTGGCAAGATTTTGGAAAAAGAAGAAACAGCCAAAGCTTATTTAGATGCAAAAAAAGCCGTAGAAGAATCCGAAGGGCTCAAGACGCTTCGAAACCAAATTGAAGATGCGCAAAAAAAGATGATGAACGCGGCCGCTGAACAAAAAGATGCGGAATACGTCCAAGCCAAAAAGGCCTATACGTCCCTCATGGATCAGTATAATTCCGATCCTTTGATTCAAAATTTTGTGGGAAGGAGAGACGAATTAGAAGACCTGCTGTTAGAAGCAAAGGACCTTCTTTCATGATTTTGGTTTTGACGGGGCCTACCGGAAGTGGAAAAACGGATATGGCCATTTCTCTAGCAAAAAAGCTAGGTGGGGCCATTATCAACGCGGACGCTTTTCAAGTGTATCGCGAATTGAATATTGCCACGGCCAAGCCAAGCGAAGCCCAAAGATTAGAGGTTCCCCATTTCCTTTTTGATTTTGTTCCCATTTCCTCTTCCTATTCCGTTTACGAATATCAAGCGGATTTACGAGCAACGATTGCGGATCTCCAAGAAATCCATAAACCCATCATCATCGCCGGCGGAACAGGGCTATATATCCGTGCCGGTCTTTATGATTATTCTTTCCCCGAAGAAAAAGTCGTGGATTTAAGCGTTTATGAGAAGATGGACGAGGACACCTTATATGCCGCTCTTCAAAAAATGGATCCTGAGGAGGCTAAAACCATTCACCCCCATAACCGGATTCGCGTTTTGCGAGCGATTAAGGTTTATCTAAGCAGCGGAAAGAAGAAGAGCGAAATCAAAGCGGAGCAAAAGCATCAACCGATTTATGATGACGTTTATTTCTTTGGCCTGAACGCAGAACGTGCGCCCTTGTATGAACGCGTGAATCAACGGGTAGAAGAAATGTTTAAAGCCGGATTGGTGGAAGAAAACCGCGCGCTTTATGAAAAATACGGGGAGACTCCCCGCGCTTTCCAGGCGATTGGAGTCAAAGAACTTTTTCCTTATTTCCGCGGCGAAAAAAACCTAGAGGAATGCAAGGAAGAAATCCAAAAGAACACCCGTCATTATGTGAAACGGCAGGAAACGTTCTTTCGTCACCAATTTGATATTCATTGGATTACTCGAGAGGAAGAAATCTTAGATGCAATTTCTTCCTCTCCCCTTGTGTAATTTTTCATTTGTTTTAGCATTATTCCAATACTCACGAAAACAAGGAGGCTTCTATGGCTCTTTTAGAAATTGAAGAAGTGGCAAAAAAAGCGGGTATCCCCGCGGAATGCTTAGAACCTTATGGTAAAAATAAGGCAAAAATTGATTTGGCTTTGTTAGAACGTTTGAAGGATCACCCCAACGGGAAACTAGTTTTGGTGACGGCCATTACTCCTACGAAAGCAGGCGAAGGAAAAACGACGACTTCCATTGCCCTTGCGGAAGGGTTTGGCAAAATCAATCAACCAGCCATGCTTTGTTTGCGCGAACCTAGCCTAGGTCCTGTTTTTGGCATCAAAGGCGGTGCAACGGGGGGAGGCAAAGCCGTTGTCGTTCCCCAAGAAGACATTAATTTGCATTTCACGGGGGACATGCATGCATTGACGAGCTCGATCAATTTGATTTCCGCGGTCATCGACAATTCTTTATGGCAAGGGAATCCTCTCCATATCGATCCCAATCGTATTTTGTGGAACCGCGCGATGGACATGAATGACCGCGCGCTTCGTGATATTGAAATTCACGGTAACGACGCTCGCGTCCCTTCTCGCCATGACCATTTTCAAATCACGGTTGCCTCGGAGATGATGGCGATTTTATGCTTGGCTAAAAGCCCGGAAGATTTCTTGGAACGCGTGAAGAAAATTATCGTTGCATTTAGCGTGGATGAACAGCCAATCACCGTCGGCGATTTGCAAATCTCTCATGCCATCATGCGCTTAATGAAGGAAGCGTTAAAACCCAACTTGGTTCAAACCATCGAAGGGAATCCTTGCTTGATTCACGGTGGTCCCTTTGCCAATATCGCCCATGGATGCAATTCGATTTTAGCGACCTCCCTGGCCTTAAAACTCGCCCCCATCACCGTTACAGAAGCGGGTTTTGGCGCAGATTTGGGCGCGGAAAAATTCTTGGATATCAAATGTCGCGAGGCTGGGTTTGTTCCCGATGGCATCGTAATGGTTGCTACGATTCGTGCCCTCAAAATGCATGGCGGACAGGCTTACGAAGATCTGAAGACGCCTAATGTGGAATGTCTTGCCAAAGGAGTTGCCAATTTGGATGCTCATATGGCTAATATGGCTAAATATGGTGTCCCCTGTATCGTTGCCATCAACCATTTTGCTCAAGATGATCCAGAAGAAGTAGCTTATCTAGAACACCACTGCGAAAAGATGGGCTATCGATATAGCTTCCTCGACGGATTCGAAAAAGGAGGGGAGGGGTCCATCGATTTGGCACAAAAAGTTCAAAAGATGCTTCAAGAAGAATCAACCCATTATGCCCCGATTTATTCTTTGGAATGGCCGTTAAAGAAGAAAATCGAAACGATTTGCCACGAAATATATCATGCGGGGAAGGTTATTTATGAAGAAGAGGCGGAACGGCAATTGGCAGAATATGAGAAACTAGGATTCTCCGATGCCTATATTTGCATGGCCAAGACGCCCGCGTCTTTAACCGATGATGCTAAAGTCTTGGGTGCCCCGTCAGGATTTACGATTACCATTCGCGAGGTGCGGCTAAGCGCTGGTGCGCGCTTCGTTGTTCCTTTAACGGGATCGATCATGACGATGCCAGGACTTCCCAAGATTCCTGCGGCGGTCAAAATGGAGGAAGAACCATGGCGGTGATTCCCATTGAACTTTATGACGAAGTCGAGATGAAAAAGGCCCATCCCTGTTCCCGTCGAAGCAAGCGTTTTCAAATTATTCGCGTGGGCGCGGATGTCAAAATTCTTTGCCTAGGATGTGGAAACGTGATTATGATGGATCGTGATCACTTCAACCATGCGGTGAAAAAAGTGGTCGCTCATCACGAATCTCCCGTCATTCCAATCAAATAATCTTCGATTATGTGCCGACTTTGGATTTTTTTCGAAAAATAAAAGCGAAAAAAATTTTAATTTTCGCCTCTATGTTAAGTGGAGGCGATTTTTATTTCCTATTTATTACAATGCAAAAATATTTCGGTGGCCTTTCAAGAAGGGGATCGGTCCCGTGTGGTGTTGCACCATATTTCTTTAGCTTTTCCTTCCCACGGTTTTTATTGTTTGCACGGCAAAAGCGGATCGGGGAAAAGCACCCTGCTTTATGTTTTGTCCGGAATGCTCCAACCCCAATCGGGCGAGGTTTTGTATCGGGGGAAGCCCCTTTCTTCCTTTTCAGATAAGCAGTGGCGAAAATTCCGCTGCCTATCCACGGGCTTTATTTTTCAAAATAGCCAATTGTTAGAGGGGTTATCTCCTTTGGATAACATTACGCTTCCTCTAGAAATCGGGGGATATTCCACATCTAAAGCGAGAAAAATCGCCAAAAAAGGAATGGAAGAGATGGGGATAGCGGGAAAAGAAAAGCAAGACACCCCTTCCTTATCCGGAGGCGAAAAACAACGCGTGGCTTTGTTGCGGGCTACGCTAGGTGGAGCAGAAATTCTTTTTTGTGATGAGCCTACGGGGGCGTTAGACGAAGCGAACGGGCGGAAAGTCATGAAATGGCTGAAAGAACAATCTAAGAAGCGACTGGTGATTTTGGTTTCCCATAACCTGCCGTTAGCCAAAGAATATTGCGATACCTTTCTTTGCTTGGAGGAGGGACGCATCCTTCCTTATGAAGGGAAACCAGAACGCTTGGAAGAAATGCCTTTGAAGACACGCCATTCCAAGGCGAATTGGCAAAGAAAATTGGTCTTTTTGCATTTCAAAGAGGATGGGTGGAAAAACGGGATTGCCTTGGTCTCCGCCTTCATTGGCTTTACCTCCTTGCTTTTATTCTCGGGTTATTATGCGGGGCATGAAAAAGCGTTAGAGGAAGCACTGGGGAGTTCGCTAAGCTATTTGTCCGCTAAAATCACACAAAAAGAGGTGGTGGACGTACCTGGGTCTCCTTTAAGTCTAGTAAAAGAGACGCGTCCAAAGCGTCAGGAAGCAGAAGAATATTTGTCATCCAAAGGCCATTATGAGGTGGCAAACGACTATTCTTTCTTCTTGCCTGAATCCTATGCTTTTCAGTTAAATGGGGTCGATTCTTCGCCTTGTTTTTTCTCGCCAACCCACGATTTGTCTTTACGCATTTTGGGGGAGAATTGCCTTTTAGAAGGCGAACATCCTAGTTCTTTTTCATTCTCCTCCGTGCTTGTCAACGAGGCTTTTGCCAAACAATACCCCCATTGCCTTGAACAAAGGATTACTTTTCACGTGGACCTTTCCCTTCCTTACCAAAGCGTGGAGGAAACGGTGGCTCTAGATTACGACTTTGAAATTGCAGGGATTGTTAAAGAATTTTCCTTTATGTCTACCCCACGTGTTTATTACTCCCATCAAGGAATGGAACAAAAAATGCAAGAAACCTTTTTGGAGTCGATTTCCTATCGTTTAGGGGAAAGGACATCTATTTATGATTTATGCCAAAAAGAGGGTTCTTCTTATTATCAATCCACGTCCCTTTTGCTTTTTGCCCTAAATCAGGAATCGGCCTCTTTATTTCCCACATTGAAAAAAAGATGGAAGGAAGAAAACGAAAGGATGGACCTTTCTTCGTTTTCTTTGCAGACTCGAGAAAGTTTCTTGGCCTTATCGAGTGCTTTCAGTGCATCCTTAAGTTTATTTGTTGGAATGGCTTTTCTTGGCTTGGTTCTTATTTTAGGAATGTCTTCTTATTCGGGTTTTGCGGATCGAAAAAGGGAGACGGCGTTGCTATTTGCGTTAGGGGCCAAACGAAGGGACGTTCTTTCTATTTACGGGCGGGAATCGGTGGCTGTTGGTATTTTGGGGGCTTTGTTCGCGGCAATACTTTCCCCGGTGTTGGCTAAGGGATTCAACCGTTATTTGATGGGTAAATTTGGAATGGAAACGCTCGTTAGAATCCCTTTTTTCTCGTTTTTAGGTATCCCTTATTTGCTTGTAATCTCTCTTTTTTTGATGGCGGTTATTTTGCCTCTAGTTTCTACCATTATCCCTTTGCAATTTAGCAAAAAATGCGATTTGAAGGAGGAACTTTGCGATGAATAGTTTGTTGATGTGTAGTGATTTAAAAAGAAGCTTTGGTCATGAAGAAGTATTACGTGGCATTGATTTGATTTTGCCCCAAAAGGGTTTGATTGGCATTTCCGGACCGAGTGGTTCGGGAAAAAGCACGTTGCTTCATATCTTGGCTGGTTTGGACGCTTCCTATTCGGGACGTTACGTCTTTAAAGGCATGGACATGGGGAAAAAGGATGAGGCGGAACGAAGCCGGATCCGCCTGCTTTCTATGGGTTATGTCCTTCAAAAGGATTCCTTATTGGATTTAGAGGACGCGGAGACGAATGTGCTTTTGCCCGCCTTAAGCGTGGCCAAAAATAGCAAAAAACTTCGTCATCAAGCCTCCTCTCTTCTTTTTAGCGTAGGGCTAAAGAATAAAGCCAAACAAAAGGTGGGGACCCTTTCAGGAGGAGAAAGGCAGCGAGTTGGTTTAGCGCGGGCACTGATGATGGACCCTGATATTTTGTTTTGCGATGAGCCAACGGGGGCTTTGGATGAAAAAAATGGTCGTCTAATCTTTGAATTATTGCGAAAAATATCTTCCAACCGGTTAGTGATAGTAGCAAGCCATGACGAAGCGCTGCTCGAAGAATTTGCTGACGAAAGAATCGAGATGAAAGATGGCAAAATCAAAAGGAAAGAAAAACAAATCGTTTCCGAACCTGCCGGAACTTTTTTGCTTGCTAAACCCAAAAAAGAACGGGAAGAGCCCCGTCTCCCTTTCTCATTTCTTTATGAACACGCCAAAAGAAGGAGAAAAACCAAAAAGATTCGCAGTTTTCTCAGCGAATCCGCTATTTCCCTTGGCTTATTGGGTATTGGCATGAGCGTCTACCTTTCTTCTTCCATTTCTTGTCAAATCACCGATGCGTTTTCTTCGCTTGTCCCCCCAAATACCTTGGTGATGTCGCCTTTATCGTCTTCCCCTCCTTTGGGGGAGATTAAGCCCGCCACGCATGACGAGGCCGATTATTTGATGAGCCAATATCCAGATTCGGTGGACGGCTATGGCAAAACCCTTCTTTATGATTTTGAGTCCGCCTTTGAAGACGAAAACGAATTCACCTACGTTCATGGAAGTAAGGTAGAAGTTTTAAGCGGGTTTTCTGTACGAACTATCAATGATTTTTTATGGTCGGAAGAAGGGAATGAATTTTATCCATCTCGACCAAAAACCATGGATTGGAGTGAGGTGATTCTAGGCATCCCTTATGCCACGATGGCAAAACTGTGCGGAGATTTTGGCTTGGTAAGAGGTTACGAACATCTGGGCCGATTCTGCGATCAAGGGTCGTTGACAATTACCCTTCATTTGAGCCGTTTAGCGTGGAATTTTTCCGAGTCTCCTGGTTTCAATGTTGTCGCGGTTGCCCCTAGTTCCATCCCCTGTTTTTATCATGCTTCGTCCTCTTGGAATCAAGAGGTATTCTTCGATTATCTCCGATTTGAAGATGTGGAAAACGGAATTCCCTCTACTCCGCAGCAATGCCAGACGATTCCTTATCTGGAATTAAGCGTTCCCTTCAGTTCTTTTCTGCGTACCTGTCGAAAAGATCCCAAACGAAATCGCTTATCTTTCGATGTTCCCTCGAATCGCTATCTCCCTTCTTACTGCCCGGGTGGTGAGCGATGCAGCCTTCCCCGAGCTTACTGCTTTGAGGCGATCAAAAGTGGTTTAGATTATTCGTTGGCGGAGTCGATCCAAGGGGACTGGTCTTCCGAAATATTAGGAAGAATACCGGTGACTTCCGGCGGTTTTTACGCGGATGCCGAGTCGGTCATGATGGGGTTTCAGGGTAAGTTCTTTCTTTGCAAAACCGAAGAAGGGGCGAATCAATTGATCGATGCCTATAGTGATTTGCCGGTGGAAGAGGCTTCTTCTAGTGGGGAACTTCCCCCAAACTGTGTGGATGGTTCTTTGTTTGCTACTGGACCCAAACAACTGCGCCTTTCTTGCGATTTTAGTGAGGTAAAAGGAGAAGCGCCGACTTCTGGGCAGGAATGCATTTTGTCTTCTTCCCTTTACGAAGCTTGGAATGGCCCTGAAGTCATCTATGTTTGCGCGGAAATTAGCAGTGAAGTCCATGGAGATACTTACTCTCGCGATTTTGCCTTATCCCCTTTACGTGTAGTGGGAACCAAACAAGAGAAAACGAACACGTTGTTTGTCTCTTCGGATTGGACATTAGATTATTTTTTGGATTCTTTGGGGATGAGCCCTTTTTTGTTAGAGCCTTCTGGCTGCGTCTTCACTTTGAAACCCAATGCTGATGGCCCCCGATTGGCTAAACAGCTATCCACCCTTTACCCTGCTTATCGTTTTGCTTGCCCCTCCCAAAGCGTTTCCGATTCCGTTTCTAGTACGACCGATTACATTCAGTCCGTCTTATTTGCTTTTTCTTTTGTTGCTTTTTCGGTCGGTCTCTCTGTCTTTATTTTGGTGATTTCGTTAACGGTAGCGGAGAACAAAAAGGAAGCGCGTTTGCTTTATTTGTTGGGCATATCGCGAAAAGATGTGGCTAGACTTTATGGATGGAGCGGCTTTCAAAGTGCTGGCAGTGCTCTTTTAGGTTCTTGTTTAGGACTATTGGCTGCCGAATTATTTACCTCCTATTTTCTCTCTCGTTTTTTTGGGACGGACCTCGTTATTTCCCTGTCTTTGGCCCCTTACCTTTCCTGTTTTGCTCTGTTTTTGCTCTTTTTAGGCTTTCTATCCGTTTTTCTTCGCTTTTATTTCTCCCGTGCGAATTTTGAAAAAAGTTCCAAGGCTTAATTTAGAGGGTTCGGCGGGTTTGAGAAGAAAAGAAGAAGTGCCGTCAAATGGACTTTTCTATCCTTATCATGAGATAAAAACACCAATTTTTGTAAAAAAAGAAGACGTTCCCATTATTGATTTTTATAGAAAACACATACGAATTGGTCTATAGTAACAAGCGGTTGATTTGGAAATAGCCAAATGAACCAGGAAGGTTAGGAGTCTCATGAAGGGAACAGTTAAAATGTTCAACAAGGAGAAGGGCTATGGCTTCATCCACGCTGAGGATGGCCGTGACTACTTCTTCCACTATTCCTCTCTTCTGATGGATGAATACAAGACCGCCGAAAAAGGCGAGTCCGTTGAGTTCGAAATCGAAGAGTCGGACCGTGGTCCTCGTGCCAAGAACGTTAAGAAGATCTAAGGTTCTCTTAGTTAGCTTCTAACCCTGCCAAACCGGTAGGGTTCTTTTTTACCCGGGTAACCGGGTTTTCTTTTATTCTTCGCCCTTTGGGGCTATCTTCTTTATGAAGATAAGTTTACAATTGACCCGCTCGATTATAGGAGTGTTTTTGCCCATGCCATTAAAAGCCGGAATCGTCGGTTTGCCCAATGTCGGAAAATCGACCTTATTCAATGCCATTACCAATTCCCACGTGGAAGCCGCCAATTATCCTTTTGCCACCATCAAACCCAATACGGGTGTAGTTGTCGTGCCGGATGAAAGACTCGACTTCCTCACGAATATGTTCCATCCCGTCCGTACCATCAACGCGACCTTTGAATTTTACGATATCGCGGGATTAGTGAAGGGCGCCTCTCACGGAGAAGGATTAGGAAACCAATTCCTCGCCGCAATTCGTGAATGCGACGCCATCTGCGAGGTGGTTCGTTGCTTCGACTCTAACGAAATTATTCACGTCGAAAGCTCTGTGGACCCCGCCCGCGACATCGAAACCATCGATTTGGAACTTGCGATGGCCGATCTCGACACCGTCACCAAAATTATCGGACGCCAAGATATCAAGGCTCGTGTTGCCAAAGACAAAACCGCCAAATACGAAATGGATATCCTTCGTCCTTTGGAAAAGGTGTTAAGCGAAGGCAAGCCGGCGAGAATGTGCAAAGAACTCACGGAAGAACAAATCGCTTATGCGAAAAAGAATTTCTTCTTGTTGACCTTAAAGCCCATCATCTACGTAGCTAATGTGGCTCCTGAAGATTATTCGAATATTGATCAATGCGCCTATTACCAAACGGTAAAACGCATCGCGGGAGAACAAGGTGCCCAATGCATTCCTGTTTCCTGCCAAATCGAATTCGAACTCTCTCAACTAGGGCCTGACGATCGCGCGGTCTTCCTCGAAGAACTTGGTGCGAGCGAATCGGGCCTCGATAAGCTGGTAAAAGCCGCCTACAAACTCTTAGATCTCTCGACGTTCTTCACCTGCGGAACCGATGAATGCCGTGCTTGGACGTTCCATGTAGGCATGACTGCCCCGGAATGTGCGGGTATCATTCATAGCGATTTCCAACGTGGATTCATTAAAGCCGAAGTCTATGACTTTGAGGATTTGAAAAAATTGGGAAGCGAAGCCGCAGTCAAAGAAGCGGGAAAACTTCGCCAAGAGGGGAAGGACTACGTCATGCAAGATGGCGATGTCGTGTTCTTCCGATTCAACGTATGAGTGACCTTCGCATCGGTTATGGAGAAGATATTCATCGCCTTGTCCCCAACCGTAAATTGATTCTTGGGGGAGTAGAAATCCCCTTCAATCAAGGATTGCTCGGCCACAGTGATGCGGATTGCCTTCTCCATGCGATTGCGGATGCGTTACTAGGGGCCTGCGCCTTGGGCGACATCGGAGATCATTTCCCGGTTGACGATCCCCAATGGGAAAACGCGGATTCTAAAAAAATCCTCTCCGAATCCTATTCCTTAGTGAAAAAAAGGGGGTACCAGATTACAAATCTCGACGCCTCGGTCCTGGCGGAGAAACCTCGCTTAAGTCCCTATCGCCTTGCAATGAGAGAATCGATTGCCCGCGTTTTGGAACTGGATTTGAACCAAGTGAGCGTCAAACTCATGACCAATGAAGGATTGGATGCGATTGGAAAAGGGAAAGCCATCCGTTCCACCTGTATTTGTTTACTAGAAAGGAAAACCTTATGACCAACGAAGAATTATTGAAAAACGTCGTTGTCTCCGCGGCAAAAGCCTTGGGACAAGATTTGGGTCTAGGCGACATTGTCATTGAACATAGCCGCGACACGGCTCATGGCGACTATTCGACGAACGTTGCCATGCGTTCTTGCCGACTTTTTGGCATGAAGCCTCGTGATTTAGCAGAAAAATTAATTTCGGAAATGAAAAGCGACGCGATTGAGAAAATCGAAATCGCTGGTCCGGGATTCATCAATTTCTTCTTGAAGAAAGACGCCCTTCAAAGCGTTATTGAGAAAGTTTTGGAACAAGGCGATTCTTACGGTCGTCTCCCCAAAAACGGCAAGAAGATCGATATTGAATACGTTTCGGCAAATCCAACGGGCGATTTGCATTTAGGCCATACCCGTTGCGCGGCGGTTGGCGATTCCATTGCTAGCCTTTTGGATTGGGCCGGCTATGATGTGACGCGTGAATATTACGTCAATGACTGTGGCAACCAAGTGGAACATTTGGGCCATTCGCTCCGTGCTCGTTATCACGAACTCTTTGGTGAGCCTCTTGATTTGGCAGAGGATGACTACCATGGTCAGGACTTGATTGCGATAGCCCAAAAAATCAAAGATCAATTTGGTGACAAATACCTTCAAGACAGCAAAGAATCTCATGATTTCTTTATCCGCTTCGGCATCGATTCCGAACTTTCCAAAATTTGGAAAGATATGGATGCTTTCCGCGTTCACTTCGATAAGGTTTCCTATGAATCGGATATCCGTTCCCATGGCAACATTGAAAAAACCATCGAATTCTTGAAACCTTGGATTTATGTCCAAGATGGTGCGACTTACCTTCGGACGACGGATTTTGTCGATGACAAAGACCGTCCCATCATCAAAGCGGACGGCAATTATACGTATTTCATGCCGGATATCGCTTATCACTACAACAAGATGGAACGGGGCTTTGATTTGCTAATCGACGTCCTTGGGGCGGACCACCATGGCTACATTGGCCGTATGAAGAGTGCCTTGATGATGAAGGGCTATTCTCCGGATGTCCTTCAAGCCGAATTCGTTCAGGTTGTCCGCGTTTATCGCGATGGGGCGGAAGTGAAAATGAGCAAACGCACGGGCAAGGCCATTGCCCATCGCGATTTGGTGGAAGATGTCGGCGTAGATGCCGTTCGCTATTTCTTCGCGGAGCGCTCCCAGCAAAGCCATTTGGATTTCAACTATAACCTTGCGATGGAGCAATCTTCCTCCAACCCGGTCTATTACGCTCAATACGCTTATGCCCGTTGCGCTAGCGTTCTTTCCCTTGGCAGCGACATTGCGCTCAATAGCCGCGGGGGAGAATTAAAGGAAGAATCCGAACTTGCCTTGCTTCGCTTGCTTTCAGATTTCCCGGGCGTCATTGCTAGTAGCGCGGAGGAGCGTGCCCCTTATAAGCTCGCTGCCTATATTCAAAAGCTTGCCGCCTCCATCCACAGTTTCTATACGAACTGCCACATTTTGGACCGCGAAAACATCGCGATGACGTCTTGCCGCTTGGCTCTAGCCAAAGCCGCCAAGACCGTGATGAAGAACGCCCTTTCGATTCTCGGGGTTTCCGCGCCTGAGAAGATGTGATATAAATTTCTCCGCGATTTCTATTAAGAAAGGAACCATTTCTCATGAATATGAATAAAGGCAGCATGATCGATTACGCCATTGCAATCCTCACCACTCAAAAAGCCATGACTTTCGCCGAGCTTTGGGCCAAAGTCAAAGAAGAACTCGAAATCACCCCGGAAGAAGAAGCGGACCGCATCGGCCATTTCTACACCGATTTGAGCCTCTCTGGCCAAACCATCCTTCTCCCTGGCAACGTTTGGGATCTCCGTCAACGTCATACCTTTGACGAGCTCACCCTTAACAAGGATGTTTCTGACGTTTATAGCGCCATCGAAGAAAAAGACCAAGACGAAGCCGACGCCCAAGACGAAAAGGAATATAACGAATCCGTCCAAGGCAAAGCCGTCCTCTCTGATGACGAAGAACCGATGGATGAGGGAGAAGAAGATTCCGAAAAAGGCAATGAGGACCAAGAAGTTGCCGAATCCTACGTCCACGGCATCCGCTAAGGCAAAATTCAACTTTCTAGAGGGCCATAACGGTCCTCTTTTCTTTTTGAATCTAGGAAAAAGAAGGGGTTCCGTGTATCCTATAAGGCTGCTTTGCAGCCCGTTATGAATACCTTTGCAGAACTTTTCTTTGAGATGGAGCGATTTCCAAAAATCGCGATTGTTGGTCATGCTTACCCGGACGGGGATTGCTACGGCTGTCAAATCGGGTTGCGCGAATTGCTTCGTGCCCGATTCCCCGAAAAGGACATCCGCGCGCTAGGAAGTGGGTTGCCCTGCCTTTTGAACCGCATTTCTCCCATGGATCAAGCGGAAGATGGTTTTTTCGAAGGAGCATTAGGAATTCTCGTGGATGTTTCTTGCCTTCCCCGCGTCGAGGAAAGTCGAATTTTCCAATGTGCTTCTTGGATTAAATTCGACCATCATGAACCGGATGAAGTGGCGGAGCATTTTGATGGGAAATATTATTCGGATGCAAAACGAGTCTCTTGCTGCGAAATCATTACGGAATTCGGCCGTTCCCTTTCCTTGCCTTTCAATCGAAAAGCGTGCGAGGCTCTCTATTCGGGCATTTTGACCGACTCGGGACGCTTTTATTACTATGGGACGAACCATAAAACCTTTGAGGACGCCTCCTTTTTAATTCGTCATGGCGCGAATCCTAAAGTTCTTATGGATCTTTTGTTCCATGAAGAACCTAACGAAGCCGCTTTTAAAAAATGGATGCGTGCGCATGCGAAAGTGGAAGGACAAGTTTGTTCTTGCTGGGCGGATATTTCCGATTACGAGTCGTTTGGATTGTCGTATGAAAATGCCTCTACCTTCGTGAATGCTTTAGCGGGAATTGGTCACGCCCCCATTTATATTTTCTTCTGCGTTCGCGATTTTGATTATGTTCGCGTCGAGATTCGTTCCAATTCCCGTTACCCCGTCCAACCAACCGCTAAATTCTTTGGGGGTGGCGGACACCGCTATGCCGCAGGAATGGAGCTGCGTGGTGGAGAAAACTGGCCCAACAAAGTGAAAAGCGTCATCCAACGCCTTCAGGAATCTCGTTCCGATGTAGAATAAAGAAGAAAAGAAGGTTAATTATGTACGAAAAAGAATTAAAGGCGATGATTCGGGCTGCCAAAATCGCAGAGAAGCACATTCTAAAAATCTATTCGACCAATTTTGAAGTGGAGATAAAATCGGATGATAGCCCCGTGACGGAAGCAGATAAAGGTGCCGATAAAATCATTCGGGAAGAATTAGGAAAAGAATTCCCTGAATATGGATTTTTGACGGAAGAAAGCAAAGATACGGGAGAACGCTTCGCCAAAGAGGATATCTTTATCGTAGACCCGGTCGACGGAACCAAGGATTTCGTAGCGCGGGATGGCCAATTTTGCACGAATATCGCCCTGGCTCATCGAGGCGAGGTTGTGGCTGGTGTCATCAATCTTCCTGCCCAAGGAAGAACCTATTTTGCCTCGAAAGGAAATGGGGCATTTGCCATGGAAAAAGACGGTACGATCCATCCTATCCACGTTTCCGACCGTAAATCTCATTTACGTTCTCTTCGCTCCATTTCTTTCTTCAACGAAGCGGAAAAAGAATTTTATGCCACCCACGCTTCTTCTTTTGAAGGAGAAGCAGAACCAGTTGGCGCTGCTTATAAATTTTGTTTAATCGCGGACGGAAGCAAAGATTTTTTCGTTCGCAAAGGCGCGGGAACGAAAGAATGGGACGTTGCCGCTGGCGATATTATCCTTTCCGAAGCCGGTGGTATCATGGTTCAACCAGATGGCGCCCCATTCCGCTACAATCGCCACGACGTTTATAACCGTCAAGGCTACGTAATGGCCAACTGCCGTGAAAATCTTTTTCTTGGCTTGAAATAATCTAATCAATCCCATTCCCGATGGACAAAATTAATCGGATTCTTCACTGCTGATATTTCCTCTTTTATTTAGCGGATATCGTAGTATATTTACCCCATGAAAGGAGATGAAAATCATGGATAGTTTCGTCAAATCGATGGATGGGCTTCCCCGCATTGTTAAAATCCTGCTCTGCTTGCCCATCGTTGATATCATCTGGGCGATTTATCGTATTCTTGGCGCGATCAAAAACGGCAATGTCCTTCACCTTGTCCTTGGCATTCTTTGGATTGCTTTCGGCGGAACGGTCGGCTGGATTCTCGACCTCGTCTGGATCATTCTTTTCAACCATATTTTCTGGTTCAAGGAATAAATTCTTCTTTTTTGGAAGAAATGAAGGCTACGCACCGAAACAAAAAGGTGGTAGCCTTTTTTCGTAGTTATGAAAACCAATAAAAAGCCAGTCCTCGAACCTTTAAGACAAAGACAAATGGAAATCCTAAAAGGCGATTTCCCTTATGATCCTGAGACCCATACGTTCACGATTTCCCTTCATCATGAATCCGTGATGGATCTTTTGGACGATGACATCTCTACGCCAGAACATCCAATTGTCTCCTGGAGTGCTTTGGAACGCTTGTCGGATATCGTAGAAGACCTTCCCGCGGGAGAAAACGCGGATATTCGTTATTGTATCGACGATTACAAAGGGTATGACCCCGAAAAATTGGTTCCTTCTTTTAACCGCCTTTTCTCTAAGAATCGTTTTTTGAATCAAAAGGACAAGCGAAAGAAGGGGATCGCCTCCATTCTCTTTACCTTAATCGGCCTCGTTTTGCTTTTCTTCATGGTGCTAGGCAGGACCAATGAATGGTTTGGAGAAGCGGGCAGCATGTCGGATGAACTTTTAGGCGAATTCATCGACATCGTAGCCTGGGTGTTCCTTTGGGAAGCCGTATCCATGTTGGCGTTATCTCCTAGCGAATACCATTCCATCAATCTTCGCGTTCTTTTCACCGTTTCTCGAATCTCCTTTTATGACGGGAAGGGGGAGAACAAATTAAGCGGAGAGAATTTGGATGAAGATCTAAAGTTATTAGGGAAAGCCTATAACCGTCAACAACGTGGAAAGGTCGCTGTATTAATTGCTTCCGGTGCTTTCTTGGCCGCTTCCGTGGTTACGGCATATCGCTGCGTCATGGCCTTTATTGCTTTAAGCGGAAATCCTCAGGCGGAGCCTTGGAATTATGTGGTGATTGCATTATTTGGCCTCGCCAGTTTAGGCGTATCCGTTTTTGCGGGCGTGAGCGGAATTCTATTTTATACCGATCGCCCGTTTGGGAAGAAAGCCTGTTTGGCCGTTAGTTGCGTTTTGTTCCTCTTATTTATTGTTAGTTTGATCCACGCGATTTTTACTGGTGATGTGGGTGGAATCGCCCATGGAGCGATTTCGATTGTGGTTCAGGTACTCTATGTTGGAGGATATTTTTGCGCGAGCGTCCCCGACTGGTTCTATAAGAAGCGTCACCGAAACGAAGAGAATCAAGACGAACAAAAATAAGCGCCCCGAAGGGCACTTTTATCTTGTCGGTTGATTATTTTGCTGCTTCCAGAGCGGCTTCGTTTTTGCGGCGGATATAATCCGTCATCAAGTCTTCGGGCACGCCTTCGGTGCGAACGGCCATAACTCCTGGGACTTCTTCCATCAAAATGATTTCCACCCCGCTAGAAATGTCGTCTTGGGCTAAGGAGCAGCCTTGGCAAGCTCCCACCATCGTAACATAAACGATGCCATCGCGGAACCCGATGTAATCGATGTCCCCTCCGTCCCGTTGTAAGAAAGGCCGTACTTTATCGATGGTGGCCTGAATCAGTTGAATCGTCGCTTCGTCTTCCATAACGCGTTCTATTTTAGTCACTTCGCTTCGCGTATCAATTCAAATGAATGCAAAAGATGTTTTTTCGGTGGAAAAAAAGAAGCCATATCCTAAAATAGGCGAATGGACTCGGAAAAGGGAAAAACGGATTTAAGAATCGTTGAAATCAAAGTCTTAGTGGCCATTTACGAATTATCCGTAGATGGATTTGCGCCTTCCTTGCGGGGGCTGCTGGCCTTTTTAAGAGGCGACGACTCCGCTTCGCGCTTTGAGGGGCTATGGAGCTATGGTTCTTATGTCTCCATGAGTGGCAAGCGCCTTGGAAAGCTACTAAAAGGATTGAAGGATTTTGGTTACGTGGATTCGGAATTCGAACAAAAAGAAGAATACCTCTATCTCTTCCCCGAAGGAAAAGAAGCGGCCCGAACTTATTTAGCTAAGGACCATCGCCGATCCCGACCGCCTCGTCATGGGGCGCCTCTATTCCTGCCGATTCGTTAACAATAAGGAGAAAAACATGCCCAACAAAGAAATTCCACCGTTTGAAGAATGGCCCTTCCGCGTGCCTAACGTCAAGAAGGCCATTGAAAAACTGAATGCCGTAGTTGAAGAACTCAAATCCGCTTCCGACGGGCCTGCCGCCTTGAAAGCCTTCAAGAAGCGTTCCCGTTTTATGGACGCCCTTCAGGACGATATTACCCACGTTTCCGTCCTCTTTAGCCTGGATACCCAAAATAAGAAGTATGCGAAAGCCCAAAATAAGCTTAACGAGGAATTACCTCTCCTCCAAGCCGCAGACGTCCATTTCCAGGAAGCGATGCTCGTTTCTCCCCACCGCGCCTATTTGGAGAAGAAATTAGGTACTTTCCTCTTCCAGATGTATGAATTCGCCTTGAAATCCTTTGACGAACGGATTGTCGAAGAATCCATCGAAGAAAATAAACTTTCTACGGAATATGCCTCGAAGATTGCCTCTTATTCCGTCCCCTTCCGCGGACAGGTTTATAACCTTCCTCAGATGGGCAAATTCCTTCAAGATGTGGATCGTCAAACCCGTAAAGAAGCCTCGGAAGCCTATTATTCCTACCTGGAAACTAAAATCCCGGAACTGGAGGAAATCTACGATAAACTTGTGAAGGTTCGTGACAAGATGGCCAAGAAACTTGGTTATCAAAATTACGTGGAACTTGCTTATCTCCGCATGTCGCGCTTTGACTATAACCGCGAGGATGTCGCCGCCTATCGCGATCAAATCCGCGAAGAAGTGACTCCGCTTGCCGCGAAAATCTTAAAAGCCCAATTTAAACGCACGGGAATCCGTCATCCGGAATCCTATGATTTGGGACTTGCTTTCCAAAGCGGGAATCCCTTACCGTTAGGGACGACCGCGGAAAAAATCGAGAAGGCGAAGAAGATGTACGATGAGCTTTCTCCCGAAACGAGTTATTTCTTCCGTTTTATGGCGGATTGCCACGTTTTGGATTTAGAAGCCCGTCCGGGCAAACAGTCCGGTGGATATATGACCTATTTCCCCAAACATGGCGTTCCCTTCATTTTCTCCAATTTCAACGGAACCAGCGGGGACGTGGATGTTTTAACCCATGAATTCGGCCATAGTTTCCAAGCCTATATGGCCCGTAAGATCAAAATTCCCGAATACCGTCAGCCCACGATGGAAGGGTGCGAAATCGATTCTATGTCGATGGAATTCTTTGCTCATCCGTGGATGAATCTCTTCTTCAACGAACCGGAGAAATACCGTTATGCCCATCTGGCGGACGCGATTTCCTTCTTGCCATATGGGGTGACCGTCGATCATTTCCAAGAATGGGTTTATGAGCACCCGAATGCGACTCCCGCGGAACGCGATGCCTATTGGCATGAACTCGAAGAACGATACACCCCGTATAAAGTCGCGGCCTATGGTTCGAACCATTATCTAAAGACGGGCCACCGCTGGTTGCTTCAATCCCATATCTTCGAAATCCCGTTCTATTACATCGATTACACCTTGGCCCAAGTCATGGCCTTCCAATTCTTCAACTTGGATCGCAAGAACCATGAACTCGCTTGGAAACGCTATCTCAAACTCTGCGAATCCGGCGGAAAATATCCGTTCCGTACCTTGGTTCTCCGCGACCATATGAAGGATCCCTTCGCCCCGAACGTCATCAAGAAAACGGTTCGCCCCTTGATGAAGGTGCTGGAGTCCTATCAAATCGAATCCAAATAAGACCAAAAAAGCGTCGCCTTACACATGGCGGCGCTTTTGCCTATCTCCCGATCCGGATTCTTTTGTTTCGGAGATAGACCCGCAGGCGAAACAGCGCCTGTACGGTTTTACTTGGAACTCCTCTCTTGCAGCAATTCAATCTGCGTCTTTCTTAGTTCCACCTCGAGTTCACTTTTTTGTTTGAGAATGGAATCGAGCCTTTGCTGTTTCTTTTGCATCCCTGCTGCGATTTGTTTGAGGGTACGAATGTCGCTTTCTGCCAATCCGTGAATGGGAAGCAAATAGGGAGAGTCGCAAGTGGGCTCTGCGATTTGGCAGTAGTAGAAAAGCAATGCGAGGGCCGTGGATTCTTTCGGCGAGAAAGCGCTGGAATGGTATCCTTCGATCGCTTGGCGAGTGACCCCTACTTGTCTTCCCAAATCATCCAAGGTGCAATGTAAGGCATTCACGATGCGGTCGATGATGGTCCCCCAAGGGAACGATGCAATCAATTCTTTGATGTTCTCTGGGTTTTTCATGTCCCCATTGTATCGAAAGAAAGGAAAAACTCACTTGCCAATATGAAGCAAGTTGGATTTGTTTTCAGTTTTCCCTTCCTTTTAGAAAGGAGAAAAGACGAATATTAAGAGGTTCATTTTTCAATTCGTGATAAAAAAAGTATCCATATCTCGAAGTTATGGATAAAATAGAAATAGAAATGCTTATGAGCAATGACGAAAATACGAAGGGTCGTGTCCATAACGGAACGACGTTAGATTCTGAATCCTCATCCAATTTAAAGATTACTTTTCATCAGGGCTTCCGTGATTTTTTGCCGATGCATACGCATACTTTTTGGGAATTTTTCATTGTGACCAAAGGTTCTTTCCAACATGAGCTAAACGGCAAGAAAGAAATCCTCCATCAAGGAGATGCTTACCTGATTCGTCCGTGGGAACGTCATGAAATCAAACAAAATGAGCCAGATTCTATCTGCCTATTTTTGACCATCACGATTCCGAACATGAAGGCGATGTGCAACATTTGCTCGGATGACCTCTATGAAGTCCTTTATTCTCACGATGTGCTCAAGTGCTTTTTAACCGACCATCAAGTTCGCAAAATTATGGATCTATGCTTCTATATTCAAAAAAACATTTACGCGGATCCCAAAAAAGGAGAATTGCCTTCTTCCTTGATGCTTCAACGTGTCCTCTCCATCGTCATTGATCAAAACTATTCCTTTGAGGAAGACAAGCCCGCGTGGCTGCTTCAACTACTAAAGGATATCCAGGATCCCGCCAACAAAGGCTGGCACGTCAATGACGTGATGTCCCATGTGAATTATTCTCATTCGCATGTTTCGCGTTTCTTTCAACGGTACATGAATTGCTCCGTCATCGATTATCTTTCCGAAATCAAGATGCAGAACGCGAAAGACTTGATGCTTTATAGCGATCTGACGGTTTACGAAATCTCGGAAGCCCTTGGCTATAAATCCTCCACCAATTTCTCCGCGGTCTTTAAGGCGGCGTTTGGTCTTTCTCCCGCCCAGTATCGTAAAAAACATCGGGATGCTCGATTCCGCGAAGGCGATTTGAAAGACCTCCAGTAACGGATGCCTTTTTCTTATTCTTCAACTTCTTTTAACATGCAAAGGACGAGAAAATTCCAACTTTGGAACCCGGGGTTATTGAGCCCAACCCCTGTTTCGGAATCATAATATTCGGAGAATTTCCCTTGCTTTTCGATATCTTGTCCGAGAACAAGGATGGTTTTTTCAGCTAGTTCCTTGGCTAAATCGTCATAGCCGTATTTCTTTAAGCCTATGTAAGTGAAGTAGTTGGCGTTGATCCAAATGGGTCCCACCCAACAAGAGGGGTTGCCGGAGCGGATATTGCGGAACATCTTTTCGGCTTTGGATACGCTGCGGATGCCGTAGGGGCTATTCAGGGTCTTGGGATTTATATAATGTTCTTCTATGCACCGTTTGGCTTCTTCTGGGGTAGCGATTCCGCTCCAAAGGGGCAACATCCCCGCCCAGGTCTCGATGCGCATCGGAAGAGAATGGTAATTGCGAGGGGCTCCTTTGTGCAGCCATTCGTCGGGGTCGACTTTGCGAAGGGAGATATCCGCGCTATAGAAGTAGCCGTCGCGGGGGTCATAGAGTTCTTCGTGGATACCTTTGGCTAATTCATCAGCCTTTTGCTGATATTTCTCCTTTTGCTCTTTCAAGGAAAGCATATCGGCAAGATCGGCCATCGCCTGAAGTTCCGCTTGCATCAAGGCGTTTAAATAAATGCTCGCGGTATCGCCATGCTGGCGGTAGAAAACCGTGGGGTCGTTATCAAATCCAAGCCCCAGGTCATCGAGAGGAAAGAATAAACCCGTTTCTTCATGTTTTTGCTCTTTTTCGTAATAAGAGATGAAACGTTCTAAGCGGGGATAGGCGTCTCGAATCCATGAAGCGTCGTTTTGGTGTTTGCTGATGACCAAAGCGTGTTGGGCCAAACAGGGTTTATGGATGTTGGTTTTCTTATTAGGATCCAAATCGAAAAGCCAAGAGGGACTATCCTGAACCAAAATGGGGATGCGGCCGTTTTCATCTTGGGCATCGAGGAAGTCAAGGACGCAGCCCTTTTCATAGGCGTCAATGGAAGGATCCTCGATTTCAAGAAGGGCAAGCCCTGTGAGCCAAGAATCCCAATCCCATAATTGATGGGAATAATAAGCCCCAGGAACAAGGAAGGGATATTTCAAACGGTCCACGGGTTCGCGAAAGTTATGTTTGTAGCTAGAAAGGATGTAGGAACGGATCAGCTCGGCATAATGTTGAATGTTTGTTTTCATAGATGCTTTTATTGTCTTATTTATGGGGGTAAACGCAAGAAGAGGCGAGTCTTATTTTTGGATGAAAACCTCTTAAATTTCTTTTTGTGACCCAAAAGAGGCAAATAAACGGGAAGAAAATGGGATTTCGCCCAAAAGGGCCAAAGAATTCTTGCATGAAGCGCCCTCTATCCATATAATTTAAAACGCTTCATGTTATGAAGTACCACGCCCGAATGGTGGAATCGGTAGACGCGTTGGACTCAAAATCCAATGTCTGATGAGGACGTGCCGGTTCGAGTCCGGCTTCGGGCACCATTAATAGAGAACAGACGCAATACAAAATATTGCGTTTTTTCTTGGCTTTTTGCACTTTTTAACATCAATTTTGAATCGTCGGAAAATTTAGTAGTGAGTGTTCGTAGTTCGAATAATGCGAAGTGAAAAATTTTGATTTTGCGCCTAATGTAGTTCGAACCTCCTATAGGTCATCTTTTTTTGGCGATAATTATGGGTCCGAGTTTTGTTTCGGACCCCCTTTTTTATTTGTTGATGAATATTCCGAATTCTGTCTTGTAAGTGGTGCATCTTATTTAATAAGAATGCTCTCCTTTGAGCAGGAATGTCGGTGTCGCTATGAGGTTATTTGTTTCCATGGTATTTCTTGGTTGAAATCACCATTCTTTTCCACGGGTGATTCGGCCCTGGCTTCCATGCCGGCCTTTCAACCTCCCTTTTTGCGCCCCTCGCTCCCCGTAGGCTTTCTTGAGACGGTTGACCTATTGCTTGCTTACGTCCAGTTTTGTCGCCGCGTCCTTGGATGCGATTTTGCCCTCTGCCGATTTTTTGACGACCGATTCGACGTATTTTGCTGTTCAGTCTCTTCATGCTGATGGTCTCCCGCTTGAATGCTAAACGGCAATTAATCGGAAACAAATAACGTCATAATGACAATTTTTTCTTGACAAACCCTTTTGAAAAAATTCTACTATGATTAGTAATATTCTATTTCTAATTTCTAGAACAACGATTTCGATGGTGCTGAGAAACAAGAATATCGATCATCGATCAACAGCGGAAAATGCAGGTTGAAAAACTTGTAAATATATTTAAGGAGAAATGATATGAGAAGTATTACAAAATTAGAATTGCAGTATGCGCACAGATTTTACGGCTTCAAAGGGGAGGCACAGTATTTGCACGGGCATACCGGCGTGTTAACGATTGAAGTGGAAGACAGCATTGAACCGGGCGTAAATATGGTATTTCCTTGCAATGAAATACAAAAAACCGCTTGGGCGGTTTTGAAAAACTTCGATCACGCCTTAATTCTCAGAGAAGACGATCCGCTGCTTCCCGCTATTCTGGACGTATATGAAAAACAGGGAATTAAAAACGGCGATCCCTCTAACAAGATGAAAGGTCCTGCTTTTAAAACAGAACTTGCAACCGCATATCCCGATTGTCGTCTGGTGGTTACGAAAGAAACAATGACGGTTGAGGGAATGATTAAAATCGTGTACGACTTGCTGAAAGATAAACTCAATATTGCCAAAATAACATTTACCAGCGGTGTAAATGCCGCCTCTTGCGAATTCGAGACGAAAAACAAGATCGACCGTTGCCCTTTGTGCGGTGTCGCTCTGAACGAAAACGGCGTATGTCCGAAATGCGGTTATCGCAAAAAGTGATTTTATACAGCTATTTCGCACAACAAAGACCTTGAAAATAAACCTCCTAAGCGAAAACTTGGGAGGTTTTTAACTAAAAAATCATCTAACTAATTTGAAAGCAAGAAATCCTGCAGTTTTATTATGCGAATCACGTTGTGCTCGAGTGGGATGTTCCCGGTTTCGTTCATCGTTATAATCATGAGCTTGTATTTCCCAGGATTTGTCGCGTCTAGTTTTTTTAGTTGTCCGATTTCTCGGTTGGCCGTATCTGCATCTGCCGTGGAGTAGCAAGCCTGAACCGCGATATTTTCTTCATCAACCAAGAAATCGATATCGATCTTGGTTTTGCTACTTTTCAAATAATAGAGTTTTTCTTGGTATTTTTGTTTTAACGAGATCACAACCAGATTCTCAAAAAGGGAGGTATCGTCTTTAGCCAAGAATAAGTTCAAGATGCCGTTGTCGGAAAAATAGAGTTTTGATTTGCTTTCCTTGTCGACGAATGCAGCATAGTAGTTTTTTAGAGCAAACAGCAAAAAACTTTGATTGGCATAAAAACAATAATCGATGATCGTGTCTTTTGATAGAGGGAAGCCGATGGTTTTCAAAGCATGATAAAGATTCGTATAAGAAACGTCTCGGGAGATGGTGCCTGCAATCTTTTTCATTAAGACCCTCATGCCGTTTTCGCTCCGTATGGCGTTACGGGTAATGATGTCGCCCAACAAAATTTTTTCGTATATGTTGGAGACGCATTCGCGTTTGTCGACGGAAGCAAGCGACTCAGGAAAACCTCCAAATCGATAAAATTCCCGAAGGGCATTCGCAATTTCGACACGGTCGGAGACGGAAAAGGCGGAACTTGCTTCCAATGATTTTGCTCGGAGGAATTCTTTGAAGGAATAAGGATGGATGATTTTTGTTAGATATCGTCCGCCTAATTTGGCAGATACTTCGCGAGAGAGCATTTTCGCGTTACTTCCCGTGATGTCGACTTTCTCCTTGGCGTTAGCCATTCGGATAGCAAATTTTTTCCAACCATCGATATTTTGAATCTCATCGAAGTAGAAGTAATGTTTTCGGTTTGTGATTTCTTCAGCAGTAAGCAAAATGTCTTCAAAATCGTTGGCTTGAAAACCGAGCAATCGTTCGTCGTCAAAATTGATGTAAATGATTTGCTTCCAATCCACTCCGCTCGAAATGAGATCCTGGACCCGTTTATATAGAAGCGTAGATTTGCCGGAACGCCTTAGACCGATAAGGACATAGTTGGCGTTTTTATCAAAATAACAATAGTTAAGATAATGTGTCTGAACGGGCCGCTTTAAATGTCATCGTCTGGCAAATGCTCTTAGAAAATACCGTTATTGCGAGAAATGTGTTCTGGGTGACTCATAAACCGAGGCAAATGCACCGTTAGCGTTGAGCGTGGCAAAAATGTGGAAGGTCTTATCCAAAGGAGATGAGTTTAGAGTTTGATGAATATTGCAACAAAGTCTCCTCAAGCAAAGGAATGCCCTTAATCAAAATCAGGTTCTAATTCATTTTCTCTATAATCGAAGACGCCGAATAATGGATCGGGGAATCTCTCATCCGCTAGCTCAATCAAATACCAATTTGTTCCTTTTATCGTTTTTCCCTCGCAGACGATTCCCATCGTCCCCACGGGAAGGGTTATCTCTCCTGCTACTCCATCATGAAACGTCTTCTCAATTTTCGTCTTTACCGCTGCCCCTAATTGGAATTCCATGTTTTGTCTCCTCTTGGTATCAAGGTAATTAATCTCACGTTGAAATCTTGATTAAGTTCCCAAATGGTTGTTACAACCTTATCCCTTAAAACTGTTTTGCATTTTGCAGTTATCCCAAAACTCGTCAGTTTTCCGAAACAAAGTGTATCCCTTTGGTACCATTTATAATATCGCTTTTAAAACGATCAAGATTTGTGAAAGAATTCATCCCTTATCTGGAGAATTACCTCATTTGGTCCAGGGAAAAGCGGATCATGGAATCGCTCGGTTGCAAAAGCACGATTGATGGTAGAAGAGAAAACGGGGTATCGTGGCGAAAACGGTCCAGTTTTATGTCCGCGGCCCCAAACATGCGTGGCTTAAATGGGTTTGTCTTTCCGTGGTGAAGCTACGATGGTTTTCAAAGTTATGAATCGTATTTCTCATCACATAAGAAGTCGATGACACCAACATGTTCGATTCCGTGCTTATCTGTGTAAGGTAAGTATAAATCTCCTTCGACAATGATCTTTCTAAACGAGTCATCAATCTTTAGGAAGGAATTTGATTCCTGTTTCATTTTTTCCTCGTCGTAGATTCGATATGCAGATTGGATGTAGGTTTTAACGTTGCCCATCGTGGCGATGAAGTCCACTTCGTACTGTTTTCTCTCTCTTGTGCCGTCTTTGTTGGCTTCGGTGACGGGAACGACTCCGACGTTTACTGCGTATCCGCGCCGTTTAAGATCCCGATAGATTACGGACTCCATCATGTGGCCCCTATCATTTTGGCTAAAGGATAGAAGCGCGTTTCTTAGGCCACAGTCGGCAAAATAGTATTTCTTGCTGCTTGCGATGAGGTTATTGCCTCTTATGTCGAAGCGACTGGCCTCGCTAATTAGGAACGAGTCCATGAATGCAGACATATATTTCTCGATGGTTTGTCTTGAAATGGCTTTATCTTCCTTTTGCTTAAAAAGTTCGGATATTTTGTTTATTGAAATGAGCGAGCCTTCGTTAGATGCGAGAACGGCCAAAAGTTCCTTGATGGGGGCGTTACTAGCTATCCCATTGTGCTCGAGGATGTCCTTCAGATAGGTGAGTTCGAAAAGATTTGTTAAGTATGAAATTTTGTCTTGGCTATTTCCATAAGCGACCATTCCCGGCATCCCTCCAAAGGTCAAATATTCTTCGAAGAGCATTCTTTTGTCTTTTTGGGGAAATGCGTTCGAGTATTCGCTGAAAGAAAGCGGGGCAAGGTCGATTTGCCATCCTCTGCCTCTAAATTCGGTAAGAACGTCGGAGGATAATAATCGGGAATTGCTCCCGGTCACGTAGATGTCCACGTTCGGATAATTCGAAAGCAGCCCATTGAGGACCTGATAAAAATTGATTTGGGGAATGGAACCATCGCTTGTTTTATATCCTTCAAATGCTGGGTTTTCAATGCTCTCGCAGAACTGTATTTCGTCTATGAAAAGGTAGAATTCATCGCTTTTATTTATTTTGCTTTTGATAAACTGATCCAATTGGATTGGATTTGTAAGGCTTGAGTTTTCGCTGCTTGATAAATCAACGTGGATGATTCTATCGTTCAAAACGCCAGTGGACAGGAGATAGTCTTTGAACAAAGGGTTGAGAAGATACGATTTGCCACATCTCCTGATTCCCGTGATGACCTTGACCATGCCGTTATGCATGCTTCTTATCAGTTTGTTAAGATAAAAATCCCTTTTGATTTCCATGTGATTGCCGCGCTCCTTTGTGCACAAAAATTGTAACATAAAGTGATGAAAACGGCAATTTTCTAGATTTTAAATTGCAAAAAGTGTGAAAAATCACATTTATTTCAACATGAAGAGTTTAGATTATGACCTTAAAGGTGGAGATAGTTGCGTAGTTATTTGTCGCCAAAAACGTTGCAGTGCTGTCCTAAATAGGATTCTTCACTGTTTCGTCTTGTCGAACATAGTCGACAAAAGTGAGGCTGGGAAATACGAATTCCTAATCTAGAGCCGAAAGCCTATGATTTTGGAACGTCTACCATCATGGTAACCATACCCTTTGATCGGAACGGGTTTACAGAAGTTGTCCCTGCAAATGCGCCTGTAAAGAAAACGGATGAAGAAAAGATTGTGAAGGCATTGAAACTAAATAGGCATTTAATCATGGATGATATGGTTATCATCATTATGAAAACGAGGAAGACCGTGATGGGGCTCCTTAAGAAAGGTGAAAAAAGCATTCGAGTGTTCCGATAAAATGGGGCACTGGGAAATTAAAAATAGATTCTCCCGCTTGTTATAATGCATAGGGAAAAACGTATTAACGTAGGAGGCAAGGGATGGAAACATTAGAAGAATTTATGAAACGGCACCAAGCCACGGAAGAGAAATCCTCCTCCTTTGTCGATTATCTTTATTCTTTGATGAAGAAGTACAACGTAGAGAATCCGGCAGATCTCTACCGCAAAGCCAACATTTCTCGACAGCTTTGGTCTTCGATCATTTCCGAGAAATCCCACCCTTCTTTAAACGTTTGCTTAAAGATTGCTCTGGCAATGCAAGTCAATAACCATGAATGCAAATATTTGCTGAAGAAGGCGGGTTTTACCCTGGCTTCTTCTAGTCCCTTTGCGTTAATCGTCCGTTACGCGATCGAAAACAAAATCTATGACCTTGTCGCGGTGAACCGTTTTCTCGAAGAAAATGGTTACGCGGATTCCTTGATTGTTTGATTTTGTCCAATGCGGTTTGACCTTTCTTACCCCTTCTTGGCCTAGGATAAAACCAGGATGGGAGAAAGAAAAATGAACGAAAACTTGCGGAGCATCAAAGAGCACCTCTTAAGCGTTGGGGTAAAGGAAGAAACCATTGATGAAGGCAGAAGAAGTTCGGTGTACCTAGCCATGGAAATCATGGAATATGCTCATCGAAATCAAAAAAGGGAAAATGGCGAAGATTACGCCAACCATCCGGGAAGGTGCTTGACGAGGTATCGGGAATGGATTGGCATTGGGGCTGACGGGGATCACGCGTTGGATAAAGACCTATTAGAACAAAACGGAATCCCTTTTGATGGCGTGCAAGAAGTGTGCTTGCTCCACGATGTGGTGGAAGACACGGAGTTTAGTCTCGATGATGTTCGGGATATCTATGTCGAATGCGGCTTTAAGAATTATTTTGACGCCTCTATCTTGGATGCCTTAAAACGAATTACCCACGATAAGGCCATGGGGTACGAGGAATATATCGAAATATGCCTTATGAACCCGGTGTCCGCGTTAGTAAAAATGATCGATATGGAAGACAATCTCCGGGTCTTGGATTTGATTGAATATAACGAAGAGCGGTTTCGGAGAACTCAAGGATACCTATTTTGGATGTTCGCGATTAACCATGCTTATCACTTCGTGGAGAACGGGGAGAAATACAGAAAAGAATTCCGGAAAAACTCTAACATTGAAGGTGGTTTCGCCCATCGCATGATGGGAGAAAAATAGCGTTAATGCAATGATGCAATGAGTGAAATAAAATAGATACTATAATATGCAAAATAAGCAAAAATAGAATAAATAGACATTATAATATCTGATATAATAAGGACATGGACCGATACTTAGATTTAAATGATTTGTGGGGAATCCCCTCTTTGGAGGACCAAACGCTTGCTCTAGCCAAACGGCTGCGAAGCATTCGGAAAAGCAAAGGGTGGAATCAAACGGAATTTGCCGATCGATCCGGAATTCCTTTAGGTACATTGAAAGTATTTGAAACGAAGGGAAAAATCTCTTTAAAACATTTGTTTCGCTATGCCATAGCCGTAGACCGAGTCGATGAACTCAATGCCCTTTTCACAAGACATGAGCCGACTTTAGAGGAAATGAGAAATGGCAAATAAACTAGAATAACTGACGGTTTTCTATCACGACAAGATAGTTATTTTCTTACGGGGATTTCCCCCTCTTTTCTTCGCGAGACAGATCCTCGGATTTTACGATAGCCCGTTTCTGTGACGTCATACACATCGAAGTAGCGCGTGTCCATGTTCGGCGGGAAAATTCCTTTATAGATTTCCTTGATTTCTTTGACGTAATCCTTGTCTTTGTCGTCGTAATCCTTCAAATCCTCTTCCGCGAGCAGCTCGATGTGAGTGGCATCGTCCCCGGGGCTGTATTCCGTTGTGACGACGCACTGGTATTTCCCATACTTTTCGCTGAAGGATAGAACAATCATGGGATCTGCGAGCATGTTCATCGGCGCATCGTCATTGGTCGATTCCCACCTGCAGCAGACGATGTCTCCGTATTTGTATTTCATAAAAATATCCCTTTGACTGAATTCTTGGAGCTCGACGGATGAACCTTGCTTAGGCTTAGGCGGGTAGTGGAAGGCAAACGAGAGGCAACTGTCCTCTTTCATTCCGTAAGAAAGCCCCCTTTGATTTTCAACGTTATATCATGGAAAGTCGGATGAGTAAATATTCGTATCGCGTCCGTAATGGGGGACATTGTCGATTTGAGATAGAACGGATTAAAAGGCTTTGAATATGTCTTTTAGACGTTTTTAGGACGGGTATAAAGGAACATCTTATGAATCAGGAATTTCCTAGAAAATGGTGTTCCAATCTTTCTCGTAACAATCCATCGTTCTTTTTAAGAAATGGCAGAAGGTAAATGGGGTAATACCAAATCTTACTTCCTTCGTCGGAAATGTTGGTTTCGCCGAATACAAAGGCACAGGGGATGTCTGGGGTTACTTGAAACAAATAATCGAGGGCCGTGTGGTTGTATCGAAGGCCTCCGACGGGCTTTCCGGATTTGATTTCAATGGGAAGTACGTATCCGTTGTTTTCGACTAAAAAACCGACTTCGCCCTAAGTAGTAGAGAAAGTCGCTAAACTCCGATGCCGAAAGGATTTGGGCAGCCATGTTTTCAAATGGATCCAATTATTTAATGTAGAATCCAGTTTTCTTTTTAATTCCACATAATGCCCAATTCATTGGAATAATTTGGTATCGGATGGCAAAAACTTTTCAAAATGGTGCTTTTCCTATTTCGCCGCATCAGGGTAATAGTTCCAAAAGTGGGAATAAAACTTTAGAAATTATTCTAAAATGCGACGAAATAGTTCCGAAACTGGAACTTTTTAATCAATCGATGATGTTGGATTTGTTGAGTAAGAAATCAAACAAGCCGAGGCTCAACACACCGTCCTCATCATAGGATGCTCCAGAAGTGAATTTGCTGATAATAACGCGAGTGAAGGAATCGTCGATTTTTCGGAAAGATTCTTTTTCTTGCTGAAGTTTGGCGGGATTATCGATAAGGAAAGCCGATTGAATATAGAATTTCCTTCCGTTTTTGGTTGCAACGAAGTCTACTTCTCTTGTTACCTTTGTTGGCTTCCCCTTAACGTTTTCCGTACTTGTGATGGATCCAACCTGAACCATAAATCCACGAAGAATCAATTCGTTATAGATGATGTTTTCCATGAAGTGGGGTTCTTGATCTTGACCTAAAAAATGGGCGGCGGCGTTTCGAAGCCCCATGTCGTTAAAGAAATATTTGCTAGACCCGTTGATAATGGCTTTTCCTTTGAGGTCAAACCGTTGGGCATCGGATATGACAAAGGCGTCATTAAGATAGGTGATGTAGCGGCGAATGGTGGCTGGGGCAACAATCATGTGCAATTTGCTTTTAAAGGTGTTGGAGATATTGGTGGGATTGAGGACGGAACCAACGGAGGAAGCTAAATAAGCGACGAGATTCTCTAGAATAATGTCGTCGCGAAGATGATGCCGTTCCGCGATGTCTTTTAAATAAGTGGTGGAATAAATTTGCTTGAGATATTGCTGTTTTTTGGATTCGTCGGATTCCAAAACGCAGGCAGGCAATCCCCCGTATTTCCAGTAAAGATCCCATAACGAGAAGTCGTTGATGCTCGAATCGGTTTGTTCTCGAATTTCGGAATAGGACAATGGATACATCGGAATTTGCCAATCGCGTCCGCGAAATTCGGTTGCAATATCGCTAGAGAGCATGTGGGCATTACTGCCCGTAACGAAGACTTCTATATTTTCCCAACCCAGAAATTCGTTCAAGGCGTCGTAAAAGGTTAAAAATTGTCCTTTAACCCAGGGGTTCTCTTTGGGCGCGACCAATTGAATTTCGTCAATGAGAAAATAGGTTGGCTTTCCGTCGGTTTTGCGCTGAGCTTTGAAAAAAGAAACAAATTCATCAAGGTCCCGATAACGGGCGTTACTTTGTTGGTCTAATTTTAGGGGCAAGATGTGATCGTCTTGAACGCCGGAACGAAGTAACCAATCTCGAAAAATCGTAAACAGCAAGTAAGATTTTCCCGAACGCCTTGGCCCTGTGATGACCTTGATCATTCCATTGCCGATTGAGGCGGTTAATTGATCCAAGTAACGTTTTCTGGCAAATACCATTTCAAATCTCCTAGGTACAAATTTGGTTAGAACCAACCGAAAATGTACTTAACTAAAATGTTGGCAATACATCGGATGTTTTTCTCTATATTTTCAGTTAACTTCGAAAAAGTGTGAAAATCCGACAAAATTAAGTCAAGAAAAATGCAAAAAACGATAGTGAAATTACACTGAACAAGTATAATGATGGTGAAATATGGAAAGAAAAATTTTTAAAGAACTAGTTGCGTGGAAGAACCGCCCGGACCGTAAACCGCTCATTTTGCAAGGGGCAAGGCAAGTTGGAAAAACTTACATCGTGAATTATTTTGCGGGGAAGGAATATTCCAATAGCGTTTATTGCAATTTCGAAAAAGAGGAGAGCTTATCGGATTTTTTTAAGGATTTGACGCCGGCATCCATTGTAAAAAAACTATCCATTTATAAAAGGAAGGAAATCGTTCCTGGACAAACTCTTTTAATATTCGATGAGATTCAAGCTTGCCCCGCTGCGATGACCTCCCTTAAGTATTTCCAAGAAGAGGCTAATGAATACCATATCGTTGCTTCGGGATCGTTGCTTGGCGTTTCCACGAATCGCGAGAAGATGTCATTTCCCGTGGGAAAGGTCCAATTCATGACGTTATATCCTTTGGACTTTGAGGAATATTTGATGGCAAGAGGAGAGCACGATCTTATCGATATGATTAAAGAATGCTATCAAAACAATGTTCCCTTGGATCTCCCGTTCCACGAAAGAGCTTTGAATTATTACAAAGAATACTTGTTTGTTGGTGGGATGCCAGAAGCTGTTGAAGAATATGGAAAGAACAAGAATCCAGATTTGGTGCGCGTGATTCAACAATCGATTTTGGATGCCTATCAAAACGACATGGGGAAATACAACCGCAATTCCGAAATCCCAAAGACCAAGATCGTTTATAAAAATATCGCCACTCAATTGGCAAAAGAGAATAAAAAATTTCAATATAAATACATCAAACATGGTGGCAGAGCCGCGGAATTTGAAGACGCCATTGAATGGCTGTGTCTTGCGGGTGTTGCCAGCCAAAATTACCGCGTTGAACAAATCATGCTGCCGCTGAGCGCTTATTGTTCTCTAACGGATTTTAAGTTTTATATGAATGACGTGGGATTATGCGGAGCCAGCCAGGATATTTACTACGAGGATATACTGGGGGAGAATCCATTGCTAGATTTCTTTAAAGGCGGTTTGACGGAAAATTATGTATTCAACCAACTAAGAGATAATGGGCTAAAAACTTATTATTGGACCAGTGGGTCTCAAGCGGAAATTGACTTTATCGTTCGTCTTAACGAAGACATTGTGCCTATTGAAGTGAAGGCAAAGGACAACATTCGTTCCAGAAGCTTAAGCGTTTACATGGATCGATATCGGCCACAATACGCTATCCGAGTTTCTCAAAAGAATTTCGGATTTGAAAATGGCATTAAATCCGTGCCGCTATACGCGACTTTTTGCATCCACTAGTTTGTTTTATTGTATTTCGATATCGCGAATCTCTTCTCCCGCTCCAACGCGGAATAATCTCGTGTGGTCTTGGGTGATAACCAGAAGGTCGAAATCACATTGCTCGTGTTTATCAAACAGATCGAAAGAAGCCCCTTCCGGGATATCTTCTGGATCAATCCCCCCATATCCTTGCCTGCAGGCGATGAGGTACCCGTCGCTTCGAGATTGGTTATTAAAATGAGAATCCCCGCAAAGGTGAAGAAGAAGGTGACTTCGAGAACGGGTAAAATCAAAATCGAGGGGACCCGTGTGTCCTTTTCCCCGGTTTGCAAAGGCTTTTTCGATATTTTGAAGTCTAACCATATTGGGACTTAAAGGGTTGGGATAACGAACCCACGCCCCACAGGAGTTGAAGCAAAAATGACTGAAGAGGACAAGGGATTTTTCCTTGCAAGTTTCCAATTGGTTTATGACGAATGCAAGTTGTTCCCTGGATACGTCATATCCCCGGAGGTTTTCCGAAGTATTCAGGAACAAGAAACGGGTGTTGGTTTTACTATCTACGTAATATCCGTATCCGCCTTCGTTCGTTCCGCTTGTTATAATTCTTCCTTTTTCAGGGTAAATTTTATCGAGAAAATAACGATTCAAATAAGGGTTTAAACCTTCTCTTCCTAATAAGCCTGGTTTTATGTCGTGGTTTCCTTTACAAAAGAAATAGGGAATATCTCCAAAATCCATGGCCTTTTGGGTCAATTCGATGACCCGTTTTGCCTCTTCGTTGCTTTCGCCTACATCTAGTCCAATGTCTCCCCCATTCACGACGAAATCAATTTTGCTGGAGGGGAGAAGCTCTTGAAGCATTTGCAACTGTTCGATGTGGTGAGCGTTCTCCGCCCCCATATGGACGTCAGTAATGAATAAAAGCCGGAAGGAGTGGTCCTCGTTTCCTATACAAAATTCATCGATTCGCTGGTTCACGCGAATCCAGGATTCTTTTATTTTTTCTTTCACCATGGGGGATTTTCCTCTGAGTGTTTCGACTTTTTCATTATAGGCATAAATCCCTCGATTTAAGGAGGGAGACGAAACAAAAGAAGCAAAATAAGATATTTAAACCGCTTTCCTTAAGGAAAGTTCTAGACCAAACGAGTAGTCACGTCTACAATGGTTCGGCTTGAAAGGAATGAAACATGAATAGAAAAAAATTAACACGCGCTTCTATCCTCTTGCTTTCCGCGGCAACGTTGCTTGCTTCTTGTGGGGCTGGTGGAAATAGCAATGACACCGTCTCTTCCCCCACCGGGGCAGAGTCTAGTTCGACCTCTAGCGGATCTTCGGAGCAGCCCAAACTCCCGATCAATAAAGAGATTCTTGCAAAGAAATTCAATGAGATTGTCGAGGCGAAATCCTATCGTCTTAGCAAAGTCTCGTTGACGAACGAAGAAGATGAGCCCTCGTTTGAAGACACCTATTGCTTCGATTCTTATATTCGTCTCGAAAGCAAAGGGCTAAGCCACATTCTCCGCCCGAATTTCGAGGATTCATCGAAGACCTCTTCCTATGAATTCGATAACACGGGCAAAACGTTGGAACTACTTTCCATCGATTCGAAATTGACTGGGGATGCCTATGCCCCCTTAACGGATTTATCGTCGTTCAATCTTTTGTCCGATTATGTTGGAAAAGATGGCAAAGGTACCTTCACCAAGGACGATTTCTTGATGAACGTCGACGAATACGTGGTCAATGATTTTGGCCTCGTTTATTCACTTGCCTGCCTTTTGAACCTCAAAGAACGCGCGGACAACGAGCAATTCGTCTACGCGACCCTTTCCCTAGAAAATAACGGGGATCTTTCCTTTGTTCTCGTCTATTCCACCGATGGGTTTAAGTTCACGGATTACGCCAAGGGCACTTTCTCCGATTTGAATTCGGCCTCCGCCAGCGCGGAAGAAGCCTATTTCAAGAACCCCTCTTCCGTGAATATGGTGGAAGAAGCAACTCTTCCGGCGCTTCAAAAAGACGCCTATACCTTCACCGCGGATATTTGGGAACACCAAGATAGCGAAAAATGGGGATACAACGAAGGAATCAACGTCGTCGCGATGGATCTCAATAAGATTCACCATACCTTTGGCCGTGTTGACCATTATTACGATGACCATTATTACCAAAAACAAGAAGACGCCTCCCGCGAAGTTTATCTCTCCGGCTCGAACAAGGTCGAAAGCAAGCCGACGGGGCAAAATTGGTCTTCCTACGTCTATTTGAAAGACATCCTCAAGGCCAATAACCTCATGAAGGTGGGCAATGGCCGTTATCGTTATATCGGATCGAACCCCTTCTCGGTGTTCTATGGTTTGACGCTTGCCAAATCCTTGGGCAATCAAGACGTCGAATTCATCGATTTCTCCGTTTCCAAAGGGACCCTTACCAATATCGAAGTAAAATTCAATCCCTATACCGACCCGACGAATTTCTATTCGAAGGACTGGTACGCTGCTCACATCACGGTCCAAGAAGGCGCGGATATTACCATGCCCGCCCCGCTTGCCCCGTCAGAAGATGGTTCTCACGACGACATCGCCAAAACCCTCTCCTATTTCCATGACTCATTTCAATTGAAACTATACAATGCGAAAGACCCGGCCTCCGCCGCATATCTTACCTATTCCAACGTGGAAGGAAGTCGTTACTTGCTTCGTGAAGAAAAGACTTTGAAACCCGGCTCCACGACGGAATATTCTTCCAAGCGCATCGGCTACGCCATGAACAAGGAGAACAAACTCGTCCAGTTCCTTTACACGAGCCAAAACGACGTGTTCGCTTTGTCCGAACCGGAAGACAAAACCCTAGAAGATGTTCTCAACATGAACCTTTCTCCGGATGTCCTTAAGAAAACCGTCATTGAATCCCAGGTTGCCTATAACCTCCGCACCCCAATTTATAATTTGACCTCCTCCATCCAAGGCTTCCAACACCTCGACAGCGTCCGCCCGATGACGTTCCATATCTTCTATAAAAACAACGTCTCCAAAAAGCCGCTGAGCTATAGCTACCGTTATGAATACAATAACGGCCAATCCAAAGGCGAAGAAATCGGCGAATTCGTGGGACTTGGCGATGACGAAATCGAAGTGGATGCCAATCTTGCCGCCAAGGTAAAAGAATTAACCTCCTTCTCGGCTCCTTCCACCTGGGAAATGGAAGAAAACGTCTATCCGACCTTGCTTTCCTTCTTTGGCGAATCTACGGCCAAACTCATCCCCTACGTCTATGAGCCGACCCTTTTTGATGGGTGGTATGCGATCACGACCAACATCGTTAACAACAAGCCGACCCACGTGCAGATCTATCAACCGGATACCTATGTGGACTTCACCGATCCGACCCATTATATGAGCCGCTTCGAAGAAAAGGTTCGTGCGATTCCTGGCATTGTCGAAGGCAAAGATTCTAACGGCAAAAAGACCTATTACGTCCTCGAAGGCGGGGTCTATACCTTGGGCATCACGATTGGAGAGAACCCCAAAGTCGGCATCGACCTTTATATCCCGGATTAATGAAAGGAGTATGCGACTATGAAAAATTTTAAATACATCATCCCCCTCATCCTTCCTTTGCTTCTAGCAGGATGTGGCAACACGGATAGACCCCAAGATTCCTCCTCGGAATCCCATTTCTACGAGGATATGAAGGACCGCGAAAAGGACGCGGAATATATCTACGACTATTTAATCTACGTGGCCAATCACGGCGATTACACCCTCTCCTATTCGATGGAAGGGGTGGAATGCTTTGACTTGTTCAACAAAGATTACTATTACGCCTCCATTCTTCAAAGTGGCGGGATGCTTCTCCCCTACGTGGAAAAGGAAGATGAGGACATCCTTTATCGCTTTGACTTAAACCAAAATAACGTGGATATCCTCCTCCCCGAGACGAGCGGCGGAACCTACGTGAGCTCCGTCAACGAAATCAGCTATTTTTCCTTGTTCACGGACAAAACCCAGAGCCGTTATAACCTCAAAAGCGGCGCGATCAAGAAAGCGGCGGATGGATCCTTCTATACGGACAACGCGATGGCGAACCTCGTTTTCTGCGCTTCCGTTGGCTATATTTCCTTGGCCCAAAATAATTTAATCCAAGATACGACCTTCTCCATTTTGGAAAATGGCGATCTTGCTTTTACCATCAATGCGCTGAGCATGGATTCTAGCGGCGATTATTCCGAGGCGGTCATCACCAAGGCCACCTTCTCAAACGTGGATTGCTCCAAACTCGAAGCGGTGGAAGCGTTCCGTTCCTCCTATACTAGTAGGGAATCGTTAAGCGAAGACGCGGCGAAGGTCCTCCAAGGCGAAACCCTTTCCGCCCACAACGTGATTTCTCTTCACGAAGGAAATGAAGAACCGGTGGAATATGCCACTAGCGACGTTGGCATCTCTTCCACGCAGCTTAGCATTCGCAGCCAAGAAAAAGGCCATGAACAGGTCTACGCCCATTTCTTTGAAAACCAAAATGGCGTGGCCAAAATCATCGGCATCAACGGCCATAATGAAGTCATCGTGGAAAATAGTGACGAAGAGGGTGAGGACATCCAATGGAAAGAACTTGGATGGCCGAAAGACATCTTCTCCGCGAAGGCTTTCCGTAAAATCAAAGACAACACCTATCGTTATTTGGGCTTAGACGCGGAAGGATTCTTCTATTCCTATTCCTACGTCAACTTCGATATGGCGATTAAAACGTTGGATCTCGTCGTGGAAAATGGAACCCTCAAGGAAATGGATGCCACCTTCTATCGCTCGGTATCGGATATCGATTCCTCCTATTTCTATTACACGGTGAAGACCACCTTTGATTCCAAAGCCAATTTTTCTCGCCCCGCCCCTTATGAAGCCAAGGCGGACGATGCGAATCAAAAGAAGGTCGAAAACGCGTTTAAGGGCTTAAAACAAGGCTCTTCTTACGTAGCCACGATCGAAGACTATGGCTCCCTTACTTCTAGCGTCACCCGCATGACTTTAGCGGACAACATCCTCTATTTTGAAGTCTATAACCCCGTGACGACGGAAGTTTCCAAACGTCATGGATTCGTCGAAAAAGACGGCAAGGTCATCCCCTTCAACGTGAGCCGAGATGCGACATCGAATCGTTTGGTTGCCGTCACTAGCGGAAAATGCATTGAAGGCGATACCTTGGATAACCATATCGGCTTCTCGGCCTCCCCCCTCATTTTCGACATCAATTCCAAAAACCAAATCGTCCCGAAGCCGGAAGTTCTTTCCGTCGCGGATGCCCTCATTACCGGAGAAGGCGGAGCTTATATGATTCCGAGCACTCTCACGATGCAACTTGACGAAAATTCGCGCGTGCTTAATATCAATTATCGATACGAAGCCCCCTCTGAATACGGACTGGGGTCTGTGAAGGGTTATGACCAAATCAGTTTCAAGGATTACGGCACCGCTTCCCTCGCCCCGAATTTGACGCTTTCGATTAATGGGCTAACGCCTATGGAGTAATACAAATGAATAAAAAACCATCTCTCTTGCTACTTTCCTCCCTTTTGCTCCTTGCTGGATGCGCGGGCGGGAACCCCTCTTCGAGCGAAACCAAGCCGAATCCTTCTGCTAGCGATTCCGCTACCTCGGTTTCCTCCTCTTCCTCCGCTTCGACAAGCTCGACGGTGGAACTAACCGCGGAAGAACGCTTCAAAGCCAATTTCGAAGCCTATAAGAAGAACACCATCGCCAATGAGCCTTTGGCGACTTCCTCCTCTTATCAAGAAGGGGAAAACGTTTTCTCGGCTTCCTTTTTCAAAAACCAAGTGGTTCAGCATAATCCGGGCAACATCACCCTCGTCCGCTCTATCGAAGGAAATTCCTTTTTGGAATTCCGTTTCGAAGGAGACGAACTCGTCGATTTTGCCAAAACCGAGATGAGCGATGCCACGAAGAAAGAATTCCAACAAAAAACCTCTCTTCTTTTGGTTAATAACGCCTATGGTTTAAGCGCGAACCTCGGCGTCCTCGATGACTTTGTCAAAGGCGCAGAAGGCAAAACCTATGAGTATGAAAACGATGTCTTCACTTTGACCGAAAAAGTGACGGAAGAAGGAGCCACCGTCGAAAAGAAATTCGAAGCGACGATCCTCGATGAAGCGATCGTAAAACTCGTCACCACGACTTCGACTTTTGCTAGCGAAGCGGATTCGACGCCGGCCTCGACTTCCTCCTCGTCCTACGAATGGAAGAAAGAAGGAGCCAAGGTCGAAAACCCGGAAGCGGTTTTGGAAGAAAATTACTGCTTCAAGGATATCCAAGCCACTCTCGTCAGCGAAGACGGCCGTTATTTGGTCGGCAATTCTTATGCGGTAAAGTTTGCTTCCACCAAGAACCCCAAAGCTTCGACGCTTGTGGATGCGATTATCTCAACGATTGGAGAAGATAACGAATACGTCCAATACAACGCGCGCACAAATCAATTCAAGATTCTAAAAGCCGGCGAAGTGGACATCCCCTTCGTTTCCGCCCACGGGGTTAGTGGAAGCCTCCACATTGTGACAGAAGATAAGCCCATCAACGGCATCCGCCTCAACCAAGAAGATAAAGAAGTGGTCGCAGGATCTAGTGTTTCCCTCTCCGCGACGATCCTTCCCATGACGGCGAAAAACCTTTATACCGCGGAAATCACTTCCGGATCGGAATTCGCTACCCTTACTGGCAGCGCGGCGGATGGATATACCCTCCAAGTGAAAGAAGATGCGGCTGCAGGCAGCAAGATCGTAGTGACCTTCACCTCGATCCAAAGCAAAGCCGATGGCAGCAAAGCCGTTGCAAGTAACACTTTCACCGTGAAAGCCAAATCGACGGGTGGCATCACCTCGTTGATTCTCGGAAACTGGGAAAGCGACGGTTTCTATGGAGTCCTTTCGTTGAAATTCAAAGAAGACCGCACGGGCACCGTCCATTATTTCTCGCCGGACGATGGGACGGAAGCCTATTTCCAATTCACTTGGAACAATGCGACGGAAGCCGCTTTGGCCGATGAAGGCAGCTTCATTGAAGTGAATGAGGACGGAGCTCCCGTCGAAGATTCCTGGTTCATCTTATCCTCGTTTGTCTATACCGACAGCAAAATTACCTTAACGATGGAACTAGCTGGCATCGGAGAAGAAACGCCGGTTGAATTCACCAAAGTTCTTTTTGTTAGTGATCTCGGGGGCGGCATCACTTACTAATTAGCACACTTTCTAATAATTGGTGGCGGGGTTCCGCCACCTTTTCCTTTCCATTAGTTGCACCTTTTTACAGGTCATTCGACTTCATTAATTGCACCTTTTTGCAATTTATCCAAATAGAAAGACAAATAATAAAGAGGTAAAGTTAATAGGTTGGTTTCCTGATCATAACCATACTGATTGCTAGAAATCTTGATGGCCAGGCCATTGCTATTGTGGGCGCGGAATTCTTTTAATGAATTAAGATTGCTTCGGCCTTTCTTAACGTCAATGGGGGTGGGACATCCGTCGATATCGAGAAGGAATTCCATTTCGGAATCCCTTTTTCCTTTCCAATAGAATAGACCGATCCGTCTTGCGCTTAATTCGCAGGCGACATAATTTTCAAAATATATCCCAGAGAGAGCATTGCTTTTATTGGTTAAGAACGTTTTGACGTTTAAACCGCTTTGATAAGTAAACATTCCCATATCGGATAAATAAAGCCGCGTTAAGGAATCTTCCTCTTTTACAAAAGGGGTCGTGACCTTTTCTTTTAATAAGAAGGACTGGTTGACGACTTTGGCGGTTACCAGCCAAGCAATGGGGTTTGCCATATCCCTTCCTTTGGCTTTTTCTTCCACCAAAGAAAATTTGAAATTCTTATTCTCTTTATTTAATTGACGATAGATATCGCGGTATACGGCGCGACTTCGAACGATGGATTCGGGTGAAGCTTGATATAAATCCATGTCAGCAAGATAGTCGTCATAAATTTCCTGCAATTTATTTACAACGGCTTGTAGCCCTAGAGGACCGTTTTCCCTATTCTTCAAGTAGGTGTCTACGACTTCTGGCATGCCTCCAACAAAAAGATAATTTTGCAGGGCGTCCAACGCCTTTTGATGGATAACGGGTTCTAAGGGGATTTGCTTTTGAAAATGCGTGGATAGGTAATCCAAAAGTCCGGGGTTATCATTTAACAGGAATTCATCGAAAGTCATTGGGAAGACGTAGAGCTGGTTAATTTTTCCGACAGGAAAAAGAAATTTGGTATCTTTCGCATATTGGCCTCTTTTATGGGCATCGCGCATGATTTTTAACCGAACCAAAGATCCTGTGACGATGACGGGAATCTCCCGGTGCTGCTCACAGAAGTGCTTCATCATTTTGACGATGGGAAGACAATCTTGGGCTTCGTCAAAGATCAAAAGATGGTCTTTGTCCGCCTTAAAGTCGTAGGTCAATTCGATGTAAGCTAGAACATCGCTCAATTTGCTATTAGAAAGTTGTATCGTCTGAGCAGTCAATGCGAAGGTAACGGTTTGGAAAATGCTTTTTCGCGAATAGTTCTTCAATTAAATAGGATTTTCCCACCTGCCGGGCTCCCCAAACCATTAAAGGCTTACGGTCGGGAGAAGTAAGCCAGTGTTCTAAATCTGCTAAGTATTTTCGTTTCATGGTTGTATTTTTTCATTAATTGCACCTTTTTGCAAGTTTTTTAACTCCATTAATTGCACCTTTTTACAGGTCATTCGACTTCATTAATTGCACCTTTTTGCATGTGTCTTACGGAAAGGGGCAAAGTATTTAGCGCAGGCGAAATATCCGATTCGATTTTTGCTACGAAACCGTCACCCCAATCTTTTATGGATTGTGATTCAAAACCCTGTTTTTCACATCCGAGCCTATTTGGTTGTTTTTTTGACTCTGCGTGTGACAAATCCGTGTCGTAAAAACGATAAAAATCCTAATAATGTAACAAAAACATTGAATAGTGTTTTGAAAGAAGGTTTAAGGAACGTATGGATGCCCTATAAAATGTAACCGCTTACAAAGATAGAAATCTTTTTACTTAAAAGAAAGGAGTGATGATTTCTATGAAGAAAAAACAAAATCTTTTGTTGGTTGGAGGCGCAGGCCTTTCCCTTCTTCTCGCTGGTGTTAGCGTGGTTTTAAGCGGGCAAGGCAATAACAGCCTTCTCGGCGAAGGGGCTTATCCGAGTGCGAAAGCCATGGCCATCACGTTCACCGCGGACGATTTTAAGGCGGGAGCCAAAACCATCACCAAAAACGGCAACCCTTTTAGCGTGACGGGAGAGGTGAGCGTCGCTGGAGATGTGATTACCTTTAAACAAGGCGCGAGCTTAACACGCGCCGCCATGGCGGATGCGACGGCTTCCACGAATGGATGGCGGGGCGCGAACGGTGGCTCCCTCTTCTATGAAATGGAAATCGATGGTTTGACGGTGGCTAAACCGAGCCAAAAGGTCGTTCATGCAGGAAGCACCCGCACCTGGTTTGAAGTCATCAACAATCGAGGCGACGGCGCAGGACGCGGACTTTATAGCACCGCGGCAGAAGCGGATAAAGTCGGTTACGAAAACCTTCATCACATTTGGACCAACAACCGGGATAACGATGACCCGAGTTCGTTCTGGATTGAAACGAATAATCCGACGTTAACCTCCGAAGAAGGCACGTTCTCGTTCAAGAGCATCACATATAAATACGCCTGCACGGCCGTGGATAACGAATATTCAAAAATCATGGCCAATGCGAAACGGGATGGATTCCGCTTCACGGATAAAGAAGGCAACACCTTGCCGGTTCTTTCTCCGATTGGTTCCAAACTCGAATTCAAAGTCGAACTCGACCCGTTCTTCGCCAAACAATACGACTACACCGTCACGGTTTCTAGCGACCGCGCGGAAGCGGGTCGCAAGACCTTGACCGCGGATGCGTCGGGTGTTTATTCCATCACGGTTGCCAAGCAATATGACACAAGCGTCAAGGAAACTGGTTATACCTATATCCACCTCAACGCGACCGAAAAGGCCGGCACGGAAATTAAGACGGAAGCCGACCTCAAGGCGATGAAAGCGGATGGCGTTTATTACCTTGCCAACGATATCGAAATTGCTACCAGCACCGAAGGCAACCAAGACAACCCCATCAACATGGCTTCGTTCTCCGGCGTTTTAAATGGTCGTGGACATCGAATCTATGCTAAATGCGGTATCCGTGATGGTTGGACCGGAGGGCAAAAAGGACTTCTCTTCAATGACTTGTCCGGTATCGTTAAAAATTTGGAATTAGAGTACTGCACCACCTGGGTTCATACCTCGGTTTCTGGTATTGCAGCGGTGGTGAATGGTGGATTGATCGAAGACGTGAATGTCCGCGCGGTGCAGGGGTGCTTCTCTTATGGCACGACCGCCCCGTTAGCGGGAGCCATTAATAGTGGAATCATCCGTAATAGCAACGTCTATTTCTCGTGCGAAACGTTTGACTCTACAGTGAATGGATTCGTTTCTACCGCCGCCGTTGTTGGCGGAGTAAACGGTGGAACGGTTAAGAACATTACAGTTCATTTGCCGGCTCCAGTTGATGCAAGCAAACTGAACCTCGCTCGTGATGGCGCGGACAAACTCATTAACTGCAAAGTCGTTAAAAATGAGAACAAGTATTATGATTCTGCGCTTCAAACCCCTGTCGAGACTGAAAGAACGTTCTTAGGAATGCCCCTCACTAAAATGAGTGTTAAAAACGGCCAGGGCGGTGCCATGTTTAAGGATGTTACGACGATTCCCGATGGAAAAACGCAACTATCGTTCTTCTGCCTTGTCGAAGATTATCTTTACGATGGCAAGAGCAACCAAACCACGATGTCTATTAGCTCCGATGGAACGTTCACCTTGCCGTCCAGCTCCGATCGAACGGTTTGGGCTTATATTGAAACCCGCAAAGTCGGTACGGAAACCTTTATTCGCGTTTGCCCACTCATCAATAACGTGAACGCCTTTAAACCAAACGATTTGAGCTATTTGGCGGCGAGAGGTGCTTTCTTTAGGAAGATGAACTTCGGTATGTGCTATTCCTGGAACACGGAATCCGTGGCCACGGTGTACACTACTCCGGTCTATTCTGACTAAACGAAAGCTGTGATGAATCGTTCTCGTTAGCAATTACTAAAAAAGGGTCGTCCCAACCTTACTGGTTGACGGACGGCCCTTTTCCATTAAGGAAGTACGTTCCTTTTTGTTTTCGATATTCCCCAGGGGTTAATTGGAAGAGCTTTTTGAAGTCGATGCTGAATTGAGATAAGTGGGAGAAGCCAATCGTGCAAGCAATTTCTGCCGTCGACATGGACGTTTTTAATAGAAGACTCGCCGCATAATTGAGTTTTTTGGTCAACAGATATTCGTGCGGGGTGATTTTGAAATATTTTTGGAACAAGCGATTTAATTGAACGCGGGAATAATGGAGTTCGGTGCAGAGGTCGCTGACGGTATAGGTTAAGAATTCCTCTCTGGAACTTAAGGCAAGCACCTTGGTTTCGAAGGGGGATAAATCTTCCGGAACATTGATGCATTGAACGAATGCCTGCTGAAGGATAAGGAGGAAAGCGGCGAAAAGAAGCTCGTCCGTTTGCTTGGAATAGCCTAAATCCAAGTTGGCTTTATGAACGAGAGATTCCACACTCAAAATCACGGACGCATTCATTTGGAAGCAGTGGTCACTATCACGGAGGATAAATTCCATGTCGGGAGATAGAACGGAAAGGAGTTCTTTTAATTTGGTTTCCCGAATGATGATGTTGATGTAACGGGGCTTCTCTGTGCCGGCTTTGATTAATCGATGCACGTCCCCAGGACCGGCAAAGAAGACGGTTCCTGCAGGACAAAGGTAACTTTTTCCGTTGAGTTGATTTTCAATCGCCCCGTTGGTCATCAAAGTGAATTCCCAGATGTCTTTATGGCCGTGGAGGATCGGATAATCAAAGGTATTGATGTGATAGGTAAACGATAAGGACTCCGCCACCTCGCGGGATTCGAAGGGGATAGGGTCGTTGAAGCTAGTTAGAATCATAAACGATCTCCGAGTTTGTGACAAAATCAAACACCTTTTTTAAAAATATAGCACCTAAATGACACAAAACTATATAAAAAAGTTAAAAAGAAGGGCTTCGATTCCCCTGAGGGTCAGGCGATAATGTAAGCGCTTAGATTCAATGCGGTTTTCCGCGTTGGGAGGAATAAATGAAATTAAAGAAGTATTCTGGTAATCCGATATTGTCTCCGAACCCCCATTCTACTTGGGACAATTTCTGCGTTTTGAACCCCGCGGTCGTCTATGACGAAGAAAGTAAGAAATTTATCATGGTCTATCGCGCGGCTGGCGATGACATCCAGCACGTCATGCGCTTAGGCCTAGCGACTTCTGAGGACGGCATCCATTTCGAAAGAGCCTCCGATCGCCCCATTTTTGAAGCTGATCCCAATGGGGAAGACGGGGCAGGACCGGAAGACCCACGTTTAGTAAAGATGGGGGACGTCTATTATTTAACCTATGCCGCCAAACCCTATTTCGTGGGACGTTATTGGCTGGATGAACCAGACCGTTATACCAAGGAATTCGTAAAAGAACCGGCTCCAGAGATTCCTCCAACGTTCTTGCAAAGACGTCATACCGTTACCTATTTAGCCTATACCCGCGACTTCAAGACCTACAAAAAATGCGGTCGCATCACGGATTCCCGTTACGATAATCGCGACTGCGTCATTTTCCCCGAGAAAGTGAATGGGAAGTTCGTTAAAATCGAGCGTCCCTATTGCGATGGCCCCAACCCCTCCATTTGGATTTCCTATAGTGATGAACTGATGGAATGGGGCAAACCCGAACTCCTTTATCGCGTAGGGCAGGAAGATTGGGAAACGGAGCGCATCGGCGCGGGTTGTCCGCCCCTAAAAACGGAAAAGGGGTGGTTATTCCTCTATCATGGCGTTTCGAAGAAAGACCATCTTTACCGTGTGGGATTTATGTTGTTAGATTTGGATAATCCCTCCAAGATCTTGGCAAAAACCAAACATTACGTGATGGAACCGGAGGCCCCGTTTGAATTCAGCGAGATGTATCCGGGATGCGTCTTCCCCACGGGTTGGGTGAATAAAGACGGCACCCTCTATATCTATTATGGATGTGGCGATCGTTACATCTCGTTAGCTACGACCACCGTAGAAGAAATTCTTTCCGAACTTGAAAAAGAAGAAAACCGTTATTCTGGGAGGTAAACCATGAAGCACAATAAAGGACTATTCATCTTCGGCCTCGCTGCTTTACCCCTCTCGATTGGGTTAAATCCTGGTCAAGAAGCATTGCTTGCAAGCGGAGATACCGGCGGACTCTTCCATCTCTCTGCGGGGATGAAGGCCAAGGCACAGCAATTTGATCCGGATTCCAAACAAACGGGTTTATTGCTTTATGGGTTTGATAGTGGCGTGTCCGCTCGTTTCAAAGCCCCCATGTCCGGTACTTTTTCCGCAGACATTCTTGCCGTAAAGGAGTCTGGCAGCCCAACGGTGAATCATTACACCTTGGAATTCGAGGATGAAGCGACGAAGAAGTCGTTCCGTTTCGGGGTGAATTCCTATGCTTCCTATAGCGAGGCATACGTGGAATATAAAGGCGTAAAGGGTGGCATCCGTTATTATCAAAACCCATGGAACAAAGCCGAGGATGCGGGCGGATATACCGCGGGCTATAACTCCCTTGGCCTATATACTCAATATGCGGGTCATTTTACCAAGATGCAATTTGATCCCGCCTCCATGTGCGTCAAAATCATGGCGGACAACGGCAGTTACCAAAATGTTTGGGACTTTAGTTCCGTCTTTAATGATGGCAAGCGTCTAGAAAATGATTTAGGCCATTTTGAATCCTATAACGTCAAACTCAGTTTCGATCAGGTCGTTTCCTATTCCAAAGCCTCCCTCCTTTTGACTCGTTTTGGAGGATACGACTTGTCCAAGAATGTGGAAGACCATCCCGTTCTGACGGCCTCGTTTACCAAGAAAGGTACGGTGGGAGAAGAATACTGCCTTCCCCAAGGGCGCGCGGTATCCCTCTATCGCGGGGATTTGGATACGGCCAAGATTTCCACGAAAGTCTATGACGAATTGGGGAATGTCGTTTCGACCGCGGACACCTTCACCCCAACCAAAGAAGGAAAATACTATATCTATTATGAATATGTAGATGGGGCGGAACGGGCTTCCAACTTCTATGCCCTCCCATGTTTAACGAAAGAAAACCAAACCAAGGATTTCCTCTTTGAAGAGAAATATGATTTGGATGTTTCCAGCCAAAAAGGCCTCCATTCTCTTGTTCATTTCCCTGCTGCTAGCATCGCATCCAATGCCTTGATGCTGCAAAAAGAAGAAGCGCTAGTTCGCATTGAAAAAGACGGCAAAGCCGTGGAGGGATATGAAGGGAGAAAGGGCGGATTTGATTTTAGTTTCGATGCATTTGGCGATTATACGGTCACTTATTATTCGCCGACGAATCCTTCACTAAAGGATGTCCGTGTCGTTTCCATCACCGCGGATCAAGTGGGATTTGCTCTCCCTGAACTTCCTGCTTTGTCTTTGGGTTCCACTTTTGCTCCGAGTTTGGGCAAAGCCTATTTCAAAGGACAAGAAGCGGAAGCCAAACCCATGCTCTATTTCCCCTCGGGAAAAGGAAGAGACGTTGCTTCGACTTTAGACGAAGCCGGGCGTTATGAAATCCGTTATGAAGCCAATATGGATGGACAAATTTTGTCTCATTCGGTCTATTTCATCTTGGAAGAAGAATACGCGTCCCGCTTCCTTTGCCAAACTGGGGCGAGTGCCGAGTATGGCGTTGCCAGGATGAACGACAACCATAGTGGGGTCCGTTTGACCTTAAATGATGGCAAGAAAGTCGTTTATTCCAAGACCCTGGATTTAAGCGACAACCATTTCGACGAAAGCGCGAAGAATTTAAGCGATAATACGAAACTTCTAGAACTTCGCACCGACCCCCATAACCCGGGCACCGCGGATTTAGAAGCAATTTACGTCGAGCTCCAAGACATGGATCGTCCCACTAACGTCGTGACGATCCGCGTCAAATATCTTTCCTACATGCCCCAATTTACCCGCATTCGCGCCAAAGCCACGGGGCAGGCATTCACCGGTTATTATTGGGATTTCGATACGGGGAACCTTGGATCCGTCGATAATGCCGAAATGCATGAAGACGGCGGGTTTATTTCCGCCTGCGACTTCACCTCGTCGTTAACTGGAAGAACCTACGAGAATTCCAAACTCCAGCTCTTCTTTGATTCCGACACCAACCGCTTATATGCCAACCATTGGCAGGATTATGGTACGGCTCCAGGCTACCAAGATAACCGCGCGCCTTGGTTAGTCCGTGATTTCTCCACCAATGACCCCACTCTTTCTGGTGGGGACGCCGCTTGGACGGGCTTTACCAGCAACAAAGTGAAGATGACGGTTTATGCAACCGGTGTCTCCTCTACGGCGGATTTACTCGTTACCAACGTGGACGGAGAAGAAATGAGTAACCGTTATATCTCCGATAGCAAAGGCCCGCAAATCCATGTTTCGGAAGGCGATTTGCCAAAAGGAGAAGTGGGAAAGACCTATCGTTATCCAGAATTTATCGCTAACGATGATGAATCCAAGGTGGTTTCTAAGAAAGTCAGCGTTTATTCGGGCAACACCTTGATCCAAGAAGGCGGAGAAGGCTTTATTCCAAAATCTAGCGGCATCTATACCCTTGTGTTCGAAGCGAAAGATGCTTTCGGCAATTCGACTCGCGCTGAAAAGAAAGTGGAAGTCGTTACTATCGCTTCGCCTTTGTCCATTGCTTTAAGCGGTACCCTTCCGGAGACTGCCTCCATGGGAGACCTTATCCGGCTGCCAAAAATTTCTACTACAGGCGGAGTCGGCGGCATCACAACCCGCTATTCCGTTTCCTGCGCCAATGAATCGGTTGAAGTAATAAACGACTCCTTCCGAATTGGAAAGAAGAAGAATTACGTGGTCCGTTTCTTGGCGACCGATTATGTGGGGAACGAGGCCAAAATCACCAAATTCATCTCCAATATTTCAATTCCTACCCTTCCTGTTACCGATGAATCGAAGCTTTGCCTTCCTTCCGCCTTACTCGAAGGACGTTCCTACGATTTGTCTCATTTTGTTGCCTCGGTTTACGAAGAAGACGGCTCGCTTTCCTTCCTTTCCCCCACGATCAAAGTCCAAGACGGGAACGGTCAAAGAGAAATCGCCCTAGAAGAACCCTATGTCCCGGTTTCTTCTTCCACGACCCAAGAAGCAACAATCACCTATTCCTTCCAAGGCAAGAACGGAATCAAAGAAGTGAAGAAAGTCCTTCCGATTGTCAAACCGACGAATAAAATTGGCTTCCTCGCTTCCTATTTCCATTCTTCCAATTCGACGATTGAGGCCATCGATGAAGGTGTCCAAGCGACGATGAAGAAAGAAGGGACGTCCGTAGAATTCTTGCCAAGCCTATTTGGGAAGAAACTCACCGCGACTTGGAATGGCCAAGGGATGGACGAATACACGGTCAAGCTTTGCGATTCCTTGGATTTCTCGAGCTCCATTTCCCTCCATTTCACCCGTTTGGGCGGCAAGCTCTATTGCTCCGTCAACGGAGGAGAAGCCTTCCGTTATTTTGAATCGAGCGTTGGCGAAGCGGGCTTCACCTATTTGGAGAGCGCGCACGCGATTTACGACGGCTTATCCAACCAAGTGGCTGTATTAGAAGACTTTAACGGCTTTGCTTCGGGAAAAATCAGGATGTTCGTGGAAGCAGAATGCGAGGGAACCTTCTTGTTCCGCAGCATCAATAACCAAATCATCAATAACGTTCGCAAAGATTCCATCGGACCTAACGTCTATTTTGAGCAAACCTTATCGGGACGTTTCGCCCTTGGAACGGAAATCCAATTCCCTGAAGTCTTTGCATATGACGTTCTAAACGAAGTCAAAAGCACGGTCGTCACGATTTCTTGCGATGGCGAGGTCTTGAAGAAGGGGACCGTGGAAGAAATTGGCTCCAGTTACAAGATAGAAAAGGTCGGTTCTTATAAGATTACCTATCTATTTAAAGATACCGCGGGCAATAGCAGTGCCTGTTCCTTCTTCTTTGGCGGCTTTGATCCCATCGCCCCAACCTTAAAATTCACCTCTTCGCTTGCCACGGAAGTGAAACAAGGAGAAGAAATCATTCTTCCTACCTATGAGATTCAAGATCAAAACCCCGAAACGGCGACGGTTTTGCTCTATTGCCAACTCCCCGACGGAGACTTCATCTCGGTCAACGAAAAATCCATGAAGGCCGAACAAAAAGGAACCTACACCTTCACTTACATGGTGAACGATGAAAACGGCAACGTGAATTTCTATTCCTTTGTCGTCACGGTCCGTTAAGAAAGGAGAAAAAAGATCATGAATAAATCGAAAAATCTCGTTCTTCTCTTATCCACCCTTTGCCTTTCCGCTTGCTCCTGCGCGGGGCAGCCGCCTTTGACCTCCGAAGATTCCAAAATTTCTTCGGATGTCCCGGCGGTTGATACCGGCAAATACTTTGTCCAAGACGGGAAAAGCGATTACCAAATCGTGGTTCCTAGCGATGCCGACGCGAACGTCTTATTCGCTTCTAGCGAGCTCCAATATTTCGTGGAACGCTCCACGGGGGTCACTCTTCCGATTGTAAAAGACGTTACCCTCCCCTCGAAAGACGGCCATTTCTTCTCTTTGGGTTCTACGACCCTTTGGGAAGATAGTGGCTTAACCTTGGCCAAGGATTTGGGCCAAACTGGGTATTCATTCCAAACAGTGGGAGAATCCCTCTACCTGAATTCCCGCCAAGGAAGCGGCATCTATTGTGGCGTCTATGACTTCCTCCAAGAGCAAATCGGTTTGGAGATGTATACCGCGGAGGAAATGGATTATAAAGAAGTGAGCAGCATCCCCCTCCTTTCCTATCAAAAGGAATTCCATCCTCTCTTCGATATGCGTCAAATCCTTTTGAAGCATATCAGCACGAATTCCTTGTATGAACGCCGCATGCGCCTCCATCATGATTTGGGATTAGGAAAATGGGCGGCCTTTGCCCATACGACGATCACCAAATTCCTTCCCTATTCCAAATACGGGGCCGCGCATCCGGACTGGTATAACGAAGGGGCCACCCAGGTTTGCTATTCCAATCCCGAGGTCGTCGCCGCGATGGCGGAAGAGATGAAAAATGCGATTGTGGGGAATCCCCAAGCCACCTATATCCAGATGGGCCATGAAGACAATTTGGATATGTGCTATTGCGCTTCCTGCGTTGCCGAACGCGAAAAATATGGCGGATACGGGGGACAGGAGCTCGAATTCACCAATAAACTTCAAGAAATCCTCGATCCTTGGCTTCACGCGAATTATCCCGAAAGAAGCATGAAATATGTTTTCTTTGCCTATCAAACGAGCCAAGAACCCCCTGCGAAATGGAACGATGCGACCTCTTCTTATGTTCCTATTAGCAGCGATTTCCGCATCAACGACAACGTCATGGTCATGTATTGCCCAATCGACGTGGATTTCTCCAGAAAAATGTCCGATCCGAAAAACGCCGCTCAACATAAACAATTGCAGGGCTGGGGCGACTTATTCAAATACGCGGGACATTCGGGAGAAATGTATATCTGGGCCTATTCGATTCAAGCAAAATGCGGTCTTGTTCCGATGAATAACTATGGTGTTTACGAAGACCATTACAAATTCTATGCGGACATGGGGGCAACCGCGATGCTCGACCAAAGCTTTTATATGTCGGGGGTTCCGGGATTTGAAGCGATGCGCGCCTACACCCAAGCCAAGCTCCAATACAGTTTGGACGTGAGTTATGCCGATCTCGAAAAAGACTTCATGAAGCATTATTACGGGGAGGCCGAAGCGAAAATCTACGATTATTATCGTGCTCTCCGCGCCTATTTTGCTCACCTCACCGCGACACAAGGAATCGGGGCTTATGTCATGTCCGACCTGTATCTCGACCAATTCTGGCCGTATGAAGTTTTGGACCGGTTCTTAGAAATGCTATTCGACGCGGAAAAGAGCGTGGAAGGATTGAAGGCGACCGATCCCGATCGTTACGAAACGTTATTAAAGCGTATCCGCGTGGAGGAAATCTTCCCGTTATACATGCTCTTCCGTTTCTACATGAACGAATTGTCCCAAAAACAAAAAGAGCAGTACTGGAATCTGCTTAATGATGCTTGCGTGGATTTCGGGGTGGTTTCTTCCATGGAAGGATCCTTCGATATCGCGACGATCTTGCAAACCTGGAGGACCTCCATTTTTGGAGCGTGATTTCAATGAAAAAACCAACGATTCTCCTTTTCTCGGCGGCCTTGCTAGCCTTAAGCGCCTGTTCGAACCCTTCTACGCCAAAAGAATCTTCCTCTTCGGGATCGAATCCTATTCAGGTAGAAGAAACCTTCTCCTTTAAGACGAAGTCGATTTCTCTTCAAGAAGGACAAACCAAAAAAATCGAATTCACGGCTTCTTCGAAAGCAAGCTTTGTTTCGTCGAATCCTTCCGTTGCCGAAATGGATTCTTCTGGGTTATTGATTGCGAAAGCTTCAGGCCAAGCGACGATCACTGGCAAAGTCGGCTCGAAAGTCGATACCTTGGAAGTGACCGTCACCGAAGAATCCTCCGCCATTTTGGATATCGTTCTTCCTTCCTATCAAGTATTAACCCTCGAAAGCGGGAAGAACACCATTCAATTAGAACCAAAACTCTACTCGGGAGAAGCGGAAAAACCAGCGACCTTCTCCTATTCTAGCGGTAACGAAGAAGTGGCCAAAGTCGATGAAAAAGGCAAGGTCACCGCCTTAAAAGAAGGAAAGACGGAAATTGAGATTTCCGCAGAAGGCGTGACTACCCACGTCAGTGTGGATATCTATACCCGTTACCTTAAAACCGCGAATGACTGGATCCAAATGGTTTCTACCCATAATGACCGGACCTCTCGTTATGCTTTAAACGGGGACATCGATTTTGCCGGAATCGAATACACGGGTATCGCCGATTCCTCCATGACTGGCTTCAATGAGGCTTTCCGTTCCGAAATCAACGGCTTTGGCCATTCGGTTTCTAACATTACTTTCTCCAAAAAAGTGTGCAACCAATCTTTGTTCGGCGTCATGCAGGGAGCCGTTGTTCGTAACCTTTGTTTTGATAACGTGACCTTCACCCAAGAGGAAGAGGGGAATCGCTTATCGGGGCTTGGCTACCCCCTTACGGACAATGCTCCAGAAATCCCCGATGAATTAAGGCGTTCCAATCGTTTCGAAAACCTTTATTTGGATTTGACTTTCCCTGTGGCAGACTTAGACAAAGCCGGATTATTTAGCAACGGTTATGTCTATAATGCTTCCAACATCTTCCTCAATATGAAGAATGCGGATGGATCGGATTTCAACACCCAAAAGTGCGCCGCGGTCAACGGCAACCAATATTTCTGGTGGGGAAATGGAACCTTGTCCAATAGTGTTATCTGTTCCACGAATCCATTGGGGGTCACCCAAGGAAATGCCGGGGATGTTTACGGTACCCTTCAGATGAATAAGGTGGACCTTGTTTCCAATGAAATGGATGCCATGGTATCCGCTTATTCTTGCCTCAGCCCTGAGGTTTGGGACCTTCATGGTAAAGATGTCCCGACATTAAAGAACACCATTCATTAAGGAGCGGTTATGAAGAAAAGTGTTTTAGTCCTCTCGCTTAGTAGCATCTTGCTACTTGCTTCCTGCGGGGAGAATAAAGTCCCCGCGACCTTCCTCGTTTCTTTTTCTAGCGGAGAAGGATACACGATTAACGGGGAAAAGGAGACCAAAGAAGGAGAGGCCTATTCCTTTCGTGTCTCCTTTAACGAAGGCTATGAAGCCGGCTCTTCTTACGCGGTCAAGGCGAATGGAGAAGAAGTAAAAAGGAACGGGGACGTCTATACCGTTCCCTCCGTGAAAGAAGACTTGCTCATCACCGTAGAAGGCGTCAGCAAAATCGTTTTTTCGGTGGATTTCACCAAAACGGATTTTGTGACTTTTGAGGGAGCGAGTTCTGTTCCTTACGGCGAAGATTATTCCTTTTCCTGCAAGGTAGAAGAAGGGTATTCCTATACTTCAATTTCCGTTAAAGAAAACGGACAGGATAAATCCTTGGAAGAAAAAGACGGTTTATTTAACGTCAAAAACATCAAAGGGAATCTCGTTATTTCTGCAGAGGGGATTGCTAAAAGCGCGGTAAAAATCAATAAAGACTTCGCCGCGGAGCATTTCTTGTTCCAAGGGGATGAAGCAGTTTCCTACGGCGAAGATTATTCCTTCACCCTTTCTTTTGCTCCTGGATATAAGAAAGGCAAGGATTTCCTCTTCTTGCTCAATGATGAGATCACCGAATTCCAAGAGGGGAAAACTTATACGGTGAAAAACGTCACCCGTCCCGTCCATATCGAATTATCGGGAGAAGAAGTCGTCGTCAGCTCGGTGGAATTCGTCTGCGATATTCCAGGAGCCATAAAAAACAAAAAAGATTCTCTTCCCTATTTTGTGGAGAATTTCTCGTTCTCGTTAATGATGGATGACCACTATACCGATTGCGAAAAGAACCTCGCGGTTTATTCTCTGGTCGATGAAATCAAAACCCCGTTAACGCGGGCAGAAGATGGAACGTATAGCCTCCCTAACCCCAAGAAGGATTTCAAAATCCTCGTCGAAGGGGCTTCTATCAATATGCGGACCGTTTCGTTCTACCGCGATGAAACCAAAGTCTATGAGGTTAGCGTCCCGATGGGAACGGCCTTGCCTCAAGAAGAACTGGATAAAGCCAAAGTGGCCTTCTCTGCTTCCTTGGAAGAAGGAGAGCGTTTCGCCGAATGGGATAAAGCTTTGACTTCGATTGAAACGAATATCGATGTTCATGGCATTTCGGAAAAGCGCATCGCCAGCGAAGAAGAACTCAAGGCCATGAAGTCGGATGGACGTTATTACTTGGCGAGTGACATCCAAATCGCCAAATCGACGTCTGCCTATTGCATGAATCTAGAATCCTTCTCCGGTGTTTTAAATGGAGATGGCCATCGGATTTACGCGAAATGGGGTCTTCGTGATAGCGAAACGCAAGGATACCGTGGCGTTTTATTCTCTCGCTTGAGTGGAACGGTGAAAAACCTCGAGCTCGAATATACCACCTCCTTTAGCAATCAATCCATTTCGGGGATTGCTGGAACCATGGATGGTGGTTTAATCGAAAATGTTACGGTGAGGACTCATCAAGGATGCTTTGCTTATGGAACTTCCGCCCCCTTGGTGAGTACGATCAACGGAGGAACGATTCGAAACAGTGATGTCTATTTTGTTTCCGAAACCTTCGATTCGACAAAAGAGGACTATGCTCCCGTAGCAGCCATCGTCGGCAATCTTGCAGGCGGAACGGTAGAAAATATCACCGTTCATTTGCCTGCTCCCGTCGATGCGAGCAAATTGAACCTTGCCCGTTATGGCGGGGAGAAACTCGTTAACTGCAAGGTGGTTAAAGACGAGAGAAAACTTGCTGATTCCGCTTTGAAGAGCCCTGTGGCTACTGAAGAGACTTACTTGGGCATGCCCGTTACCAAGATGGAGGTAAGCAACGGCACCGGAGGGGCAATGTTTGTGGACCTAACCACCAAACAAGAAGGAGTGAGTTCTCGGTCTTTCTTCTGCCGCGTGGAAAATTATGTCCGCGATGGGGTGCATAATGAAAGCACGATGGCGATTAGCTCGGATCCCACTTTCTGTTTGCCTTCCATGGCGGATAGAACCTTCTGGACGTATATTGAAGTTCGTCATTTAGATTCGGGCGTATATATCTGTGTTTGCCCCTTTGTTAATAAAACAAATGCTTATCGACCCACGGATTTATCCTGGATGCCTGCGACTTCTGCTTATTTTGAGAAGATGGAATTTGGCAGTCTATGGACTTGGAGTGCCGAAAGTAAGGCGACGGTCTATTCGACTCCGATCTACTGCCATTAAGCAAAATAAAAAGCGACTCCTCCCGGTTTAGAAGTTAACCAAGTCGGGAGGAGTCGAAAAAGAAGAAGAAAACGAAGCCCCAACGTCCCTTGTCGGTGCTATAAAACCATTAAAACAAATTTTTATCAAATTCTAAAAAACTTTCGACAAATACAGGGAAAATAACAAAATTGTTCTAAAAGTTAAATTTGTAAATGTTACAAAATTGTATCGGGTGGCAACAAGAACGTCTTTGATGAAGTGCCCCCGTGACGATACAATGAAAGAAACCAAGAATATCGATAGTTTTTCGTGGGTTCCACGAAGGAAAGGAAATCCGATGTCCCATAAAATGAAAGCGCTTCCGTTTCTCCTCTGTGCCGCAACCTCGGTTTTGGCATTAGGATCTTGTTTTAACCGCGAAGAGGATGGCGACCAAAGCCTGGATGCGACCAAGACGACTTTAGGAGTGAAATACTATAACGGCGGTCTCCGTCGCGAATGGATCGATAAAGTCTGCGATGCTTTTGAAAAAGATTTTGCCGACTATTCCTTTGAGCCAGGAAAAAAAGGCATCCAAATCCAAAAAGATTTTGAAAAACAAATCATCCAAGTGGATGCGATTACGGCTTCGCCCTACCAAGTCTTCGTGATGGAAAACGTCGATTATTTCCAATTTGCCGCGAAAAACGTCATGTTGGATGTGACGGACGTTGTCACCAATCCCGCGCCGATTAATGCGACGGAAAAAGAGAACAAGTCCATTGAGAATAAATTTTATGATGCTTCGAAAAATTTCTATGGTCTTGGCGAAGGCGGAGGCAAGAAATATTATGCCATCCCCTTCTACGACAGTTCTTGCGGCATCAATTACAACGTCGATCTCTTTGAGGATAAAGGATTCTATTTCGCAGAAGGTAAAACCGCGGAAGGGTTCAGCGAAGCCGACCTTGGTTCCTACGAGAAAGTAAGCGAACTCTTTGTTCAAGACGCCTCGGAAAAACGCTCCTTGGGCCCGGATGGAAAAACCGGTGTCATCGATGGAGTCGATTATTCTTGGGACGATGGACTTCCTGCAACCTACGCGGATTTCCACGCCTTATTGACTTATATGTCCAGCGAATCGGTGACTCCGATTGCCTGGAACGGCTTTGAAAAAGGATATTTGGTTTCCTTGGCCTTGAATCTTTGGAATTCTTCTATTGGCTACGAAGAAGCCCGGAATGCTTTGACGTTTTCTGGCACCTCCACCCGACTGCTAGATTTGGATTCTTCCTATCGTCCCAAAATGGACCAAGGGGAATACGTTTATGCCCCCGATTTGTCCGTCAATGGGGATAACGTCTATAAAGTCCATCAACAGAAGGGCTTATTGGATGCCTGCAATTTCGCCAAGATGATCATGAGCAACCGCGACTATTACCTCGCGGAAGGCATGAAGCCGTCCTTCATGCACACGACGGCCCAAAATTATTTCATCAACGGGACCGATGACCCCACTTTGGTTAGCAAGCCTATCGGCATGTTAGTGGAAGGGGCGTGGTGGAATTCAGAAGCCACTCCGTCCTATCAAGGCAATGACAAGAAGACCAAACGCTTTGGTATCCTTCCTTTGCCCCACGCGACTTCTGCTCAAATCGGGGAGGATAATTTAACCCTTTCCGACCGCGATTCCTCCATGTTTATCAACGCGGCTTGCCCTAAGAACCTCCAAGAAGCGGCGAAGACCTTCCTTGGCTATCTCAATTCCGACCGCATGATCAACATCTTCTCCGAATATACGGATATGGTTCGTTTCCTTAAAGCCGACCTCGCCGAAGAAACCTTAAGCAACATGAGCTATTTTGGGAATCGCGCCTATCAATATTATAGCGCCCCCAACACCAAGCATTTGGATTGGCGTCCCCAAACGGAAGCCGCTTCGAGAAAAGCCGGAGCTTTAAGCTACCGCAAATGGGGTTTCTCCATCGACGCTTCTAACGACAATCCCTTCGTCTATTTCTCCAATAATCCCGAGGATTCTGGGACGGATCTCTTTGCCAAAATCAATAAATATTACGCGACTTCTTGGGGCAAATAAGACCCTTTAGAAAAGGACGGCTATGGTAGCGAAAGCGAAAAAGAAAGGACAAGTCGGTTGGTTCAACCGGGAGGGGAAACTCTTTTATGGGCTGATGATTGCCCTCCCGATCCTCCAATTTGTGATTTTCTATATCGTTGTGAATTTCAATTCCGTCCTTTTGGCGTTCCAAAGCTATTCCAATTTTGGAGGCAAGGAAGTCCGTTCTTGGGTAGGGTTTGCTAATTTCGCTGAAATCTGGGATGTTTTGGTGAATGACCCGGGCCACACGATCCAAGTTTGCATCCGCAACACGATGCTATTCTTCCTCGTGGATATTTTGATTATCATGCCCCTGTCTCTTCTCTTTGGCTATTACATCCATAAGAAGGCTTTGTTTGCAGGGTTCTTCAAAGTCGTTCTCTTTTTGCCTTCCATCGTTTGTTCCATGGTCTTCGTCATCTTCTTCAATTATTTTGTCGACGATGAACTAGTCCGGATATTGCAAATCCTGACTAAAGACGACTTATTGGTGACGATTTTAGGTGGGGATGCCCCCAAAGCTTTATTGACTTTGATTGTTTTCTACGTTTGGATTGGCTTTTCCGGATCCATTCTCCTTTATCTCAATGCGATGTCCAACGTCTCTCCTGCTGTTATTGAAGCGGCGAAAGTCGATGGGGCGAGCGAATTCCGAATCTTTTGGAACATCATGATCCCCGGATGCTGGAAGACGTTAGTTTCCCTCTTCATTATTTCTTTAGCGGCAACCGCGAGCAGCCAAGCTTATTTATTCTCCTTCTACGCGGGCAATGCGCCGGCTCAGATGCAGACGCTAGGCTACTATCAATTCATGCTTATCATTCGAACTGGGCAAGAAAACCCAGTCTCCTATCCGATTGCCTCCGCCTATGGGGTCATCTTGACTCTTATCGTCGCCCCCTTAACGTTTGGGGCCCGTTATTTGCTCAATCGCTTTGGGCCGAGGGAGGACTAGAAGATGAAACAATCAAACAATAATCATCTCGCCCGTCGCCACAAAATCCATTTCAATGCCTTCGACGTGAGTGTTTTCATCATCCTCTCCCTTTATTCGATTGGATTGCTATTGCTTATTGCCTGGGCTTTGTTCTCGTCTTTTAAAACCGCGGATTCCTATTTAAGAAACCCCACGGTATTCCTGGGGAAGAACGCGTTTACCTTTGATAATTACCTCTACGTCTTCACCAAAATGCGCGTCCGCGTCTCCCGTGGAGGTAGCCCCCATTACGTTTATTTCGAGCAGATGCTCCTCTATTCTTTACTTTATGCCGGGGGCTGTGCGCTTATCCAAACTGCGGTGACGGCAACCGTTGCTTATTTAACAAGCAAATACCCCTGTCTTCTATCCAAAATCGTTCATTATTCGGTCATCGTCACGATGGTTCTCCCCATTGTTGGCAACATGTCCTCCATGATTCAAATCCTTCGTGCCTTGCATATTTATGACACGATGATTGGAATGTACATCATGAAATTTGGCTACGCGAACATCTATTATTTGATTTTCTACGCGGCCTTTTCCCGAATCCCCAAGGATTATACCGAATATGCGTTGGTGGAAGGGGCGAGCCATTTTAGAATCTTCACCCGCGTCATGATGCCGATTGTGATGCCCTTATTCGGGACGGTGGCCTTATTATTCTTTATCTCCTATTGGAACGATTACCAGGTCCCCTATGTTTATTTGCCAGGTTCTCCCACCGCAGCTTTAGGCCTCTATGCGATTTTAAACGTCAACACGGAAATCAATGAAGCGCCGTTTAAGATCGCTGCGGGTGTATTGCTCTTTATCCCTCTGCTCATCGTGTTCTTGATCTTCCGCAACAAAATCATGTCCAACATGGATGAAGGCGGAATTAAGGGTTAACCGGATTTATTGCAAAAGAAAAGGTCGCAGGTTTATTCGCCGCGACCTTTTTGATTGGCTTTATTTTAAACGGAATTTAGCAATCCTTGCTCCCATGCTGGTGCCATATTCAAAGGGGGTGATGACGAAACTTTGATGGGAAGTTTTTTCTATCTTTTCCCCGGGCTTATCCACCATGGAAAGGGAGGAGATTCGCTTATCCGTATGAAGGAGCACCGTTTTCTTGCCTTGGTCGCGTTGGACATGGGCATCCGCGGCCATGGGGACATCTTGGACGACGGCGTAATAGAAGCCGTCTTTTTCAAATAGGCTTGCCCCATCAGCTGAAACGGAAGAAGGGGTGGCGTCTAAAACAATCGAATGATTTTTCTAGAGCCAGCTTCCTAGCATCTCCATCATTCGTTTTTGTTCGACGGGCAAGAACCCATTTCCTTTGGGCCCGACGTTGAGGAGCAAGTTGCATCCAGCGGCACGGGTAGAAATTAATTCGTTCAATAGATGGGAATAGGATTTGATGCAATAGTCGTTTTTGGCGTACCCCCAATGCTCCACAATCGTGTCGCAGACTTCCCCAGCAATCGGCCGAGCGGCGGAAGAAGAGATCGGAAAGGCTTTTCCTTTTTCGAAGGTGACGCAGTCGATTTCTTCCCCTCCTTTTTCTCCGCATGCGGACAACCCGGTATTATTCGTGATGATGGCTCGAGGCTGCAAAGCATGGATCATTTGGTAGATTTCTTCGGGGAAGGTGATTCCTTGGGGGAGTCCCCAAGTCCCATCAAACCAGAACCCTCCGACTTTCCCATAACGGGTGCAAAGGATTTCGATGGAACGTTTTAGATAAGCAAAATAAGCTTCGAAATTCCCACTTCGGAAATCCTTTTGCCACCAATCGATGACGGTATGGTAGAAAACGGGGAGAAGATCATATTCGCGGCAGGCGTCGACGAATTCCTGTACCAAATCCCTTTGAGTCGGGGAGTGCGGCGCGTCCAATTCATTGAGCCCACAGGTATCGTAAAGAGAGAAGCCTTCGTGATGACGGGTAGTTAAGGTCACATAACGGCAACCGGCTTTCTTCGCGGTTTTGCAAAGCTCTTTCGCCCAGTTTGGTGCAACTTTGAAACGAGGGAAGGTTTTTTCGATATATCGTTCCATTGCAACTTCATCGCTCATGCGGCTATCGCGGGTATATTGGAAATGCCATTCTCCTTTGCCAAGAACGCTATAAAGACCAAAATGAACGAACATCCCAAAACCGAGTTTACGGAAATCATTAACATAGGAATAATCCATGGTTTTCTCCTAGGGCTGATAACCCATTATAGGGGATAAAGAATCCAAACGTTCCTGGAATTTGCCCGGTATGTATTTGTTTCCCTATAAAGTTGTTACAAAACAAAGCCAAACCCCGTCGTTAGCAACGTTTGTATTCGTTTTTTTACCTCCCATCTATTGACAATGCCCATTTATTTGGACGATTCGCCTGCTTGCTCTATGATAAAGATGGCTTTGAGCCGTAGGGATATTTCCATGGCAAATACAAAAGGGCAAACGAGTATTCGCTTTTAGTTCCGTGAAGTATTTTTGACATTGGTGAAAAGGAGATTCGTTTATGAAGCTGAATCGAAAAGAATATATCGATAAGGTCCGCGCTTGCTTTATTGGCAAGAACATTGGGGGAACTATCGGAGGACCTACCGAAGGAAAACGAGAGATTTTGGATGTGAAAGGGTTTTCTACCCCCAAGGGACAACCGCTTCCTAACGATGATTTAGACTTGCAACTCATTTGGCTAAGAGCCTTGGAAATGCAAGGGCCCCAAAACATCAATAGCGAAGTTCTTGGCCGTTATTGGCTGAATTTCATCCCCCCTTCTTGGGCGGAATATGGAATCTGCAAACACCATATGCTTCAAGGCATCGAACCGGGGGTATCCGGTTCTAGCGATATTAACATTTGGAGCCATTCCAATGGCGCCTGGATCCGCAGCGAAATTTGGGCGACCACGAATCCGCTATTGGTGGATCATGCGGTCCGTTATGCCCTTCACGATGCCATGGTGGACCATGGCATGGGGGAAGGCACGATTGCCGCGGCCTTTGTTGCCGCCATGGAAAGCGCGGCTTTTGGCATCACCGATATCCATGAACTCATTCGCATTGGATTATCGAAGATCGATCCAGAAACGAGAACCGCCAAAACCGTAAAAGAAGTGCTCCGCCTCCACGAAGAAGGCAAGACATGGCAAGAAGTGCGCAACGCCATTGTTGAACTCAACGCCGATATCGGAGATGGCTGGTTCCAAGCTCCAAGCAACATCGCCTTCGTTTTGATTGGCTTGCTTTATGGAGAAGGCGATTATAAGAAATCCTTGCTTATTGCGGTCAATTGCGGAGATGACACGGATTGTACAGGCGCGACGATTGGCGCTCTTATGGGCATCATGCACGGAACCAAGGTTCTTCCCGAAGATTGGGTCGCTTACATTGGCAACCGCATCGTGACCTGCTCCATCAATGTAGGAACCTCTCCCCGTATCCCCTCGACCATCGACGACTTGGTCCGACGCGTAGGCAGAATGGCGGAGATTTGCTGCTATTTTAACGGCAATGGAGTCTATACGGACCACTTAACGGGATTAGATGTCGAATTCACCGACGGACCCACCGAACTGGAAAGGAACTTATCTTCCTTATTGGACCGTCCCTGGGCGGAAAATAACGAGCAGGATGATATCCGCGCGTTACGTCTTTCCTTAAAACCCAATGCCTTTGCGGTTCACCGCGGATCCATCACGGCGATTGTTCGTTATATCGATGGGCTTAACCTCAACGCAGGAGAAACCAAACATATCGGTTTGACCCTCGTCAATAACGTCAAGGCCTACGGCAATGAACCCCTAACCGCGAATGTCCTCCTCCACGTTCCAGAAGGCTGTTTCACCAAGGAATCCGGATTTTCTTTCTCCGTTCCCTGTTGGACGGCGATGACCCCGATGGCCCATAGCCAGGAATACATCCTTTCCTTTGAAGTGGACGAAGTCGTGGGAAGCAAGCAAAAAGCGATCCTCGAAATCGAAGTCCCCGAGCAAGGGAAAACCCATTACATCGATATCGTGTTCTCCAAATATCTGGCTTAAAAGGAAGAACCCATTCCATGAATAACATCTATTTTGATTTGCTAAAAAGATGGGGGGAGGGTTTACTCGCCCATCAAATTCAAGAAGGGGAGGAAGCCTTCCAAGGCGGATTCCTTTGCCCCAGTTGCAAAATGATTCATGGACGGACTCCCGATGCGATTTATCCCCTTGGGGTTTTATATAAAAAGACGGGAGACGTGCGTTATTTAAAAGGGGCAAAGCTCGCTTTTGCATACGGCAAACAACTCGAATGCCCGGATGGTTCTCTTTATAACGACGCCCAGGCCGCTTGGCCGTATACGACCGTTTTTCTCACGATCGCGGTCTTTGAAAGCTTAAATTCTTTTGGTGATTTGTTGGACGAAGAATTCCGTTCCTCTTTGTTATCCCAAGCCAAACGCATGTCCAATTGGCTTTACGAAAATCTCGATGAGCATTCTCGCCCCAACATCAATTATTGCACGACGAACGCCTATGCGATGTGCCTTGCGGGGCAATATTTAAAAGAGTCCAAATATTTAGAACGTTCCCGCCATCTTTTCGATTATTCCTTGGCTCATTTTAGCGAGTCTGGATTCTTCTATGGGGAATCCAAAAACCACGATGCGATTTCCAAGAAGGGCTGTCGTTCCATCGATATGGGATATGGCTTGGAAGAATCCATCCCCGCTCTTGTTAAATGCGCTTTCCTTTTCAAAGACGAAAAAGCCATGGCTTTCTTGCACGATCGCTTGATGGATAACGCGCCTTTCTTTCTGCCGGATGGAGGATTGGACAATACCTTTGGGGTCCGCAATAACAAATGGACCTATTATGGATCAAGAACTTCCGATGGCATCTCTCCTGCCTATTTGCTTTTTGCTTCCCAAGAACCTTTGTTCCAAGAGATTGCTTACCGTAACACGGAATTACTAGGCCGCTGCACGGTGGATGGCTTGCTTGCCGGAGGCCCCGATTATGAAAAGCAAGGGGAATACCCCTGCATCCATCACACGTTTGAACACGCGAACGCGATTGCTTTCGACGTGGACGAAATCGAAGAACGTTATTTACTAAAAACGGATGAGAAGCTCATCACCGAAACCGAATTCAATCGTTATTATCCCGAATGCGACCTCTATCGCGTCTCCAAAGGGCCTTATCTTGTGGATGTTACGGGATTTGATTTTGATATTCCCTTCTCCGCGCATGCTAGCGGGGGCGCCTTAACCCTATTATATGGGCCCGATGGACCGATGATCATGGGCTCGATCATCGATTATTTCCCGCTTCCTGAACCCACCAACCAACAGCTTCCCCACGACCCCGCGACCCATCGTCCTTTGCTTCCCCGTTTAGTTATCGATGGTTATTCGTCCACCTATGATGGAGAAGCTAAAATCGAGAAAACGGAAGAAGAAAGAACCACGATTTTAAAAGTCGATGGGGGATTTGCTACCCGTGATGGGAAGAGATTAGAAGCCAAACAGCATACCGAATATCGCTTAGCTGCAGATGGGCTATTGATCGATATCCAAGTGGAAGAAGGGGCTACCTACATCCTTCCTTTGATCCAGGGACATCTTGAAATCCGTCAAGGCAAGTTGATTCAAAAAGAAGAGATTTTCTATCTAACTGGCGGTTTTCAGGCGACGGAATATCGTTTTGAGCCGGAAAACGGCAGAATCTCTTTAAAGATATCCTCTTAATTCTCGTCAAAATATTCTTCATTCTCTTTGTTCGAATTGTAAGGGCTTTCATTTTTGCCTACACGCGCATAAGGTGAAGGTGTTTCATACCTTTAAAAGGAGTAACAATATGAAGAAACAGACGATTCTTATGTGTGCTTTAGGCGTTGCCGCCATCGCCGCGACCGCCGTTGGCACTGGCTATAGTGTTTCTAGCAAGAGCGGAGTCTTCTTCGCAGGAGGAGACGACGGCGTTTGGAAACACTACGCAAGAAAAGAGGCGACCAAGACCGAAAAAGGTATCCGTGAATATTGGGTCAATTGTTTGACCAATGAACACGTCTTCACCGCTCCAACCACTGGAACGATTGAAGAAGGTGGAGCCTACAAAACCGAAGGGTTCACCGAGACGGACGATCGTTGGATCTATCCAGCAACCTTAACGGCTCAAGATGTGGTGATGACCGAAGCGACTAAGGCGTTGGACCTAGGAACGTATGCGGGCGGAACCGTCTCTTATATCAAAACGGGTACCTTCAATTTGGGGACGGATCCGGAAAATCTTGATGTGTCTGGGTTCAAAGCCGACCATACGGATGATGGTTTGAAAACGGTTCAAATCGGAACCATCAAAGATGGCAAAGAATATGCGCTTACCTGCGAAACGACGTTTGTCACCGCGATGATTAAGACGGCGGATGATTTCAAAGAATATGTCTACCCGAAGGTCGATGCAGATCAATTTGGCTATTTCAAATTGGAAAATGATGTCAACGTTCAAAATCTTATTTCGACTTGGAATGAGACTTGGTATAAAAATACCGCCCGCAATCAAGCCTTCAGTGGAACCTTTGACGGCAATGGCAACAAACTCGTTGCCAAAAGCAGTGGCATTTGTGGAGCTTTTGGAAGTTTGAAAAAGGCAACTATTAAGAACGTTACAATCACCGATGGCTGGTACAATGGCGATAAAAACGCCTCGTTGATTGCAGCGAAAATTTTGGAGACCACCTTCGAGAATGTTAACACCGTAATTACTGGCGGGAAGGAAGATTTTAAGGCGACCGGAACTGGCACTCCAAAATGCCATGCCCCAATTCCCGGGGAGGGGGCAACCGGTTATCTTGCGAACACCACGTTCCAAGCCAACACACTTAAAAATTGCACCTTTGATGCTTCGGGATGGAAGCTTGGTTCGTTGTTTGGCTGGAATCAAAGCATGACCACGCCTACCGTGACCAAATCGGTTGTAAAGGCCGCGAGCTTGGTTCAAGCCATGCACTCTGTATACTATGAAGGCCAAGGAAAAACGGCCACATTCCAGCCTGAAGGTGTTGAATTGAAAGAAGGCGAAGCCACCATTAAAGGCCTAACCTTCGTGACAGCCTAATTCGATTCAAAACAGTCAAGGGGCGCGTTCGCGCCTCTTTTCTTATGGTCGGCCTACGTCCTTGATCGCTATGTCTAAAAGAAAACCGCTCACGTGGAGCGGTCCCCTATTTTTAAACTTACGGGTGCAACGATATGACGTCGTCGTTATTTTGGGGCAAGAGGTCGCTACAGGAACGCTCGGCAATGAAGTTCAAGTGGTCGCCGCAACGTTCCAAGTTGCCAACGAGATTGATGAAAACGTTGGAACTTTGAGGTTTGCATTCTCCGTTCTCTAGACGTTTCAAGTGTCCATGGACCATCTGGGTACGTTGGTCATCGATCGCATCTTCCATGGCTCTCGTTTTCTTTAAACGTTCCAAATCGGGGTGATCCACGATGAGAGTCGTTTGGGCAAACATCGCGTTGATATTTTTTTGCATCGCTTGAAGCTCGGTCATGACGATGGGGGAGAAAAGAAGGTTCTCCTCGATTTCATGACGGGTATAGCCCGTGATGTTATCCGCGACTTCGGTTAAACGGACGATGTCGGCGATATCTAATTGCATTCTGGAAATCCGCTTCTGGGATTCAGGGCTCACCCCCTTCGCGGCGATTTGAACCAAGAAGGAGCTTAAGTCGCGAGACATTCTTAGAACCCGGGTTTCTTCTCCGTCGACTTTCTCTTTTTCCTGTTTCTTATCCATGAAGGCTTGGAGGGAGATATTTAAGTCGTCCAAGGCGGCTTTGGCCATGATGTGGTAATAAGAGATTGCTTGGGTTAAAGCGAGTTCGGGGGTCGTTAAGAAACGAGGATCGAGCAAATCGGATTCGGAATGCTTTCCTTTTTCGGGGACGATTTTGGTTGCCAAAAAAACAAGACCTTTGGTGAAGGGGAGGAACAAAATCGTGCAGATGAGGTTGAAGAAGGTGTGAAACATGGCGATTTGAATCGCGGGGTTTCCCGGGAACCATTTTTCAAAGGTGCTTTCCATCGCACCTGGCCAGCAAAGAAGGAGGATGAAGAAAATCAAACTGCCGAAGACGTTAAATAGCAAATGGATGACGGAAGCGCGTTTGCCGTTGGTCGTAGAACCAATCGCGGACAATAAGGCGGTGGAGCAAGAACCGATATTGGAGCCTAAAATCAAGTAGAGAACCCCGTTGCCGTGTCCTCCGACGACCGCCCCAGCCATTGCCATGGCAAGAACAATGGAAGTGACGGCACTAGAAGACTGGGCTAACGCGGTTAAAACGATGCCGATTAATAGGAGTAAGAAAGGATTGGTGAGGGACGTCAATGCGTCTTTGAGTCCCTCGTTGCTTAAAAAGAGCGACTGCATGTTACTCGTCATGGTCTCTAAGCCGAGGAATAGAAGCCCAAGCCCGGTGACCATATCGCCTGCTAAAGCGACTTTGGGAAATTTTTTGGCGAAGAACAGGCGTAATAAAACCCCTACCATCGTCAAGGAAATGATGATTTCGGTAAGGGGGAAGGAAGAAGAATTAAGCCCGCCTAAAGCAACGATTTGAGCGGTGATGGTCGTGCCGATATTGGCACCCATGATGTAAGTGGCGGCTTGGACCAAACTCATGACGCCGGCGTTAACAAAGCCGACGACCATGATGGTGGTGGCCCCGCTAGATTGCATGATCATCGTGGCGAGGGTTCCAATACCCACCCCGGCGAATTTGGATTTTGCCGTTTTGGCAAAGAGCTTTTTCAGCCCGCCGGTAGCGAGTTTTTCCGTGGAGGCTTGAAGCATATTCATGCCCACGAACAAAGCGCCCAACCCGCCGATCATCAGCAAAATCGGGATCCAAATGGGGGTAGAGGCGGAATCGGCGAAGAGAGGGATCGCAGTTTTCATTTCTACTAGTTCCGTTCAATTGATTACCTCATCATAGCCAAAACGTAAGGAAAAATGCTATAGATTCCTTGAAGAAAGCGCTAACACGCGCCTGAATGTAAAATAATGGTAAGAATTAGAAGGGAACGGACTTTAAGACTTCATCGGTCAATAAGTCGCGCAATTCGATACCTTTTTCATCCATCACCATATAGGAATGGTGCTCGTCTTTAGGTAAAGACACGGAACCGGGATTTCCTAAAATCAAATCCCCTTTTTTCTCTAAAACCCCGACATGGGTATGGCCTTGCAAGAAGATGTCCCCAGGATGTTTAGGGAGGTTATCGAATCCATAATGATGACCATGGCAAGCGGTAATTTCCTTATCAAAGAAATAAAGACTAGCCATATCGACGATTGGGAATTCACTGACCCATTGGTCGACTTCGGATTCGCAATTGCCTTTCGTGCAGATGATTTTGTCCGCATGAGCGTTTAATAAAATGACGACGTCTTTGGGGGAATAGTCCTTAGGAGGGGTATTTCTTGCCCCGTTATAGTAGCAGTCTCCCAATAAAATCACCTTAAAGGGATTGGCCTTATCCACTTTCTCAAAGAAGAGCTTCGCATAATAAAGGCTTCCGTGGATATCGCTAGCAATGTAAATGGGGTTCATGACTTTGCTCCTAAACGTAGAAATATTACTTCAAGCGACGCGATTTGGGGATAAGGAAGCATTCGAATTCTTTTTCCGATACTCGGAGGGACTCATCGAAGTTAAGGCGGAAAAGTCCTTGGAGAAATGAGCGGGGGAAGAAAAGCCAAGGTAAAAGGCAATCTCACTGATGGAACGGTCGGATTCTGTCAATTCCCGTTCTGCCTCCTTGATTTTCATCATCAAAACGAATTTAGCGACCCCCTGTCCCGTTTCTTTTTTGAATTTGGAACATAAAGAAGGAACGCTCATGGAAAAAGAAAAGGCGACATCTTGAAGACGAATCGCTTCCGACCAATGGGCTTGAACGTAGCTTGCCACCTTTTTCGACAAGGGCCCGCCTTCGCCAAGTTGATGGACGCGGGTCGCGTAATCAAGAAGCATTTGATATTGCAAAGCGATGATCGCATCATGAGATAAAGGCTCCACGCGTTGAAGATAGGAATCGGAAATCGTTAAGGCTAAATCCATATCTAAGCCTGCAGAAATCGCGCAACGCGAGACTAGCGTAACCGTTGTGACGAAAAGGTTCTTGGTTTGGGTGTCCACGGAAGCGGAGGTCGTTCCTGGGCGAACGGAAGGGATGGAGGAGACCCATTTCTTCAAACCCTCCACGTCTCCATTTTGGATAAAGGAGAGGATTTGGCGTTCCGCGCTATAGGAAGAGGAATGGGATTCGAGGCTGGAGACAGGACCAACCGGCTTATTTTCATTGGAAGCAGGAGAAGCAAGTCGTGGAAAGAGTTCCTCAAAGGCGACTTTTTTGCCCGTAAAAACGTGATAAAGACTTAGGGAAGATAATAGCAATGTAGATAAAGGCATGGGGGTCCATTCCGCCAAACCGCGTTGAAAAGCCTCCCAGTCTGATACGGGGACGCCAAGGGCATAGGCAAAACCATGGGCTTGCTGAGAAGACAAAGGGATTTCGCGCGCGGGCCCGATGATAACAAGTTCATCCATGGTTTTGAAAAAGACATAACCGTTAGAAAAAGCGTCGAAACGGTACCCAATTTCTTCCTTGGCTTTGAGAATTTCGTTTTCTACAAGTCCAAAAGGCGATAAAGGAAAACTTTTTAAGCCTAATAGGACATGGATTTTCCCTTTTCGATACCAAACTACGGGAAGGCCGGAGAGGGAAGAGAGGTTAGAAAGAAGGAAGGTTTTATCTATTTTCATCTATAGAAGATTATATAAGTAAACGATAAGAATAGATAAGTGTAAAAAGAAGGCAACCGATATAATGTTCTCAACTGAAAGCCCTTTCATTTATGGATAAGCAAGAAATTGAAAATGCTTTGTCTTCGGTTAGTTTGAAAGATAAAGCCCAGCTCACCGCTGGAGTGAGCCCCAACCGCACCGCGGAAAGAGGATCCTTCCGACCCCTTTTCCTTTGCGATGGCCCTTCGGGATTGCGCATGCCGAATGTGAAAAGCGATTCGCTTGCCGGAGTCAGCGATTCTCAACCAACAAGCGTTTTCCCCGTTGGATCCTGCCTTGCCAATAGCTGGGACGAAGAAGACTTCTATTTAGAGGGAGAAGCCATTGGCAAAGAATGTGCCTATTTTGGCGTAGATTTATTGCTTGGCCCTGCGCTTAATATCCAAAGAAACCCCCTATGCGGAAGAAACTTCGAATATTATTCCGAAGACCCTTTGCTAAGTGGGCTATACGCGGGCCAATTCACCCTCGGAGTTCAACGTAGCGGAGCCGGCGCCTGCTTGAAGCATTATTGCTGCAACGGCAACGAAAAATATCGTTTCGTCGGCGATTCCGTCGTTTCCAAACGTGCTTTAAGCGAAATCTATCTTCGTAACTTCGATTATGCGGTTCGCATCGGCCATCCTTATTCCGTGATGACCGCCTATAACCAAGTCAATCACGTTTTCTGCTCGGAAAACGGTTATTTATTGAAAGATAAACTTCGCGATGAATTTGGCTTCCGGGGTTTAGTCATGACCGATTGGGGTGGAACCCACGATAAGGTCGAAGGCCTTAAGAATGGATTGAACCTCGAAATGCCGGGTTGCGTTGTCCATAACGTCCGCATCGTCCAAGAAGCGGTCAAACAAGGCAGTCTCAAGGAAGAAGAACTCAACGAAGCGATTCTTCCACTGCTAGAAGTAGCGAAATGGACCGAAAAGAAAGAAAAAGTTGGCAAAGAGATTCTGAATACCAATGCTTTGCTGGCGGAGAAACTTGCCGTGGATGGAGCCGTTTTGCTTCGAAATGACCAAGGCATCTTGCCGTTAAGGAAAGAAGCTTCTTTTGCCGTCATCGGCGATTTCTTCGCTCATATGCGTTATCAGGGATCGGGCTCTTCCATGCTTACCCCTTACGCCTTATCTACCTTTGAAAACGCCTTCAAAAAGAGGAAAATCCCCTACGAATTCGTTGCGGGATATGAAGATGGCGAAAACAAAGTGGATGCGAAAAAAGAAACGGAAGCCCTAGAACTCGCCAAAAAGAAAGACATCATCGTTTTCTTCGGCGGATTAAGCGATTTCGATGAATCGGAAGGCTTTGATAAGACCTCTCTTTGTTTGCCTAAGAACCAACTCCATTTGCTTCTAGAACTTCAAAAACTTGGCAAGCCCATCGTATTCATGATGTTCACGGGTACCCCGGTGAACCTTGATGGACTTGATTTGGTTACGGCCATTTTGAACCTCGGCCCGGCGGGAGAAGGGATTGGGGAAGCAGGAACCCGACTCCTCTTTGGCGAAGAAAACCCTTCTGGACATTTAGCTCAAACCTGGCCTTTCCATTATGAAGACGTTCCCTTGGCGGAGGAATTCACGTCTTCGCCGATCGAATACTATAAGGATGACGTTTATTGTGGTTACCGTTATTACGAAACGGTGAATAAGAAAGTCCGTTACCCTTTTGGGTATGGGCTTTCCTATACGACGTTTGAAATTTCTTCTTTTGAAGCAAAAGCCGAAGAAAATAAGATTCATTTCACTTCTCTAGTTAAAAACACGGGACACGTGGGTGGAAAAACGGTGATTCAGATTTATACGACCAAACCCCGTGTCGGTCCCAAGAAAGAGCTCGTCTCGTTTAAGAAAGTCTATTTGGAGCCGGGGCAAACAAAGACGGTGGAATGGGACTGCCCTCTGGAACAGCTTTCTTCCTACGATGCGTCCAAGGATTGCTTAAACATTCAAAAAGGAGAATATCTCTTCCATTGTGGTTTCTCGGTAGATGAGACCCCCTTCCAAAAAGAAGTATCCGTTGATGGAGAAGAGGGAGACTTCGACGCGCCGTTAGAACTAGGCGTCAGCGATGAAGAGTTCTGCAAGCGGATTGGGGTAGAATATCGCCCCTATGTCCCGGGTAAAAAGCCCTATACCCTAGAAACTTCGCTTCTAGAATATCGAACCGGATTCGGCAAGATGTTCTGCAAGGCCACCTCCTATTTTGGGGGAGAACTCCAATACAAAAAAGGCAAGAAAATCAAAGATCCCGTGAAGCGGGCTTCCGAGATGAAAGCCGGCAATTTCGTCCGACGCCTCATGCCGGCGAACTCGCTCCGCTCCCTTTGCTTCTCTAGCGGAGGCATGTTCCCTTACGAACTGGCCCTCCTCCTAGGAGGATTGGTTAACAACCATCCCATTAAAGCACTAAAAAACTTCCACAAAGAAAAGAAGGAGAACAAAAAATATGGCAAATAAGCAGAAATTAAGCGGCCGTTTCTTCAATAGCCGTGTCCAATCCAAGAATGTCACGGGCAAAGAAAGATGGCTCGGATATTTGGTGGGTCCCGCGGGGGCGTTGCTACTGAACGCCGTTTTCGCGACCTATCTTAATATCTATTACACCGATGTTTTGAAGCTCAATTGGGTTTGGGGCGGATTTTTCCTCTTCCTCTTTCCAATTCTTTCCAAGGTCATCGACTGCCTCACCAACGTCTTGATGGGTTATATCATCGACCGAACCAAAACCAAGCAAGGCAAGGCCCGTCCTTGGATTTTGCTTTCGGCACCTTTGCTTGCCATTACAGGGGTCTTGCTCTTCACCGTTCCCGAAGGCAACTTAGCCGTTGAGCTAGTTTGGATCGTGTTAAGCTACAATCTCTTCTATTCTTTTGCCTATACGATCTTCAACATGTCACATAACCTGATGGTTCCCCTTTCTACCCGCAATTCCCAACAACGCGGCGGGCTTTCCGTCTTTAACCAAATCGCGAGCATCATGATGTCGGGAATCCTCGTCGCCTTGGTCTTCCCGATGGCCATCATGCCGATGATCGGGGTTTCCAAAGAACTTTGGATCCTCGTCATGGGCATCCTCTCCGCGATTGCTTTGCCGTTAACCCTGCTTGAATACTATTTCACCAAGGAACGCATCACGGAGGAAAAGGGAGAGGAAAAAGAAGAAAAAAATCCCTTCCTGCTCCAACTAAAAGTTCTTTTCACGGATCGCTATTTCCTCTTCCTTTGCCTTTATTTCCTCATCTATACGGTTGCTAGCGTTTTCAAGAATTCGTCCCTTGTTTATTATTGCAACTATGTTCTTGGGACTTATAACGACGGGGTCACCCAAACGATGGTTTCCGTCATCGGCGGTATTCCCATGGGTATCGGCATCTTTGCTGTGTGGCCGTTAGCTAAAAAATTTGGCAAACGCAACGTTACTATGGTTGGCTTATTGCTACTAGCTTTCGGTTCTCTTATTTGCTTCATTCAGCCGACAAATATGGTTGTTGTTCTTATTGGCCAATTCATCAAAAACATCGGGGGTCTCCCTGGTGCCTATGTTTTCATGGCTTTATTTGCGGATTGTCTGGATCACCTTGAATGGAAGACCGGTTTCCGCGTGGATGGGTGCGCCATGTCCATCTCTTCCATCATCTCCGTCGCTATGGTTGGGGTTTGCACCGGCATCTTCAACTTCATTCTCTCCAAAACCGGTTATCAGGCTCCAGTTGCCGCGGATCAAATCGGCAACATCGCCAATGCCATTCAAAAACATTTCATCACGGATGGAGTCGATTATGTGAGTTTCGTGCAAAACGATGCGACCAATAATGTTTTCATCTTCCTTTTTGTCGGACTAGAAGTCATCACGGGCTTAATCAGCGCGGTCCTGTTGGTCTTCGTTAACGTTGAAAAGACGATCGACAAAAAGCAAGCCGTCTTGGTCGAAAGAGAAAAAGCAGCCTTCGCCAAAGAAGGCAAGGTTTGGGAGCCGGCGAGCATCCGCAATGCCAAACGCCTTGAGCTGGAAGATGCAGAAGCCTTGGCCGATGGGCTTAAAGCCTTGGAAGAACAATGCAAAGCCAAAGGCTGGAATTATGAGGTAAAAGCCGCGGAGATGAAGAAATCCGCAGAAGAAAAGAAAGCGAAGCGCTTGGAAAAAGAGCGTCTTGCCGAAGAAAAAGCCAAAGCCAAATCGGATAAGGCCGAAGCGAAACGCGAAGCCAAATTCCAAACTTTAAGCGAAGAGAAAAAGGCTGCATTGAAGCAAAAACAGGCGAAGAAGAAAGCCGCTTTTGATGCCTTCTGGGCCAAAGAAGAAGCTTATGGAGAAAAACAATACGCGATTTATCAAGCCGCGTTAGCAAAATACAACAAGGGGGCATAAGCGTGAAGGCCATTCGAATTCAAACTGAATACCTCGATGACCCCATTGGGATTGCTAATCCCCGTCCCCGCTTGTTTTGGAACGCGGAAGGAGAAGGGTTCCAACAAGCCGTCCGTTTGGTTTATTCCGTTAACGGAGGAAAGCTCATCATTATGGAAAAGAAAACCTCCTCCATGCATGTTGACTTCCCTCGGGAATTATCTTCTCGGGATCACGTGGATTTCACCTTGGTCCTTCAAGACGAAGAAGGACATTGGGGCGAAGAAAGCCAAACCCATTCTTTTGAAATCGGTTTATTGTCTCCTCTTGATTGGAAAGCCTCTTGGATCAGCGGGGATTATTCTCCCAATAAGAAAGACCGTTACCCCGTTGACGGATTCGAAAAGGTCTTTGTTTCCAAACCCGTGAAAAAAGCCCGTTTATATATCACGGCCCTCGGATTATATGAAGCCTCCATCAACGGAAATAAGGTCGGGGACCGTGTCTTAATGCCGGGGTCTACCGATTATCGAAAGCGAGTCGCTCATCAGGTTTATGATGTGACATCTCTGCTAAAAGAAGGGGAGAACCGTTTGAATCTTTTGCTCGCGGACGGCTGGTACCGCGGCTCCATCGGGGCCAAGGGAAGACGTTGCATTTTCGGCAAACAAACCAAACTCCTCGCCCAACTAGAAATCCTTAACGACGACGGAACTAAAAATCTCATCGTCTCGGATGGAGGTTTTAGTTGGAGCAACGATGGGCCCATCCGTTTTGCCGATTTAAAAGACGGCGAAATCGTCGATGCGAGAAAAACCTATTCCTATTCGGGCAAGGCTCGGGTTGTGAAGGCCAAAGCCAACGTCGTTCCCAGCAATCAATTGCCTTTAACCGAGAACGAATCTTTCCTTGCCACGGAAGTGATCCAAAAAGCTCCGAACAAGAAGATTTTCTGTTTCAAGCAAAACCTCGCGGGCTATATCTCCTTTGAAGTCGATGCCAAAGCCGGACAACGGATCGATATCCGCATGGGCGAGATGTTAGACGATGAAGGGGAAGTGACGCTAAAAAACGTCCAATGTATCCATAAAGGCAAAAGGACCCCTCTGCAGGAAATCCATTATATTTGCAAGGATGGCCATAACGTTTATAAGACCAAATTCTATTTCGGTGGTTTCCGTTACGTAGAGGTGGTGGGAGAACCCGATATCCAAAAGGAAAATCTCCATCAAATCGCAATCTATAGCCATTTTGAAGAAACCTCGCATTTTGAATGCAATAACCCTCTGATCAATACGTTCTACCGCAATTCGCTTTGGAGCTTGAAATCGAATTCGATCGATGTTCCTACGGACTGCCCCACACGCGAAAGAATGGGCTGGACAGGGGATAGCCAAGTCTTCTTCAACACGGCTTCTTATTTAGTAGATTATGCTCCTTTCGCGGCCAAACACCTCGATGACGTCTTTGACCGTCAGTGGCGTTCAGGAAGACTTCCTCAAATTGCTCCCTTTAACGCAGAAGACTGGTATATGTTCGTCATGAACGGGTCGGTAGGTTGGGCCGACGTTGGCATTTTGATGCCCTATTATGCTTATTTGAAATATGGAGATGAGCGTTTCTTAAAACGTTATTATGCTGGGATGGCGCGTTATGCCAAATTCATGATGCGCCGTCAGGGAAAATGGGGTGGCGTGTATGCAAAACCGATGCATTTGAAACATCGGTACGCCAAATATGCGGTCAACTGCGGACAAAGCTATGGCGAATGGGCGGAACCTGCCGATGTGAAATCTTTTGTTTGGACGGATTTCGCCTCCCCTCACCCCGAGGTCTCCACAGCATATACCGCTTGGGTGTTATCAATTTTTCTCAAGGTTTCCGATATCCTCGGCCAACCCCATGACGATTTCTATGAAAAAGTCAAAATGCGTTCGGAAGGGGCGAAAATCGCTTATCAGGCCTTAAGAAAAACCAAAGCCTATTCCTTGGATACGGATCGTCAGGCCGAATTGGTGCGGCCCCTCTATATGGATTTGCTTACCCAAGAGCAAACTGAATATGCAAAGAAGCGTTTAATCGAAGCCTTGGATCACTATAAGTGGAGGCTAGGGACGGGATTCTTATCCACCCCCTTCATCCTCGATGTCCTCTCTTCGATTGATCCCGAATACGCCTATCGATTGCTGGAAAACGAAGAATGCCCGGGTTGGCTATTTATGGCCAAAAATGATACGGGTACCATTTGGGAAGGTTGGGAAGGGCCAAAGTCGGAAGCTGGCATCGCTTCTTTGAACCATTATTCGAAGGGCGCTCTTGTGGAATGGTTAATGCGCGGCATGTGCGGAATTCATGTGGACGGCGAAAACCATTTCCTCTTGGCTCCGATTGTCGGAGGAAAGGAAACGCAGGCCTCCGCTTCCTATTCTAGCGTCTATGGCAAAGTGTCCTTATCCTTTAAAGTTACCAAAGAGGGGACGAGTTTCCTTTTGAATATTCCCTGCAACACGACCGCGGATTTTGTTTTTGGCGGCGTCACCAAACACCTCGAACCTGGTCATTACGAATTCACGATTTAAAGTTTCGCTTCTTGGAAATTTTTCCCCCTCATCTTCGTTTTACATTAGCTAGGATGTGGATGGGGGAGATTTTTTACGGAACTCTATGGAAGAAACTTTTACGAAATAGTTAGAAACCATTATGGAACCTTTTACCCCGAGTACCAGCTCCGACGCAGCAAGCAGTTCGCGTCAACGGATGAAGTACGTTTATGATTTGAAGGCTGTCCTCCTCACGATTATCCTTTAAAAGGATGGAACGGACCTATTTTGCAATCGATCTCAAATCCTTCTATGCCTCGGTAGAAGCGGTGGATGGGGGATATGATCCCCTATCGACCCATTTGGTCGTGGCCGATTCTTCCCGCACCGACAAAACGATTTGTCTTGCTATTTCTCCTTCTTTAAAAGCCTATGGGTTACCGGGAAGGGCCCGGCTATTTGAAGTGAAGCAAGCGGTGCGAGAAATCAACGCGAAAAGACGTCAAAAGGCCCCAGGTGGAGTTTTCAAAGGCAAAAGCACGGACGCGAATGCCCTATCTAAAGATCCTTCTCTCGAACTCGATTTTGTGATTGCCCCGCCTCGGATGGCCCGTTACCTAGAAGTATCGTCGAAGATTTATTCGATTTACCTCAAAACGATTGCCAAGGAAGATATCCACGTCTATTCGATTGATGAAGTTTTTATGGACGTGACAAGCTACTTGAAGCCCCTAGGATTAACTCCCCACGAACTGGCTAGACGCCTGATTTCTGAAGTTTATGTCCAAACGGGAATCACGGCGACCGGCGGCATCGGGACGAACCTATATTTAGCGAAAGTTGCGATGGATATCGTAGCCAAGCATATCCCCGCCGATTGCGATGGAGTGCGCATTGCTTCCTTAAATGAACGAACTTACCGCGAGCAATTATGGGACCATCAACCCTTAAAAGATTTTTGGCGGGTAGGCCCAGGAACCGTGAATCGCTTAGCCACTTTAGGCTTATTCACGATGGGGGATATCTGCAGGCAGTCGCTGGTAGATGAAGACGTTCTTTATTCCGCTTTCGGCATCAACGCAGAATTATTAATCGACCATGCCTGGGGGTATGAACCAACCACCATCCAAGACATCCATTCCTATGAACCCGACCATCATATTTTGAATTCCGGCCAAGTCCTTTCTAGCCCCTACGGTTACCAAAAGGGGTTATTGGTCGTCAAAGAAATGGCGGATTCCTTGGGGCTAGATTTAGTCAAGAAAGGCCTTGTCTGCGAACAGATTGGCCTGGTTTTAGGCTTTGACCGCGAGGTGGATGAATCTTATCAAGGGGCATTTGAAGCAGATCGATATGGACGGAAAGTCCCTAAGTCCGTCCATGGGGCGGCTTCGTTAGGTGGATTTACCTCCTCTAGCCAAAAACTTCGCGAAGCCATCGAGCGGATTTACCGTCGAATCATGAATCCCAATTTAAGAGTTCGCCGGGTGAATATCACCTTGTCGCCAGTGTGCACTCTAGAAGAGGCCAAACGCTTTTCCCCTGACCATGAGCAGCTAAGTCTATTTGAAGATATCTCGAAACATCTAGAGAAGGAGAAAAAAGAAGCCGAAAAAGAAAACAAGGAACACGCCCTTCAAAAAGCCGTTCTCCAAATCAAAGAAAAATATGGGAAGAACGCCGTATTAAAGGGGATGAACCTTGAAGAAGGGGCCACGATGAAACAAAGGAATGAGCAAATCGGAGGACATAAGGCATGAACCCCCAATACGCGGATATGCTTTCTTTGAAACATCATGTTTCCCTAACTCACCCTCCGATGGACCGCCTTTCCCGCGCCACTCAGTTTATGCCCTTCGCCGCTTTGGATGGATACGAAGAACAAATCGAAGAAACGGGAAGAGAAACCCAAAAGAAGCCGTTGCTGAGCCAAGAAGAGAAAGGAAAAATCTCCGAAGGCCTTCGCTTTCTTGCTGAGCAAAAATCCCCTTGCCCCGTTCGTCTTACCTATTTTCAAAAAGACGCGAAGAAAGAAGGTGGGGAAATTAAAACCATTCGCGGGAACGTCAAACGCGTCAAAGAAGAAGAGAAACGTTTGGTCCTAGAGAAAGGGATAGTCATCGAATTTGACGAGATTCTCAGTCTTGAAATACAGGGTTTTTTGCCTGATTTTTGCGAATTCTAAGCCAATTGATTCGTTCGATTTGAAAACCCGATGGGGTTTCGCTAGCATTGAAAGCGGAATTTCGATTCTTTTAAGAATCCGAGGATAAAAACATGATGAATTCTGTTGCTGATCAAACGATGGTGGAGGGAGCAATCCGCCATTTTCCCGCCTGCGGGTCTTTCCAAAACTTTGTGCGCATCACCCAGGGCCATATCAATGACACCTTCCGCGTTAAGACCGACAAAGGGGAATATTTGCTTCAACGCCTTTCCCCCACGGCTTTCAAGAAACCTTTGGAAGTCATGCACAATATCGCGGGGGTCACCGCGTTTTTAAGAAAGAAAATCATCGAAGAAGACGGCAATCCCGATCAAGAATGCCTAAACCTTGTCCCTAGCAACGACGGGAAATGCTATTGGATGGATGAATGCGACCATTTATGGCGCGTTTATCTTTTCATCGAAGGCATGAGCTACGATTCCCCCAAAAGCCCAGAGCTATTTCGAGAAGCCGCGAAGGCCTTTGGACGTTTCCAGCATTTGCTTTCCGAATACCCGGCTTCTGATCTCTATGAAGTCATCCCCCATTTCCACGATACTCCCAAGCGTTTCAAGGATTTGGAGGCTTCCATCGCCAAAGATGCCCTGAACCGCAAGAAGGACTGCATGGATGTCGTGAACTTGGCTTTGGAAAGAAAAGACAAGCTTTCAAAAATCGTAGATGGGTTAAAGGATGGCTCTTTGCCTTTACGGACCACCCATAACGATACCAAACTCAATAACATCATGTTCGATCCTTCCGGTACCAAGCCCCTTTGCATTTTGGATTTGGATACCATCATGCCAGGCAGCGCCCTTTATGATTTTGGCGATTCCATCCGCTTTGGGGCCAATACCTGTGTGGAAGATGAAAAAGACACCTCGAAGATTCATTTTAACTTGGAGATGTTCAAAGCCTACGCGAAAGGGTTCATGGAAGGGGCCGCGGGAAGCTTAACGGAAAAGGAAATCCGCTTATTCCCCTATTGCTCCATGTTATTGACCTACGAATGCGGCATTCGCTTCTTGGCGGACTACCTCGATGGCGACGTCTATTTCCATACGGCTTACGAAGGCCACAATTTAGTCCGTGCCCGCGACCAATTTGCCTTGCTTTTGGATATGGAAAGGCAGCAAAAGCAAATGGATGAATTCATCGAGGAGCTACTAGAAAAATAATGAAGCATATCGTGGGGATCGATATTGGCGGAAGCGCCATCAAAGGCGGATATTTTGATGGCGACCAATTAAAGGGAACCAACCGGGTTCCTACTTTCGCCTTTAAGGGAGCTTCGACGGTTTACCGTCAAATCTTTTCCTGCGTGAATGGTCTTTTGAATTCTTATGGGGAAATCGACGCGATTGGGGTGGTCTCCGCTGGAGATATGGGAGAAGACGGGACGTTCGTCAAAGTGAATAACATCCCCGTTTTGGTCGGGATGAACGTGAAAAAACGGCTGGAAGAAGATTTCCATTGCCCCGTGGTTATCGAAAACGATGCAGTGGGCGCCTTGGTCGCTGAAGCGACGCGCTTCCCCGAGGCCAAGCGCATCACGATGCTAACCTTTGGAACGGGATTAGGGTGTGCCACGCTTGAGGAAGGAAAAATCCTCCACGATGAAGCATCCGATTATGGCCACAAACCCTTAATCGAAGGGGGACGGGTATGCCCTTGCGGCAAAAGAGGATGCGCGGAGATGTATCTTAACACCGCTTCCTTGAAACGCCTTGCTTTTAAAGCCTATGGGCGAAACGTCTCTACGTTTGATTTATTCGAGAAGGCCCGTCATCAAGACAAAAGGGCGTTAGAAGTCGTTGACCAATATGGAACTTGGCTACGTCTATTATTAAAAAATGTTGAAAATGGACTGCATCCCGATCGTCTTATTTTAGGCGGAGGCATCATGGGGGCGAAGGATATCTTTGAACCTCGACTGGGGTTAGCCCCTAATACCTACGCCTTTGCTTCGTTTGGTAACGATGCGGGAATCATGGGGGCGAGGATGTTAGTTCTAAAAGGAGAAAACAAATGATCAGAGGATTTCAAAATGCGTCGGTGGTTTTTCCTACCGGAGTGAAGAAAAGCAACTTGGTATTTCAAAACGGCAAAATCCAAGGATATGGCGAAGAAGAAGGATTAATTTCCCTGCCAGAAGGCATCTACGTGGCTCCTGGATTTATCGATGAGCACATCCATGGAGCGAACGGGGCCGATGTGATGGATGGGAAGGAAAGCTCCCTCGACACGATGTCGAAAGCCCTCGTTCAAGAAGGGGTGACCTCTTTTTTGGCCACGACGATGACCGAATCGATGGAAAATATCGAAAAGGCATTGGGAAACGTCAGGGAATATCAAAAGAAAGAGGCTCCGGGAGCTCGCATCATCGGGGTGCATCTAGAGGGACCCTTTATCTCTCCGACTTTTAAAGGGGCGCAGGCCTTGGAATTCATCCGGAAGCCAAACGTGGAAGAGCTCGACCGTTTGGTAAAACTCTCGGGGAATTCCATCCGCGAAGTAACTTTTGCTTATGAACGGGATGAAAACGGCGCCTTCCTCGAATACTGCAAAAATCACGATATCGTGGCTTCGCTAGGCCATTCCGATTGCCCAGGGCCTCTTGCGATCCAAGGGTTCCGTTCTGGCATCCATTGCATCACCCATTTATACAATGCCCAACGTCGGTTCCACCATCGCGATGTCGGGGTGACGGGCGCGGCCTTATTGACGGATGGGGTCAAAACCGAGCTCATCGCCGACTTCCATCATTCTTGCAAAGAAGCGGTCGAATTCGTCTTCAAGAACAAAAAGAAGGAGGACATCGTGCTGATTTCCGATTCCACGGAGGCCAAATACCTCCCTGAAGGGGCGGAAGCTCACCTTGGCTCTCAAAAAATTTTTGTTTCTAATGGGGTGGCGTTGCTGGAAGATGGGACGATTGCAGGAAGCATCTTGCACCTTGATCAGGCTTTGCGAAACGTGGCTCTTTTAGCCCAAGGCTATACGTTTGCTGATTTGATCAACCTCGTAAGCCTGAACCCCGCGAAGAACCTTGGGCTAGAAAAAGAAATCGGGTCCTTGGAAATCGGGAAACGAGCCGACTGCGTGCTCTTAGATTCTTCCTTTGAGGTCCTGATGAGCATTCGAGACGGAAAAGTTGTTTACCAAAAGGAAGGGTTTGCCCTCTAAAGCAAAGGAAGGAATAATATAAAACCATGAAAATCTTCATTTTTGAATCCAAGGAAGAGCTTGGAAAAGCCCTTGGACACGAGTTTACGGAACTCGTCAAAGAAAACCCGCATGCGATTTTAGGCTTGGCCACGGGTTCTAGCCCTCTAGAAACCTACCAAGCGATCGCGGAAGAAGCCAAAGAAGAAGGCATCTCGTTTGCCGAGGTCCAAAGCTTCAACCTCGACGAATATCTCTCTTGTCCCCTCGAAGACCAGACCTATCGTTATTTTATGAACGAGAATCTCTTCTCCAAAATCGATATCCAAGCGAAAAACACGCACTTCCCAAGCGTTTCTGAACTTGGGGGATACGATAAGGAAATCGAAGAAGCCGGAGGCGTGGATTTCCAACTCCTCGGTATTGGGCGTAATGGCCATATCGGCTTCAACGAACCGGGAACCGATTTTCATTCGTTGACCCACGTCGTGGATTTAACCGATTCTACCCGCGAAGCGAATGCTCGTTTCTTCCATAACGACAAAAATCTCGTTCCGACCCAAGCGGTCACGATGGGCATTGGAACGATCAAGAAGAGCCGCCGTATCGCTTTGATCGCCAATGGCGTCGATAAAGCTGAAGCGATTGCTAAGCTATATCGTGAAGAAGAGGATCCCTCTTTCCCGGCGACCGCCCTTGTCCATCATCCGCATTTTGAAGTCTATGTGACCGCGGAAGTTGACGAAGCCGCCCAAGCGCTTCTTAAATAAAACCGGTCTTCAATTTCGACGCGTTTCTTCGGGAGATGCGTCTTTTTTTGCTTTTTAAAAAGGGAAGTGGTTGAAAAAGAAAGCCAATTCTCGTTAACTTACCTTGTCTTTATAGACAAAGGGGTTTGTCAAAAAAAGAAAAAATCCATCTTGTTAAAAATAAAAGGCCCCGTAACATAAGGACCGCGGAAAGGAGAACAGCGTGAAGGAATATTCGCTCATGAAGAAAATCTACCTTGCCCTCATCCTTCTTTTCTTTTTGGCTTCCTTCGACGTTTTGCTCAACGAGATGATTTATGGGCGGTTTTATTATTCAAACCCCTGGTTGGAATTATCGCTTTACCTTCTTTTGATTCTTCCGATTTTCTTCTTTAAATCCAATCGGTATTCTTGGATTTATACCGGCGTGGTCGGATTTATTTTTTCGTTTCTTGTTTTCTTGAATCTAGCGATGTTTGAATGCAGTGGGGACGTTTTTTCCTTTAGCTATTTTGTAATGGCTGGGGCTGCAGGAGCCGTCTTCAATTGGAGCTATATGCCTTGGAAATCGATAGCGTTCTCCTTTTTGATTGATGCTGTCGCGGCATTGCTATTTGTTGGAATGCATTTCTTCACCAAGTCCCGCCCCGATAAACTCCAAGAAAAAGTGAAGCACCCCGTGACGATATCGGGAGCCCTTACCATTCTGTTTTTGGTGGCCAACATCACTTCGATGTGCCTCGTCCAAGATTCTAGCGGCGCAGGAAGAAATCCCTTTGAAACCATTAATTTCATTACCCAAACCCAAAAGAAGCAGTCGCTTGGGGAATTCGGCCTATTGAATTACGGGTGGAGCGATTTGCTTACCACCGTGAATCCAGGGCTTGGGGGAGAAAGCAAAACGGATCCGGAGAACCCCCGTCATGAAACGTCTACTCAGCAAGGAAAATGTGAGAATTTCAACGTCGTCACCATCATGGTGGAAACGGGATGCAATTATCTTGTCAACGAGACCTTAACTCCGAATCTATGGGCTTTGATGCAGGATTCGATCGATTTGACGAATAACGTCTCCAAGAACAAGACGAATATGTCCGAATTTATCGGCATCACGGGAATCGGAGGAAGACAAGACGCCATTCAATCCGGCGAAGTCGTCGATTGCTTCTCTTTACCCAATCGATTAAAAGAAAAAGGCTATACGACCGCTTTCTTCCACGATAATGACAAGAATTTCTATAACCGGGGAGAAGAAATCTTGAACCTTGGTTTTGAGAAGACCTATTTTGCCAATGACTTAAACCCCGAAGTCATCGAATCCGTGAACCGTTGGAATGGGTCTTATCCTCTAGACAGCGAATTCGTGGATATGACTTTGGATCAAATGGTTCCCGTTCAGGAGGAGCCTTTCTATACCTTTTACACGACTTTCTCCATGCATGGCCCCTATGGATTTAGCTGCCCTAATTTCTCTAAATTCCAAAACCTTGGCTATTACGCCCGGTTAAAAGAAGCCGAAGAAGCAGGGCTATGGGAGAACGTCTGCCTTGATGATCCCCTGGCGATTCAGCGACAAATTGAATACCTCCAATGCGCGACGATGGATTTTGACGTCGCGCTAGGGAAAATTGTTGCTTCCCTCCGTAACAAAGGCCTCTATGAGAATACGATCATCGCCGTATACGGGGATCATGATTCCTATTACAAAAGCGGCAAAGCAGACAAGATGCTTAGCTCCTATGTCTATGATGTGGAAGACAATGACGTTTATCTGCCGGAACGTTATAAGACCTTTAACTTTATTGCAAACCCCACGTTGAAGAAAGCCTATTGCCAAGAGAACGGCTTGGATGAAGTAGGGCCTGCCCCCTATTCCTTCATTACAAGCCCCTATGTTCTTGTTCCGACGTTGCTTGATGTTTTGGGGATCGATTACGATCCTTATAACTATTTAGGTGTTTCCATTTTTAGAACGGATACCAAATACGACAATCTCTTCTATTCCCATGAACTGCAATTCTTCATGTCCGAGGAATTCGTTTCGATTTCGGATAAAGAAAGCGGGGTTCAATACCAAAAAGAAGGATCTAGTCCAGAAGACCTAACCCTGTTCCGAGAGAAAATAAGCGAGATCGTTGAACTCATTTTTCGATTCAATAATGCGATTTCTAATGGAGGGTTTCATTAAGGGCTTGTGCGTAGGGTGCCACTTGTTTTCTACCTTGCTATTTTGGTGTCGTGCCTAGGGTGCAGCGGGCCTATTTATCGCGTGGATTTGCCGGCGACAGAGACTATTGCTGCTATAAGGGATTTGAAAGCAGTAGAAGACCCCAGCCATTGGTACGCCTATTACGGGGATGAAGAAGTCTTGCAGCATACTAACTGCTCCTATCTTCCTTCTTCAGGATACAAAGCTACGATAAGAGGCCAAAAATATTGCAATTTCGTTACGGACGATTCGATTGTTCTCGATTACTCGGGGTCCACGAAAGAGGGCTTTATGAAGGTTTGCTTGGAAAAGGACCCGCCAATCAATTATTTTAGTTTCAATAACGTTTTGCCTCTTGCTCAGGGAATGGCGGAAGAAGCAAATGCCTTCTACCGCACCGCTGATTACCCCACTGGTGTATACCAGTTCGACGTGAAAATGGATTCTGCTAGCTATGCATCTTTCCTTTCGTTTGGAAAATTGCACTTCCCAAAGCAACAATATGAATCGGTAGAACGCTGCAATTCCTTCGGCGTTACGGTTTGGACCTATACGGAGGGATCTGCTAATTTGATATTTTCAGCCAGCAGCCATTCTAAAAACGTTTTTGATTTAGTCGTAGAGCCTTAATGGACTCGATTTCGTTTTCATTAAGACGTTGACTCGTTTAGGTTTTTAATGATTCGTATGCTATATTGGTGGCACAAAGACTTTCCTCATCCATTTCGTGCAGCAACAAAAAGGAGGGCCACGAATGAAGAAGATGGCATCATTGATTTGGGTTCCTTTCTTTTAGGTTCCTGCTTCACCGTTAACCATAAGAAGAATTATTTTGTCGCCGGACAATTCGAAATGGTTGAAGATGAAGTGGGTTATTACCTGGAAGTCGAAGAAATATCCAAGAACGCTTATGAATCATCGGGTAAGATCAATGCGGTTAAAGACGTTGTTATCCATAAGTATTTCAGCGTCCAATTCTATGAACGCGTTGGAGGGGAGTCCATTCTGGTCGACTTGATTAATTTAAGGGATGAGAATCCAAGGACGAAGGCGATTCCTGCTAGTTACATTGATGACAACGGGGTTGGGGTGGTCCCGTTTATGGGAGGCGTAGAAAGCCCAGATACATATTACTGCGCTGCATACAAACAAACGTCTTTGTCTTTTACGAAAAAGGGGTAAAACGTGGTTTCGTTTTTACTGGCGCCTAATATAGCTGCCTCGGATATTAGACTTTTGACCATAGCCCCAGAGGCTTATATTTTGTTAACGGATTACTTCTTTGATCCGTTTGGCAAAGACCTTGGCTAAAGCCTCCCCTCCCTTTTCACTTGGATGGAGGCCGTCATAAGTCATGTCCTCAGCTTCCTTGGGGTAAGGGTAAGCCCGATAACGATTGGGGTCGAATATTTCCTTGGAAAAAACCTCAAAAGGCACATCGACGGTTTTTCCGTTTTCTTGCCGACGAAGGAATTTCACCGCGTTTTCCGGGGTGAATCCCGCTTCATCGTGGGTATTCACGTAATAGATGCCGTGACTCGGGTCTTCTAAGTGACGGTAAAGATTTCCGTAATCCTTGCAATAGGTTCCAATCGAATTGGGCTTGCCGGTATCTTGGGTATTGTTTCGATAGTCGAATTGATAAATGAACCAACCGTGTTCCACGGGAGAAGCGATGAAAATTGGAGCAGTGGGAGCTACCGAACGGATTTTCCTTACGATCCAACCTAAACATCCGATCGTCGTTCTGGAATCTTCGTCCTTAAAATCCTCCACCTTGCCTAAAGGAGGGTTCCCGCAGGAATTCCAGTCGTTGATCCCTAGGAGGATTGAGTAGAAATCCCCCTTGGGGAAATCCATTCCGACGAAATGGATGGTTTTCCCTCCGTTGATCGCTACGTGAATCACGTCGGTATCGAAAGGGAGAAGTTTTTGGGTTTTGGTTACGTACCCTTCTTGGATTCGATAATTCGTCTCGTCTAAATGTTCGTCGATATAGGTGAAGGAGTCGCCGATTGCGACCCAGGTTTTCTTATTCATTTATATTTTTATGCAACCTCGATAAATTGGGTTTCCGGAGCAACTTGACGGAAGGAGTCGGGGACTTTGCCCGAAGTGATGACGGCTTGGACTTTGTCGATGCCCACGGTTTTGGCCAAGCATTTCTTGCCGATTTTCTTTTTATCGACCAAGACGATCGTTTGGTCCGCGTTTTTGATCATCAAGCGTTTTAAGGCCGCTTGATCCTTTCGGTGCTCGGAGAAGCCGAACTCGGCATCTGCGCCTGAAGTGGAGAGGAGGCACAAAGCCGCGTGGAATTCCGAGACCATCGCTTCGGCGTAAGAACCCAGGCAACTATTTGCCGCCGGTTGGATGTCTCCGCCTAATAACGTTACGTGGTGACGGGTCTTGGTCACGAGTTCATTGGCCAAAGCCAAGCCATTCGTGATGATGATCAAATCGCTAAATTCATTGAGCATCGTCGCCATTTGGAGGCAGGTGGTGGAAGAATCCACGAAGATGGCCATGTTGTTTTGAATAAAGGGGAGGGCTTCTTTGACAAGGGCCCGCTTATCCTGAAGGTTTTCTTTTTCCCTCAAGAAGAAGGAGGTGTCCTCCATGATGGGATTGCTTTTTAAAATCGCACCCCCGAAAGTACGAGTCACTAGGCCCTTTTGTTCCATTCGGGATAAGTCCCGGCGAATCGTGGATTCTGAAACGAAAAGTTTCTGGGACAATTCGTAGACCGTGCAGGCCTTATTTTCTCTGAGGATGGCAAGAATCTGCTCATTCCTTTCCAAATCAAGCATAAATAAACTCCAAAATCATTCAAAAATAAGCAATCAAGGACGGGAGAAAAGGCCATTTTCATGGCCCTTCCCCTTATCCTTATTTATATAACTGTTTGTAAAGCATGCAGGCGCGATAGTCCGCGGATTCGAGGTCTTTCGTGCCGAATGCGCTCCAAGCGTGCGGGCGGAAGATCTCCGCGTCGTCCACGTTATGCATGGAGACGGGGATGCGGAGCATCGAGGCCAAGGTGATTAAATCTTTGCCAACGTGGCCGTAGACGAAGGCGCAATGGTTGGCGCCCCAGTGGGCCATGACGTCGTAAGTGGAATCAAAGGCGTGGCCATAGTGGTGCTTTTCGTCGTTCAGGCGCGGGACGAAATAGGTGGATGGCCAGCTGCGGTCGGTGATATCCAAAATCTTTTGATTGGCCTCTTCGGGGAGGACAATCGTTGAACCTTCGGCGATTTGCATGTCATATCCCAGTCCATCGATCAAATTGATGCGGACCAAGGTGACGGGCATTTCGGCACAGGTATCCCAGCGGGCGGAGAATCCGCCGCCGCGGAAGGAGCCGCGGTTGGCCGCTTCCCATTTGGTGGCTTTTAACATCGCATCGATATCTTTGTCGGTAACGTTCATCCACGGTTTCCAGCAATGTTCACCTTTTTCGTTGATGGAGGCGCCATTGCCGTCCAATGCGGCGGCACCGGAATTCAGGAGGTGCATGAAGCCGAGTTTTGCAAGGCCTTCCGCCTCCATCCCCGTGCGTTCCTTGTAGGCTTTCGGCGACCAATAGGTACGGACGTCGGCAAAGATCGAGGCTTCGTGGGTGAGAAGGTTTTCCATAACCATGCCGAGGCCATTGCAGTTATCCCCTTCGGTAGCGAGGATCGTTGGGTTTTTCTTGCCGTTCCAATCGAAGGTTCCTGAAAGGATCGATTCGGGGAAGTCGGCATTGGGGAGCCAGTCCGTCCATTGACGTTGTCCCTGGAATCCGGCGAATAAGGCATGATGGCCAAGGGCCTCTTCCTTGAAGCCGATTTCAGCAAGTTTGGGATTGCCAAGCATCAAATCGCGGATGATAAGCGTCATCTTGATCGTGAATTCCCATTGCTTGTCTTTTTCTTTTTGGGAGAAAGCAGGAGCGAAAGGCCAAACATCGGGGCGGTTGAAGTCTTCGCCTTCGGGGCATTTTTCTTTGACCCATTTCAAGGCTTTTTCATATTCTTCGTGGTCGTAGATTCCTAAATCCATGCGGCGGAGGATTTCAACTTCATCCACCCATTCGGCGCGGAGCCCGAAGGTCTTTTGCATGTAGTTCGCGTCGATATAAGAACCTCCGATTCCCATCGAGACGGTTCCAATGCCAAGGTAAGACATCTCTTTGAATTGGCCAACGACCAAGGCGGCGCGGGCAAAGCGGAGAATCTTTTCTTCCACGTCCGGCGTGATGCCGTCCTTATCCGCGGTTTGGACATCGTGACCATAAATCGCGAAGGCCGGAAGACCGCGTTGAACGTGGGCGGCCATCGCGGCAGCTAAATAGACGGCACCGGGGCGTTCGGTTCCGTTGAACCCCCAGATGGCTTTGGTCGTGAGGGGGTCGAGGTCCATGGTTTCGGTCCCGTAGCACCAGCAGGGGGTAACCGTTAAGGTCGCCGTGACGTTTTGGGTGTGGAAATAGTCATTGCATTTCGCGCTTTCGGCGGCTCCACCGATTGTGCAGGGCGAGATGACGACTTCGGCCGGGGTGCCATCGCCATAGAAGACATTGCTTTCAATGAGTTTCTTCGCGGCTTTGGCCATGGCCATGGTCTGTTCTTCCAATGATTCGCGAACGCCATAGCAGCGTCCGTCGATCACAGGACGAATTCCAATACGTGGTTTCATGCTTTTTCTCCTTTGATGAGCGAATATGTTTGGAACGACACCTTCATTATACGTGCGCGGTTTCTTCATTAGCATAAGGGGAATCTGTTTGCGTGAATATTTCCAAATGAGCATGAATACGCGCAAATATATGCTCATTTATGAATAAAATAAGCGATAAAGTCAAGGAAAAAGCCCGATTCTATGGATGGCTAAAGGGGTGAAAACCTTCTTGCTCATTTACGATAATATCCTGAAAAACGTGCATAACATCGCCAATTTAGGCGAACAATCCCCAAATCGAACTGATTTTTCTAGTATCATAAAAGCATGAAAGTTCTTTCGATTGATGTTTCCGCCTCCAGCCTTCGCGTCTTGAAGGTTTGCCATGATGAGGCCGGTTTTCATTATGAAACCATTTACCGCGTTCCTAACGATATGGTCTACGTAGACGGCCATTACCACTGGGACAATGAAAAAATCCTAAAGGGAATTCAAAAAGGAATCGTCAAAGCCTGCCAAGAAGATCCAGAAATCCAAAGCGTTGGAATCGATACTTGGGGGGTGGACTACGTTCCCTTGGACGAAAAAGGAAATCCCCTTGCCATGGCGATGTGCTATCGTGACGAACGTTGCCAAAAAGCGATGAAAGCCTTTCTCCAAGAAACCCCTTATTGGGAGGTTTACAGGCAAACGGGGATCCAACGTTGCAACTTCAATACGATTTTCCAACTTTACGATGATTTGGTCTTGGAAAAGAAAAAAATGGCCTCTTTCCTCTTGATGCCGGACTATTTGAGCTATCGCTTAACAGGGGAAAAGCGGAACGAAGTGACCAATTTGTCCACGGGGGCTCTTTATAACCCCTTGACCCGCGATTATGCGGAGGGATGCTTGACAAAAGTTGGACTAACCAAAGACAAGATGCCCCATCTCATCCGTCCCGGCGAACGGATCGGAACCCTTCACCTCGAAGGGGCTCCTGAATTACCGGTTATTGCGGTGTGTAGTCACGACACCGCCTCGGCGATTGCCTCGATGCCCTTGACCCCGCGTTCCTTCTATATCTCCAGCGGAACCTGGAGCTTGCTTGGGGCTGAATTGGATCACCCTTTCATCAACAAGGAAACCTTTGAAAAGGATTTCACCAATGAAATGGGGTATGACGATCACGTCTGCTTCCTCAAAAACGTCATGGGCTTCTTCATGATTCAAGAACTCCGTCATGAATTTAACGATATTCCCTTCGGCGATATCTTAAAGCAAGCGAATGAATCGAAGGTGGAGGGGCTTTATATCGACGTGGACGATTTGCCCTTTGCTTCTCCACGAAACATGAAAGCCAAAATCTTGGAATATCTAGATAAAACCCACCAAAAGCATGGAGATTTAAGTCTTGGAGACCTTGCTCATATCGTCTATGAATCCTTGGCAATCAAGTATGCCTTGCGCATCCAAGACCTCGAAAAACTTGTGGGCTTTGAAGCGGAATCCCTTGTTGTCACGGGGGGAGGGACCAATATCCCCTCTCTCCTTCAACGGATTGCCGATTTGTCGGGCCTAGTCGTGAAAACCGGAGAAGCGGAAGCAACGGCTTACGGCAACGCGATGGTTCAATTCCTCGCCTTAAAGGAATTCGCCTCTTTGTCTGAGGCGCGTGAGGCCTTGTTCGCCTCATCCCAACATGATGTCTATTCGCCGAGGGCGATGGATAAAAAGGCCGTATTTGAGGCTTATACAAAAGCAACGAAAGGAAATTAAAAATATGAAAGTAATGGACGCTGAATTCGCACAGCATTTTGTTCGCTTGTGCTCGGAGGGATATTCCCGCGGATGGCATGAACGCAACGGAGGAAACCTTTCCTACCGCATGACCCAAGCCGATGTGGATATGGTCAAAGACCAATTCTTTGAACGGGAAGTCCGTTCCACGGGCTGCCACGTTTCTAAGCTTGGCGGAGAATATTTCTTGGTCAAAGCTACCGGTGGCTTCATGGGCAACATGGCCCGGGACCCCGAACACAACATGGGCATCATCCGCTTGGATGAAAAGGGCGAGAATTATTCGATCCTTTGGGGATTCTCGGGCAACATGCACCCGACCTCGGAACTTCCCTCCCACTTAATGAATCTCGAAGTTGTCAAAGAACGGACCAACGGCAAATACCGTATTGTCTATCACTGCCACCCCGCGAATATCATCGCCTTGACCTTCGTCCTTCCCTTGACCGACGAAGCCTTCACCAAGGCCCTTTGGACCTCGATGACCGAATGCCCGATCATCTTCCCGGCTGGGGTTGGCGTGCTGCCCTGGATGGTTTGCGGCGGAGAAGAAATCGGAACCGCGACCTCCAATTTGATGAAGAAGTACGATATCGCGATTTGGGCCCATCATGGCATCTTCTGCACCGGCGAAGACTTTGATTCCGTCTTCGGCATGATGGATGCCGTCGAAAAATCCGCGGAAATCGAAGTCAAAGTGCTTTCGATGGGCGGAGCCCGTCAAACGATGACTGATGAAAACATCTTGGCTCTTGAAAAGCCATTTGGCATCACGGTCAACCGCGAATTCATCCACACCAAATAAGGATAATCGCTTAATGGAGAAGGCTGGCGCGTCCAGCCTTTTTTCGTGGAGCCTATTTGGATTTCCCGTGAATAGGGGCTATTTTGGCCTTTCTTGCCGAACAAACGTTGTTTGATGGGACTTGGTTTGGTAGACTATGGCCGTGAAAAAGGACGAGTGTTTTGCTTTCATAAGGGGGATGAAACCAAAGACTCCGTTAAAGGTATTATGAAAAAGAAGAATTTCGTTTTTTGCTTGGCTCTTGCTAGCCTAGCTCTTATTGCTTGTGGAACCGGCAATGAAGGGGGTTCTAGCAATACGGAACCCGCCCCGGGAACCAGCACGAGCACGACCGAACCGGCGGATAGCCAAACTTCGACTGGCAGCCAAACTTCCATCAGCAGTCAAACCTCAACGTCCACCGACGATAAGACCAAGGTCCAAGGCTATCGCCGCGTGAAATCCATCGACGAGCTTCAAGACCAAACCAAAGTCATGATCGCTTCCGATGACGGGGGAAGCCTCGTTGGCTTCACCTCGACCAATAAGCCGAATAAAAATGGCGGAGTTTATTCCTGGTATTTCCTCAGCTGCAATTTGAATGCGGTCAATTCCAATGGCGATGTCAAAGATATTGGCAAAGCCGCTTTGTTTGATTTAACCAAGAAAGGCGATTCTTATACCTTCTCGGTGAATTCCAAATACCTATCGGGATACGTGGATGGCACGCACTATAGCATTGGACTTATCGATGCGGAAAACGCGACGACCTCTTGGAGCATCACGGTGGGACAAGACGGCAAAGCCCAAGCGATTTCCGCTTCGAACGTCTATCTCCAATTCGCTTCCAAATTCGGAACCTGGTGCGGATACGACCAAAAATCCGACGTTTATTTCTACGTTCCCTCTCTGATTTCGGTGGATCAGTCCCAATCCTCCTCCTCTTCCTCCACCCCCGATTATGGCGGAACCAAAGACGACTCCGGATGGGAAGGGCTGGACTTCAACACCTACGGGAATACTTTCCGCGGAGAATTAAAGAAGCGCATCAGTGCTTATAAGACCAAAACCGCGACCTATACCGAATGCCTTTCGATTGGGGCGAAAGCCGCCTCCTATCCCCAAGGCAGCAATACCTTCGTTCCGATTTATCACGCTGCCCCTGGTACGACCGAAGGCATTTCGGGAAACGGGGCAACGACGACGACGGTTGGTTCCTGCAACCGCGAACACACCTGGCCGAAGAGTCGCGGGGGTAATATTTCGGAAAAGGACCCCTTCATGGTTCGCCCTTCTTTAACCTCGGAGAATTCTTCTCGCGGGAATAATTTCTATGGCGTTGGTTCCCGGGAATGGGATCCTGCCTCTTGCGGATATGAGGGGGCTAGAGGAGAAGCGGCTCGCATCATCCTCTATACCGCGACCGCCTATATGGGCCAATTGGAATTATCCAATAATCCTAACGATTCTACGGCCAATCATACAATGGGCACCTTAAAGTCCTTATTAGAATGGAATGCCACCTATCCGGTATCGGATATGGAAAAGCAAATCAATAACTACCTTTGCAAATCCGGATACGGCCGCAACCCCTTCGTGGATCACCCCGAATACGCGAATTACATCTGGGATAACGCAGGCGTCCGCACAAGTGCTTTCAACGCTTAATTTCTTCTACCCCTTTGCCATTTCGGCACAATGCCCCCGTTATTTTTCTAGTACCTTGGAGGAAGAATGATGAAAGCGATGACCTATATCGAAAAGAACCACTTCGCCTTGCTCGATAAGCCTAAGCCCGAATTAAAACATCCTCGCGACGCGATTGTGAAAGTGACCCTGAGTTCGATTTGCACGAGCGATTTGCATATTAAGCACGGTTCGGTTCCTCGGGCGGTTCCTGGAATCACGTTGGGGCACGAAATGGTGGGGATCGTCGAATCCATAGGGGAAGAAGTTCGTAACGTTCGTCCTGGAGACCGCGTCACCGTCAACGTGGAAACCTTTTGCGGAGAATGCTTTTTCTGCCAGCACGGCTTCGTCAATAACTGTACGGATCCTCATGGCGGCTGGGCGTTAGGATGCCGAATCGATGGAGGCCAAACCGAATACGTTCGCGTCCCTTATGCGGATCAGGGTTTAAATAAAATCCCCGATTCCGTATCGGATGAACGGGCTTTATTTGTAGGCGATATCCTCGCGACCGGATTTTGGTCCGCGCGGATTTCGGAGATTCGTTCAGAAGATACCGTTCTTATTATTGGGGCAGGCCCCACGGGGATTTGCTCCCTTCTTTGCGTCAAGCTTAAGAACCCCAAGCGGATTATCGTCTGCGAAAAAGACCCAGTCCGTATCGAATTTGTGAAGAATCATTATCCCGATGTTTTGGTTTGTTTACCTGAAGAATGCGAAGAATTCACCAAGTCCCATAGCGAGCATGGGGGAGCGGATGTTGTGCTGGAAGTGGCGGGGGCCAAGGACACTTTTGAATTAGCTTGGCGTAGCGCCCGCCCAAATGCGATTGTCACTATTGTTGCCCTCTATGATGAAAACCAAGTTCTTCCTTTGCCGAAGATGTATGGGAAGAACCTCATCTTCAAAACGGGCGGAGTGGATGGATGCGACTGCGCAGAAATTTTGTCCCTTATTGAACAAGGCAAAATCGATACGACCCCTTTAATCACCCATCGTTTTCCTTTCAGTCGCATTGAAGAGGCGTATGACCTTTTTGAAAAACACCAGGACCATGTGATGAAAGTCGCGATTACCGCGGATTGATTTTGCTTTGATTGTTTACGTTATAATAACAAGATAAACGGAGATTTTTATGGATATCGTGAAATTAGTGCCGGCGACGAAAGATTATCTTTGGGGCGGATGCCGCTTAAAAGAAGCGGGAAAACCCATCCAAGGGGATGTCCTTGCGGAATGCTGGGAACTTTCCTTTCATCCAGATGGTCCTTGCCGCATTGCTTCGGGACCCGAGATCGGCAAAACATTAAAAGAAGTGGCCACCAAAGAAGATATCGGAGAACGGGCTTCCCGTTTCCCCTTCTTCCCCGTGCTCATTAAGCTCATTGATTCTGCGGGGAACCTTTCCGTCCAGGTTCATCCTAGCGATGCTTATGCTTTAAAAAACGAGAATAGCTTTGGCAAAACGGAGATGTGGCATATTCTTCATGCCGAAAAAGGCGCGGGGCTATACGTAGGATTAAAGAAAGAAACGAGCATAGAAGAAATTCGCGAGGCGGTAAATAACGACACCATTATGTCGTTATTAAATTTCTATGAAGTTCAACCAGGGGAATCTTATTTCATTCCCAGCGGAACGATTCATGCGATTGGAAAAGGCGTCACCTTGATTGAGATTCAGCAAAATAGCAACCTCACCTATCGCTTATACGACTATCATCGCCTCGGCAAAGATGGCAAACCCCGCCAGTTGCATCTAGAAAAAGCCTTGAAGGTCATCGATACCCATCCCTATCATCCTTTGTCTTTCCCTTCCCCCATCATTGGAGAATGCGAATATTTTGTCTCGGAACGCGTTTCAGATTTATCGATTCATCCAGAACCGGGTTCCTTTATCTCCGTTACCTTTGTGGAAGGCAAAGGAAAACTCCATGGGATTCCTTTTACTACCCTAGATACCTTCTTCCTTCCGGCAGGAAAAGAAGCAACGATTGAAGCGGATGAACCCGTGACCTATATTAAAACCTTTGTTCGTTAAGCGATGCCCTTATCGACATATTTTGAAAATAGGAGGGCGTGACAGAGTCTTCCTATTTTATTTTTTCACTAAATGGGGATAAAAATGAAATAGAGTTATCACCATTCCAAACTACGGGGTCGGTTAAGAAATCTAGAATGCCCCCCAAATTTTGAGATTCTCCAAAAAGGAACCCGTTTGAAAAGTGCCCTTGGTATGAATTTGAGTTCGCAAAAATGCATATTCCACTGACAAGGAATGATTAAAAGGAGAAAAAATAGCGGATGGAATCTATGCCGTTTTCGACGAAGATACGCCTTTTACTAGGAGCGTTAGACCGCCCTAGGAAGTGAGTTCAATCCCTCAGGTTGTTCATCCTGTTTTCAACAAATCAGCCACGAAGCAAGAAAAATCGTTTCGTGGCTGCCAATCCAATGCAGACGGTTGACCGAATTGGAAAGATTCAAATGGCATAATATAAGCAACAAAGCGGAATGATTTATCTTGCGTGAAAAGCACCGCGGTGTGTAGGTAAAAGTCTAAAAACGATATACCACAGTATATTAAATCGGCAAAAACACCTACACAAATAAGGGTGTGACAAAGCGAAGATCTCGAATGGAAGCGTTATGAATTTAAAGGTGGTTGGGTAAGGGGGTCTTCTACCCGTAAATTGCAAAATGAACGGTCATGTCGTTATTTAGTTTACATGGCCGTAAGAAATCGCAGGAATACCCGGTTTCTGGATCGAAAGAAGTGGTAAAAAAGGTAAAAGCAAAATACCCGTCCCCGTTTAATTCCGGGACGTCATAATTTAAAGAATAGCAACCAAACCTCTCGATATCGTCCTGGGTTAGTTCGTAACCGCGATCGTACTTAATAACCGTTTTGGCTAATTCATCATCCAAAAAGTAGTAGCCACCGCTTACTTCCCACGAAGATTCAAGGAAGGTGTGCTGAATAAAGGTCAAACTCACCTGTTTTTCTGCGAAAGAGCAAGCAGATGATAAGGTAGTTAACGTTAGTAGAAGAAATAACGGGGCTATTTTCATTTCCAACCAGCAAACTTATTTGGCCACATCGAATCCTAAGGCGCCGGCCCCATAGATTCCCATGTCCGCGCCAAGCTTGGAAATGAGGATATCGACCTTTGGAACCAAACCCGTTCCAAATCCGTATCCACGGTCTTCTAGATATTGGGCCAAAGGACGCCGCAAATTCTCGCCTTGCTTGGAAACGCCTCCAGCAAGGATGATCGCTTCCGGACGGAAGATATTGGCGAAATTCAAGCAGCCTTCGCCTAAATAATGGATGTAGGTATCTAAGACTTCCTGTGCGACGGCATCTCCTTTTTTCGCTGCTTCAAAGGGCAAGGCCCCTCCGACTTGGTTCATGTCGGGGCAAAGCCGCCACATCAAGGATTCGGGATGCTTTTCCATCGCTTCTTTGGTCATGCGAAGCAAGGCGGTCGCGGAAGCATAGCTTTCTAAGCACCCTTTTCTTCCACAGGTGCAGGGGATGCCGTTATCCACGATCACCATGTGGCCTAGTTCGGCTCCTTTTCCTTGATTGCCCACATAAAGATGGTCATCGAGGTATAAGCCACCTCCGATGCCTGTGCCAATGGTGATGAGGACTGCGTTATGGTAACGTTTTGCGCATCCAAATTTGATTTCTCCTAGCATCGCGGCATTCGCATCGTTATCGATTTTAACGGGATAGCCAAGAGCTTTTTCTAATAAGGAAGCAACGGGTAAATTTCTCCAACCGAGGTTATTGGAATAATCGCAAAAACCCGTGAAAGTATTGATGGCTCCGGGGACGCCGCAGCCAATTCCCACCAATTGATTGCCTTCTGGCAAATTCGCAATCGCGACTTTGCAAGCGTCGATCAAGCGGTTCATCGTGACGTATTGGTCTTCTCCCTTTGGGACGGGGAGGACGAATTTCTGACTAATGGTCCCCTCTTCATCCATAAAGGCGGATTTGATGGACATGCCACCGATATCAATACCAAGTGCTACTTTTCTCATGCATTGCTCCTATTCGCCTATAACATAGGGTTTTTTAATGGGCTTGAAAAGAAGGAAAAACAAATCGAGCAAAAAGAAACAAATTAAAGCAACAAATCAAAGGATAGGCCACTGGATTATTCTTCGAGAAGCAAGGTTAACGTGGAAAGATAACCAAGCTTTTCGTGGAGATGAAGCGTCTCGCCTTCTAATTCGTAATGAGCTTCTCTCCAACTTCCATCGTGGTCCAAGATCGCAACTTTCTTGGGACTAATTTCTTTAAGGCTAATTGTAAGAGAGGAGAAATCGTTATAATTCGCATTTACTAAAAAGAGGGCATACGTATGTTCGTTCTGCGCATATAAATAAGGATAAACGGCATCGTGATGGGCGTAAGCTAAAGGGGTGGAGACGTGGGATAAGAAGTGCTGCTCCATCATTTTGCGGCGCAATTCCACAAAATAGTCTGTGGACTCCGTTCCTTTTAAAACGTAAGGATAGACGAAGAAGTTTGTTCCGATGGCAATCCCGTTTCCTGTCCGTTTCATCCACGGATCATAGAGGCCTGTAGGGATTTGAATTCCGTCTTCGTATTCGATTTTGACGTAATCTCCCGCGCGGCGTTGACTGGAGGCCCGATAATGATGCATGCCATGAAGCGTTCCTTGTTCCAGCATTTCAAAACAATCATACCTATGGGCTTGACCACGGAAGGTGGCTTCTTTGCCATGAATTAAAGACAACAACCCCCGGTCCTGCAGAGCCAATACGGCCCCACCATCCAAATAGATAAAGTTATGGGCGAATAGATCGCGAAGCTCTTCGTCGGAGAAGTTATAAACATTCTGGTTGATGAGAGCGACGACTTGATTCTCAAATTTCTTTTCTTTGCTGCAAACGTAGGAATACCCTAGCGAAGAGAGGTAGCCAATCGCATCAAAATCATCGGGGATGAGATTTAAAAATCCCTGTTTTTTACGGTGATAAACGGTCTTTTCGTCGATGGGGAAGACAACGCCCCGCATCTTGGAAGGCTTTAAATCCAAATCTTGGACCGCGTTGAGGTAAGGATCTAGCCCTTGGATGACTGGGCCGTAACCAAGTTCTTCCTGGCAACCATTCCCCGCGCATTGAAAGATGTTATAGGTCATCCCTTGGATGCCAACGGGCAACGCCCCTTCTAGTTGGAAGGAAAGGAATTTGGGGTCTTTGACAAAATCGCTATAGGAACTGTTTTCGAGTTCGGGATAGATATCGCAGTCGTCGCCGAGAAAGGCACGGTTCACCATCGTGATGCGGTTGAAATCAAAATAATAGGACTTGGCTCCCATTTCGCGATAGGCAGGGAGATGCAAACGATCGATTTTATGGCCGTCGTAGCAAAGGTCTTCGTGAAGTTGGACCCAGTTTCTTGCTTCCATCGCATGTTGGAAAGACGTGCTGCTCATCAGCCCAATGGAAGTAGGAATGTGGAGGCCTTTTACCGTTTTGGCAATGTCTTTGGCTAAGCCGTCCATCGTTTCCCAAGAAACGTCCAACCAGACTTTTCGTTCTGGGCTGGGGTCTTTTTCTTCGAGGTGAGAGACAAATTCCTCACGGGTTTCCTTTTTTCCAAGGGCTTTGGCAAAAGCCTCCATATGATGGGGGCACCAGCAGCCGCCCCAAGAAAGGGGATCGTGGTTATGAAGACGGAAATCATCCTCAATCCAAAGGACTTCGGGTTCGACCTCTTGGACATAGAAAGCCATCAAATTTAGATAATAAGACCTCCATTCTTCATCCAAAGGACAGGCGGTTAAGGTGCAGGTATTTCCGAAACGATCCACCATGGTTTGGAAATGCTGCCCCGATTGAAGGGTGCGTCCCCGGTCGATATGTCCGAGTTCAAACCACGGGTTCAAAGAAGTGCTGATGCCTTTTTTGGCAAATTCCTTTTTGGCTTTTTTGATGACTTCAAGCCAAGGTAGCAACTGCTCTTTGGTAATATGCCCGACGTTATATTCCTCTCCATTAAAGAAGAGGATGACGTTTTGGATGCCATATTTTTCACACCACGAGGCGGTTTGGGCAATGCGTTCTTCCGCATATTGGTCGGGGTAAATTTGGGCTCGCAAACAATGGAGGAAGGGTTTCTTTTCATGGAAGTTCATAGCTTTATTTCTCCTTAATGGGCGAGGCCCTTCTTTTGTAGGTAACGATATAATTCATCGGCAATGGCTTCATGCCCTTTATCATTAGGATGAAGCCCATCTTTATAAAATTCGCTAGGCCCTTGTTTGGGGTGATCGGGCAACGCGCTTAATTCCAAGGTATCGAAGTGGTAGGAGGATAAAACATCGCGCATGACTTCCCGGTATCCTTCTAACGCGGGAAAATTCCCCCAGGTTTTGACTCCGTTATTATTCGGAAAGTCCTGACTATAACGGGGAGTTGGCAAAATAAAGCAAACCTTTTCTTCCCCAAATTTTTCTAAGAGGATGTCGCAAAGTTTCTTCATCGCCCCGTAGAAGGTGAAGGGGGTATCGTCTCCTTTTTGGCCGATGGGAGCATCCCCGTGCCCGAAGTCATTCGTCCCCCCAAAGACAAAGACGAAGTCGGCTTTAGGATCCATCCAACGGGTACGGATAATAAAATCCTCGTCCGGAACATCGCCATAATGGACCCTTTGACGGGCAATGCGGGTTCCGCTTAAGCCGTAATTCTCTTCGATTGCGCCGACTTTTCGGCACAAAACCGAGCTAAATCGATTTTCACGAGAGGTCGCACCGACCCCTTCCGTGATGGAATCTCCCAAAAATGAAATGATCATATTCACGTTGTCGCTTATGGCTAGATTTTGCCATCTTTCTTTCTTTGCCTTCAAGGTGTCGTCTGTAAGCGGAATAAAACAAGAAAAATAATGGGAAGAAAAAAGAAGAATTGAGATTGAAAGACTGCGATAAAATAGAGGAAAGAAAGAAGGGACGTGTATGGAACCGATTCACTTAGCCACTCATTATTCGTTTTTGCAAGGCGGGGAATTAACCCCTTTTTGCCTTCCTTATTGTTTTGACGGGGATAGTACTCCTCTAATTCGTCCTGCCGTTATCGTCGTTCCGGGAGGAGCCTATGCGATGGTAAGCAAACGGGAAGGGTTTAGCGTGGCCGCCTCTTTCCTTGCCTTAGGGTTTCAAACTTTTGTCTTGACCTATAAAACCGTTAGCGACGGGGTTCATTATCCAGAAGAGTCGTTGGAGCTTGCCTGCGCGGTGGATTATCTTAAGAAGCACGCTTCTAGCTATTTTGTAAATCCTGATGAAATTTTCGCGATTGGATTTTCCGCCGGGGGACACCTTGTAGGCACTTTGGCCCAAAAAGCGAAAGATTGGAAGAAAGAATATTCCTTAGATCCCATTCTTCGTGGCATTGGATTAATCTATCCCGTTATTACGAGTCAAAGGACCAACGCGGGTACGATCGATAACTTGCTGCAGGGAATCGAAGAAAGCAAAAAAGAAGAGCTTCGGAAAGAATTATCCTTAGAGAATCACGTCCAAAAAGATAACCCTCCCGCTTTTATTTGCTTGACCGCGACCGACCAATCGGTGCCCTGCGAACACGGAATATCCTATGCCTTGGCTTGCGCTAAAGTTGGAGTCCCGGTCGAACTCCATGTTTACCCCAAAGGACCCCATGGGTTATCGGATGGATCCAAAGAAATCAACTCCATGTACCCCGCGGATTGCTATGACTCCCGCTTTAAAAGGTGGAAGGAAGATTGCGCGTCCTTCTTCCGAGGTTTCTGCAAGGAGGAATTTTAATGCTAGAAGCCATTTCCAAAAGACGGTCGATCCGTCATTACGAAAATCGCCCCGTTGAGGAAGAAAAGATTCAAGAAATCCTTGCCGCGGCGATGTCTTCCCCCAGCGCGATGAATCAAAGGCCCTGGGAATTTTACGTGATTCGCGATCCGGAATTATTAAAGAAACTAGGGGAAGTGACTCCTTATTCCAAACCGATTGGGGAAGCTCCCGTTGGCATTGCCATGATGGTTCGTCGGGATTCCCTTTGCCCTGCCTATCAAGATATTGATTGCGGAATTGCCAGCGAAAATTTGATGTTAGAAGCAACCGCCCAAGGACTAGGATCGGTGATGTTAGGCATCGCCCCGAAGGAAGAACGCGAAAAAGCGGTGGAAGCTTTGTTAGACGCCCCCAAAGAATTGCGGGCCTTTGCCCTCTTTGCCCTTGGCTATCCCGCTTATGAGCCAAAACAGCGCGAGACTTTTGAATTAGACCGCGTGCATTTTGTTGATTAGAAAGGCAATACACAGCCCGCGCGGGATCCTGATTTTTTACTGGGTCTTTTGCTAGGTCATTTACTGGGTCATAGTTTGAAACCCGGGATTTTGGTAAACTTATTCCGTGAGAACATTTCGAAATCTAATTTGGCTTCTCGGTTTTGGAATCAAATTCTTATGTTTTTATATTGTTGTTGGTTTGCTTTGCTGCATTACCATTGTGGGAATTCCAACCGGGCTATCGTTGTTTTCCGTGGTGCAGTTCATTGCATGGCCCATGGAAGAAAGGATCGAAACGATAGAAACTTCAGGTTTTGGTATGGTGTCTGGCATCATTTGGGCAATCTTGGTGGGCTGGTATCTTTGTTTGGTTCATTTTATTGTCGGAGCTGTGATGTGCATCACTATCATCGGGATCCCTCTTGGCAAAATCCATTTCGCCATCGCTAAGTGGGTAATTTATCCCGTTAGGCAGCGACTGCCAAAATAAAAGTTTCTTTTGCGAAAAATCATCTTCCTTGCAACATACCCTATGGGGGTATATTGTTTGGACGTTAAGGGAGCGATTTATGGAACACGAATGCTGTTATAAAAAGAAACACACCCCTCGGGATGAAAAGGATAAGAAAGCTATCATCTCCCGACTCCACCGCGTTGCTGGCCAATTAAATGGCATCTGCGACATGATTGAAGGTGATCGTTATTGCGGGGATGTCCTCGTTCAGGTGAGCGCTGCCGAACATGCGCTTAAAAGCATCGCTTATCTCTTATTAGAAGAGCATCTTTCTTCCTGCGTCACTGACGATATCCAAAACGGGAAGATGGAAGTGATTCCTGAGACGATGGAAATCATTAAGAAAATCTAGAGGTCTTTAAATGGAAGAAGAAAAATTTGATATCACGGGCATGAGCTGCGCCGCCTGCTCCGCCCATGTCCATAAAGCCGTCTCCGCCTTAAAGGGAGTCCACGAAGTGAGCGTCAACCTTTTGACGAATTCCATGACCCTGCAAAAAGAAGAAGGGGTGGAGGATAGCCAAATCGTGGAAGCGGTAGAAAAGGCGGGATATGGGGCCAAACGCGTCGGTTCCCAAGATGCGCCTTCCCCTAAAAAGAGTCTAAACGAAAACAAGGAAACCAAGCGATTGCTGATTCGTTTTCTTGTTAGCTTCGTCTTGCTTGTTCCCTTGTTTTATTTTGCCATGGGCTCCATGATGGGGTGGAATATAGGCGTTTTCGGCGAGAATTATTTTTATCTTGGTTTGCTGGAAATGCTTCTATCCGCGTTGATTATGCTGATCAACCGCGCCTTCTTTGTCTCGGGATTTAAAAGCTTGATCCACGGGGGTCCTAACATGGATACCCTTGTTTCCTTAGGGTCTGGAGTCGCCTTTATCTATGGGGTGGCCATGATGTTTGTCATGGCTTCTTATCTCCAGCAAGGGAGCAATCCCGTAGACTGGGATGGGGTCATGAAAGCAGGGATGAACCTTACCTTTGAAACTTCGGGGATGGTTCCTTGCCTTATTACCATTGGCAAATTCTTAGAATCCTATTCCAAAGGAAAAACGACGAATGCGATTCGTTCGTTATTGGAACTCGCCCCCCAAACGGCCCACGTTCTTCGTAATGGACGGGAAGAGACGATTCCTGCCGACCAGCTCGTTTTAGGCGACCGTTTTGTGGTACGCCCTGGGGAAGCCTTCCCCGCGGATGGAACGATTTTAGAAGGGCAATCCAGTGTGGATGAATCCGCCTTAAGTGGAGAAGCGATGCCCGTAGATAAAAAAGAAGGGGATTTTGTATCCGCGTCTACGATCAATCAAAATGGAGCATTGGTATGCCTGGCTAAACGCGTGGGCAAAGACACGACCTTAAGCCAAATCGTGGATATGGTAGAAAATGCCGCGTCGAGCAAAACCAAGATTTCTCTTCTTGCCGATAAGGTATCGGGCATTTTTGTCCCGACCGTACTAGGGATTGCCACGCTTACGTTCCTCGGCTGGCTTCTTTTTGGCAAGAATTTCGTTTCGGGTTTAGCCTATGAAACCCCATTAAGCTATGCCCTTTCCCGCGCGATTTCGGTGTTAGTCGTCGCTTGTCCGTGCGCGCTAGGATTAGCCACTCCGGTTGCCATTATGGTGGGAAGTGGCAAAGGAGCCAAAAACGGCATCCTTTTTAAAAATGCATCTTCGTTAGAAGAAACAGGCAAAGCCTGCTTTGTGGTGCTAGATAAAACCGGCACGATTACGCAAGGGAAACCGAGCGTCGTTGAAGTACTTCCCGCCTCCCATTTTAAAGAAGAAGAATTGATAAAACTTGCCTGCGCCTTAGAATCCCGTTCCGAACACCCCCTTGCCAAAGCCGTGAGGGAATATGGAAACAATAAGAAGATTGACCCAATTCCTTCTATCGAGGATTTCCTTGCTTTGCCAGGACATGGACTTCAAGGAAAGGTGGAGGGAGAAATTTGCTATGGGGCCAATCTATCCTTTTTCTTGGATCGACCTTGGATGAATGCTTCGATTCAAGAAACGGCCAAAGCCCAGTCTCAAAAGGGACGAACCCCCTTGTTATTTGAAAAAGGAGGGGAGTACGTGGGTCTTCTTTCTCTTGCTGACCCGATAAAGGAAGACTCTAAAGAAGCGATTGCCGCCTTAAAAAACCGCGGTTATATCCCCGTGATTTTAAGCGGAGACAACGCCTTATCCGTCGACGCATTGGCAAAGGAAGCGGGAATTCGTCATTATGCTTCCGACTTATTGCCTCAAGATAAATTGAATTTCATCTCTAAACTCCAAGAAAAAGGAAAGGTCATCATGGTGGGAGATGGCATTAACGATGCCCCCGCCTTAACCCAAGCAGATATCGGGGTTGCAATCGGGGCGGGGGCGGATATCGCGATTGATTCGGCAGATGTTGTGCTGATGAAAGGATCGTTGATGGATTTGGTCTACGCGCTGGACTTATCCCGTTACACGATGCTTAACATCAAGGAGAACCTCTTCTGGGCGTTCTTCTATAATTTAGCCATGATTCCTATTGCCGCGGGAGTTTTCTCTGGGGTTGGACTAGCGAAACTAAAACCTTGGTACGGGGCGGCCGCGATGGCGTTATCCTCTACCACGGTATGCCTCAATGCTTTGCGGATCAATGCATTTCGTCTGAAAAAGAAGGGGAAACGTCACCTTTCTAAAGAAAAAGAACTCGAGGAATGGCTTAGCCATAACGGATTAAGCAATCAAAACTTGAAGGAGGAAAATAAAATGGAAAAAAGAATTCAAGTCGAAGGAATGATGTGCGAGCACTGCGTCGCCCACGTTAAAAAAGCCTTAGAAGGGGTAAAGGGCGTAGAAAAAGCCGAAGTGTCCCTTGCTAAAAAGGAAGCTGTTGTCATTTTAAAAGAAGAAGTATCGGACGAAACACTGGTTCATGCGGTAGAAGAAGCCGGATATTCTGCCCAAATTGCCTAAATCAAAGGGTTTGGGCCTTTTGGTGATAAAGGGACGTTAAGTCATCGAGGAGTTCAGGGTCGACAAAATCCTTGAGAAAAACCAAAGACAATTCACGAATCATATTGAGGTTTTCAATAGGGCGCACCGTTAAGGTGTGAGCCCTTAATTCCTCGTAGCAAGCAGATTTTGGGAGAACGGAAATGCCAAGGTCTTTTTGGACCAAGGCTTTAATCGTAGAGACGGCGTCGATTTCAAGGATGATGTTGAAGTCATCGATCGCGATGTGCTCGGCTTCTAGTTCCGCGTAGAAAAGGCTGCTGGTCCCGGAAGTAGAAGAACGGACGATCATCCGTTCTTTTTTGATGTCTTCCACCGTTAGGATTTTTTTCTTCGCCAAGGGATTGGAATTGGACATCACGGCAACAAGCGAATCGGTATCCAAAAGAACGGAAGAGAATTTACGGCTAGGAACTTTACCTTCCACGACTGCCAAATCAATTTCGTAAGTGGATAACTTATCATAAAGGTTTCTTATAGAGTCAGAAATAATGCTTATATGAGAACCCTTTCGCATCGTCGAATAATCCGCGAGGACTTCCGGGATGATGTTGGACTCGGAAGTATGGGTAATTCCAACGACCAACGACTTGGCGTGCTTTTTGTTATCGGCGATTTTCCGTTCCATGTCGCTATAAAGGGATTGGATGCGCCGCGCGTACTTAATCAAAATCGCCCCGTCATCGGTGGGAACGGCTTCGTTGCCCACGCGAACAAAAATGCGAATTCCATATTCTTGTTCCAGCAAACGGATGTGTTGGGAGATGGCGGGTTGCGTCAAGTTGAGCGCTTTGGCCGCGGCGGTGTAGGTTTTATTCTCCGCGACGGATAGAAGGGTTAAGAGTTTGTTGTCGATCATGGCTCTATGATATAACAAAAACTTATGGAACCCTAGAAAACAATAAAGTTTCTTTTTGTTGGATTTGCCTATGATACCTCCTAGTGACTTCAAAGCCATGTCAAAAGGAGGGGGTTTTAACATGAAGAACGAAAAAGAACGCGATTTATTTGCCAACAAACCGATTTGGTATGCCATCCTCTCTTTGGCCGTGCCTTCCGTCCTCGGCCAATTGATTTTGGTTTTATATAACCTCGCAGATACTTTTTTCGTTGGGCTCGCCAACAATAACGCGATGTTAACGGCTGTGACAGTTGTCATGCCCGCTTACATGTTTTTAAGCGCGATTGCCAATTTGTTTGGAGTGGGCGCTGCTAGTTTGATTTCCCGCAGCATTGGGGCTGGGATTCCGGAAAAAGCCAAGCATGCCTTCGCTTTTTCTATTTATGGGTCTTTGGTCGTTGGAGCAGTTTATTGCCTGCTTTGCCTTTTCTTCGCGGATGGGTTTATTGATTTGCTGGGCGGAACCGATCCCGAGGTTCACGCGAATGCCGTGAAATACCTTTATATCTGCATCGTTTTCTGCGGCGTCCCCACCGTTTTAAATAATACATTAGCTCATTTGCTCCGCGCCCATGGGATGAGCTTCCACGCTTCTTTGGGCGTTGTTTTAGGCGGTATCCTCAACGTCGCCTTCGACCCCTTGTTCATGTTCGTGATTTTTGGGAAAGAAAACGTCGTTTTAGGCGCGGGTTTGGCCACGGGATTGAGTAACGTCATCGCTCTTCTTTATTACGCCGTGCTTTTGATTATTAAGAGAAAGAAAATCCTTTTCACCCTCGTCCCGAGCAAAGCCATGTTTCAACGTCATATCCCCGTGGACATCTTGCTTGTAGGCTTGCCCGCTTGCCTTATGACCCTTTGCGAGAATATCTCCTACGCGATTTTGGATAAGATGATGTCGTCCTTTGGCTTAAGCGCCCAAACGGGAATCGGCGCGGCCAAAAAGGTCAACATGGTCGCCCATAGCGTGGTTCGCGGCATGGCCCAAGGCGTCTTGCCGTTAATTGGGTATAACGCGACGAGTGGGGATCATCACCGCATGAAAAAAGCGGTCTATCTTTCTACCGGAATTTCAGCCACCATTGCCATCGTTTGCTTCCTCGTTAATTTCATCTTCCCGACGGCCTTGCTTCGCATCTTCTTAAACGATCCGACGAACCCCGCCCTTCCCTATGGAACGAAGTTCCTGCGCATTCTTTCCGTGGGAGCTCCCTTCTCCGCGGTTGCCTATTCGATTATTTCCTTCTTCCAAGCTGTAGGAAAAGGCGGCAGAAGTTTGTTGCTTGCCTTGCTCCGCAAAGGCATTTTGGATATCCCTGTCATGTTCGTTCTCTTTTTCTGCGGATTGCCCGGCGAAATCTCCATGTTTGGCATCGTGGGGGCCACTCCCATCGCCGACTTCGTTTGCTTCTTAATTGCTTTGATTCTTTTCTTCAGCTTCTTGAAACAGCATGCGGCGATGTTTGACGACAAGACGCTGGAAGATAACTGATTTTTGTTTTAAAAATTGACCAAAATTCGCGCGTAGGCATTTTTATCATCCTCAAAATGGGGCGAAACCCTTATACTAAAAGGCTGTGAGTGATAAGGAGCCGCTTATGGATAAGATTGGTTTTGACTGTGAAAAATATTTTGCAATGCAATCGAGCCGGATTGAGGAGCGCATTGCTCAATTCGGCGGCAAACTCTACCTCGAATTCGGCGGCAAGCTCTTCGACGATTATCACGCTTCTCGCGTTTTGCCTGGGTTTAAGCCCGATGCCAAACTCCAGTTGCTCCTTCGGATGAAAGAAAGTGCCGAAATCGTCATCTCCATTAACGCGGAGGCGATTGCTTCTGGCAAAGTCCGCGAAGATTTAGGCATTACTTATAACCAAGACGTTCTTCGCTTGATCGACGCCTTCCGCGCGGCGGGGTTATATGTTGGCTCGGTTTGCTTAACGCGTTACAAAGGCCAAAAAGCGGCGAAGAGTTTTGAACGCTTCTTGGCAAAACAGGGCGTGAAGACCTATCACCTCTATGATATCCCTGACTATCCTTTTGCCGTGGACCATATCGTCAGCGATGATGGGTTAGGCAAGAATGATTACATAGAAACCACCCGTCCGTTGGTTGTCGTGACTGCCCCGGGACCGGGAAGCGGCAAAATGGCGACCTGCATTTCCCAGCTTTACCAAGATAATCTTCGTGGCGTGAAATCGGGCTATGCCAAATTCGAGACGTTCCCGATTTGGAATTTGCCTTTAAAGCACCCCGTCAATTTGGCTTATGAAGCCGCGACGGCGGATCTTAACGACGTCAATATGATCGACCCCTACCATTTAGAAGCTTATGGGGTGTCGACGGTCAACTACAACCGCGATATCGAAAATTTCCCGGTTTTGAATCACTTGTTCACCAAGATTTTTGGCAAGTCTCCGTATCGATCCCCCACGGATATGGGCGTTAACATGGCGGGACACTGCATCTCTGATGATGCCATTTGCCAAGAAGCGGCCCGTCAGGAAATCATCCGTCGTTACCTTCGCTCCTTGGTGGATCTTCAACGCGGGAAAGTGGAAGAAAACGTTCCCACCAAAATTCTTTCCATTATGAAGGCAAACGGAATTGAAGTGGACGAACGCGCTTGCGTCGCCCCTGCGAAAGAACGTGCCGCCAAAACGGGGAGACCCGCCTGCGCGATCGAACTTAATAATGGTGCAATTTTCACTGGCAAAACGAGTTCCTTGTTGGGCCCAGCGGGAGCCATGCTTCTCAACGCCTTAAAGTCCCTTGCCGGAATTGGCGATGGCGTTTTGGTTTTGCCAGCGGCCATTCTAGAACCGGTATGCGCATTAAAAACGGATGCCTTGCACGGCCATAACCCTCGTCTTCATATCAGCGAGCTTTTGGTGATCCTTGCGATTTCCGCCATCACGAACCCCTTAGCGGACCTTGTTATGAAACAACTCCCCAAACTTCGCGGAGCTCAAGCCCATAGCAGTGTTATTCTCTCGGAAACGGACGCGGATACCCTGCGTAAACTAGGCGTGGATTTGACCTGCGAACCGGTTTACGACTCCAAAAAACTCTATCATTCCAAATAACCTTTTTTGCGCGAGTTAGTCATAAACGCCTCCCACCTTGCACAAGTTGAGCAACGCGTTGCCAACTTTGAGCAGTCAAAGGTACAATACTTTTAGCCCTCTTTAGAGGGCGTTTTGAAGGAGAAATTATGACCCGTTTCGAAGAAGCGAAAATCATCTATGCCCAAAATGGCGTGGATGTCGAAGAAGCGCTCAACAAAGTGAAAAACATTCCCATCTCTGTCCATTGCTGGCAAGGCGATGACGTTTTGGGCTTTGAAGGAATGAAATCCCTTTCTGGTGGTATTCAAACTACCGGCAATTATCCTGGACGTGCCCGCACCCCAGAAGAACTGATGGCGGACATCGAGAAATCGTTCTCGTTTATGCCGGGTAAGAAGCGTTTGAACCTCCACGCCTGCTACGCGATTTTAGGCGAAGATGAAGGCAAAGTGGATCGCGATGCCTATACCTTTCAATATTTCAAACCCTGGGTGGATTTCGTGAAGAAAATCGGCTTGGATGGTATTGATTTCAACCCGACGTTCTTTGGCCATCCCCGCGTCAAAGACAACCTCACCCTTTCTTCCCCCGACGAAGAAACCCGTAAATTCTGGGTGGAACACGGTCGCCGTAGCCTTGAAATCGCCAGCGAACTCGGCAAAGCCTTCGGCAAGCCCTGCTTCGTGAACATCTGGATCCCCGATGGATATAAGGATATCCCCGCGGATCGTCTTGGCCCCCGTCAAAGACTCAAAAAGTCCTTGGACGAAATCATTGATTGGCCGGGTTATGACCGTAAGTTTGTCACCATTGCCGTCGAAAGCAAAGTCTTCGGCATTGGACTAGAATCCTTCACGGTTGGATCTAATGAATTCTACCAGAACTACGCGGCCAAAAAAGGCATCCTCTGCCTCATGGATATGGGTCATTATCACCCCACCGAAGTGGTCTCGGAAAAGATTTCTTCTCTTCTTTGCTTCTATGATAAACTCGCCCTCCACGTCTCTCGTCCGGTCCGTTGGGACTCCGACCATGTCGTGATTTTCGATGACGAACTCAAGGAAGTGGCCAAGGAAATCATCCGTAATCACGCGGAAGACAAAGTCATCATTGGACTCGATTATTTCGATGCTTCCATCAACCGCCTCGTGGCTTGGACTACCGGCGAACGTTCCATGGAGAAGGCTCTTCTTTACGCCGCTTTGCTTCCTAACGAAGAAATGAAGAAGCTTCAAGATAACGCGGAATTCAGTAAGCTCCTCTATCTCCAAGAGCACGCGAAAATGCTTCCCTTCGACGCGGTTTATCAAGAATATTTGACCCGCCAAGGACTTGAAGAAGATTACTTCACCCCGCTTCACCAATACGAAGAAGAAGTTCTTTCCCAAAGATAATTCAAAAACATTCGATAAGATGGGCATTTTGCCCATCTTTTCGTTTATAGGAATAAGAGACTTAATCCAGGATACGCTCTGAAAATATGTAAACGAAGGTGTGGATTGGCTCTAAAAATATGAAATTTTGAACACTAATTGGCTCTAAAAATATGCAACTCCTTGAAAAAGATGGATGTTCTTATTACTATTTTTTAATAAAGGAGGGATGAGAAATGTATTTGAAGCGCAAGATTGATGATTTTCTCATGAAGTGGAAGGAGAATCCCAATCGGCTGCCCCTCATTGTCAAAGGGAGCCGTCAAATCGGAAAGACGGAATCCATTCGTCATTTTGCTATAGCGGCCGGCTATGAGAGCTTTATCGAAATCAATTTCGTGAGCGAGGCCAAATACAAACGAATTATTGATGACGGCTATTCGGCGTCCTCGATTGTAAAAAATATCTCTTTTTTAGATCCTTCCAAGAAATTTATTGATGGGAAAACTCTAATCTTTTTCGATGAAATTACCGAATTTCCGGAGATTGCCACCTCCTTAAAATTTTTTAAGGAAGATGGACGATTTGACGTTATCTGCAGTGGCTCTTTGCTTGGGGTTAGCTATAAAAGAATTGAAAGCAATAGCGTAGGTTATAAATACGATTACGAAATGCTTTCCATGGATTTCGAAGAATTCCTTTGGGCAAAAGGATATCAGGAAGATCTTGTGAACGACATGCTTATGCATATGCGCGACCTCAAGCCATTTAGTTCGTTAGATATGTCGGTTCTCCTGTCTCTTTTCCTGGATTATTCCGTGCTAGGTGGAATGCCAATTGTCGTGCGGAACTACATCGAAAAGGGAAGTTTTGAGGGATCGCTGGACTTGCAACGTCAACTGATTGCCGATTATCGAGAGGATATCCGCAAGTATGCATCCGGTTTAGACCAAACTCGCATTTTGAATGTCTTTCATAGCATCCCTTCCCAATTAGCAAAAGAAAATAAGAAATTCCAAGTATCTAAGGTGGCACAGGGGGCTAATTTCCGTGATTACCGCGGTTGCGTGGAATGGCTGGTGGACGCGGGAATTGTCAACGCCTGTTATTGCTTGAATTTCCCAGAACTCCCTTTGTCAGGCAATTGCGACTACGACAAATACAAACTTTATTTTGCCGATACCGGCCTCCTTGTTTCCTTGTTGGATAACGAATCCCAAGAAGATTTGCGCGCGAACAAAAATCTTGGCGTTTATAAAGGGGCGCTTTACGAAAATTTCGTGGGGGAGGCTTTGGTGAAATCCGGTTATCAACTTTACTATTACAAACGAGGAGACGGGACGTTAGAGGAAGATTTCTTCCTTCGCACGATGGATCACTTGGTGCCCGTAGAAGTAAAGGCTAATGCAGGAAAATCGAAATCTTTGCAGACATTGATTTCCTCGAACAAATATCCTGACATTGCATTTGGCATAAAATTATCCGCGAATAACATAGGATATAGCGAAAGGGTTTATACCCTCCCTTATTTTTGTACCTTCCTTCTAAAACGATGGTTGAAGGACTTTAAACCGAACCTCGATTAAAGCAAGTTTTATCGTTTTCATTTGATTTGGTTTGTCTTTGATCCGTGGCATAATTACCCCATGAAATCCCATTATGATTTTTTGATTGTCGGCGCTGGACTTAGCGGCGCGGTTTTGGCGAGGCAATTAAGTGACGCCGGGCGTTCGGTACTAGTCGTTGAACAAAAAGATCGCATCGGAGGGCAAGTGGCCACCTCCCTTCGCGAAGGCATCGTCGTTCATGATTACGGCCCCCATATTTTCCATACCTCGATGGAGGAGGTTTGGAAATACGTGAATCGATATGCTTCCTTCTATTCCTTTGTTAATGCTCCTCTAGCCTGCTATAAGGGAGAGCTTTATCACATGCCCTTCAACATGAATACCTTTTATGCACTTTGGGGAACAAAAACGGGAGAAGAGGCAAGAAAGAAAATCGAAGAGGAAAAAGCCAAAGAAAACGTGACGTCCCCCTCCAATTTGGAAGAACAGGCGATCGCATTGGTCGGAAGAACCATCTACGAAAAGCTTGTGAAAGGGTATACCGAAAAGCAATGGGGCCGCCCCTGCAATGAGTTATCCCCCTCCATCATTAAGCGTCTCCCTCTTCGTTTTACCTATAACAACAACTATTTCACCGATACCTATAGCGCCGAGGTAAAAGGGGGCTTCTCCGTTTTGGTGGAGAATCTTCTAAAGGGAATCGACGTGGTTTTGTCTACCCCCTATAACAAAGAAAGAAGGAAGTGGGACGCTTTAGCGGATGCGATCATTTACACGGGGATGGTCGATGAACTTTATGGATGCGAACTGGGAAGACTAGAATACCGTTCCCTCCGTTTTGACGTTGTGCGTTTGAATCAGCCCGATTTTCAATCCAATGCCGTGGTGAATTACACGGACCGCGACGTTCCCTATACCCGCATTACGGAGCATCGCCATTTTGATCCGGAATGCCCCAATACCACATCGACTTATTTGACTTACGAATATCCAAGCGAATATAAAGAAGGGGCGAATGCCTGCTATCCCATTTTGGACGAGAAAAACGCCAAACTTTATTCCTTGTACGTAGAAAAAACGAAAAAGGAATCCAAACCCTTTTATCTGGCTGGACGCCTAGGTTTATACCGTTATTTTGATATGGATGACGCGATTAAAGCCGCCCTGGATTTAAGCGAAGAAATTCTTAAGAAATAACCTGAAACCGTTTTCACGTTGCATCCCTCTTGCGGGATTTTCCTTTAGGCTTTTTAATGGAATAGTAAAACATTTCACCCCGTGAAGAGTTCATGGAATGAAATAGGAGGAGGCTTATGAAAACCGATCATCAAGTGGCAGAAGAAATCTTTAGTCAGTGTTTTCGAATTGCTGACCCGTATTTGCTTGGGACTGTAGCCAGCTTAGTCTCGGGGCCTAGCCTTGTTTGCAGCGCCCTCCTTCATGAAAAAGAGGGGATTACGGTAGGCGAACTCGCCAAATACGCTTCCGTTGCCCCCAGCCGAATTACGGCGATTCTCGACGACTTTGAAAGCAAAGGATTCGTGAAGCGTTTTTCCAAAGAAGGCGACCGCTTGCATATCTACGCGAAATTCACCGAATCTGGGATGGAAGAAGCAGAGAATAACCAGAAAGGCTTAATCCAATGGATAGAAGGCCTTATCCAACATATCGGGCAGGAAAAAATGTTGGAATTTACTCAAACCCTGTTAGAAATTGCTGCCTATGCGAAAGGAGAAAAAGACCATGCTGAAACTCGTTGACATCAAAAAAGTCTATTCGCCCAAAGATAACCCCGTGGAAGCTCTCAAGGGCATTTCGATTTGCTTCCGCAAAAACGAATTCGTCTCCATTCTCGGCCCTTCCGGATGTGGCAAAACCACCACCTTAAATATCGTCGGAGGCCTTGACCACTACACCTCGGGGGATTTGGTCATTAATGGCATCTCCACGAAGGATTTCAATGACCGCGATTGGGATGTTTACCGCAACCACAAAATCGGCTTTATTTTTCAATCCTACAATTTGATTCCCCATCAAAATATCGAAGAAAACGTGGAACTTGCTTTAACGATTTCCGGAATCGGAAAAGAAGAGAGAAAGAAAAGAGCGAGGGCGGCCCTAGACCAAGTTGGCTTAAAAGGGATGTATACCAAACATGCCAATCAGCTTTCCGGTGGACAATGCCAACGCGTCGCAATTGCCCGTGCTTTGGTCAATGAACCCGATATTTTGCTCGCAGATGAACCTACGGGTGCCCTGGATTCGGAAACTTCCGTCCAAATCATGGAGCTCATCAAGAAGATTTCGGAGAAGAAGCTCGTCATCATGGTCACCCATAACCCCGAGCTCGCGGAAAAATATTCCACGCGTATCGTAAGGTTATTAGACGGCCAAATCGTGGAGGATACCAATCCGTTCTCCATCGAAGACGAGGCCAAAGAAAACGAAGATAAAATCCCTCAGTCGAAGGAAGAACTTGAAAAAGCCAAAGCCAAGATGTCGTGGTGGACGGCCACGAAGCTTTCCGCGCGCAATTTGCTTTCCAAGGCTAAGCGAACCGCTTTAATTGTTGTGGCTTCTAGCATTGGCATCGTTGGCGTGTCCGCGGTTTTGGCGGTCTCCCAAGGGGTCACTGGTTATATCCAGGGAATGCAAGACGATATGCTTTCCGGCAACCCCGTCTGCGTCGCCGAGAAATCCTTGGATATCTCTAGTCTTGTTTCCACGATGACGAATATGCAGAAGACCAAAGTCGTTTCCTCCGCCTATAAAGATGGCAAAATCGATATCCAATTCATGATCAAAACGATGATTGCCACTGCCGAAACCATGGGTTCCACGCAAGTGGAAAATAGCATGACGGAAGACTTTGAAACCTATGTCGACGACATGCCAAAGGAATATTATTCGGCGATTGGGAAAAGCTATGGGATTGATGTGAAAAACAACCTTTATACGAATACCCAAATTGATGGGCATGACGAATCGGAACGTTTCTCCATCACTTCGATTACCTCGGCCTGCCAGACGATCATCGAACACGCCAAAGACGGCAAATACGCTTCATACGGGGCGATGATTGATAGCTATACCGATGCGATTGGCCAATGCTTGGACAACAAAGAATACGTTTTGGACCAATATGACGTGGTATCGGGCAAATACGCGGAAAAAGAAGATGAGGTCATGATTGTCTTGAACCATAGCAACCGCATCACCGAATTCATTTTGACCTTGCTTGGATATTATGGCCAAAAGGATTTCTTGAACGCTCTCTATTATTATTCAGGGGAAACCGATAACGAATTCTTTGACGAAGAGGCCTTTAAGCAGCACCAAAGCATCTCTATCGATTCCTTGCTTGGAAAAACCTACGACTATTATCCTAACAACACGATTTACGATAGCAATTTGCAAGAAGACGGGGGCAATTATGACCCGAACGCGGATTCTGCCGCGGCGATCCTCGATCCCGATAAATTGAAGCCCTTCTTCTATAACTACACGGAAGATCAACTCGTTGAAGAGGATAACACCCCCATTCAGCCTGCCCTCAAAATGAAGGTGGTCGGGGTGTTGAAACCCAAGGAAACTACGACCTACGGCTGTATGGATTCCGGACTCTATTTCACCCCGGCTTTTGCCAAGCGTTATCTCCAAGATAACCTCGAATCCAAAATTTCAAAGTTCCTATCCGACTACCTTTCTTCCAAAGAGGGAGCGACTTCCTTCCCTTCTAGCGTCGTGAAATTCGGCAACAGGGAAATCACTAGCGGCATCGGCTATACCTATGAGCTCGGTTACCAAGGGGAAACCCTTCAAGGCGTTGGATTAATTGGTGCCCAAGACGTCTCGAGTTCCTTGATGGCTATGATGTCGGGTTCTAGTGGCTCTTCCGGCGGATCGGGAAGCACCTCCAGTTCCACGGGCATCACGATTAAAAAACTATCGATGCTTAGTTTAAGAGCGGTGGGCGGCAATGATATCGCCGGCCAAATCGATATCTACCCCCATAGTTTCAAAACCAAATATTTGGTGACGGATTATCTGTCCAAATGGAATGAAGAAGGGGATATCACCCTTTCTAATGGCAAAGTATTGAGCCTGGCAGACCGTCATGAAACCAAATACACGGATAACCTTGAAGTTATCATCGAACTCATCAACGGGGTCATCAACATCGTCACGATTGCTTTGATTATCTTCACGGCTTTAAGCCTTGTTGTTTCCACGGTGATGATTGGCATTATCACCTATGTCTCCGTCATGGAACGCATCAAAGAAATCGGGGTCATCCGTTCTCTTGGAGGACGAAAGAACGATGTCTCCCATCTATTTAATGCCGAAACCTTTATGATCGGCCTTGCTAGTGGCATCTTCGGTCTTGTTGTCACCTATCTCCTCGAAATTATTTTGGATTTGACTCTTGGGGTGAAATTCGAACTTGGCATGATTTTGGATTTGCAGTGGTGGACCGCCCTGATCATTCTTGGGGTATCGATTCTCCTAACGGTCATTGCGGGACTTGTGCCCTCCCGTGCGGCGGCTAGACAAGATCCGGTTGTTGCCTTAAGAACGGAATAACCCTTGAGGATTCAAAGATTTCCCCTACAATCAAAGTCGAGGTATCTCCATGAAAAAAGAAATCAAAATTGAACCGATTATCTATCCCCAACCCGTTTTGATGTTAGCGACTTATAACGAAGACGGAAGCGTCGATGTGATGAATGCCGCTTGGGGGTGTGCCGTGGATTACGATTTGCTAGGCATTTCGTTAACTCCAACGCACCGCACCTGCATCAATTTCAACCGCACGAAAGCCTTCACGGTTTCGCTCCCTACTTCCCAATACGTTGCAGAAGCCGACTATTTTGGAATCGTCAGCGGTAACGACGAGCCCCATAAATTCGAAAAGACGGGACTTCACGCAAGCAAAGCTGAACTGGTGGACGCGCCTGTTATCGAAGAATTCCCCCTTTGCCTGGAATGCAAACTGGATCATATCGATGAAGAGACGGGGATGGTATATGGCAAAATCGTTCGTGTCAGCGCGGATCCTTCTTGCCTCGATGAACAAGGCCATTTTGACCTTTCCAAGGCGGATGGCATCCTTTATGACCAGTCGAAACGGGAATATTACAAGGTCGGAGAAAAACTTGGCAAAGCTTTTTCCCTCGGACTTAAATTCCGTTGATTACCTGTCTCGTTCTTATTAACTCCAGAAACCCCTAGGTTATTAAACGAAAGGGTTTCTTTTTATTAAGGACAAACCTTTGAAATAGAAAGCGATTATGGCTTGTGGTAGTTTGATTCTCTATGAAGGGACGAAAAAGAATTCAAAAGATAACGATAAAGAAGAAGACAAGAAATAACAGACAAACGAAGACGTATATCTTTTCTTTTTTTCTTTTGGCCTCTATCCTTTACGCATGAAAAAGAAACGCGATGCCCTCACGAAGAGCAAAATGCTCTATTCTGGAGAACTGGGCCTCTTCTCCATTTTGTTTGCCGTCCTTGGGATTTTGTTCCTCACGGGGACGATCTCCGTTGCTGATTGGAAGCGATGGGCTTTTGCCATCGTGACCTTAGCAGGCGGGGTTTGGCTCACCATCGATTTTATTTGGACCCTGGTAAGCAAGAAAAGACGGGCCAAGAATTGTTTGCTTGATAAAGCCATGGTCGCCCCGATGGCCTTATGCGTTTTGGCGTTTGATATTTTGGCCTTTGCCTTTGGCTGGGTGAACGCCAGCGGAGAAGGGGCTTCCACGGCCATTTTAGCCTTCCGCCTTGCGATTGGAATCGCCCTTTGCTATTATGCGGCCGTTTATGTTTTCCAGGCCATCTATCATTGGTATAAACCTCTTCCTTTGGTTATCGAAGCCGCGTTAGAGGAAGAGGAGGAAGAAAAGAAAAAGGCGGAAGCCCAAGAAGCTAGCGGAGAACAGCCCGTTACAGAAGAAAAGAAAGAAGAGGCCCCTACTTCGGAAGACTCTTCTAAGAATTAACCTTTCTATCTTTTATAGGGCGGTTGGCTTAGGTCAATCGCCTTTTTTCCATTAAAAAAGCCGCAACCTTCGCAGGGTGCGACTTTGGGTTTTAGGGTTAAAGCGGCAAATCCTTTTTGGTGAAGCGGACGAATCCGACCCCGTAGGTAATCGCGGCAATAATCAACGTAATGCAGAGCTTCCATGCATAGGTCACGTAGTCGGCATTCATGACGGCCATCGCGTCGAAACAGGAATCCACGGTGATGTAATTGAAGAAGGACATCGCACTGATGCGGACGGTGCCGGGGATGGCCTCGGTTCCGAATAAGCCAAGGATCGAGAAGATGAAGAAAGCAATGGTGACTCCTCCCCCAGCTCCAATGGCCTGCCCGCCTTTATTGAACCAGCAGGAGGCAAGGAAATTGATGCCAGAGATTGCTACGGTAACGCCGAAGTTGCCCAAGGCATAGAGGGCGATATCGTTAATTGGCAGGGATTCCACAAGGTCCTGCGACCCGCAGGCGATACCAATTTCGCGGGCCGCTAACGTTCCTAGGAACAAGGACACCCCCATGACGACTTCGGTGAAGAGAAGATACATCATTTCGGTGTAGATGAAGGAAGCACGACGGGTTGGCGTAGACAAGGTGAAGGCTAAGGAACCCGATTCGACTTTCGCGGCCACAAGGCTATTCGCGGTTAAAATCGTATAAACCATCGGAATCAACAAGGTGGCGATGCCAAAGCTGACCGCGCCGACCATGATGCCATAGGTATTCATATGGCCCATTTCGGTCAAAGAATCTCCTACGGCCCCCGGGAGTTGATCGATGACGCCTTGGCTGGATTTCACCGTGGCGATGAGGATCTGCTCCTCTTGGGTATAGCCGGAATTTTCGTATTCCTTCAGGTGAGTTTGGTAAGAAGCGATACCGCTAGAAGCGTATCCGCGGACCGCATCCATCATTTCTTTACCGGTCATTGAACTATTTTCCGCGGTGATTTGGTCAATGGAAGTGATGTGGGCTTTATTCTCTTCATTGAAGGTATCAATAAGCGTTTTTTCCGCCGTTTTGCAAACCAGGCCAATCGCACGGTCTTGAAGGGGCGAGGTTAAGACGTTTTTCCCGTCAAAATAGGCGTTGCTATCGTTTTCATCGCGGGCTTCGAATTCCTTCATGAAGGAAGCAAGTTCCTTCTTGAGGAGACTCATTTGCTCGTCTGCTTCCTTTTTGGCATCCGCGATTTCTTCTTCGCTATAGTTTTCGCCGGTCAAAAGATCCTTGTGCATCTTCTCGACGAGGCTGCTTTTCGCACCCATGCCCCCATCGATTTTGATGTAGACGTCGGGATTATAGACTTTGATTTCGATGGCTTTCTTGATTTCTTTGCCATCGTCGCCATAAACGCCGGTGCCAACATAAGTGATGGGGTAGCCTAAATCGGAAGTCTTGTAGTCGACGGTGAACGCGGGGAGGTAGTTGTAATAAGCGAATTCCTCTAAATTAGAAAGAACGAAGGTTTGGACTTCATCCCCAAGGTTTTCGCGCATAATGGAGGAATCGGCTAGATAAGCTTTCTTACTGGCTTCCACATCGATCTGGCCATTATTCCCTTTAACGCCGCTTGTATAAACGGTATAGAGGCGCTCACCGGCTTGCTTGGCGAATTCTCCTTCGGTTCCTTTACCCGCAAACATGGGAAGAAGGCGGAAGGAAGCATCTTGGCAAGCAATTTGTTTGGTTTCTGCGCTTGGGGCAGCGCTAGAAGAACCAAAGCAAGTGGAGAAAGTATCTTGAAACACGGCAAGAACATTTTTCTCGTCGTCCGCGCTAAGCTCATAAGTCTCCGCAGCTACTTTGCTCATCGTGGTTGGGATGACCTGAATGAGGATTTCTTGACTGGTAAGCGATTCCCCAGTCTTCTTTGCTTGGCCATAGCGGTCAAAATAAGCCGAGATCAGGCGTTTGGCGACTTCTTTTTCCTGCGGAGTCTTCGCATCGTCATTTTCTAAAGCGGTATTCGCCAGCGACATGACAGTGGTTTTGGCGGCAATCGCCTTGGCATCGGCTTCTCCGCTGGCACTGCGATAAGCGATGTCGTAGGTGATTTTTAAGGTCGCCAATTGCGTTTGAAGCGAGGAATCGTTCACGAGGTCAATGGCTTGGCCTACTAAAGCCTGCGCCATCTTGTCTCCAGCGATATAGCCTTCCTCCGCTTCGGCGGAATTGGCAAAAGCGCTGTAGAAGCTGATAGCCCCGCTTTTCACCGTGGATTCGGTATCCGCGTTGTTGAAAAGGTTCTTCAGCGCCTTGGCGGAGCTATTGATATTCAAAGTCGAAAGGATGCCGACGATAATGATCATAATTAAGGCATTGCCTGCGCTAACTACACTTAATCCCAAACGGTTGGATTTAAGGGATTCCTTGAATAAAGGAGCGCTAAAAAGGCGATGGCTTCGTTTTTTATTGGCAGCGGGCTTCATCCCCTCTAATTCCGGGGGAAGCGCCATCACGGTTTCTTCTTGGGCCGTGACGATGGTTTTTTCTTCCCGTTTTTCCATTTTCTTTTCCTCCTTTTCTTCTTTTTTAGGTGGATTTTCTTGCGGTTTTTCTTCCCTTTCCGGCTTTATTTCCGGCTTGACGGGTTGGGTTTCTGCCATTTCTTTCGTAGGCTCTTCCTTTTTGCTTTCCTTGGCTTCGATGTGATCGAGGCGAGAAGAAAGCAAGGCGAATTGCTCGGCGATGGCCTTTTCCTTTTCTTCCTGGATTCGCTTTTTCTCGGCGATGACCTTGGGATCCATATCCTTGGGCTTGACAAGAACTTTAATCACTTCGCGTTTTTTCCCTTTTTTGGTTTTCTTGTTTTTCTCGTTTTCATCCATGGCGGACTTCCTCCTTTTGCCTGGCTTTGCGACGTTCATCGAAATAAACGGTGAGGTTATACGGGACTTCGGTGAAGAATTTCACGTCGAATTTCTTGAGTTGATTCAGAAGTTCGGGGAGTGCTTTTTTCTCCACGCGGACCGTGGCTTGATGATATTGGGGTTGGATGCGGATGATGTCGTTTCTTAAAGTCAAGAAACGTTCGTAATCCTTGTCATTAGTGAATTCGATTTTGAAATCGCGTTCTGGGCGGTTTTTGATGTCGGAGACAGTAGCACTATCCACGATTCTCCCCTGCGTCATCAAGACCACGCGGTCGGAGACGCGTTCGAGTTCGTCAATGGAATTCGAGGTCATGATCATCGTGGATCCCCGATCTTTTTGCTCTTGAATCAGTGTTAATAGCTCTTCGCGCATCAAGGGGTCAAGACCCGTAGAAGGTTCATCCATCAACAGGATCGGGGGCTTGCGCATCATGGAGGCCACAATGGCGGTTTTTTGCTTCATGCCCTTGCTCATCCGGCGTGGATAGGCGCGGATATCAAGCTGCATTCTGCTGATGATTGAGTCTGCGTAGCCGAAGTCTTGGGGTTTCATCCCAAGGCTATAGCCATATTGATGAAGGAAGTCGATACCAGTAGGAACATCGGGGAAATTGATTTCCCCTGGGATATATCCAATATAGCACTTGGTGTCTGCCGCATCCAAATAGGCGTCGAAGTGATAGATTTTGACGTGACCGGAATCACTGCGGATAAATCCCATGATTTGACGGAGAAGAGTGGTTTTTCCGGCTCCATTTTCTCCAACGATTCCCACGCATTCACCATCATGAACCTGAAGGTTGATGTCGAAATTACCGCGGTTTTGGCCATAGTCTTTGGTTACGTGGTCGATGTCGATCACGAGGGGTTTGCTGTCCGTCATTGATTCACACCTCCATAGGTTTTGTCTTCTTTATAGAAACTCATGAAATAATCTTCCAAGGTTTCTTTCTTCTCCGCCATATCGATCAATCCCTTTTGGGGAAGGTTGGCCAAGAAGAAATCGGTATTCGTTTCCTCCACCGTGCAATGGAGGCAGGAAGGAATCGAGGGGCTATTGCGCGCATCGATTCCCTTTGAAAGCAGGGTTTTCTTTGCTTTCTCGGCGTCTTCTAGCGTGGCGTAGAAGAGGCGATAACGCTTCTCGGTTTTATGCTTTAAGTCATTCGCGACAAACAAAGAGACAATTTTTCCGTCCTTGATGACGGCGATTCGGTCGCAGCAGGAGTCCACCTCTCCAAAGATATGAGAGGAAAGAAGAATGGTTTTGCCACGCTTTTTCTCTAGGCGAATGAGCTGAATGAATTTTTCCTGCATTTCGGGGTCGAGGCCGCTAGAAGGCTCGTCCATGATGATGACGTCGGGGTCGTTCATGAAGGCACAGACAATTGCCATTTTTCGTTTCATACCAAGACTCATTTCCTTGCAGGTTAAGGAAGGATCGAGTTCAAATTCCTTGATGAGCCAGTCGAGAAAAACACGGCTGGTTAACCCTTTTAATTTGGCTTGTTCTTCGATGACGTCGCTTCCTTTTAAAGCCAAGGGAAGCGCGACTTCGCCCGGGATATAAGAGACCCCTTGCATCGTGATGTCGCGGTCGCGAAGGGAGTTGACCCCGTTAATCAAGGTTTCGCCTGAATCGGGAACGCTGAAGCCCATTAAGTGGCGGATTGTCGTGCTTTTTCCAGCACCATTTGGCCCTAAAAAACCAAAGCATTCGCCTTTATTCACGGAGAAGGAAACATCAAAAATGCCACGTCCCTGGCCATAATCTTTGGTTAGATTTTTGATTTCAATGACAGGTTCCATTTTTTTTGCCTCCTTGGAAGATATTGGACTGTTGCCCAAAAACTTTCCACGTGTTAATATAGTCGGGTTTGCGGGATATGGCAAGCCTAAAAACAATACAAAAAGAGAAAAAGATTTATGGCAGAAATTGTGGTGGATAATACGACACTAATTAAAAAAGAGGACGCACGCGTATATCGAACGAAGCGGGACCTCGCCGATGCTTTGGAGGCTCTTTTAAACGAGAGGAATTTTGATGATTTGTCAGTCAAAGACATCACGGATCAAGCTCTAATTTCTAAAAATACCTTCTACAACAATTTCCAGGATAAGAATGAATTGCTCCAATTCGTGTTCACCCGTTATTTATTGAAAATCAAAGAACGAATCAACCCTCTTTTAAAGTCCTATAAGCCCTATCCTTTGCGGAAACGAGAATTCTTCAAGAAAGTCATTAAAGAGATTGTCGATTTCTTCCTCGATGATATGCCTTTGCCCATGGGAAAAATGGCGAAAAACGATATCAGTGGTACTTTCTTCCGCGACTTTTCGATCTTCACCCGCCAAGCCATGGAGCACATGGTGGCTGAATATCCTTTCTTATTAGGAAAAACTCTAGATGAAGTCGTCCTCATCAATTTCTACAGCGGAGGCATCGCCAATTTAATTTATTACGCCTACCGCAATGAACTACAAATCGAACGGAAAAAGATATGCTCGGACATTTTCCGCCTCGTTTATCCTGCCCTTTGCGATTCGAGTTTGATTTTGGGCTAGCCTAAATAGAAGAAGCCCACTAGACTATTAATTGCTTTGAAGAATCAAAGCTTCACAGGCCAAGAGTAGTGATATCGCGTCAAGTGCCTTTGGATGGGAGGTTGCCAAAGGACGAAGGAAGGGTTCCCTTCCGCGGTGGTGTCACGCAGCCGCTTGGGACAAATTTATTTTTTGTTATGTGAAGAACCTCCTGTACCCAAAGGAGTATTGGAGTATGGGAAATTCTAAAGTTCGCCGAATGTGCATCGACGGGATGCTCGTTGGCATTTTCTTCGTCTTGGCCAAATTGACCATTAAAGCGGAGCCGATTCATATCGCTTTCTCTGGCTTGGCGGTCATTTTTGCGACCTGTTATTTTGGGCTAGGCGATGGGCTCATCGTCGCTTTATTGGGTGAATTCCTCATCCAGATGACCTCGAGCTATGGCATTGGACCGACAACCCCATTATGGATGTTGCCTGCAGCCTTTCGCGCGTTGATCGTGGGTCTATTTGCCTTGCCGTTTCGGAAAAAAGGCGAAAATTTGGACCAACATTATGTATGGTATTTTATCGCCAATTTGCTCGCGGCCCTCTTTGTTACGGCTGCAAATGCCGGCGTTCAAACCTTGGATGCCTTGATCCTAGGCTATTCTTGGGCCGCGACAATTCCTTTGCTGGCTATGCGCGCGTTAAGCGGGCTAGTCTCGGCAACGGTGATTTCGATCATTAACATCCCTTTGCTACGGGCGATTCGCAAACTCTCACCAAACGAAGATTAACTGAAGCTTCTGAAAGCCATGGACCCGTGGAAGGGCATTTGAGCATCCCCATAGGACCTAGAAAATGGGATTTAAGAAAGCAAATAGGCGATGTCTTCTTGGGTTAAGGAAGAACCTTCCTCGTCCGCGACGCGGATGATGGAAGAAAGGGAACGCTTCAAAGCCTGAAGTTCGATGATTTTCTCTTCAATCGTGCCTTTGGCCACAAGTTTCCAAACGGTTACGGGGCGGGTTTGCCCGATGCGGTGGGCACGATCGCTGGCTTGATTTTCCGCGGCGATATTCCACCACGGGTCTAGGTGGATGACGATATCCGCCCCCACGAGGTTTAGCCCAGTTCCACCGGCTTTTAAGGAGACTAACATGACTTTTTCGTCTTCGCTTGTGTTGAAGCGGTCCGCTAAAGATAATCTTTCTTTGGCGGGGGTGTCCCCATAAATTAAGGAAGAAGAGATTTTTAATTTGGCCAGTTCGTCTTGCAGGTGTTTTAAAACCGCGACGAAACTGGAGAAAATCAAAACCTTGTGCCCGCTGGCGATTGCTTCCTGGACCATGGCAATCGTTTGGGTTAATTTCGCGGATAAGTTTTTATAATTGGAAACAAAAACGCTTGGATCCACGCAAAGTTGACGGAGACGGGTAAGTTCAGCGAGGATGGCTACGCGGTTCCTCCCGCTATCTTTTTGATCCTTCAAAGTCATTTTGGCGTTTGTAAAATAAGCCTCATAGAGTTTGGCTTCGGCATCGTCCATTTGAACCACGGTGATTTCTTCGGTTTTAGGCGGGAGGTCCTTTAAAACCTCCTCCTTGGTTCTCCGAAGCAAGAATGGGGCGATTTGGGTTTCTAGACGATGGATTTGGGCTTGGTTATTATCGGCAAGCGAGCTATACATCAGATGGAAATCTTTGTAGCCGTCTAAATATCCTGGCATCAAGAAATCCATGATGGACCATAGATCCATGTAGGAGTTTTGAATGGGGGTACCGGTTAAGACAAACCGGTGCTTCGCGTGAAGGGATTTGACGGCTTTGGTCTTCAAGGCGGTCGCGTTGGCGATATATTGGGCCTCGTCGAGAACGATGGTAGAGAAAAGGATATCTTGGTAGAGTTCCTCATCGTTACGAAGGGAGTCATAGGAGACGACAAAGACCCCCTGTCCCGCCTCTTTCATTCTTTCGATGGTCTTTTTTCGGCTAGATTTATTGCCTTCCACGACCTCTACTTGACGGGAAGAATCCCATTTTTCGAATTCGTTTTTCCAGTTATAGATTAACGATTTGGGGGAAATGATCAGGATATTTTCCTTCTCCTTCAATAAGGATAAGAAAGCGATCATTTCCAAAGACTTTCCTAAGCCCATGTCATCGGCCAAAATGCCACCGAGCCCATTGCTTGCTAACGTCCATAACCAACGGACCCCATCTTTTTGATAGGGGCGTAAAGCGGATTCTAGGGAGGAGGATAAAGGCAATTCCGCGGATTGGAAATGGAGCAAGGAGTCGAAGAGGTCTTCCAGCCGATCGTCGATTTCAACGCTTAACCCGTCGTCGAGACGGAGGTTAAGGGCTTTATATAGGGGAAGATGCTCGGTAGTAAGTCCCTCCTCGCTAGGAGAAAATTGCTCAATCGCTTTCGAGAGGCTTTCATCGTCGGTCGCATAATAATTATTCCCTACGCGAACGTACTTTTTCTTTTTGCGGTAGGCATTCAGAATCAAGTTGACCTCTTCGGGGGTTAAGGAATCGGAAGAAAAGGAGACATCGAACCAATCTAGTCCACTTTCGGTTCGTAAACGAATCCCAGATTTCTGGTGGTTTACGGTGATATGGGCGATATTATCCGAAAGATAAAGGGAAGCGAATTCGCTTAATGGGGACAAATCGCGGTCTAGAATCGCCCCAATTTCCTCATCTCCTTGGATGGTCCCGGATTCGGATAAGCCAAGGTCTTTTAAACACGCACGGAATTTATCGTAGACGTTCCGAGGGGAATTTAAGTAATCCTGCAAGGAAATCGTTTGACCTCTGGACTTGAATTCGGTTCGCATATCTAAGGATGGCTTCGTGTTCTCGTTTCCTTCCTCGTAATCCAAGTAATAAGCGATGTAGGTACGGACTTGATTGGACTTTTCTTGGAAAATGGGGGAGACATGGATGTCATTTTGCTTCATTAAGGGTAATAAATCCGCGCCGATTTGATCCTGAAGGGCCTGATAAGGGAACGAGGGGTGAGCCAAAATGAATTGAGCGACTCGGCTCGACTTTAAAGAGGCGAACGCATAAAGAAGAATCTTCTTGGTTGCTTTGATGGGTTGAATCGCGTTGGTTTTATAAAGGAACAAGGAATGGGAGGAGACTAATCCGCCTAATTGAAGGTTTCCTTCATCGTCAGCTTCGATTTCGATTTTCCGGACTTCGTTATCCACTTCATAAAGCTCGTCGTCGAGATGGACGGTTTTGCCTTTGCATAGGAGCAATAGGCCGACGAATACTTCCAAAGTGATATCGGGATAATAGGATTCGGGCGAAAAATGTTGGGACAAAAAGAAGATGATCCGCTGATCTTGTGGAGAAAAGGAATCGATATCAAGGGAAAGGTAATTTCCTCGGCCGTCGTGAATGGCGGATCCGCGGCGGACCTGAGCCAAAAAGGCGGGGATGGAACGGGTTAAGTGTCTTCCTTCTCCAACAATTACGGGGATGATTTGAGGAGCCGTCCTTCCTTTGGGAGAAGTTAAATCAAAACTCAATTGAGGCTTTAAATGACACACGTCCCCCGTGGAATCGCTTTGAAGGTCTTTCAATAGGTCTTGGAAGTCGGCTTTGTTGGCTAGGAAATCTTCGCGTTCTTGTTTATTAAAGGAAGATAGACGGTCTAAGGTATCAAAGTCGGATCCATAGCGGGCGCGTAAAGTTTCTTCATCCTCGCTTTTTTCTTTTGTTGCGATGAAATAAGCGAGGGCATTTCGATCGCATTCGGTATATTCCTTTCGGATATAGGCATCATGCAAAAGGAGATCGGGTCCTATGTTCAAACCAATGACGGGATAATTCGGCGAATAAGCTTCATAGGTGATGCTTTCATTGCTAGAAACAACCCAAAAATAAAGGGTGTATTCCCCGTTTTGGAGACGCGTTAAGGTGGATTCTCCGCTTGTTCCAACAAGGGAGTCTTTCCAAGATTGAAGCTGTGAAGAGGAAATTTTAGATAAATACATCTTAAAACCTCCTTAATGCTATGCCGGAAGGGCGAGTCAAACAGGCCTCCAAATAGGCTTTGCGAATCTTTGACCCTTCGAAGCTTTTCGCAATGACCTGGTCGTTACAAAGGTATTTCTCAACCTCGGGATATTCCGAAAATCCTTGGATAATCTGCATAAAGGCGATGAAGACGCTTTCTTCGCAATCGTAACGATCGATTTCCTTTAAACCTTTATCCAGTCTGCGGATTAAAGGCTTTAAGAAGAAACGCTCCCCGCGGTTTTTGAGATTGTCCACACAGGCAGCGATCGTTTCTAAATGTAGAGAAAGAAATTTCTGAGTCGTAAAGGAATCCGAACTTGTGAGCAAGGCGACGTCTGTTTCGTAATTCGTGTAATAGAAGGCTTTCCTTAAAAAGAGGTTTTGCTCCGCCTGTTCGGTGGGAGTTAAGCTCTTGTAAAAATCCAGGACGTTAGAAAAAGGGACGGCTCGATGCTGAATCTGTTGAACCATTAAAGCGATATAGGCTTTTCGATTCCCCGATTTTTGGAGATAATTTTGCAAGGACTGGATGACTTCAGGACGAATGGCTCCATTTGGATGGGATAAGGCTTCCATAAGGGGAGCGTCATGCCCCCCTTTCATGCAGGATTCGAGGAATTTGCTTTTGGATTGCGGCCCCAAAATGGAAAAACGTGCCGTTTCCATCAACGCATCTTCGTCGAAAATATCAAAGATGTTTTCGTTTTCCTTCCCCCAATCGACGAGTTCATCAAATTCTTTTCCCGGAAAACAATGGGCTTTGGCCATGGATGGGATATAGGCTTTTAATTCTTGGTCGCGATAAAGTTTTAGGAGGAAGATGGCCTTAGAACTGAAACTCGGCAAAGCCTTATAAAGGCGTATGGCGAAAGCTAAACGTCCCTCGTCTTTTTCTTCTTTTAAATAGGCGTGCGATGCATCCGCGAGCTCAACGACTAACGAATACCCTCCATGGAAATGACTTTCCGCGATGATTTTTTCTTTGGCGTCCTGATATTCTTCGTGGCTCATTTTGGGCCCATAAACCTTCAAGAGGATTGAGGCGTTTGCCAAATAGGTTTTGGGATTGAAGCGAACCATGGTTTCTAAGGCTTTTGAAAAGTCGGAAAAAGCATGGTTGGAATCGGCAGCCTGGAGGCGTTGATGAGCTTTAAAATTCTCTTGGTCCGACTGCTCTTGGATGGCGTAAAGTAAGGCGGCTTCGTGCTTGCAGTAATGGCCGCCTTGGGCATAAGGGCAGTTACAGGACATGGATGAGACTCTACCAAGGTCATTTAAGGCAAGGTGGACGTGATAGTCTTCCGTTCCGTGGACAACGGCAAAATAGGTCGTATCGATTTTTTGACGGATGGTCACCAAGCCATCTTCAAAATATTTCTTCCCACGTTGGAGAATCAAGGAACCGAATCGTTTTTCGTTGATGGTGATGTAATCCATAAAAAAAGCAACCCATATTTTAATCCCAAAACAAGGGCAAGGGAAGATGGGCAGCTTTTTAAAATCAGTGTAAATCCGCTTCTAAAAGGATGGGGCAATGATCGCTTCCAAAGACGTCATTGAGGATTTCGCTTTTTTGGACTTTGGATGCGATTTCGTTGCTGACAACAAAATAATCGATGCGCCAGCCGGCGTTATTTTCTCTCGCGTGGAACCGGTAACTCCACCAAGAATATTTGACTTCATCGGGGTGAAGGTAACGGAAGGTATCCGTGTATCCTTGGTTTAAAAGATGGGTGAACGCATCTCTTTCTTCTTGGGTGAACCCGGCATTGTGGATGTTGGCTTTCGGATTTTTGATGTCGATTTCTTGATGGGCGACGTTCAGGTCTCCCGTATAGACAATCGGTTTTTTCGCGGACAATTCGCCGAGGTATTCGAGCAGATCTTTTTCATATTGAAGACGGAAATCCAGGCGTTTTAAACCTTCTCCTGAATTGGGAACATAGGCTCCGACAAAATAAAATTCCTCAAATTCCAAGGTGATGACGCGCCCCTCCTCATCATATTTCCCCTCTTTTAATCCGTAATGGACGGATAGAGGAGGGATGCGGGTGAACGCGGTGACCCCGGAATATCCTTTTCTTAGTTTGGAAACGGTCCAATAGGTTTGGTAACCTTCTGGAGAAAAAGGAAACGAAGAATGATCGGTTTCACTATATTTGGATTCTTCCAAAAACACGACGTCAGCATCGAAAGAAGCAAACGCTTCCGGAAACCCTTTATTTAAGATGGCACGGATGCCGTTGACGTTGAAGGAGACAAATTTCATAAAGATTCCTCACTTGGCTACTTATTTTAAGACAAAAGGAGGATACAATTCACTCGGTATGAAAATCACGTTAGAACAATTCCATCAAAATGTGGGTGAAATCCTGATGTATTGCCAATGCGTTGAGGAGAACGTCAAGCGCATTTACGCGCATATGCAGCAAGGCGATTATTCGTTGAACCGTCTTCGAATCGATGAAGAGAGGATGACACTTGGGCAAGTCATCACGGCGATGAAAACCTTAGACCAAAGCCGAAAAAACACCTTTTTCACGGAAAGAGACTATGGGTATTTGTTCTTGATTACCAAAACGAGAAATGAATACGCGCATAATGTGTATACCCATTTTTGCTATTTGTGTGATCCGGATGCTTTTGACCATAGCTACGATCAATGCGTGGACGATATGATGAAAGACAAAGTTTGGCTCTCTGCCCTTTATGAGGCCGTGGAGGATGCTAGACTTCTTTACGAAAAAGAAAACTAAGGAGAAAACCATGGAACACATCATCAAAATTTTATCCATGTTAGGGGAATCCTATAGCCCCTTTCATGTCGTGGACAATTTGGCTAACGAATTGCTAGAGAATGGATTTGAGGAAATCGACGAGAAAACCCCGTTTGATTTAAAGAAAGGGAAGAATTATTTCGTTCGTAGAAACGACTCCTCCCTCATTGCCTTTAAAATCCCGTCTTCTCCGCGTCTTTCTTTCAAAGTCACGGCTGCTCACACGGATTCGCCGACTTTTAAAATCAAACCCCAACCCGTTGAAATTTTTAAAAATCTGATTCGTCTAAACATCGAACCTTATGGCGGAATGCTGATGTCCACGTGGATGGACCGCCCGTTATCGATGGCGGGGCGCGTGATGGTGAAAACGGAACAAGGGATTGAATCGCGGTTTTTGGCGATTCAACGAGACCTTCTTCAAATTCCCTCCCTTTGCATCCATTTTGATCGGAACGCGAATGAAAATTCTTCGTTTAACCCCACCAAAATGCTTCCGATTTTAGGCGAATGCCAAGACGGAGCATTCTCTTTTGACTCTTTCCTTCAAGAAGAATTAAAAACGCAGGATGAGATTCTTTCCCACGACCTCTTCCTTTATAACCGTGACGAACCTCGCCTTGTTGGATTGAATGGTGAATTTGTTTCCAGTCCTCGCTTAGATGATTTGGCTTCGACCTATTCCTGCCTATTAGGCTTCATCGAAGCCGATGGCACCGATTCTATCGACGTTTACTGTGCTTTCGACAACGAAGAGGTCGGGTCTTTGACCCGTCAAGGAGCGAATTCCACATTCCTTCGTGATGTTTTACGCCGCATTTCCTCGACTTTATTTGAGGAAAAAGAGGGTGTAGAAATCGGAGCGGCCAATGGATTTATGATGTCAGTGGATAACGCTCACGCGAATCACCCCAATTTCCCAGAAACTAGCGACGCTACAACGGATGTTCGCCTGAATGGAGGCATTGTTATCAAACACAACGCACGTCAAAAATATATGACGGACGCCTTCTCCTGCAGTTTAGTTAAAGAAATCGCCAAAATCGCCGAAGTTCCCTTTAGCGAATATACCAATCGCAGCGATATGCCGGGCGGATCGACTTTAGGCAATATCAGCAATGGCGAAATTAGCTTTGCTGGCGCGGATATCGGCATTGCTCAATTAGCCATGCATAGTTCCAATGAATTCTGTGGAACCCATGACTTAGAGGCGATGACACACTTTATTAAAACTTATTACGCCACTCCATTCCATATGGAAGCGAACGCTATTCGTCTTTAATATTTTGCGGACAAACAATAAGAGGTTCGACCCAGTCTCGAATCTCTTTTTTTAATGTCTCAATGCACTCTACGGGCCCTTTTTCGATGCGTCTATGCTGGGCTAAAAAGGAATCCATTAACGCGATTGCTTCCTTGATTTCTTGCTCAAGGGCATCGCAATTTTCTTTCCCTAGTTTTACGTCCATTAGTCTTTGTCTTTGCGAGGCGGATTTTAGACGAATCGCGTCAACATAAGACCCGTAGGCGGATGATTCCGGATCGAGGAAGGGAATTTGCATAGCAAAGAAAATCGAAGCATACCGCAGCGCATGCAAGGCTGCCTTGGGGTCGTAGCCAAATTGTTCGAACGTAGCCTGGCGAGATGGCCCGCCTTGATGGATTTTATCTAATTCGCTGTGAGCGAGATTTCGTAGTGCCTGCAAAAAAGTAAAACCTTTAGCCTGAAACATAGCGTTAAAAAAGGCTTCCGGATGGTCGATAAAGCAAATGGATTCGGGACGTGGAGAGTCCAAATAAACCAGTTTTGAGACCAATCCTTCCACGTAATAGGGATTCATTTTGGCGAGTAAAACGGGAAGTTTTCGAATGTCGTGAACGGTGATTTGACCGAAACTATGATCCAGACAGGAAGAGAATTGTCTTTCATTAAATAAATCGTCAAATGTTGGGAGACAAAACGCTTTAACATCTACATCAGAATCAGGAGTTTCAAGATTGTAATTTTGGGAACCCTGTACATAAGCATACAAAATTTTTCTGCCAATTTTTTGTTCCACCTCGTTGATGGAACCCTTTAAAACTATTGAAATGTCCATATTTTATAAACCTATTATACTAAACAAGTAAAAGCGATTTACGAACCATTTATAACTCCGTCTCAAAATAATTCATTGCCAGAGGAAGGATTGCGCCAGTTTCCATTGTCTCGTTTTTAAACATTGGTTTTCGAACCTTAATGGAAACCTCGTTAAACTTTGAAGTTTTTTCGTTGATATTTTTTTCCAGCTTCGCCAAGTAGCGATCAGGAATATAAAATCCGTCGCCTCCTAAAACGATTAATCCTGGATGAAACAAAGAACAATAACCCACTAAAGCTGCGGCCATTTTGTCCATCATGTCTTTCAGAGCCCAGTCAATTCTTGAATCGTTTTTCTTGTTTTGGAGTTCACAAAATCCTTTGAAGTCCAAACGCATTTTTGTAATGTCTCTTATTTTCTTGACCATAACATCGGAAGAAATATATGTTTCTAAGCAGCCGCGGTTACCACAAGAACAGGAAAGACCGTTATAGTCGATAGAAATATGGGCAATTTGACAACCAAATTTGGAAGAACTTTTTAGGAGCTCACCTTCGTGAACGATGGTCGACTCTACCTTATCTAATATATTGATATATAGAGCTTCTGGTTCGTTCTTACCGATTCCGTAATAAGATTCCGCCATGGCAAAACAGTCCGTAGAACTATTGATGGATACCGGGAGGGGATAACGTGATGAAATAGTTGATAATATCTCAATTTTTTCTCTCCCAAAATAATGTTCTTTATCTTCAATAATCCCTTCCTTGCAATTCACATTTCCCCGAACGGAAATTCCGATTCCAATAATTTTGGTATTGATAGATTCCCGGAACGTTTGATCGAGACCTTCGAGGAGGATTTTTTCATAATCCTGGATTCGAGACTCCCCTATTTCCAGATTTCTCTCGCTGGTTTGCTTTAAGGAAAGGCTTTCGATGCGAATAGTTATTCTTTCCGGGGACAGATAGACGGAAACGGTTTTTGGCGCGTTGGGAGCAAGGGTGAGAGCAACGGCAGGTCTACCCTTGATTTCGGATCCCTCCAGTTTGTTTTCTACAAAAAAACCATCTTTAAGAAGCGCTGACACGATGTTAGTTACGGTCATTTTTGACAATCCGAGTTTGCGAGAGATTTCAATACGCGTGGAAGAGGACTCGGATAAAAGTTCTTTAATTACGGCTTTAGTATTAGCTTGTTTCAATGCATTTCCATTCATAAAACTATTATAGTAAAAACAATATACAAACGTAAATATAGATTCTTTATAAAATGAAAAAGTAAAAAGGATATACAAACATAAATTTTACAGTGCATTTTTATCTATGGTTTCACTGGAAAATGGAAACTATCAATTGGAACTGATAGCCTGGTGGATTTCCTTTGCCGTTTTAAAATTTGTGCTTTTGGAAGCAAAACCATGTGTCAATGAAAAAAGAATTTTTATTGTTTTTGGAGCGAAAAGAGAGACTGCCGTTGTCGACAAAATCGCATAGGGTGATATCGTTGTAGAGATGGATTTTGCCAAACTATTCGAGAACTACGAACTTCAAGAATCCGGTTTAAAGGCCGATGGGTTTGTTTTTGACGGCCGAGAATGGAAGAAGACATATTCGCTGAATAACGTTGAACTAGAGGCTCGCATTGCCCTTAAAATTGGTTTTCCACCTGAAATTCAGGTTTATGATTCCTTCGATGAGTCTCCGTATACGGTTTATCGAAGCGATTCTGCTACGGGATCCTTCGTGGGACAGGTGAGACTAGAATTGGAGGAATTGCTTCTAGCGATTCGCGAAAAACATTTCGTTTTGAAACTTTCCTATTCCACCTCCCAAACTGATGAAGTGGTTCGCTGGGTCTTCCATGAATTTAATGAACGCCCCGATTACCCTTTTTCAGAAAAGGTGACCTATGTTCTAAGGACTGCCAAAAACCAAAAATGGTATGCTCTTTTTATGAATTTGCCCCTTTCTAAAATAGGGTTAGACAGTGACCAAAATACGATTATTTTAAATCTTAGAATCGAAGAAAAAGATAGGATAGATAATCCTCACATATTTCCTGCTTATCACATGAATAAGAAGCGTTGGTGCTCCATTCCATTAGATGGGAGGATGGATACAAATTTTCTTTTGGATTTAGTCCGCAAATCGCGGCAAAAAGCTTTGAATTCAAAATAAAAGGCATCTCTTTCAAGACCTAACTAGAGTCTGAATGAGATGCCACTTTTTATTTGGATTCTAGTTGAGAGACGTTTTCTTCAAAGGATTCGGTTACTTTAGCAACGAAACTTTTCCTTTTCTTTTCTTTCTTCACACCGATTCCACGGTTCTCGTTGGTGACCGCTTTTGCAGCCTTTTGTTCTGCAGGACTCGCTTTGGGGCGGTCGGTAGGATCAGGCTGATTTATGACAAGCTGCTTGTAAGGGACGATGATGTCGTTTCGGATAAACAATTGATACAATTCCCGGTTCAAGTCTCTTTGCACTTGGAAACGGTCCCCCTCTTTGCAGAAGGCGATTACTTGGAAACTGATGCCTCCATCATCGAAGTTATTGATGCCTTTATAGAACGGACCTTGCGTGATGGCGGGGATTTGTTTTGCGATGGCCGGGAGTGCCTGGGCGATCACGGCTTCCACGCGTTCAACATCCTCGTTATAAGAAGAGTCCATTAAAACCGAAACGAGAGAATCCTCGCGGGATAAATTGACAACCGTTGTAATGGAACTATTCGTGATGGATTTGATGTTGCCACCCGCGTCGATGAGTTTGGTCGTTTTGAGCCCAACTTCGTGAACAGTTCCACGGAACCCGTCGATGATGACGATATCGCCAACCGCGAAATAATCATCGAAAACGATGAATAACCCGCTGACGACATCTTGAATTAAGGACTGGCAACCTAAGCCAACAATGAGGGTTACGATGCTCACCCCTGCCATGATGCCTGTTACATCAACTCCCCAAATGGCCAAGACAAATCCGACGCCGACGAGAATCGAAATATATTTGATAAGGGAGCAAATAAGGGATCCAACTGTTTGGGCTTTTCTTCCGTTGCTTGTGCAGGCCCGTACAATCGCGGTGAAGACGAAGACAAACATGAAGGCAATGACGACGACCAAGAAGGTTAGCAACCATTGAATGCCGCTATTGCCAAGCCGTTCGCCGATCCAAATCCAGCCGTTTTCGATTCCTTTCCCCAAAATGGCATCGCCTGTTTCGTTGCCAAAAATTTGCCGACAATATACGAGAATCAATCCCACGGCGATGGAGATTAGGAAGAATAAAACTTCTACGGCTAAAGTTACTTTTTTTGCCCTGGTTTTGGCTTTCCACCATTGTTTTAGGCTGAATTTTGCCTTTCCTTGCTTTTCCATTTTCTTCGTTTCTTGTGTTTCCATGTTGAGCCTCCTTTTTAGAATTTTGCTTCAAATGTTCCTTTTCTTATTTCAGTGCGTTGCCCTTCTAGATTTTCCGCATAATAAATGTGCCACAGGCCTTTGCCTTCTTGGGGAATATCAATGCTTCCAGAATAGGTTTTTGTCTCCGTGATGTTCAGGTCAAAAATTGGAGAGTCCAAATCAGCCAGAGTCACGGTGAAGAAGACGTTATAACCGCTCGCGTCCAAAGTGGAGAAGTGGTAGTCTAGCGTCTTGGTCGATGCCACATAGGCGATGTTATCTACGTTGACGAAAGGCTTTGCTTTGGTGAGACTGTTAAGTAAGGTTGCCCCGATTGCTACCATCGTTAAGGCAACCGAACCCACTGCTACGGCTTTAGAAATGGCATAGCTCGTCCTTTTTTTGGTGTCGTAAACCGCAGGGGCGTTTAATTCATCGCTTGTTGCGGTGTTGTCTGGAGAATTGGAAAAGGACGTTGCCGTGTTATCCGTGGATAGATTATTAAATTCCTCGTCCATTCTTTTACCTGCCTCGTTACTATACCAAAATGGTGCTTTGTTTACACGCGCATTCCCCCGTGTGTGTCATTCCTCTTCCATTTTCTTTATAATGGTTGCCATGAACCGCGTTGCTTTGATTTTTGATTTAGACGGTACCCTGTGGGACGCCGCGCTTCCGGTGTCGGAAATTTGGACGGAAGAAGGGAAAAAGCGTTTTGGCCCCGATTATTTTTTAAGCGAGGCGGATGTTCGCGCGGAAATGGGCAAAACGATGGATCAAATCGTGTCCGAGGTCGCCCCAAAGTTAAAAACGAAAGAGGAACGCGATGCTTTTGCCCAGTTATTTTTAGATTCCGAAACCGTGTATCTCAAAGACCACCCAGGGCGATTATTTCCCAAAGAAATTGAAACTTTGCTGCTTCTTCGCGAATGGGGATACCCCCTTTATATCGTTTCTAATTGCCAAAAGGGCTATATCGAAAACTTCATCCCTTTGTTGCCTGAAGGAACGATTTCCGATTTTCTTTGCTGGGGAGATACTCACGGAAAGAAGCATGAAACCATCTTGGCGTTGATGAAAAAGAACCAAGTGGAAAAAGCCATCTATATTGGTGATACCCGAGGAGATGAAATCGAAACGCACGAAGCCAATCTCCCATTTATCCACGCCGATTACGGATACGGTGTTTGTCTGCGGCCAGAAGGTAGAATCACCTCTTTTGAAGAATTGCCACAAATTGTGAAGCAATTAGAAGCCGAATACGACAATCGGTCTTATCAGGAGGAGAAGGAATGAACAACGATCAATTCACGCCGGGAAAGTATTTGTCTCCCTCCCAAATCGATATCATCAAATCTCAAGCGGAAAACGTGATGGATCCCAAGAATCAATCTCGTTTCATTCAGCTCATTGATGGTTTTGTGGAAAGCAACGGAACAAGAACCCCGGAATACAGCCGCTTGATGGAGGCTTTGAAAGTTTCCAGCGAATTGCTTTCCCCGTCTTTGCATTACCCAGCAGATGTTCAGCAAAATCTCCCTTTTCTATATTATTTAGCGTATTACGATTATTTGATTCTCGTTGGCGTGTTAACGGTGGAGGATGTGATGAATATCCAAAGCCAATTCGCGGATGTCTTGTCGGGAAAAAAGAATAAGTTGCCCCAGGCGTGAGGTGAACCATGAGCGAAAAGAAGGATTTGAAAATCATGGTGGCGAAGGCCGACGCTTTAATGGCGGCTCCTTTAAGCATCTACTTAGAGAAGCAAAAACAAACGGTGCAGGCCGCGAGGATAGAAATCGAAGAAATGACGAAACGCTGCTTTGAGGCGGGGAAGAAAAGCCAAGTTGCCAAAGAGAAGGAGGTTTGCGACTCCGTACGCCGTGCTTTTAAAGATTTAGGATGGGAGGAGAAATAACGATGGAAGAAAAAGAAGAACTCTCCCACCTTAATGCTTTATCCCAAGATATTGCATCGAAACAAAGCGAAGCGATGCAACGCTTTTCCACAATGGTTCAAGAATTCAATGAATTAGACCGCCAGTTGAAGGATCTTCTTTTGACTTTGATGCCGGAGGAACAATAGCCATGGATGAGAAAATGGATATGACCTCAGGCGCTTTGACTTACTCTCGCTCACTTTCCCTTTTAAAAGAAGTGAATATCCAATGCGATGCCTTGAAAGAAAAAACGACTTCGTTAAAAAAACTCCTTCAAGAAGCAAAGGAAGCAGAACAACGTTTGCAAGGAATGGAGGAGCAAAAGAACCAAGCTCTGTCCTTGCTAAAAGCCATTCAAAAAGAATATAGCGAAAAAAATTGGGCGGGTGCAGAAGAACAGGCCAATGCCCTTTTTGCTTTGGCTTCCTCGCTATTAAACGACCACCCCTATGCCGCGGATTGGAAGGAAATGGCCCTTTGGAATCTCCTGCAAATCCATTGCAAACAAGTGGAGTCTCTCCCCTATTCTTCCGAAAATCTCGAGTCTTTAAACACCCTTCTTTCCGAATGGGAGGCGCTTCCACTAGGAATCCATGATGAAGAAGCGAAAAAAGAACAAAAAGAGAAATGCTTTTGCTCCGTCGCCCTTTCCATGCTTTCCGCTTCGGCCCCAAAAGAAGATTTGGAACGCTTGAATGCCATGCTGGCTCTAGCGTCCCGCTATAAAAAGGAAGGCTTGAAGGAAGATCCTCAAGTGGTTTTGGCTTTCAAGTGCCTTCAAGATGAAGCGACGTCCACCTTTAATGCCCTTTGTTATCATGCCGTCGGCCCGCAAGGGACTTACGAAGAGGCTAAGCCTCTATTCGCATTGCGTGACCAACTCCCTTTAAATCGAATTGATTGCCCTTTGTTTTCGACTCCAAAAACCGAAGAAGAATTCCAACTCCTTTATTTTTGGGATCGCACGGAAAAAGATGACGATGAATTTTTCTCCTCTCATCAAGAGGAATGGAAAAACTCTTTGGCGGAAGAAGATCCTTTTACCTTAAAATTCTTTGCTCATTTGCTCGTTGATTCTCGCTTGCTCGATAAAAAGAGGGAACCCATATATGCGTTTTTCAACGAAACTCCCTTCCAAATTAAGGTCTTGATTTTGGACTTAGCGTTGAGTGAAGGGAATTCGTCTCCTTTGCTCCGCCCCTTGTTCTTGGGGCTATTTCACGATAGAAAGAAGCAACTGGATTTAGAACGTTGTACACCCGCTTTACTTCGAATTCAAAATAACGTCCCCGAGGAATCGAAAGAAGAATTCAACAAATTGGTAGAAGGATTCTTCCGTTCGCCTCGAAGCCACCGAATTCTTGAAAAGACTTCTTCCCCCGATCTTTATTTCCTTGGAAAAGGGAAAACGAGAAAGAAACCACCAGTAGGGAAAAAGGTTCGTAATTCCGTTGTTTCTTATTGGAGCACACCGGCTATCTGCATTTTCTATGCTTTTTGCATCGTTTTGCCATGCTTCTTGTTCGTTTTTTCGATTGCTCTATTGGAATTTAATCGCGAAAGAATCCCTTGTGAAGAATTCTATCTTTTGATTCCTGTTGGTTTATTGCTCTGCTATGTTGCTGGCGTTCTCCTTGCGTTTTATGGCAGAGATGAACGAAAGGGGTGGATGTTTAGCCGCGGCTTTGCAATCGACGGCTTATGGAAGGCTATTCTCGCCTTCTTGGGATTCTTATTGCCCCAAGCAGGTCTTTGGGGATCCTCGCATCGATTCTTCTTGTTCTTGCTTGCGATACTTGATTTTGCGTTGTCGCGGTTTGCCTTCCAAGAGAAAAGCAAGGCATGGCGATATGCCCTTTTCGTTCCTTTTCTGCTAATCGAAATTGCTTCGCTTGTTCTCTTAATTTTGGTTTTGATGGGTCGGCGGGCTTAATGCTCATCGTGATGGCAGGAGCAGTGGCCGCCACAAGCATGATTTAAAAATCCCATGGCCTCTTCTAAAAGGGCTTTGTTGGCGGCGTATCCATCACAAGCGACGACAAGAAGATTCCCGCCAACGAGCGTCATGATTTTTTGCATAGCTTCGTTTTCGCCAATTCCCATTTTCTCCACAATTCCGTTTAAGGTGACGATACCGTGGTTATAGGCCATCTTGACGATTTTTAATTGATCAGCATCAGAAAGAAGACCAAAGATTTGCGCAGCCTCGAATCGATTCATAGGGGACACTCCTTCGTTTTTGCGCCTTAAGTCTAAGAGATTTTGCGCATAAATACCACAAAGGTGCGCAATTTGAAACGATTTTTCTTCCCTTTTTAAGGGAAGTGGGACAAAATGAATAATATGGAGGTCTGTTTATGCAGAAAAAGAAGTTGATTCTCACCTATGCCTTGCTTGCATTGACCGTCGTCATAAGCGTCATTCTTGGTGTTGCTGGCCATGAAAAAGACTCGATGACGTTATTCGTCAAGGCTTTGTCCTTCTCCGTGTCGGAGGGGAAAACTGTCACCGTGGCTTGTGCCGGGATTTATGGCGGATTGATTGGCGCGCTTGTCGTATTGATTGTTGGGCTCGCCAAAAAGAATACGAAATTTAGCGCAAACGCTTTGACCACCCTTGGTGCTGTTGTTGCAGGCCTTGGCATGATTGATTGGCGTTTATCTCGCATCGCTGCCGATGGGAAAGCCGCTACCATTTTGACCCTTACCTTTGTGGTTTTGGCTTTGGCTTTTGTTGGTTTCCTTTGTGGCGTGATCTTCCCCTGCCAAAAGGTAAAAGAAGAAGTCGCCGCGGCCGAAGACGCTGCCCCTGTTGAAGAAACCGTCCCCACTGAAGAAGCGGAACCCGAAATCACTGAAGAAGAAAAAGCCGAAAAGCCGGCGGAAGAAAAACCAGAAGAGGCGAAGGAAGAACCCGTCGAAGAAGAAAAGGCGGAAGAGCCTGAAACTCCCGCGGAAGAACCTGTCGCTGAAAAAGAACCGGAAGTGACCGAAGAAGTCCAAGACGAAGCGGAGGCTCCTGCAGAAGAAGAAAGGCCGGAAGAGGCGAAGGAAGAACCCGTTGAAGAAGAAAAAGCGGAAGAGCCGAAACCAGAACCGGTCGTTGAAACTCCCACTGAATCCGAAGCGAAAAACAAAGTTGTCGGAAAATACGAAGTCTACCCCGCTGCTGGATTTTTCAAATATCGTTTGAAAGCCAACAATGGACAAATCTTGCTGGTTTCTCGCCCCTATAAGACCCGCGAAGGCGCCATCAATGGCATTGAAACCTTCCGCAAAAACGCTGCAAATGGCTCGCATCGCATTATCACGGATAAAAAAGGGCGTGCTCAATTCCGTATCTTCACGGCCAATGATGCTCGTCTTATCGTAGCCGGGGAAATTTACCCCAATGCTGAAGGAGCTCAAAAAGCCCTCGACAGCACCCTTCGTTTCTATGATACGGACAATATCCAGAACTTAGAGGAAATTCCGGAAAGCGAAATTCGTGAATGGCGTGCAGAACTCAAGGATGTGGAAGCCAAACCCAATGGCAAGATTGAGATGTTTAAGGATGACGACGGCAAATGGATCGGCGATCTCCGCGCATCCAATAGCGAACTCCTCTTCCTCACGACCGCCTATTCCACGAAGACTGCGCTTCAGAACGCTTTGAGGAGCGTTGCCAATAACGCGATGAAAGGCAACATCTCGATTGTTTGCGATAAGCAAAACCGTTATCAATTCAAAGTCTATAGCGATAACGGAATGGATCTTGTCTTTGGAGAAACCTATGATTCCAAGGAAGCGGCGACTTCTGCTGCCAACAGTGCTCGCAATTTCCTTCACGGCCAACCTAAACTCGTCGATTTGAGCAAAGCTCCTGTAGAAGACAAATAACACAAAAAGAATCGCCTTCGTCGACAAGATGAAGGCGATTTTTTGTGGTTATTTTTTTCGGCCCAAGAGATAGAAGTGATCTCGCGAACTAATCTTTCCATCAAGGACGTAGGCACGAACTTGTTCTAAATTGAGGATTTCAAAGTCGCGAAACAAGTCTTCCATTTGTTCCTTCGATGCGTAGAAATGGGGGATTCCCTGCTCAGGACCTGGTTCATCAGAGACCAAGGTATTCTCGTCAATCCGACGACGAGGGTCGGTGGCAAAGCCTTCTCCTTTCGCGCAGAGGTCTACGAAAAATTCTCCTCCTGGAACAAGAAGCCGATGAAGTTCATTCACGACTTCCAAGATTCCCTTCGAATCGGTGTGGGAGATCACGTGAAAGGAAACAATCGCATCTGCACACTCATCTCCAAAAGGGGCTTTTTTGATATCTCCTAGTCTGAATTCGCCTACCTGTCCCGCCTCTTTCATGCTCTTTTTGGTTTCTTCTACGGCTTCCGGACTCAAATCGAATCCTTTCACATGAAATCCCATTTGAGAGAGGAAGAGGCTATGCCTTCCTAAACCGCAACCATAGTCGATGACTTCTTTGAAACCTTTGCTTTTCCATCGATAGGCGATACCGACCACTTCCTTGGAAGGCTCCCTCCAAGGCGTTTTGTCCGCAATAGACCAATTCCAGGCTTTTGATTCCATTCCTTTATCTCCTTTTTGGTGCTGATTATATTCGAAAACAAGCGTAAATGCCTTATAATTAAATCCCGGAAGAGAGAGATTGTAGATATGGCAAGAATGATTCTCGTCGGCGGAGGTTCGAGCTCTGGGAAAAGTTATGTTACCGCGCATGTTATCGCTAGGCTAGGCGAAGAAAATGTGACGAGGATTACGTTAGACGACTATTATAAAGACCAAAAAGATGTTCCCATGGAGCAACGTCTCCAGGTGAATTACGACCACCCCAAAGCTTTTGACTGGCCCCTTTTAAGAAAACAATTAAGTGCACTAAAGGAAGGAAAGGCCATTTGGAAGCCAACCTATGATTTCGTAGCCCATTCCCGTGCGGATAAAGAAGAATACGTGGAACCCAAGAACCTGATTATTGTGGAAGGGATTATGGCGTTGGTGGATAAAAATGTAAGAGAGTTGGCTGATCTCCGCGTCTTTATTGATGCCGGTGCGGAAAGACGTTTCCTCCGCCGCATGATTCGCGACTCCAAAGAAAGAGGAAGAACCTACGAAAGCATTGTGAACCAATATTTCCACACGGTTCAACCAATGTATGATGAAATCGTAAAGCCCTCCTCCATGTATGCGGACTTAATCGTCAATAATGACGGGGTAGAAAACTTGGCCATTGATGTTTTGGCCTGCGTCTTCACTGACCAATTGAAACAAGCAAACGCAGGAAAATCGATTGGCAGAAAACAAAAAGAAGAATTTGGTGAAGAGGCTTTGGCTGCTGTCTTCTCCAAACAATAAGCAAGGAGCATATTTATCAAAAAAGAGGGGGATGCCCCCTCTTTTTGCTGTTATTAGCTTAGGCTTGCTGAACTTGGTTTGGTGTAGAACCACTGTCTGGTTTTTCGTTTTTATAAAGCACACGTAATAAAATCGGAACGATGAAGGAACTAACGATAATGAGTCCAAGCGTGAAGGGAATGATGTTGGAATTCACAAGACCGTTATCCACGCCTTCTTGAGCGGTAACAATCAAGACTTCGGCACGGGCCATCATGCCTAAGCCGATAGCCGCGCTGTCTTTGAGGCGGAACTTGGTAAGCAATCCGCCACATCCTGCACCCAAGAATTTGCCGGTTAAGCCGACGAAGACCCAAACAAATCCGAAGACTAGGAACATCGAATCAAATCCAGAAACCGCAGACCCGCTGCCGTCTAACCCAAACGCCTGGTACATTTTCAAAGCGACCGAAGCGAAGAAGACCGGGGTGAAAAGTACGTTCATCGTGGTATTGGTACGGTGGTCAATATAATGAGCAGCGGAAGTATTAGAAAGAATCAAACCAGCAATGTAGGCCCCTGTGATATCCGCGATGTGAAAGACTTCGGCCAAGAACGCCCATAAGAAGCAGAAGGCCAAAGAGAACATCGGAATACGACGGTGGTGGGGCCATTTTTTGCCCATCCAGTCAAAGAGTTTATGTAGTCCAATACCCATACCGATGGAAATCGCAAAGAACGCGGCCATGATGAGAATGAGCCACAAGACGCTTAAAGAGCCTTCTCCCGTCGGGATAACCCAGAATTCGGACGCTTCGCCTCCGCCCGACAAGGACAAAATCACAGACAAAAGAATGATGCCGATGACGTCGTCGAGAATGGCGGCTGAAACAAGCGCGGTACCTACGTCACCGTTCAATTTGCCGAGTTCCTTTAAGGTGGCAACGGTAATAGAAACACTGGTGGCAGTTAGAATAACGCCGTAATAAATATCGCTATAAATAGGATTAATGCCATTTTCGTTAAGGGTTTGATAGAACGCTTGGTCCATGTTGCCGTAGACGCGGAACATGAACGCGGTTAGAAAACCTAAGCCTAAAGGGAATAGGACACCAAGACTTGTGATGACAATCGAAGCCAAACCTTGCTTGCGAATGGTTTGAAGATTGGTCTCAACACCGGCGGAGAATAGGATCATGACCACGCCGATTTTGGCCAAATCATTGATTCCACTGGTGGTGGTAGAATTCAAAATGAAGTTCTTGTCGGAGGGGATGAAGTAGAAGAGCCCAACGGCGAGACCACCCAAAAGATAACCCACGACTTTGGGCACTTTGAGTTTGCCCATAATGAGAGAAAACACTTTGCCAAATAGAAGGATTAGACCTAGCGGCAAAAGGATCAAATAGAACTTCCCGGCAAATGGATCCGCGGTTCCGGAAAGAGTTAACGAAAGAAAATTCAGCATAACATGCCTCCGAAACTCGAATTATACGCTTTTCCGCTTCTACGGTTAGTGGCACTATCATGAAAGCCTTTTCAAGGCTATAATCCCGAGGATGAAAATTGCTTTGTGTGCTACCGAATTAGAAACCGATGCCATTAGTGCTTTTTTAAATATTGCAAGTTACCTACATATGGTGGAGAAGAAGAGTGATGCGGCTATGGTCTTGTTTCCGCTACGCCGCTTTCAGGAAAAGGATTGGAAGGAATCCCTGAAGTCTTTGCGTAAATTATCGGAGAATTCCTCTGTTCCGTTTGGGGTAGGTTTTCAAGAAAAGGGACGGGACGTGTATGCGTTGTTCCTCAAAAACGAGGGGATGAAAGCTTTACGCGAAGACGAGTTTTGCGAAATTTCGCTTTGCGGCCAAGCGTTTGTTTTTGCTATCGGAGATGCCAAAATCCCTGAATCCTTGGCACCTGTTATTCGTCTTGGCACGATAGGAATTGACCTCCAAAAACCCCCGTTTGGAATCGCGTTCCAAAGAGAAACTTATTACTTAGGAATTTCTGGTCCGAAATATTATCAGGCTGCCGTTTATCGCGATGGCGTGCTTAAATGCCATCTACCAGAAGATCATCCTAATTTACTAGTTAAAACCCTTTTCTCTTTTTCTTCGGACGAACCAAGATCTTCTCCATCCAAACATGAGGCCTCCCCTCATCAAAATTGATCAAACCGTCGTTACATACGACAAATCCCGCCTTTTCGTAAAAGAGAAGCTTATCCAATTGGGCGTTTAAAACCATTTTCCTGGCTCCTAACGTCCGAGCTTTGGTGGTAAGGAATTTTAAAATCGCAGTTCCGACTGTTTTCCCGCGGAATTCTTTTTTCACCGCGACTCTTCCGATTTGGTAGGTTTCCGGGTCGATTTCTAAAATTCGCCCCGTGGCTATAGGACGATTATCAAGATAAAGGACGAGACTCCAACAACGGTCATCCTCGGGCCCAAATTCATTTTGAAAACCCTGTTCCTGGACAAAGACCTCTTTTCGTAGTGCCTTGGCATCCGACGGGAGACCAAACGTAAATACTGGCTTAACCATGGGAAAATGATATTCCTTTTCTTATGGAGGGGGCATCATTAGAATAATGAGGTATGGAATTTCGTCGGTTTTTTAAATTGTATAAAAACAAAATCTTGGCTATTAGTTTTGCTTCCTTGGCGTTAATCGCCTTCTTTACTTATTACATTATGGGCCTTGTCCAATCGGGAATCGCTTTTTTCACACAAAATGAATTCAGCATTTGGAACATGATCGTTGTTTTCGTTGCTTATGCGACGATCTTCTTTTGCAATATCACCAACGATTCTTACGCCTACCAGGGTATTTTAATGTTCGTTTTCTTGATTGTTGCAGACCAAATCCTTTCCTGCTTTGTTCGAGTGGTTGCCTGCATTGCAAACATCATGACGATGAATCCAGTTGTGATTGCCTTCACCTTTTTGCAGGTTGCCTTTATCGCTGGACAAATTTATGTGGGGGTATGCTTCTACTTGAATTCTCGCCGCTATATGCGTGGACTTACCGACAATTTTAAGAAGCTTCGTATTTACGGAATTTTATTTACGTCGATGCTGACGCTGAGTCACGCTTTTTCCATTGCCGTTTTGTCGATAGATATCTTTGGATATGCAACGGTATTCGATTGGATGGTTTTTCTTTCGCTGTTCTTGTTGCCGGGTTCCGAGGTTTTGATGTCTTTGTCCGTGAATTTCACGTTGGAACGTCTTCGTCGGATTTAATTCTGCAAAAGCGCTGCCCTAGGAGAAGGTGTTTTCAATGTGTGGTAGCATTATGTGTCCTCCATTTCTTGTAGTTGGGAAACGGGGGACATTTTATATTCCGGGACTTATTTCCGCTTCAAACGCACTAACGGACTTCACAATTGGAATCCGCACAGTTTATTTTGGGGTCTTGAACTACGCGAAGCAAATCGGTATAGTTTTTACCGCGCCGACTTAGCTCAATTGGCAGAGCAACGCATTCGTAATGCGTAGGTTAGAGGTTCGATTCCCCCAGTCGGCACCACTTGAAATTTTGGGCCAATGCACGATGCGTTGGCCTTTTTTCTTGTTTTTCGGGTCTTGAATCAGAAATATAAAAAATAATGTGAAAATCTAAAAATACTTATTGCAAGGCAAGTTGCCCTTCCCTATAATAACGAAGCCGTTTAAAGCGGTACCTTCAAAATCATGGGTGTTTAGCTCAGCTGGGAGAGCACCTGTTTGACGTACAGGAGGTCACAGGTTCGATCCCTGTAGCACCCACCATGATGAAAATGAACCACCTTCAGGTGGTTTTTTTCGTACCGTTGGCCTAGAATGGATTCATTCTATGAAATACCCTTACACTCATCGAAAGGCTATACCGTTTTGCTTCCTTAATTTCATTACCTTCGGCATCTATGGGTGCGTTGTTTTGTCTCGCGTGGATCAAGAGATGAACCACCTCGTCATTGGATACGACGATTATAAGACCACCCCGCGTTATTGGCCTTGGTACGTATTAGGCTGGGCTACCTTTATGATCGCTCCGTTTGTTTGGCAAATTCGCCTTGCCTCTAAATTAGGGAGATTCGCCAAAGAAATGAAAGTGGGTTCTCCGCGTTTATCCGGCCTTTCTTTTGCGATGTGGTCCACGTTTGGCACATTGATTCTTGTTGGTCCTTTTATTGCCTGGCATCGCGTGTTCTCTTTGCTTAATTTCCTAGAAGACGCCGCTAATCACGAATCGGAAGTTCGAGAATTAGCAAAAGTCAAATCGCAAAACGGCGAGCCGAATGTTCTATTTGCTTCCATGGAAGAATGCTCATGTACGGTAAAGAAGCAAGCAACCGAAAACAATAGATAGACCGCCAGCACTACACTATTCCGAACCAAAGACCAAAAGATAAGCATTTTGAGAAAATCTAAACTTTTGGATTTTCCTACAATGCCGACTACGGCGGAATCCTTCCCACTCCTTATATCTTTATTTCCGTATACATTGAATTTGTATTTAGTAAATGCTATAATGTCCCTATTCAAAT